>Ga0302325_10036258_pt1 | contig 10057 bp, 14 predicted proteins | sample Palsa_T0_2_FD_201948 | JGI IMG/M metagenome (GOLD analysis project Ga0302325, IMG submission 201948) | Peat permafrost microbial communities from Stordalen Mire near Abisko, Sweden - Palsa_T0_2 | ecosystem: Environmental > Terrestrial > Soil > Palsa > Peat permafrost | place: Sweden: Abisko... | reverse complement strand
GCACCTGCGCCAGCTCGCGCAGATCGGAACCAACTGCGCCGGCGTGACGCCCAAGGGAGCCGCGGTCCTGAACGCCATCCAGGCGCTGTCGGAGTACGAGGATGGCCAGCCCGACGGCGGCTCGGCCGTCGCAAGCTCCGGCGGAGAGCTCGACGGAGGCTTCGACTTCGGCGGCGCCGGGATTTCCATCCCGGCCTATTTCAGCCTGACCAATCTCGGTCCCACGGCAGTGGGAATCACCGATGAGCTCACTCTGACGGCTCCTTTCTCCTGGAGCGACGAGGTCGGCTATCCCGGGGGAACGGGGAGCGTCGACATCGAGGGGAGCTCTTATCCCTTCTGCACGAACACGCTGGCGCCCGTGATGGACAATCTGGGCTCTGCCTGCGTCATCGCGCTGACCTACAGCGGGGTTGCCACGGGAAGCGGCACGCTGACGCTCGGGCTCAGCGACGCCTACGAGAGCAGTCTCGTTGTCGCGTTGCGCGGCGAGACCATCCCGCGCGCGCTGCTGACGGTCAGCGACGACCGGGGCTTCTTCGGATGCTCGGACGAAACGTGCGGTCCCGCGTCGATGCAGTGCGGGACGCCCTTGAACCTTATCGTCAGCAACCGCGGTGGCTCCCCGACCATCGCTGTCGGGGTCGGGACCCCGCTGGGGTCTTCGTTCTACTGGGGCTCGGGACCGGACGCTGGAAGGTTTCCGGGAGGAGCGGGGACCGGCACCGTCGACGGCCAGAGCTATCCCTATTGCACCTCGGGAGCGCTCGGCGCAGGAGAGCAGTGCTTGATCACGGTGGGGTGCCCGGAGGCCGCCCCGCTCGGATCGGCGGTCTACACCTCGGTGAACCTCTCCTACGCCGACGAGGCCGGTCCCGTGTCACCGAGCGCGCAGCGAGACGTCGTCGGGCACGGTCCGCTTCCTCCCTGATCGGAGGCCGGGGCTTCCCGGGCCCGTTCCACACGAGTAGGGGACTTCAGTTCCATCTTTGGGCTCTCGCCAACCAGGACGAGAGGAGTTGCCCAGTAAATCTCTACCAAAACGCAGTAGTATTGCGTACAGGCCGACCTTCCACTATCAACTAAGTAAGGAAGGAGCCTTCGCTGATGCACGACTTCACGCCGGTGCCAGCCCAGTTGGGCGGAGTGCTCATCGGTCTGTCGGCCTCTTTGCTGCTGCTCGTGAACGGCCGAGTCGCGGGAATTAGCGGTATCACCGGCGGGCTCTTCGACGGGCCACCTGGGGATACGTGGTGGCGGGTCGCCTTCCTCGGGGGCCTCGCGGCGGGAGCGGCCGTCATGGCCCGCGCACTGCCGCAAGAGTTTGCCCCGACCCTGTCGCGTAGCGCGGTGACTCTGCTCGGCGCGGGTTTGCTCGTTGGCTATGGGACCCGACTCTCCAACGGTTGCACCTCCGGGCACGGGGTGTGCGGCGTCAGCCGCGGCTCGCTGCGCTCGATCGCCGCGACCGCCACGTTCATCGCAACCGGAGTCGTGACCGTCGCGATCACGCGGCTCTGGGGATCTGGCCTGTGAAGCAGAATCTCCTCGCAGCCCTGGCCGGGATCCTCTTCGCCGCGGGGCTCGCGCTCTCGGGTATGACGCAGCAAAGCAAGGTGCTGGGCTTCCTCGACTTCGGCGGCGATTGGGACGCGAGCCTCGCGTTCGTGATGGCAGGAGCCATCGGCGTGCATGTCCTTGCCCAACTGCTCGCACGAGGCAGGAAGGCACCTCTTTGGGCGCCGAGTTTCCCGAGCTATCCGCCGGAGCGCCTCGATGGTCGCCTCCTCGGCGGGGCCGCTCTCTTCGGCGTCGGTTGGGGTCTGAGCGGCTTCTGCCCTGGGCCGGCCCTCGTGGGAGTGGTCGCGGGGCTCCATGCAACCCTTTTCTTCGTGCCGGGAATGCTCGGAGGGATGTGGTTGCACGCTCTCTTCAATCGCGTTGGTCGGTCGGACGAAACCGGTGTGCCGAACGCGCCACCGACCTGCGCCTGAAGCGTCCTTTTGAGAAATGATCTCTAGTGCGCCGCCGGGACGGCAACCGCGGTGACCAGCCGATAGGCCCATGCTTCGGCGGCAACCAGAGACGGTTCGATGGTGATGGAGAAGCTCTTCGTTTCCGCCGATGCCCTCAGGATATTGGCAGCCTGATCACCGGTGGTGCTGACGGTGAACGTACCCTCGGGACTGCCCGGCTTCTTGAACGTCGCGGTCCCAACGTAGTAGCCCCAGAAATTGCGGTGCTTCTCGACGGCCACGAGATCCGTCACCAGCTCTCTCGTCATTTGGGCGCTCCGAGGCGGCCGAAGGACAGAAACTCCGCCAGGAAGGGGAGGACGGCGTGCACTGCGACGAATGCGAAGACAATCGACATTGGCAACTCCGCGTAGCCATCTATAATCCGGCCGGGATCTCAATGGCAACTGATTGTTGCCGGATCGTTCCCGGCGTCGGCAAGGAGCTCGGAGGCTTGCCTCGAAAACCCCTTGTCTTTGTGGGCCTCTGATCTAGGTTTTGCTCAATCGCATGGCTGCCCATACCCAGGTCCGACGCACCGTCGGCGCCCAAACGACCGGTCGTGCCAAGGAGGTCGTGCGGCGTGTCCTGGCCGAGACCGCCAAGCAGCTCTCGCGGCACGGTTACACCGCGCTCAGCGTCGACGCCGTTGCCGCCGGGGCAGGCGTGAACAAGACCACCATTTACAGGCGCTGGCCGACGAAGGCGGAGCTGGTCGCGGCGGCGGTCAGGGATGTCACCCTGCCGGTGGGCGTGACGGAGGGTACGAGCCTGGAAGAGGAGCTCTTGCGCTTGCTGCGCTCGCTGTTGCGCTTCGCCTCGAACCCTCAAGGGCGCGGACTGATTCGAGTGATGCAGACCGACCGTTCGAATCCAGAGGTGGAGCGCATCGTTGCGGCACAGCGGGTCCGACGTCGGGCAGCGGGCATCGCCATGGTCGAGCGGGCGGTGAGGCGCGGGGAGTTGCCCCGAGGTGTCCCGGCATCCGTCCTCATCGAGCTCGTGTATGGCGCGGTGATCGCTCGGTTGACGGCGCACGAAGAGATCGGTGAGGCGTTCTTGAGGACCGTGATCTCCATCGTGGTGGCGGGTGCCAAAGGTGGCAGATGAATTCGTTCCGAGGGCGGAGACCTGCTGGTCGAGGTCACTCGGCCGCGACTTCGACTGGCCACTCGGCCGCGACTTCGATCGCATCGGCGGCGCGGTGTCCCTGGAGGAAGAAGACCAGCGGCGCTACCACGAGGAACATCCCGGCGACGATCTGGAACACGTGGTTGTAGGCGAGCACCTGCGCTTCCCGGGTCACGGCCGCAGCCAGGAGTCGGAGAGCGATCGCGTGGGCACCGACGCTGTCCACTCCTCGTGCTCTGATGCCTCCCTCGACCGTTGATAGCCACGCCGTGGCGATCGGGCTGGTCTCGGGGATGTGCGACCTCAGGTTCACTCCCAGCCGGACCGTCGAGCTCGAAAGCTCCGAGGCGGCCGCCGCAATCCCCACGCTACCGGCGACCTGCCGGACGACGTTGTAGAGGCCTGTAGCGGCGGTCATCCTGGCCTTCGGAATGTTCCCCAGCGCCGCCGTCGACAGCGCAACGAAGACCAGGCTGAATCCGACCCCCTGCAGGAGCTGCGGGAAGAAGATGTCCCAGTAGCCGGTGTGGGAGGTGAGGTGGGACAGCAGCCAGAACGAGTAGGCCGAGACCACCAGGCCACTTCCCACCAGCGTCCGCGGCCCGATGCGGTTGTACATCCGGCCGCCAATCGGCATCAGAACGGCCATCGCCAGACTGCGCGGCATGAGCGCCAGACCCGCATCCATCGCGGGGTATCCCAGCAAGCGCTGAAGGTAGAGAGGGAGCAAGAACAAGCTTCCATTGAGGCCTGCACCCAGCAACCCGCCCATGATTGTCGCCGAGGCGAACGAGGCGTTCTTCAGGATCCGGAGATCCACGGCTGGGCGATCGACCTCCAGCTCTCGAAGCACGAAGGCCACCAACGCCAGCGCCGATACGAGGGCCAGGCCGACGATGAAACGGGACTCGAACCAGTTCTCGGCCTCCCCCTTCGCCAGCATCAGCTGGAAGGCTCCCAGCCCTAGCGCCATCGTGGCCAAGCCCACCGCATCGATGTGCGCCTTTGAGCGCACGAGGTAAGGCGGGTCGTGGAGGAAGCGACTCACGAGGAAGACGGTGACGATGCCCACCGGGACGTTGATGTAGAAGATCCAGGGCCAGCTCAGGTGATCGACCAGCCATCCGCCCAAGGTCGGGCCGATGGACGGAGCCAAAACCGCCCCGAGACCATAGATGCCCATCGCCGTTCCCTGTTCTTCAACGGGAAAGCTCTCGCGGAGGATGGCCTGGCTGGCCGTCATCAGCACGCCCCCGCCGATGCCCTGGATCATCCTGAAGAACACCATGGACCACAGCGTGGGCGCGAGACCGCACGCCATCGAGGCGACCGTGAAGAGCACGCAGGAGAGGAAGTAGAGACGCTTCCGGCCGAACCGCTCGGAGAGCACGCCGATGATGGGCATGACGATGACCTGGGCCAGGATGTAGCCGGTAACGACCCAGGTAATCTCGGACAGCGAAGCACCCAGGCTCCCGCTCATGTTCGAGAGGGCAACGTTGACGATGCTCGAGTCGAGAACCGCCATGAACGTGCCGGTCAGCACCGTACCGGCGACGACCCACTTGTTGACCTGAGGTGTGCGGGCGCGGAGAGCAATGACCTTCGCGGCGACTCCTTCGCCCTCGAGCTCCATGTGTCCAGATCTGTCGTGCGCCCGTCGGAGCCGAAGTGTCATTTCGCGCCATTCCGCTCCCGCTACGCCAAATCGACACGAAACAGCCTCTCTCGGGACGCGGACGCTGGGCCGATCGGTGCGCTGTGGCTAGAATCACCGGAGACGCTGCCTCCGTCGGAACGTAGTCCATGCGCGAGAGTGAGAATCCGTCGATGCGAGACCACCGGGTCGCCAGGGAGTTCGTCCGCCCATTTGGTCTGGTGCTGCGCCAGGCGGGCATCGACCCGATCCCGCTCGCTCGCTCAACTGGACTGATCGCCCCAAAGCAAATGACCGCGCCAGCGCTCCTGATGCTCGAGAGCGTTCATCGGTTCTGCAACCGGGTGGCCGACCTGACTCATGACGAGCACATCGCCCTGCGGGCCCTGGCGCAAGTGCCGAGAGGTGCTCTGGGCGTCCTGGAGTTCGGGGTACACGCCGCTCCCACCTTGGGCGCCGCAGCAAAGTTCGTCGCCCAGTACCACCGGATCCTTCGAGGCCCCATCCGCGTACGCCTTGACGAAGCCGCCACCTCCTGGCGGCTCACGCTGAGGGGGTTCGATGACTCGCCTTCGACATGGGTTGTCGACGAATTCGAGATGGGTAGCCTGGTTCGGCTGCTTCGCAGCGGAGGACCAGCGAGCTGGTCACCAGGTCTCGCGTCGTTCAGCCATCCGGCACCGGCGAGTCGGACCGAGCCTGGGTTCGTGTCCGCGATCGGCGCCAAGGTGAGGTTCGGGTCGCCCTGCACAAGCTTGGAGTTTCGGCAGGCCGACGCCACGCTGCCCAATCCCAATTCAGATCCCCCCTTGTTCGACTTCCTCCGCCACGAGGCCGACCAGGCGCTGGATGCCGTCGGCATCGAGGCCATCCCCGAGTTCATCCGCGAGCGGCTGGTTCAACTGGTGGCAAGACAGTCTCCGGACCTGGATTCCCTGGCCGGGAGCTTGCGCATGAGCAATCGGACGCTGCAGCGGAGGCTCGCAGCCGGCGGCCAGTCTTTTCACAGCCTGACAGACTCGGTGCGCCTGGACATGGCCAAGCGCCTCCTCGAGGAGAGCTCATCCACCGTGAGTGACATCTCGAGAAGGCTCGGCTACACCACTCCTCGGTCGTTCCTCCGCGCGTTCCAGCGTTGGACCCACACGACGCTCAGACGGTGGCGGCTCAGTCGTGACGTCCTCCGTTAGGCGGCAGGGTGGGCTGATCACGGATCCGCTCAAGGCGCGATCAACGTGCGAACCGCGCTCACGCGGCCGTCACGGATCGTGAGGATATCGATGCCGCGGGCGACCGGATGATCGGGAGGCCCAACACGCCATGCCAAGGCGGCGATGTCGGTCCCCACGTACCGCGGTCCTTCCTCCTCGAACACGAAGCCCGCCAAGACGCCATCGAGTAGCTTCTGAGCCTGGTCGTTCAGCGCTTGTCGCCCGACAAATGCGCCTGCTGGATCGATGAACGTCACGTCTTCCGTATACATGCGCTCGGTGGCCGCCCATCGGCGTTCGGGGTCCCGCTCGGAGAAGACCTCATGCAGGTTGCTGTGCAGCAGCTCCATCGCGTCTGGCATGTCAGTCATCCTCATCGTCATCACGCGAGGTGGTACCCGGTTCCTCAGGATCGTTTGAACCGAATCAGAATTGTTTTCGACATTGCTACTGCCGCGCGGTGCGTGGCCGGAACAGCCGGACGGGGCACCAGATCTTTCAGCGGCCCTTTCTTTTTTGGAACGAGCCAGAGGTGAAAGTGCGGCACGCGCTCCATCAATGCCAGGAAATAGAGGCGCGGCGCTCCGGTGCTTCCTTTGATCGCTGGAACAAGCCGCTTAAGGAACTTCCCCAACTCAGCGCTCGTCAGACCCTTGAGACTCTTGTCCATTGGGGTCTCTCTGAGGAACTAAGGCTTCACCGGCGTCTCGCGCAGCCACTTGAGCAAGGCCTCGTGAAAGCGTTCCGGTGCCTGAATCTGGGGTGAGTGTCCGAGATCCGGAAACTCCACCAGACGGACGTTCGGGATGCGCTTGGCCGCTTCCTTCCCGAGTATCGGATAGTGGCCCAGGGTCGCGCGTACGGCCGGAGGCGCGACGTCCTTGCCCAAGGCGGTCGTGTCCTTGTCTCCAATCACGAGCAAAGTGGGCATCCGCAGATCCCCCAACTCGTAGATGACCGGCTGCGAATAGATCATGTCCGACAGCAAGGCCGCATTCCACGACACGATCTCGCGACCGGCTCCACGGTATTGACCCACCAGCATCTGCACCCACTGCTCGTACGCCGGTTGCCAGGTGCCCGCGTAGTACGTCGTTCGCTCGTATTCGCGGATGCCATCGGCGGTCGTCAGCAGCTCCTTCTGGTACAGCGCGTCCACGCTCTGCCAGGGCACGCCCTTGGCGTTCCAGTCTTCGAGCCCGATCGGATCGACCAGAGCAAGCGCGTCGACCCGGTCCGCATACATCAGCGCGTAGCGCACGCCGAGCATGCCGCCCGTCGAATGCCCGACGACGGTGACGCGGTCGATGCCGAGCGACGCGAGCAGGGCGTGCGTGTTCCCAGCCAGTTGTTGGAACGTATACTGGTAATGCGCAGGCTTGGATGACTTGCCAAACCCGATCTGATCGGGCGCGATGACGCGGTACCCCTCCTTGCTCAAGACCGCGATCGTGGCCTGCCAGGTCGCGGCCACGAAATTCTTCCCGTGCAACAGAACCACGGCTCGACCGTTGGGCGCCGCCGCCTTCACGTCCATGTAGGCCATGTGCAGATGCTCGCCTTGAGAGACGAACTCATAGCTCTGCAAGGGCCACGGATAGTCGAATCCCTGTAGCTCGGGACCATAGACGGGGCCGTCGGCAGGCGTCGCTGACGCGTTTGTCATGGCTCCGCCAGTGGAATTGGCGCCTCCGGGCGTCGAGGCAGGAACCGCCACCGTCGAACACCCACTGAGCCCGATGGCAGCCGAGATCAAGCTCGCTCGAAGCGCCCGCAGGTCCATGCCCCGAATCCTATTCGGCGAGCGCGCCGCTGGTAAGGCCAAATTCCGTTCGCCACCTTCGGCACTCGCGCCCTGATCTTCAGCGCCGCGCGATGGCCACGCACTGCAAGCACAGCTGACCCACCGGCGCGGCGCCTACTTGCCCGCCTTGAGCATCGCCAGCGCCTCCTGGACGTGCTTTGTCGCCCGCAGCTGCGAGTTGAAGACCCGGCGCACGATCCCCGCGCGATCGATGACATAGGTCACGCGCCCCGGGAGCAGCCCAAGCGTGCTCGGCACGCCATACAGCTTGCGCACCTTTCCGCCCGCGTCGCTCACCAGCGTGAACGGGAGCCGGTGCTTCTTCGCGAACGCCTGGTGGTCGGCCGCCGAATCCGAGCTTATCCCCACCACCTCGGCCCCCGCGTCCTTGAACACCTCGTACGAGTCGCGAAACGAGCAGGCCTCCGCCGTGCACCCCGGGGTGTCATCCTTGGGATAAAAGTACAGCACCACCGCCGACGTCTTCAGCAGGTCGTGCAGCGCCACCTCCGCGCCATCCTGGTTCGGAAGCGTGAAGTCCGGTGCGCGGTCGCCTTCGTGAATGGCCATTGGAAGCGAGTTACCCGACGGGATCAGAACAGTCGGAGCGTACCAAGATCCCGCGCCAGTTGCTGGAATCCGTAGAGCTGCCCCGGCTGGCCCTGGTGGCATGAGCGCAGGCCGTGATCACCTTAGACCAGGACGACTTGTAGATGCCCGGGCCCCCGTCTGGATCGGTCCTTGACGACGATCTCCACGTCGCGGCCGAGAGGATTGAGGAACTTGATGAGCCGCTCGGTGGAGAATCCCGTCAGCTTGCCTCGGAGCAGGGCGGAGACCTTGGGCTGGTCGATGCCCAAGACCTTGGCCGCAGCCGCCTGGGTGAGCCCTTTGGCCTCGATGATCTCCGTGATCTTGACGGTCAGTTCGGCCTTGGCGAGGGCCTCCTCGGGGGCGTCGACCTCGAGGTCGGCGAAGACGTTGCCGCTGCTTACCTTGTAGTCAGCCCTTTTCATCGGCGTTCTCCAGCTCCTGCTTCGCGTTGAGCGTGGATCTCCTCGGCCATCTTGAGCGTACGGGGATCACGCTGCAGAGGCGATGGATGGCTTTCGCTTCGGGAGCTATACCTCGCATCTCGGATCCGAGGAACATGACGGGCAAAAAGATGCACCCAGCTTGGACCGCAGAGGGCGACGACGGATCGGCATCTGGTCGGCAAGGAAAGCAAAGGCGGTCTACGCGGCGTTACTCCGAATTGGATGGGCCGAGAAACGCGTCCGCGGCTCGCACAAGGTGCTCTCGCGAGCGAGTTGGCCGGATTTCGTCTTCGCGTTCCACGACCAGGACGAGATTGGACCGGTGATGCTAGCGAGGATCGCCAAGAAGACCGGCTTGCGGCCGGACGACCCTTAGGCGGCCGCGGGGACGAGGGCGAAATCGAGCCGCCCGGCCGCCAGTTCGCCACTGTCGATTCGATCGGCGAGCACGCGGAGGGCGAGGGACTCTACGGCTGCGAGCGCAGCCTCTCGAGACGCGCCGTAGGCCATCACACCAGGCAGCTCCGAGACCTCGGCGATCCAGCGACCGTCCTCTTCACGGTCGATCTCGACAGAAAACCGCATGCTTTCAGGATAGTCGATAGGTTGTGGGCTGCCTAGTCGGGCGATCCCAGCTGCGCGACCCTTGTCGGTCGAAACGAGGAATCCGTCTGCGGCGGTCGTCTTCCGATCGATGCCCCCGTGGAGTGACTTGGTCCACGAATAGCGTCGTAACCCCTCTATACTCCTCGTTTCGATGTTCACGCTGCGATGCACGTCCAGGCTCTTGAAGCGACTGGGTGTCGGCGAGTTGGGCGAGGTCACGCCGACAACGTGTCTCGGTGACTGGTACGCCAATCTCCTCCTCGCTCGTCCCCAGCAGCTCATCTTGGCGGTGAGCGAACTGACGCTGCTGCCGGTGGTCATCCCTGCTAGGGATTCGTCGAGCATCGTTCCCAGACTCGCCGCTGCCGCCGGCGCCATTCTGCATGCCCTCGGCGTGCCGGATGACGCGATCCGCGACGAACGGGGTCAGATGGTCGAGGCCGCCATCGGGAAGACCGCCAACAGGCGAGTGCTGGCGATCATGAACGAATTCGCCTTCGCCCTGCGACACCGGGACGAAGCAAAGTCGTTAGTCGATGTGGCCCTGTGGCTGGCCGAGACGCCCTGTAAAATACGGAGCGAGCCAGGAGGCTACG
>Ga0302325_10036257_pt1 | contig 10057 bp, 12 predicted proteins | sample Palsa_T0_2_FD_201948 | JGI IMG/M metagenome (GOLD analysis project Ga0302325, IMG submission 201948) | Peat permafrost microbial communities from Stordalen Mire near Abisko, Sweden - Palsa_T0_2 | ecosystem: Environmental > Terrestrial > Soil > Palsa > Peat permafrost | place: Sweden: Abisko... | reverse complement strand
ATTTGTAATATTTTAATAAAATTGCACAGATATCACGCAAATGATAATAGCGTTATCACGAATATGCTCAATTTCCTGTCAGATGCTGTCCCAACGCAAAATCTTCTGGCTTTTCTCCCAGACCCAATCCTCCACCAATCTATCAAGTGATATGTCTCCCTACTCTCTGCCTTCAACATACAGCCTTCGGCTTAGGTACTCGACAATATGTCTCGAACTAAAGTGTAGGTTCAGGTTGACGCTCGGATGATAAGTTGCACCCAGTACAATGCAGAGCTCCAACTATTTGGAGGTAACGTGTTAAAGTCCTATTCAATTGAAACCCAATATCCCGTGTGTTCCAACGCGATGTGTAAAGTTAGACTCTCGAAGTTATTTCTCAGCGTGCTATTATGTCCGGGTACACGGAGTCTTTTATGATCGCTATAGTTCAAATCAGCACTGATTCATCTTTCGTTGATTATGAAGGGTTCTTACCTGTGGCACCAGCTCATCTTGATATGCCGAAGTTTGAACATTTCCTGGAAACGAAGATTCTTGAGAGATGCAAAGGAAGGAGGTAGTTTCTGCTTCTGGTGTGTGATTTTTCGCCGTAATTTTGGATATAGAGGCATTCATGGTGTGAAATTGGGTCGAATTTTGGATGAGATGAGATGTGATGGGATTTGATGGGAGAATAAATGCTCCTGTAGCTTTATATTTGAGTGCAGGTGCGATTTTAAGATCTTCAGTCAAAAAAAGAATGGCAAATTATGTGCCCTCAGTTTGGGAGCATGATTTAGACCTCTCGGTCTAGAAGAAAATCCGATCACGCGACACGAAAGTTTACAGAAAGAACCTCGTTCAAAAACTGTCGCGGCTTGCACTTGCAGCTGCCAGAAAGTTGTCTCTCGAGTTCGAGTTTCAAGCTGGTTCAAAGATGATTCAATCCGGATCTTGACTTTGTGGGTTATTGAAGGTTCTTCAAGCGTTACAAAGCCTGAAACTTATCAAAGAAAAAACTTCTTGAGTGTCTGACTTTGGATCCAGATATGCTTAAATATAAAATTCTTGCATAGTCTGGAATCGGCATATATTGATTTACAATTAACCTGGTACCCCTCCCTCGACGAATGCTCAAATCTTGCTCAAGAAGTCACATTCAATATTCAGAACTTATGGACATTGAAACATCATTCTATCTTCCTAAACACCTATCTTAAATTTTGGGGACCAGTCCCAAGAAAACTTGTCACCGTTCGTCCGCTCCCAGATCCAGTACTGCATTCTCGCATCATACTTCCGTTTCGGATGCAATCCGAGCTTCTCACTTATGTGGTTTAAGTCCATCTTCATTACGGGTCGACATGTGTTTATGTCTCTATCGATCCTATCCTTCAGAATCATCAATCTGGCAGAACTGGAAGCAGTAATTAGCCAACCTGCTGGACTGCACACCGGGAAATTCAAATATTCGAGCTTGCTCCGGTTAAACGTAATCGTCTCAAAATGGTTCTTCCATGTGACAGTAGTTGCCCGCATATCGAACAAGAAAATGATTTCAATATGATCGTATTTTGATAGGTCGTCCCTTAATCTTCGCTTCTTGAAGGCTATTAAGTTATCGGGTGTCACTCTCAGATTGCAGGCCTGGTATTGATACTTAGCGACCTCGTGGAGTTAAGTTCGTCGCCCGGTCGAGGAGTTCTTGTCTACGGCCAGAGCGAGGAGGAGATTTAGAATTCCTTCTAAACAATGAAGTTCGTAAGGGAAGATCTTGCTGAGGATCTCATTGGGGAGCCTCATGGAGCTTCGAGTGTTGACCTTCGATTGATCGATACTTGGGACCGAGGAGGTGGCGATATCTGGGGTATAGTCTAGTTCCATGCTTGAGATAGCTGCCTCGTTGATGTCCAATTCCATCGACAAGAATGTATCGTCTGATTCCGAATCCTGGGTGGAGATCGAGGACGTATTATCGATCTCCACCTCATGTCAACTTCGAGTCGTGTCCGAAGTTGTTTAGCTGTAATTTCCCGGCTGGATAGTTGTCGAGAGACATATCGTCGGTGCAGGGGAGAGTGGCGATTATTTCGGCGAAGGACGATAAAATCGGTTTCATAATATAGGGGAGCGAATTCTTTCTGAGAATTCGTGGTAAGGTTGGACCGTTGAGGAGAAAGTCGATGAGCATTTTGTTCACCGATGGGGTTGAGTTTGGATTGCTTGATGCCGAATGAGTGAACCATAAAGCACCATCAAAAACGCCGGACTTCGATGTTTGTTCAGCTATTGATAGCGAAATTCGACTGCCTGATGCAGACTGGTTTGGCGAAGATTCATTGGGGATATAGGAGAACGAGGTGTGGTCGTCCAATGTGGGCAGACGAATCTCACCGATCTCCATCTCACAAAAAATCCGAGCAAGCTCAGAAGGTCTTGGGTGTAGTGCCTCACCTCGGCAGGTATTCAGAGACATAGTGAGTACCGAAAAATGCAACACAATCCTGTGGGTATCTTATTTCTGTCATCTAATTCCGTGGGGACAATTTACACAGCTTCCCATCGTGCCAACCTTCCAATCTTTTCTCCAGAATTCCTTACAATGCATAGCCTTCCATCCTTAGCCCCTTTCTTACCATCCCTTCTCAAGCCCTCTATGACTTTAGTCACAAATACAGAACCGACAGCAACCCCTTTGCCTTCGGCGAGGTTAAATTCTCCCGTGGTAACAAACCCGACCAGATCTTCTTCATTCGGTACGAGGGGAAGACCATCTTCATCTTCTTTGTTTGCCGGGAATGGCAGTGGTGGTTGCTGTAATAATGATTGAGCAAGGAGCTGGACTCGTTGTGGAAGAGGAGTGTTCAAGGGTATTCGTCCAATGGCTTTGGCGGCTTTTGAATTTGGGCTTGGAAGAGGCTTTGTCTTTGATATCGCGGGCAGGAGAGAAAGCCATTGCTCACGCGTGGTTGGCGGAGGGCTGCTGGCTGTGGAAGAATCTTGAGATAGTGTGGGCGGAGGCAAGCGATAGATTCGTGCGCAAGGTGAAGCGATTCCACGAGACACAAGTGTAATGTGGACAGTCGCAACTGCGGAAGGCGGTGGGAGTTCAGGCTGCAGTGATGAGAGCAGCAATGAGAACATATTCTTGGAAAGGTGTCCAATGGGCAATTCAACTTCCTTTGGCACGATTTCGGAGGACTTTTGGGTATCCTGAGTCGTGTCGACGGTTTTACTACTATCCGGTAAAGGCAATACTCCGAGTACTCGCTCGAAATCACATGTCCATCCTTGTCCAATCTCTCCTTTCCTCCCCCCACCAAGATCAAGAGAGCCCCATTCAACTCGCTTGCCTTTTGGTCTCTTCTCCCATTCCTTCTTCCTCTTGATCCTCTCTTCAGTTTCCCAGGCAAATCCGGAGCTAGTGCCTGGAAAGTCTACCGGAAACCATGGCACACCATGCTCAAAATGGATCTGACGAAGTTCTTGTAGTCCTCCGAAGCGTGGATTGCCACCAGATGACAGAGGATAATGCATTAATCCGTACCAGATTGGTAAGATGCACTTCCAAGGTGCCAGGAGAGTCCAGGTTCCTTGCGCAGAAGCTGCTGTTGGGCGAGACGTCAGAAGCATGATAGGTATAGGAGGATCGAAAGCTTGGATTGAAGGATAGCCTCCAGGCGGTGCCAGCGCCTTGCGGCGGTTCAGAGACTTCTGTGCTGGGAGACGGGTTGCTTTGAATCGAGCATCACGATCAAATAAGGCCGGAGATCCTGTCGAGGCATCAACAGGCCAATCCGACAGCAATTCCAAAAGAAGAGAATTGGCTTCTTCATCGTTTGGTTTGGGCAGTTTAACCGGTCTGGGAGGATATCTAAGTCGGGGATCCATAATCGAGAATGCCAACAACGCACTCGAAGGCAATGATCCAGGATTCGTTACTCCAGCTAAGGATCGGAAGGTTTTAGAATGTGCCTCCAAACTATCTTCTGGCTGGTTGTAGGGATGTAGAATTCCAAGCAAGGCTTCAGTAGAACCAGGTCCAGTTATATCAATGCTTCCAATTTCGAAACGAAGATCCTCGATATGTACTGCGGGGCGTTGAAGCTTCGACAATCGAAGAATTTCAGTCCATGTCTCAAGAAATGCAGATGGATGGATTCTGACAAACACTCGGCATGATGGCGGCTTTTTCGTCTCATCTCTTGGCTCGTCATAGTTTTGAAGGTTCGTCGGGCACCAGAAGACAGTGGAGGGACCAATGAGTATGGATTTATCGTTGACATTTCTGCTCAACCATCCATTCCAACTTCTCTTCCCATGCCTCCACTTCCTTCCTTTCTCTTCCCAAAGCCATTGTTCTGTGATACCCATTGCTTTCATTAGCTTCTCTAGACTCGCCGATGAACCCTCCAATCCTATTGTGCTCATGTAACTCATGTCCCAAGCCACAGCTCCTCTGGCTCCACCGGCTCGATGTGTTGGTCTGTATGACTTCTCTGTCGAAGTAAGCGGAATAGCAATCCTCCAGAGAGGATTCTTCGGCTCTGTCATCCTCGCCCTCTTTGCATGCCACATATGAGTCGGTAGCCAAGTCTTGTGAATCTGCCGTTTCCTGAACTTGGACTTTGATTTCGGCGGCTCGTTCAGTTTATCTTTCCGTAGTTTAGGTCGCGGAGCTCGTGTTTCTATACCAACAGATTCTCCTCCACTCTTGGCTTTCAAAGCTTTCTTCTTTGCTGCCAAGATGCCTAATCGTTTCGCTGTCTCTGCCCGCAGTCTGCCCCTTGTGCTTCGAGGCTTTTTCTTGCTTGGATCAACAGTCGGCGTATTGTCTTCCTTCATCTCCTTAGCCGCCCTTCTGTGCAATCGCTTGGGAACCCTCTTGACATTATGACTGGCAGTCCGCCTTCGCATGTCGCGAGGGACCTGCTGAAATGCTCTGGTCGTTCGAACGCCTTTCGACTTCTGTATGCCATCTTGGAGAGCTTTAATTTCAAATTCGCGCGATTTGAGAAACGATTGAACGTCCAAATCCCCATTCTTTAGTGCTGCATCCGAAGTTTGGGTCAAGATTGAACGCGCATCATGGATTTTGACACGTTTGATACCGCGTCCTTTGCTCGGGCTTTTTTGACTGCTGGACGAAGATTGTGGGGGTTCTTTCCGCTTATTGTTTCCTGAAGAACCAGCAGGGGCTGCTGAATTCTTCTTCGGAGGCATCTCGGCCTTTCATAATTGTTTCCGCTGTAGGATTTAGCTGTAGATGACTCGAATTTTCTTGAAGTCCATTGGATTCTGCCCATCTTCACCGCGTTTGCCTCGCCAAATCCAGCCATCCCAACCAACTTACGGTGTTCTGATCAATGTTGACAATGTATCACGCATCTTGATATTTAGCGATTGACTGGATTGCCAAGCACTCGAGTGAAATATGCATCAAGGTTGGTAGCATGTTCGTTACGCCAAACTCACAATTAAGTGGCGCTAATGCCATTGTCTTTGAGCCTGAACATGGTCAATATTTATCGTCAAGTAGACGCGGAAGCATCTTCAAAACCTCTAGCAGCAAGGTACCTTTCAGACCCCAGCACTTTCTCGCGTTTTAGTCTATTTGATAGAAGTCTCAAATAGTTCTTTCCGTGTAAGGTTCGATGCGTAACCCGCTCTCCAATGTTTTAATTCAAAGTAAGGGTTTGATATTCTTCCAGAACGTGAATCATGCTTGAAGGTGTCTCATGTTTCATGACATGCTATTTCACCAATTCCAAAAGTCAACGCTGAGGCTTCCAAATCAAGACCCAAGTTCTCGTCTGCCTTCTTGACCGTCCCTCCATCCACGCATCTCTGCTGGAGAAACTGGTGGGGGTGGATATCAAGAAGGCAATTCTGATGTCTGTTTCCCGTAGTCCTGCGAGGACTGTATGCTCGCTGTTTTCATAGAAAAGCTCTGTATTTGCACCCTGGTTTGTTTCCGAAGACATTGAATGAGCATGATAGTTCCAGCGATGAAGATGAGAAGGATTCCAAGCCCAATGCCCAGACCGATTGCTGCCGGCGTGCTGATGCTTGAATTTAATGATGAGCTTGTGCCGTTAGGAGCGGTAGTAATCTGTTCTCACCCGGCAGATGTCGTAGTGGAGCTCAAAGTAGGGATTGAAGTGGAACTCGACGTCTGTGTCAGAACTGACGGAGTCGTGGAATTCACATCTTCGAAGGCATGAACTGTGAATCCCTTCGAGTATCCCCTAAGATTGTGCGCAGCCCAGGTAAGACTTAGGCCGGCACTGCTGGATTCCCAAGCCAATTGGTAGCTTCCCAGCTGAGGGACGTCGAAATCCACGTCGTCCATTGTTGGCATCCAATATATCGAGTTGTTGAAGACATTCTAGTTGGCTGGGCAACTCAAGATTGGAATCCGAGCATTGAGCTTTTGGGACATCGGCAACTGTACCGGCGAGAAGATCTGAAGCCTAGACCTTGTCATCCAGATGTTGCAGGAGAAATTGTTTGGTCACACTCCCGCCATATGTGTTGGGTTGCCATTTTATTGTCATTGTCAGGTTTGCTGTGATATTAATTGGGTCTTCCAATCCCATACAACAGACTTCTCAACAGACATCTTGACGTCTCCGTGAGGGCCGAAGCAAAAGATGGAGAGGATGTGGATGCTCTTCTGTACATTTTGTTTCTTTCTTCAAATTGCAGATCAAACACAGATATGAGTAGGAAAATCCTCGCTTATTGGAGCACTAATCGTAGCACAGCCTGCGGCTTGGGCATTCCCCAATTCAAGTCATCAGAGGCATGGAATTTGGAATCGTAAGAGCGCTGCGCACGTGGAGATCTATCTGAGTGTGAAGGCTGCGCCGCACAGGGGTGCCGAGACCGAAAGCGCAACCGATTAGCCAACCTGAGCAAGAGCAAGGAAGTTTCAGTCTATTAACACGGCGATTTCATCCGAAATGATATGTAACTTGTAAGGATTTATTTCTGGTTTCGGAAGGCAAATAGATACTGAGACCTTACTCAATAATGGCCCCGAAGAAAATTATACTGATTTTTATTTCAAGTGAACCAAAACGACAAAACTGCAGATCTTTTTCTCTTTTTCAATTTCATTGGATTTCGAGAACGCCGGAGGGCTTCCTCTGATTTTGCAGCTTGAAACAGTCAAGTGGCGCGTCCCAGCCTACCTGGGCTCGCATTTTGAAAGTGGAGCTAGGTTCCGTTCGATGGATCGTGTATATCAGCTACTGTCACTCTCTCTAGTTCTGCCACTCCCCTTTGTGTGTGTACCTCCTAACTCTGCGATTGTCCCGATATCTCTTGTTAGTAGACTCCTTGTGGGACAGTCTCTTCCTTCTTTGCACTGAGGAGATATTGTTCTTGATCAAGAAACCAATGTATTTAAAGAGGGGCAACGATTGGATGACTGATTATGAGATGTTTGGTAAACAAGTACGGACCTCTACATGAGCTGAACAAAGATAACTTCCCACCAGCAAGAGGATTGATTATCAGCTTGTCAGGAGGGGCACCAGGCGGCTTCCCGAGGGGATATTAAGGGCCATTTAATGGCCTGAAAGACTCTGACCCCTCTTCCCGAACTCCTCTTTGTATTCAATAAGGAAGTTTGCCAAGTAGTGTTCAATCAAATTGAACAGCGTATACTTCCAATCTCATTTCTCTCGCTTTCATTTAACCACTATATGTTCGTTGGTAGTCCAGCTCAAACATGCGAATCAAGGCGAATTCCTTCAGCACCACAATGGATCTACCACCTCTCAACGAGCTCTACAACGAGGACTCATTTACCTCTCCGCTAAAATTACATCAAACCCACACCTTTTCCTTGCAATCGAACATCGATCAATCATATTTCCATATTCCTCGATCTAATGACAACGACTTTCCACCACTAGCTTCAATCTCATCAACATTACCGAGCTTAGGCGCGCATCCCTCCCGTCAAAACCATTTGATTTGTGCGCAATGCAAGGGCCAGAAGTACAGCTTCACACCCTATTTCCACAACAAGAAGATCTTCCCGAAGCCACCACACGAGCTTCTCCATTGGGTCGAGAGATCATACGTCCTGAAGAACCGATTGCAAAGCATGTTGGTGACCTACGCTGTTCACGAAGTCGAACTCGATCATGTTCCCAGCATCGAAGAAGAGGTGAACACCTGGGGCACGCAGGTTGACTCACTTGCACAAGAAATCTGGAATTTCCCAAATGGCTCAGAGCTGGTGGTCAACCTTGTCAGGGTGGTCCATGAATGGACCAAGGTTATGATGACGCAGCTTTGGGAGCACGTACGAGGCATTCAGATGTTGCCGATGCCAAAGGGCAGAGTGAAGCAATTGGTGTTGGAATTCCGGAAGCTTTGGGAGCGTGTCTGGATTGCATGTGCTGAGCAACAAGGTCAAGTTTTACTGGCCCAGGGACGTGAAGCTGTCTCACCATTCTACAATCCATGATTCACTGTGTTTTGAGCTGCGAATGGAAGGAGCTTGATGCGTATCAATTCCTCATGCTAGTTGAGTCCTAGCCAGCTAGCGGTTGGCCGAGTTACCGAACACTCTGATCAGTTTCTGTTTTTAATTGTGTCTGCGCCATGGGTCTCACAATCTCACGCATTATTTTAGTCTCTTCATTTCACCATTTAGCCTTCCAGTGAAGTTTACCGGCTATCAAGGCACAAGCGAGCAACTTGTCAGGTGTTGAAGTCACAAGCTACTAAATGAATTGTTGGATTCAGCGATGACTCAAACTTCAAAGCAGACCCTCGAGCATGATACAAATGATTACTTGAATTTAGATATATTGATCTTCTTTCCTAACTCTCCACCATCAAGGCTAGGCGACCTATGCCTGAGGGGCAAACTATTAGCTGCAAGTCTATACTCCGGACACCATTCATACATACGCCTTATCCATCTTCATCGAATGTCTTCTTTTCTTTTAACGCGATGAAATCCCAGCGGTTTCTCACCCCACATGCTCTCCAAAGCGAACGTTCTCGCCACCTCCACACAGGGAGGTTTCACTCCAAGCACCCCTTTCATCTTCCCATAAAACCACTTATCCTCAACCTCCATTATGGATTCTTGTTTCCCATCTTGTTCCACAGCTTTCATCTCAAGGCTCCAATCTCCACTCTTCATAATATCCAGCATTGTCTTCCGTTTCCTCAATAACAACTCACCGCTAAATCCCGTCCCGCTTCCCAACGAGATCGCTTGGAGCTCCTACAAAGTCATATTCAAGGAAATCTTTAACACCTTTCTTGGAATTAGAGCAGAGGATGCTGTCTGCTTGGAATAGAAGGACGTGTTTCGCCGGGGCGAGTTGATCCCAAAACCGAGGTTGAGTGAGAAGTGCTGACTTTCCGAGATCACTGGCGAAGTGGACTGTGGATAAATGAAGATAGTTCTCTGACTGTTATTCTTCCTTCGTCAATGGCGCGGTTCAAGGTCCAAGGAAGCGGAGTTCAGGGGGGTTGGGAGGGCGCTGTGTAGAGGATGATGGGCCAGGATGGGCCGAGGATGGAGGAGAAGTGGAGGAAGAGTGGTGCAAGGGTATCCAGGGGCTGCTCTTCTATGATGACGGCGACATTCTTTGGGGGAAGGTTGGACGGGACTGGTGTAGAGCTTGAGGAACTTGGGACTTGGATCTCATGAACTTGAATAGGAGAGGCAAAGCGGAGGATCACGACTGCGAGTATCCCAACCGCACAGAGGAGATATCTCATCACTCTCTGGGATATTCGATTTGGAACTCTCCTCTTTGCATGGATCTGCGGATGTTTAGCAAAGTTGTTCAACAAAAAGTGCGCTTCTGTTTACCTTGGAACATGGGTAGGTGCTCGAGCTGGCGAGCCATGCACTTGGACGATGTGAAATCATTGATTTGATCTGATGAGGATATATGAATACTTGAAAGGTGGATTAAAGATTGAATTAAAGAAAGTTGTTTTGCGTTTCTGTGTCTCACAGCTCTGCGATGAGTGGGTTCATATAGGACCTATGAAAAGGGAACTCCAACGGGCCTCAGGGCAGTGTGTTTCA
>Ga0302325_10036256_pt1 | contig 10057 bp, 9 predicted proteins | sample Palsa_T0_2_FD_201948 | JGI IMG/M metagenome (GOLD analysis project Ga0302325, IMG submission 201948) | Peat permafrost microbial communities from Stordalen Mire near Abisko, Sweden - Palsa_T0_2 | ecosystem: Environmental > Terrestrial > Soil > Palsa > Peat permafrost | place: Sweden: Abisko... | reverse complement strand
AAAGCGGAATCTGGCTCTCGCGCAAGAATGCGTGCGATCTCCGCGCCATAGATGGCCGTGGCATCTCCGGAAAATCTGGCTTGCTTCGCATTCCACACGGACCACTGCGGATGCTGAACCTCGTATTCGAGACAACCGCCGTCTTTCTGTGCCGCGTACCCCCAGTAGTGTTCTGTGATGAACTGACTCTCCGACCCATCTGCTGGCAGAAAGCTTGCACCTTCGGTCTCGATAGTCATGGCGAACCGTTCCCGTCCCGCACGCCACGCGAACTCGGCTCCCGCAACGTCGCCGTTGGGCCAGGTGTCAACATGGTGCGACATGGGCACACGCGAGTACTTCTCGTTGAAGACCCATCGGGCCACTGCGGCTATGGCGCGTTTAGGCACCAGCTCGCGAATGAAAACAACGCCTCACTTCTCACCTCGGCGAACATAGAAGCGGACGTTAACCTCCTCAAAGTTCTGGTGGAACGGGATGCCAAAACCGAGGACGCGTGTGCAGTTGAACTCGAAACCGATCAGGCTAATGTAGGTCTTGCCTGCGAACGAATCGAGTTCAGTCCCGGAGGGAACGAACGGGTCAAGCAATGAGGGCTCGACCGCATGTTGAACATCACCAGGTTGTTCCACACGGCGCTGAGGAATATGCGAGTCTCGCTGGTAGTCATTTTGACGCCGGTATCTCATCGTCGCCACGGGTTTGGGTCGAGGTCAGCGCAGGACGGCATTCTTCGCGCATTTGCAGATTATTACGCTCCGCCGTCGCACAATAAATCAAGAAAGGATGAGCCATGGAAACCTGCCACGCCGCCGAAATCACTCTCGCTTTGTCTTCGCCGTGTCTAATGCGTGCACCCCACCCCTCCCCCACTTTCGCCGCATCGGAATGAAAACAAACATGTTACATCAACAATTGTCGGTTTCGCACCTCGAACTAAAGGGCTTACGCCGCTCGCATGCGACGACTTCTCCAGAAACAAAGGACTTACCTGCGGCCCGGTCCCTCGAAAAGAGCCTTCAAGCACCGCGCATCTATTGCGGAAATGCAATTGGCGGAGAGATGCCATCCAGCTCCGGGTTCGGGCCGGGAATCCAATTGGTATTCTGCGCTGCTATTACCAGCCACTCCGCGCCTCGCTTTTCAACCACCATGGTGAAGATTCCCATGCGCGGCTTGCGCGGAGTAAGGTCTTCGCTGCGGTCGCCTGCGAGCGCCCAGCTCCAATGGAGCAGCGCCAGATCGGGCCGAAGGAAATGAACGACAGTATCGCGTGACGTCAGGGTCGACTCTTTGAAGCGGCCAGAAAGCAAACGGGAGTGATAGCGCTCGAAGTCCGCGCGGCCATGCAGCCAATCGCCGCCAACATTCACGAAGTCCACATCCTCAGCCATGATCAACGAAAGCTGATGCCCGTCGTGATTGGCCCACGCCGCCGCAAATGCTTGCGGCACATGACGCACCGCGGCTTCATCGGTTTTGTTCTGTGCATGAGTGGCACATGAGGCCAGCAGCAATATCAAGAACAGGCATTGCAAACGGTGTTTCACGCTGCCTCCATGTCTGAAAAACGCAGGGACAATTCCCTCCGAATCCGTTTCGTTCGACTTGCTCACGCCGTAGGCTTATCCGGTGGAGGCATAGAAGCCAGGAAGCGCCGCGCAAATTCGTTGCTGTACTCCTCCAGCAGTTCCCTCACCCGCTCCGGATCGTCGGAGCGAACAATCAACCCCGCATGGTGGTGCTTTTTCATGCGATGAACAATCTCCGGCGCATCGAATCCCGCGGTATCCGGCTCGGCAGTTTGTGCCAGGCACAAGACGCTACCGGAATAACTCTCGAACGTCTTCGGCAAAACGTAATTTTCACCGCGCAGATTCAGAACTTCCAGGCGAGCCCATTCACGCCACAAATTAACACCGGTCGAAGCCTCGACCAGATCCGCGATGAACGCTCCGCCAACGCGCGCCGCAATCTCGAGGAAGTAGAAGCGGCCGTCCACGTGAGCCTTGATGTATTCTGCATGCGTAACACCGCGAGCCATGCCCAGCCCCGGCGCCAGCTTCGCATTCAGCCCGGTCAGTTCCGCCCAGTCGCGACTGGCCCGATCGACCGTGCGGGTTGTAAACACGCCGCCTTCGTGCATCACCTGCATCGGCGGCCGGCCATACTGGTGTGCGACGGAAAACACAACCTTGCCCTCGCTGACGATTGAATCAACATGGAAGATGTCGCCAGGCACAAACTGCTCCATCAGAAAACGGCTCTGGCGGTCGCCCAATTCATCGAGCGCGCGCCACAGCTGCTCAGGCTCCTCGATCTTGCGAATGCCCAACGCCGAAGCCTCGGAGCGCGGCTTGAGCAGCCATGGAGGCGAAACATGTCCCATGTAGGCGCGCAGCTCGTCGTAGTTCAGCACCCGGCAGAACTCCGGCACCAGAAAGCCGGCGTCCTGCGCACCAGTACGCATCGCCAGCTTGTCGCGATAGTACGCCGTGGCCGTCACGCCCATGCCGCGGATGCGCATATGCTCACGAACCTGGGCCGCAGTCTCAAGATCGAATTCGTCGAGGGCAACAACGCGGTCAAAGCGCTTGGCACGCGCCATCCACGAAACCGTGTTGAGAATCTGCTCGGCATTCAGCTCCGGAGGCATAGTCGCCAATTCTTCCAGAGCATCATGCGGCCAATGGGCTTCGCGCAGCTTGTCCACAGTAAGCAGCGTCGGCCGCACGCCCATCTCCGCGCATTGGCGCAGAAAGTCCTGCCCTTTTTCGTAGCTCGCAATACAAAGAAATCGCTCGGTGGTGTCGCCCATCGATCCCTCGCTCAGGTTAATCCATGCTCTCACTTGCCGTTCTCTGTTCTATGATCACTTGATCTCTGATCTCTGGCACCGGATCTCTGATCTCTGAAACCTGATCCCTTTTTCTTCCTTGGACGCCAGATCAGAATAGTTCTACCATAGACGCTGCATCCGGCATTTGAGGTCAAGAACTCTTCCCCATGCTTTCCGCAACCGAGATTATCGATCTGCACGACCAAATGACCTCCGCCTGGCACAAGTTGCCTGAACGTTTCGGAGAAACAGCCCAGTCGGGATCGCAGACAACAGCCGGTTGGCTCGACTTGGTTGCCCGTCAGCATCGCGCCAACTTCGACCTCTGGCACATTGAAGATGAAGCCCGCGCTCCCGATGCAACCGAAGCCGAACTGGCCAGAGTGAAGCGCCGCGTCGACTCAACCAACCAGCTCCGCAACGATCTGGCCGAGGAGCTTGACCAGGTTCTGCTCCACTGGCTTGAAGCCCGAAGCCTGCCAAACTCCAATGCCGCACTGCACTCCGAGTCTCCCGGACTCATCATCGACCGGCTTTCCATCCTTGCGCTCAAGATTTACCACACGCTTGAAGAAGCCCAACGGACCGACGCGCCTCAGGGCCACGCCGCGCGCAATATCCAGCGCCTGGCCGTCCTTGAGGAGCAGCGCGCCGACCTGGCCGGCTGCCTCGATGCGTTGTGGTCTGAGACCCTGGCCGGCACGCGGCGCTTTAAACTTCACCGCCAGTTGAAGATGTACAACGACCCTTCGCTGAACCCGGCCGTCTACCGTAAACTCGTAAATGAAGAGACCCGCTAGCCCTCCGTTTGCGGGCAGCCCATTGACGTATCGCGGGGTTATGCGTATAAAGATGGCCTGAGCTGCGTTATTCCTTGACGCAGTTTTCTGGCACGCAACATACGCGCCAGCACTGTTTTCAAGGGAAGAGACGTTCGCGGCAAACTTATGATGCAAGAGGCCCGATCAGTGGCGCACGATCGCAAAAAAGAATCCTCTCCGTCAGGCAAGTCCGGTGGCCACTCCTCTGCGGGCACAGGACCGGCGTACCAGCATTACATGTCAGCCGTGCAACTGCTGCAACAGGGCAAGTTTGAAAAGGCCTTGGCCGCATTTGAAAAGCTGCTTCCCGCCGCACCCATCGAACTGCTGGATCGCTGCAAGATGTATATCAGCACATGCCAGCGGCAACTTGAGAAGCACAAACTCAACTTCCTTACGCCCGAGGAGCACTACGACTACGCCATCTCGCAGCTGAACACCGGCTATTACGAGGAGGCGCGGGAGCAGTTCGAAGGCATTCTCAACGCCCATCCTGAGGCGGACTACGCCTTCTATGGCCTGGCGCTGCTGGACGCCATCACCGGCCGCTCCCAGGATTGCCTCGGCAATCTTGCGAGGGCCATCGAGTTGAACCCAAGGAATCGGCTGCAGGCTCGCGCCGACAACGACTTCCAGAGCATGGTGGATGATCCCCGCTTTACCGAGCTGCTGTATCCCGAGATTCCATAAGGCAGTGCATTGAATTCTTCAGCGCCTGATAACGGAACAATGGTGCAGCAGCAGCCCGCGCTCCCTGAAGCCTACGCGCAACCGGAAGCGATGCGGGTCGTGGCCATAGGCGGCGGCACCGGGCTCTCCACACTGCTTCGCGGCCTTCGCGAGTACGTAACCACCGCGGGTCCATCCGCTAAACCCGGACTCATCTCCGATCTGGCCGCGGTGGTCACCGTCACCGACGACGGCGGTTCCTCCGGCCGCCTGCGCCAGGGCTTCAACATGCTGCCTCCTGGAGACCTGCGCAACTGCATGGTTGCTCTCAGCGAGGAGGAAGACCTGCTGGCCAGGTTGTTCGCCCATCGATTTCGCGGCGGCGATTCGCTTAAAGGGCATAACTTTGGCAACCTGTTCGTCGCTGCCCTCACTGAGATCACAGGAGACTTCGCTCATGCCATTCAACTGGCGTCGAAGATTCTGGCCACCCGGGGCCGCATCTATCCCGTGACCACTGCCAACGCCACGCTGGTTGCGCACATGGACGACGGCTCAGTGGTACGCGGCGAAACCAATATCACCGCCAGCCGCAGGCACATCGTCGAGTTGACCCTCGATCCACCCGACGCTGCGCCGCTTCAGGAGACACTCGATGCAATCGAACGCGCCAACATCATCACCGTGGGGCCAGGTTCCCTATACACTTCGCTCATCACCAATCTGCTGGTCGAAGGCATTCCCGCGGCCCTGGCCCATGCCCGCGGTTTGCGCGTTTTCATCTGCAACCTGATGACCCAGGCCAATGAGAGCCTGGGCCTGACTGCGTCCCAGCACATCGAACGCATCTACGATCACACCCGCGCGCCAATTTTCGACTGTGCGCTGGTCAACACCGCGCCCTTTTCGCCAGAGACACTAGCCCGCTATGCCGCCGAGGGGGCTTCGCCGATTGTTCCCGACATCGAGCGCATCCAGGCATTGGGAGTACGCTGCATCGCCGGAGATTTTTCAAGCGAGGAGAGCGTGGTCCGCCATGCTCCCAGCCGAGTAACCGAAGCGCTCCTCGCGCTCGGCCGCACTGGCACTGCCCTGCGAATCTGACGATTTCTCCTTCTTTCGGACAACGACGCCCATGAACGAATCTGGACCGCGACCCTAAACCGGACCAGGTAGAAGTCTTCGAACGGCTCGCGCCACGATTCTCAAACGGGAGACTCTTTACCCCTCAACTGTCCGCTTCAACTGCCCGCAAGCTGCGTAAATATCGCGCCCGCGCGGGCGGCGCACGTAAGTCGGAATACCCTCGCCCGCCAGTGTTAAACGAAATGCCTCGACCGCTCCGGGCTGCGGCATGGAGTAGGCGATGCCCGGCCCAGGGTTCCAGGCAATCAGGTTCACCTTGACCGGCAGTCCGGTCTTGCGCACCAGCCGGGCAACCTCCCGCGCGTGCGCTGGCTCGTCCGTGACTCCGCTCAAGAGGACGTATTCAAACGTGACACGCTCTCGGGGACGCAGCTTGACCTGGCGCACAGAGTCCATCACAGCCTCAATGTTCCACTTGCGGTTGATGGGCATGATTTCAGCGCGAACCTGGTCGTTGGGTGCGTTCAGGCTGATGGCCAGCTTGGGTCGCAGGTCGGCTGGTTCCTCTGCAAACCGCTCAATGCCGGGCACAATGCCCGACGTTGAAACAGTCATTCGCTGCGGACTCAGACCCACTTCACGCACCAGCAGGCGCACCGCGCCCATAAAGCTGTCGTAGTTGAGGAACGGCTCGCCCATGCCCATGAACACCAGGTTCACGCGATCGCGGCCCACCTCAACCCCCTGGCGAGCCAGTACCGCAACCACCTGCCCGGCAATTTCGCCAGCGCTCAGGTTGCGCTGCAGGCCCAGCTTGGCAGTCAGGCAAAACTGACAATTGACCGCACACCCCACCTGGCTGGAGACGCAAATCGTCGCCCTGTTCCAATTCTTTCCTGTCGCGCCTTTGGCCCTAATGTCTTGCTCGCCCGAATCGCTTCCATCGCCAGCCTCGCCATCGTCCCCGTCGGGCATCCAGACCGTCTCCACTGTTTCCGCGCCTGCGGTGCACTGGACCAGATACCGTTCTGTGCCATCCACCGACCTAAAGGCCTGCACAATCCGCGGCCGTCCGACTTCCCACCCGTCGTCGAAGAGTTTTTGGCGCAGCAATTTTGGTAATGTTGTAATTTCACTTAGGTCCATAGCTCGTTGACAATAAATTGCCTTAGAGATCTGCTTGCCGCGCCACGCAGGTTGCCCAACTTCGACCATCAGAGCAGCCAAAGCACTTCCATCCAAACCAAAAAGCGGCCTGCGGTTGCCGTCTGATTCTGCCCCACGCTCCACTGCGGGCTTGTCTGCGTCTAACTGAACGAGTTGGCTCTGGTCTGCGGTCACGGCTTGGTTCAGCATAGTGCATTTTGTTCTCCAGTTATGCCTGCTCCTCTCGAATCAGATCGAAATCCCGTGCCTGCGGCGCGGCGCTGAACGGACGACTCACCGGCATCGTGCCCGATGAGCCCGATTGCCCTACAATCGAATCAAACAGATGATGACAAATTCAGAGCGAAACCTTCGCCGCACCGTATTGCCCAATGGCCTGATCGTGCTGACCGAACGCATGGAACACATGCGTTCGGTGGCCATGGGCGTTTGGATCAAGTCCGGCTCCCGCTGCGAGCCCGCCGAGACCAACGGCATCTCGCATTTCGTCGAGCACATGCTCTTCAAGGGCACCCGTTCTCGCACCGCACAACACATCGCCCGCGAGATGGATTCAATCGGCGGCAATCTGGACGCCTTCACCGGCAAGGAGACGATCTGCTTCAACGTCAAATCGCTGGCCGACCACGTACCCATTGCCCTCGACGTGCTCTCCGACCTGGTGTTGAATCCGGTCTTTGCCGACAACGACATTGAGCGTGAACGCGGCGTGATTCTGGAAGAGATCAAGATCGACGAAGACAACCCGGACGTGCTGGTGCACGAATTGTTCACGCAGAGCTTCTGGAGGGATCACCCGCTCGGCTGGCCTATTCTTGGAACCTCTGAGACGGTTGCCAGGCTCGACCAGAAGAACCTTTTCGACTACCACGGCGACCGCTTCCACGGTGGCAATATGGTCTTCTCCGCCGCGGGCAACCTGGATCACGACCATTTTGCCGAGGCTGTTTCAGCGAAGTTCTCAAGTCTCGCCGGCGGCGCTACGCTGCATGAGCTGGGCGCGCCTGAACCCACGGCCCGCATCGTGATGCGCAACAAAAGATCTTTGGAACAGGTGCAAATCTGCCTTGGCGTGCCTGCCCCGCGCATTACCGACGAGAGCCGCTACGCCACGCTGATTCTGAACACCGTGCTCGGCGGCGGCATGAGCTCGCGGCTCTTTCAGACCATCCGCGAGGAGCGGGGCATGGCCTATTCCATCTACTCTGACCTGAGCCCCTATCGCGACACAGGCACACTCTGCGTTTACGCAGGCACTTCGGCCGGCAAGGCGCTCGAGGTCCTAGACCTGATCCTGGGCGAATTCGCCAGGCTCAAGCAGGAACCGCTGACGCAGGAAGAGCTGACCCGCGCCAAGGATCAGGTCAAGGGCAACATCCTGCTGGGCCTGGAGAGCTCGAACGCCCGCATGGCCAACCTGGCCCGCCAGGAGATGTACTTCCGCCAATTCATCACCGTGGATGAGATTATCGCCCGCATCGATGAAGTGGAGGCCGCGCAAGTGCAGGCCATGGCCCAGAAGCTCTTTGACCCCACCCGCATCGCTGTCACCTTGCTCGGCCGCCTCAGCGGCGTCAAGCTGAAGCGGGAACGGCTGGTGTGTTGAAGAGCAGTGGTTAGTGGTCAGTTGTCAGTGGTCAGTTGAAGTTCTTGCCCTGCCTTCCGACCCTTTCCTCGAAGATTAAGCCCACTCGACGGAAAAGATTGGCCCACTGCGACCGCAATCGAAGGAGTTCGAACCGCCGAAACGGCAAACCTGACCACTAATCACTGACCACTCACCACTGTTCTTCGAGCGTCCCATTTCCCTTCTGCGTCTATACGTTGTAGCATTTTCTCGAACGGGCCGGGGACGCCGGCCTGCTCCATGAGGCAATGAAAATCCATGAATTGCAAGTTTCTGTTTGTCCCTACCCGCCATCGCTCGCAACGCTCGAGCCCAAACAGCTCTCCCTTGGTCAACGGCTTTACGCTGATGGAATTGCTCATCGTCATGGCCATCATCGCCATTCTGATGCTTATCGCCATTCCTACCGTGGGCAGCTTGAAGAAGAGCGCCAACCGGCTGTCGGCAATCCAGTCCATTCGCGCCATCCAGCAGGCCGAGATGCAGTACGAATCTACATACCCCACCAACGGCTACGCCTGCGCGCTGGCTGCGTTGGGCGGCGACCCCTCGGCAGGAGCTCCCTCGGCGACTTCCGCGCAGATTCTGCAAGGTGACGTGACCTCAGGCCACAAGTCCGGCTACCTGTTCACCATCAGCAACTGCCAAAAAGTGACGGTTAACGGCACTGATCGCGTCACCAGTTATACAGTGACCGGCGTTCCGGAAACGGTGGGCAAATCCGGAGACAGTGGCTTTTGCAGCGACCAGTTCGGCACCATCAAACAAGACCTCGCCGGCGGCACCAACTGCACCCAGCTCGTCCAATGAGGGCTGGCAAACTGCCGCGACGCGTCGGCCTGCTCATTTGGGTCGCCGCTCTGCTCTCAGCCTGCCTGAGCGGCCAGATGGCTCCCTCCGCACACGAATTGGCACAACGCGTCGATCGCCATTACAACCAATTGCACTCCCTCAAGGCCGGCTTCACTGAGAGCTATCTGGGCCTGGGAATGCAGCGCACTGAGAGCGGAACCCTGCTGCTGCTCAAGCCCGGGCGCATGCGTTGGGACTACAGCTCACCCGTCGGCAAGCTCTTTCTGCTGGACGGCAAGCACGCCTGGTTCTACTCGCCCGGCGAGCCTCAAGTCCAGCGCATCCAGGCCAAAGAGTTGGACGACCTGCGCTCACCACTTCGATTTCTTCTAGGCCATACGGAGCTTGAAAAGGAAATGGGCAGCCTTGCCGTGACGCCCACAGCCGGAGGGCAGTTCACGCTCACAGGCCAGCCCAAAGGTCAGGAAAAACGTGTCAGCAGGTTAGCGCTCACTGTCACAGCGGACGGAACCATCGCAGCCATTGAGATTGAAGAGGCCGACGGCGCGCTTACCCGCTTCACCTTTACCGGTGAAACGCCCAATGCAGCCATTCCCGCTGTCCAATTCCGCTTCTCCCCGCCTCCCGGCGTGCCGGTGGTGGACGCAGCACCGCCAGTGTGAGGACGAAGCAGTCGGAGCTAGAGCAAAATCATCCCGGATATTTTCGAAGCATTCACATCGAACGTCATTGTTCGGGTGCAACCTGCCGAGTGGCCGAGCCGTTCGATCAGACAGTCTGCAAAGTCTGCATTTGACCCGCCGAACTTGCGAAGAGCTTGCGCGACCGAATCGTGGTCTTCGACGACGAGTTGCTTAGACTCGAGAATTCCCCGAAGAAAAAGAACTACCTCGTGCTTCGGTTTGCGGTAAAAGCGCTCCAGTACCCAGACCGACTCCGCAAGGGTCACACTGGAAATGAAACCAGGCTCCGGCACGGAAAGGCTGCTCATTAGCTCCGTGGCTCTTGCGCTCTGATTTGGTTCGTCCTGCAAGA
>Ga0302325_10036255_pt1 | contig 10057 bp, 10 predicted proteins | sample Palsa_T0_2_FD_201948 | JGI IMG/M metagenome (GOLD analysis project Ga0302325, IMG submission 201948) | Peat permafrost microbial communities from Stordalen Mire near Abisko, Sweden - Palsa_T0_2 | ecosystem: Environmental > Terrestrial > Soil > Palsa > Peat permafrost | place: Sweden: Abisko... | reverse complement strand
CGTTGCATGTTCATCCACTTAACTCTCGTCCCTTACATCGGTCACGCAGGCGAGCTGAAGACGAAGCCGACCCAGCACTCGGTCAACGAGCTGCGGCGCATCGGCATCGCCCCGGACATGCTGATGTGCCGCTCTGAAGGCTCGCTGTCGGCGGAGATCCGCAAGAAGATCGCCCTGTTCGCGAGTCTGCCCGTGGAGGCGATCGTCTCGGCCTGCGACGTGGACAACATCTACAAGGTGCCGCTCACCTTCCACGAGCAGGGTGTCGACGACTTCATCCTCGAGCACTTCGGCGTGGATGCGCCGGCACCCGAGCTGTCGGACTGGCAGGAGCCGATCGAGCGCGCTGGGCGCAGCGGCCGTACGGTGCGGATCGCGCTGGTCGGCAAGTACATCCAGCTCGAGGACGCCTACCTGTCGGTCTCCGAAGCGCTTCGGCACGCCGCCTCGTTGCAGGATGGCAGGGTCGAGATCGACTGGATCGACTCCGGGCGCCTGGAGGGATCCGATGAGCACTCGGTGGACGGGGACGGCGAGGGTGTCGATCGCGACGATCACATCGACGGTCGATCGATGAGCGAGCTGTTGGCCCGCGCCGACGGCATCCTGATCCCCGGCGGCTTCGGCGGACGCGGGATCGAGGGCAAGATCGCCGCGGCGCGTGTGGCGCGCGAGCAGGGTATTCCCTATCTGGGCATCTGTCTGGGGATGCAGATTGCCGTGGCCGAGTTCGCCCGCAACGTGGCGGGCATGGAGGGGGCCAACTCGACCGAGTTCGACCTCGAGACACCGTTCCCCGTGATCGACCTGCTGCCCGAGCAGAAGGAGGTCGCCGACCTCGGCGGCACGATGCGCCTGGGCGCCGACCCGATCAAGCTGCACGCGGGCACACGCGCGCGAGAGATCTACGGCGAGGCGGTCATCTACGAGCGCCACCGTCACCGCTATGAGGTCAACAACCTCCTGCGCAAGCGCTTGCAGAGCGCCGGCCTGTGCATCTCCGGCACCTCTCCCGACGAGCGCCTGGTCGAGGTCGTCGAGCTCGAGGGGCACCCCTTCTTCGTTGCTTCCCAGTTTCATCCCGAGTTCAAGTCGCGCCCCGAGCGTCCAGCTCCGCTGTTCCGGGACTTCATCGCCGCTGCCCTGGAGCGAGCCGGTACGCGCGACGACGCAGAGCGCAGCCGCAATGACGCGGACGGCACGCGCGGCGAGGTCCCGGCGACGCTCGCCAACAGATCGTGAGCGCGGATCTCTCGACCGGGCCACCGCTGCGCGGTGTGGCATTCGCCACATATGGTCTGTTGCGAGTGGAGACAGTGTTTCACCTCGCGGACGAGTCGCAGGGACAGCTCGTCGCGGCAAAACTGATCGACCGTGCCCACGAGCTTGCCAACTCGCCGGAGTGCGAGTGCGACGTGGACGTGAGCGTCGAGTGGGTACGGCCGGAGGCACCCGCGGATCCTGGCGAGGCGCCGGCCGGCGGCGTGCCGCCGGCCAGCGGACGCACCGCCGAGCGATAGCGTTCGAGGCCCAATGCTGAAGCTGCGCCGCGCCATCGTCCTCGACGCCGGTTCCTCTGGGAGCGGAGGAGAGCAGGATCTCGTGATCGAGCTGGTGGACGAGGCACACGACGCGGAGCGCGGGGCCCAGGAGCGAGGAACCGATGCCGGAGGCGAGCAGAGGCGCCGGACGGCGATCGCCGACGTGGCGCTCGTCGGTCGCGCCGAGGTGGGCGACGAGCTGGTGGTCAACGTGCAGGCTCGCGACCTCGGCCTGGGCTCGGGTGGCTTTGACATCGTCCACGTCAACCTCACCAGCGGTCTCGACGGTAAGGAAGATGAGGATCCCGCCCGCCCGGCGCGTCCGAACGTGATGAAGCTCAACTACACGAGCCTCCAGCACACCGTCGAGCCGGTCGAGGAGCTGGGCAGTGCCTCCGAGCATCCGATCGGTGTAGTGGGGCGGCCGGTCGCCGTGCTTGCTCTGCATGGCCAGCTCGCGGCGGTCGCCTGGGCTTTCTCGCAGGTCCGTCCCGGAAGCCGCCTCGGGTACGTGCAGACGGCAGGAGGCGCGCTGCCCGGCGGGCACTCGCGCACGGTTCGCTCATTGCGCGAGCGCGGTCTGCTGGCCGGGCACCTGACCGCGGGTGCGGCATTCGGCGGAGAGGGTGAGGCGATCACGACCTTCGGCGCGCTGGATCACGGGCTGCGCGGACTCGGCTGGGACGCGGCGATCTGCGGTCCCGGTCCCGGAATCGTGGGCTCCAGCTCCCCACTCGGACACGGCGGCATGTCCGCCCTGGACTCGGCGCATGCCGCCCTCGCGCTCGGTGCTTCCACGCTGCTGGTGGCGCGGATGTCCTCAGGCGACCCGCGCGCGCGCCACCGCGGCATCTCCCACCACACGCTCACGGTGCTCGACCTGCTGCTCGAGCCGGTCACGGTCGCGCTGCCCGCCGGGATGCGTTCACCAGTGGGGGCCGATCTGCGCGCCGGTCTCGGCGCGGTCTTCGGTGGAGCGCTCCCGAGCCGCCCAGCCTTGGAGCTCGACGTCGAGCGTCCGGTGCGCATCACACGCCACGACTGGCGCCGTGCGATCGTCGATCTTCCGGCCTACGCCGCCGCCGATCTACCCGCCGAGACGATGGGTCGTGGGTTGACCGAGGACCCGCTGTTCTTCGGGGCTGCGCTTGCGGCCGGCACGACATTAGCGGAGCTTGCGGAGGACGCCGATCGTGGCGAGGACGGGGCGGGGGAGGCTGAACGGTCGGTTGCATCGCCAGGGAGGAGCTGAGCAGTAGGCGAAGCTGGAGGGGTGAGCTCGCCGGGAACCGTCCACTCCGCCGCTGGAACGAACGTAGGGCTCGAGCGGCTGACGCTCGACTTTCTCGCCTACCTCGAGCTCGAGCGCGGCCTCTCGAGGAACACGCTCGAGGCATATCGCTCCGACCTACTCCAGTTCGGCGAGTTCCTGGACCGCCGCGAGCTGGAGGTGATGCAGGCTCGGCATGGCGAGATCGCGGCGTTCCTGTCCGAGCTGGCCGCGGGCGCCGGCGAGCGCCCTCCGGTCGCGGCTGCCACGCTGGCGCGCAAGACCGCGTGCCTGCGCTCGTTCTACCGTCACCTGCGCCGCGAGGGCCTGATCGAGCACGATCCCACCGCCGAGCTGCGCGGACCGCGCAAGACGCAGCGTCTACCGCGGGTGCTCACACGCGATGAGGTCGCCAAGCTGCTCAGCGAGCCCAAGGGGACCGAGCCTGGGGCGCTGCGCGATCGCGCTCTGCTCGAGGTCATGTACGCATGTGGGCTGCGTGCCTCGGAGGCGATCGGGCTGCAGGCGAGCGACGTCGACCTCGACGAGGGAATGCTGCGCGCGTGCGGCAAGGGCTCCAAGGAGCGGGTTATTCCGGTCGGCCGCCAGGCGGTCGCGGCGCTGCGCACATATGAGCAGCGTGGGCGTCCCGCGCTGGTCGGCTACAAGGTGCAGACGCAGCTGTTCGTCAACCGCCGCGGCGGCGGCCTGACGCGCCAGGGTCTCTACAAGATCGTCCAGGGTCACGCCCGCGGCGCCGGCCTCGATCAGAAGATGAGCCCGCATACGCTTCGCCACAGCTTCGCCACCCACCTGCTCGCGGGCGGGTGCGATCTGCGCTCGCTGCAGGAGATGCTCGGTCACGCCGACCTCGCGACCACCCAGGTCTACACGCACCTGTCGTCCGAGCGGCTGAAGGACGTCTACTTCCGTGCACACCCAAGGGCCAAGTCCCCGGGTGCCGGGCAGTTGTTGCCTGGGCACGAGGAGTGAGTGAGCCGGCGGACGCTTGCCGGCGTCCATAAGCTGAGGCAATGCCCGAGCTGCCCGAGGTCGAGACGATCAGACGCCAGCTCGCGCCGCTGGTGGAAGGCCGCAGGCTGGAGTGCGTGGAGATCTTGGACTGGCGCTGGTCACGGCCGCTGGCGCCCGGCGAACTGGCCGATGCGCTGGCAGGGCGGCGCGTCGAGCAGCTGGACAGGCGTGGCAAGTACCTGGTGTGGGACCTGGAGGATGACGTTCATCTGGTTCAGCACCTGCGGATGACAGGCGCCGTGCTGTTCGATCCCGATCCCGAGCCGCCCCACACCCGCGTGCGCATCGATCTCGGTCAGGGACACCGGTTGGCGATCGTCGATCCTCGCCGGTTCGGTACTGGCGAGCTGCTGATCGGTCACGAGGCGCTCGAAGCTTTCTTTGCCGCACGGCTTGGCCTGGAGCCATTGGACGAGTTGTTCACCGCCGAGCATTTGCGCGCTCAGGCGCGCGGGCGAACCACGCCCGTGAAGGCGTTCCTGCTCGATCAGCGTCGCATCGCCGGCGTCGGCAACATCTATGCCGACGAGGCGCTGTTCCGCGCGGGCATCCACCCGCTGCGCTCCGCCGGACGGTTATCCAGCGAGCAGTACGGGCGCTTGCGGGAGACGACGATCGCCGCGCTGCAAGCCGGCATCGACGCGCGCGGAGCGACGATTGACGACTTCCGTCACGTCGACGGCGTCCGCGGGTCCTTCCAGAATCAGTTTCTCGTACACCGTCGCGAGGGGGAGCCGTGCGGGACATGCGGCACGACGATCGTGAAGATGGTCGTCGCAGGACGTGGGACCTATGTGTGTGAGACATGCCAGCCGCGGCCTCGGCGCAAACGTGTTCGCGCGTAGGGTGCTCAGGCGGCTGGCTGATCTTCGATCAGTAGCTCGTCCAGGTGACCCGACTGGGCGGCGGCCTGGACCTCGGTGAAGCCCCCCACCAGCTCATCGTCGATGATCACCTGCGGGAAGGTCATCATCCCGGTCTTCTGAGCGAGCTCAACACGACCCTCGGGGTCCTTCGACAGGTTGATCTCGGTGTACTCCACGCCACGTGATTTCAAGAGGCCCTTCACGCGGGCGCAAAAGGAGCACGGCTCAGTTGTGTATACGCTGACATTACTCATTACTTCATAAAGTATAGAAAGGCTTTTTGGGATTCAGGCGCCTGTTTCAGGCGCCGGCCGTCCCTACACCGTCTTCTCCAACGCCCGCTCCTGAGCGCGGTCGAACTCGAGCTTGACCTCGCCGCGGCTCCTCGCCAGCTCGCTCACATCGCCGCTCTGCGCTCCGCGGGCCTGCTGGATTCGGCGGTCCACCCGCGCGAGCTCCAGCTGCAGACGCTGGACATCCAGCATCGCCGGCTGCACAGGTTCACGGCCGGCTTCCACGACCAGCTCGGCAAGCAGCGCCTTCAGATGCGGATCGCCGTCCAACCCAGCCTCCAAGCCTGCCGGGTCGGCCATCGGGTCGCGCAGATGCCCGGCGCCAAGATGTCTGGCGGCACGCTTGAGCAGCTCGCTGGTGAAGTGCTCGTCCACATTCAAGCTCCCCAGCGCCTGCTCGCCTTCCTCGGGTGAGGCTATGCAGAGCGCCAGGAACGTCCGCTCGGTCTCTTCCCGTCGCGACAGGCCGCTGGTGGGCGTGGGCGTCATGTCGCGAGGTGCCTCCTGTCGGCTGCTCTGATTGCTGTGCTGCCGTTGGTTCGCCTGCGACGCCAGCAGCGTCTCCATCAAGCTCTCGGGCAGCGCTAAACGCCCAGAGACCAGCTTCGTCAGCTCCAGCCGCATCGCGCTCGGCGGCAACATCGCGAATACGGGACGCAGCTCCTCGACCATCCGGTCGCGGCCCTCAGGGCTGCCGTGGTCGCCGGTCGCGAGCACCCGCTCCACCCGAAAGCGCACGAACGGCACGGCCTGCTCGACCGCCGTGCTGATCGCCTCCGTTCCGTCGCGCTGCACCAGATCGGCTGGGTCGGTACCCGCCGGGAGCGCCACCACGCGCAGCTCGAGCTTACGCTTCGCCGCGAGCCCCGCGGCCTTTAGCATCGCCTCCTGACCGGCACTGTCGGCGTCCAGTGCCAGCAGCACCGTCTGGGCCATCCGCGACAGCTCGCCGACCTGCTCGGCGGTCAGCGCCGTCCCCATCGACCCGACCGTGTTGCGCAGCCCCGCCTGGTGCAGCGCGATCACGTCGGTGTAGCCCTCGCACAGGATTGCCTGTCCGGCGCGCGCCGCATGGGCGCGCGCGAGGTCGGCGCCGTAAAGATGCGATCCCTTGTGGTAGACGTCGTTGTCGGAGGTGTTTAGGTACTTCGGTTTTTGCTCCTCGCGCATCGCGCGTGCGCCGAAGCCCAACACCCGGCCGCGGACGTCCGCGAGGGGAAACATGATCCGGCCGCGGAAGCGGTCGTAAGGGCGCCCGTTCTCCTTGGAGCGCTGCGCCAGCCCAGTTGCATACAGCTCCTGCTCGGTAAACCCACCCCGGCGTGAAGCCAGCAGGACGCGATCCCACGCGCTCGGGGAATAGCCGACGTGGAACTCCCGCAGGATCTCCTCTCCAAGCCCGCGGCTCTCCAGGTACTCGCGCGCGGCACGCGCCTCCTGCGCCTCCCACAGGCATCGTTCGTAGTAGGCGGCCGTGCGCGTGAGCAGCTCCAATAGCCGCTCTCGCTGGCGGCGGCGCTCGGCCTGCTTCGGGTCCTCCTCCTCACGCTCCAGCTCGACGGCGAAGCGATCCGCCAGCAACTCCAGCGCCCCTTTGAAGTCGACGCCCTCGGTCTCCTGCACGAACGTGAACAGGTCGCCCGAGGCCTGACAGCCGAAGCAGTAGTAGACCTTCTGTCCCGGGTCGATCCCGAACGAAGGGGTGCGCTCCTCGTGGAACGGGCACAATCCCTCGTACCGCGCCGGTCCGGCCCTGCGCAGCTCGGTGCGTGCCGAGACCAGCTCGACGAAGTCGACCGCGTCGCGCACGCGATCCTTTGACTCACGGGTGTAGAAAGCCACTGCCGCCTACGCTACCGGGCGAAGGCCTTGGGGACCTGTAGGTCGGTGTACTCCCTGATGCAATAACGGTCGGTCATGCCCGCAAGGTAGTCCGTCACGCGCCGGGCCAGGTCGTCCTCTTCGTGCGTTCCCTCTGCGGCCGGCAGTTGCTTGGGTTGATCGACGTAATGCTCGAATAGTGTTCTCAGTACTCCCGCGATCCTCGCGTGCTCGGCGCGAACGGCGGGACCCAGGTAGACGTGCTCGAACATGAAGTCCCTCAGCTCGCTCATTGCCGCGCCCGCCTCCTCGCCCTGGACGATGTCGCCGGCGAGCTCGGAGTGCTCGACCATGTCGTGCACGAGCGCGTCGATCCGCGCCGAACCGCTGGCACCCAGCACGGCGATCGGGTCCTCGGGCAGCTCGTCCTCCTGCAGCAGTCCCGCACGCACCGCGTCGTCGATGTCGTGGTTGATGTACGCCACGCGGTCCATCACGCGTACGATCCGGCCCTCGAGCGTCTGCGGCTTCGGCGCGCGGCTCGAGTGTCCGGCAATCCCATCGCGCACCTGCTCGGTCAGGTTCAGCCCGGCACCGTCGCGCTCTAGGCGTTCGACCACCCGCAGCGAATGCTCGTAGTGACGGAAGCCCACCCCGAAGCGCTCTTTCAGGCAGTTGTCGAGCACCTCCTCGCCGATGTGGCCGAAGGGCGGGTGCCCGAGGTCGTGGCCGAGGCCGATCGCCTCGACCAGATCCTCGTTCAGGCGCAACGCGCGGGCCACGGTGCGCGAGATGGTGGTGACCTCGAGCGTGTGCGTCAGCCGCGTGCGGTAGTGATCGCCCTGCGGCGCCACGAACACCTGCGTCTTGTGCTTCAGCCGTCTGAACGCCTTGCAGTGCACGATTCTGTCCCTGTCGCGCTGAAACGGCGTGCGCAAAGCGCAGTCGTCCTCTGCCTGGGCGCGTCGTGCGGGGTAGGAGCGCGCCGCCAGCGGTGACAGGGTGTGCTCCTCCAGCTCGCGCTGGCGGTCGGCGAAGACGTTTGCGACCGTATCGCTCTGCTTGGCGAGGTTCATCCTTCGATTGTGGCAGCGACTTCGGCGATCAAGGGCGCCACGCGAACTTCGATCCTGCAGGGAGCGCTAACTAGCCTCGCGTTTCCAATCGCCACGCATCGTCGCCTTGTGCGCCCAGTGGTGCCAGCCCTTCATCTCGCCCGGATCCTCGTCGAACACCGGGGCCCCACCGCCCGGCTGGGGCAGGCTCTGCGCCGTCGCCGTGTCGATTCGCAGATCCACGCCGTGTTCGTGCAGCGACGCCACATCCGCGGCTTCCACGAATCGCAGGCCGTGTCCCGGGGTCGAGATCACCAGGCCGTGAAAAATGTCCTGCTCGGGCGCTGCCACGACGTGATGGACCGTGCCCACCTGCTCGCCGTCTGAGGTGAGCACCGGCACGTTCTTGTCGAGCAGCCCATAGGCGATTGGCAGACCCTCGTCCATGACGGTCACGATACAGCGCGCTCTTCAGGCACGAGCCGCGGCCGGCATCAGCCGCAGGTGCGCGTGGTGCTCGAGCGTCTCCGCGATCGCCCGCTCGACCTGCCCGAGCGCCGGCGCGGACGCCTCGGGGATCTCCGTCAGCGAGCGACCGAGCGCCGCGGTTATGAAACCGTACGCGGCTTCGTCCAGCGGAAATGACGCGGCCTCGCATGCCCCGCACACGACACCGCCAGCCGAGCCGGAGAACCCGACCAGGTGCTCGCGCTCCCCGCAGCAGGCGCACGCGCCGAGCTGGGGCGCCAGGCCGGCCGCCAGCAGCAGCTTCAGGCGAAACGCCAAGGCGCTGGCTCTGCCGCTGGCCGAGCTGCCGGTGGAGGGGAGATCGTCGGCGCTTTTCTCGGTGGCTGAGGATTGACCGATGGGTTTGGCCGCTCCGGTGATCTCCTCGTCGAGGAGCATCAGATGTCGGCACAGCAGGTTGAACACCCCCGGGTGGGGCTCGCCGGTCTCGAACAGGCGGCCGACCGCGTCGCAGGCGCGCGCGGCGCTGTCCAGTGCGCGGGCGTCGCCGCGCAGGCGGGGATAGGCGTCGACCGTCTGGGCGCCCGTCACCGTCAACAGCTCGCCGCGCCCCTCGTGCAGGTCCATCCGCAGGCGGAAGAACGGCTCCAGACGGCCTCCGAAGCGGCTGCGCGTGCGCCTGACGCCCTTGGCAATCGCGCTGATCCGCCCGCGGTGGGGGGTGTACACGTGCAGGATGCGGTCGGCCTCGCCGTAGCGCATCGATCTCAGCACCACTGCCTCGGTCTTGACTGGGCCGGCCATCGAACGGTTGAGTGTAGGTTCGACATCGGCGGGCATTTGTGCGGAGGACACAAAATTGGCACAGAATGGGCTGGAAATCGGCACATTTCCATCCGCGGGACTTGAGACAATGCGGTGCATGGATCGTGCTTCTTTGGAGCAGCTTTTGAGCCAGGGCCTGTCGCTTGCCGAGATCGGTAAGCGGTTCGGGCGGCACGAAGCGACGGTCGGATATTGGGTCAAGAAATATGGCCTACAGGCGGTCAACCAGGATAAGTACGCGGCACGCGGCGGACTCGAGCGCGCAGAGCTGAGGCGGCTGGTTACGGAGGGCGCCTCGATCGCGCAGATCGCGGACACAGTGGGACGCAGTAAGGGAGCGGTACGCCACTGGCTTGGCAAGTACGGATTAAACACGACGAACGCAGGCGGTGGGCCAAGTCGAGAGGGCGCGCGTGAGGCCCGGGCGGCGGGACTCTCTGAGACCGTTCTGAGCTGTCCTCACCACGGGCGGGTGAAGCACCTGCGCGACTCTCGTGGGTATTTCAGATGCCGTGCCTGTCGAGTGGAGGCCGTTATGAAGCGTCGGCGCAAGGTGAAGCAACTGTTGGTCACCGAGGCGGGGGGACGTTGTCGATTATGCGGCTACGAGCGATGTCTGGCCGCGCTCGAGTTCCATCACCTCGACCCGAATGCCAAGGAGTTCGGAGTCTCTCGACGGGGAGCACGCAGCATTGATGCTCTGCGCACGGAGGTGCGCAAGTGCATCCTCTTGTGCTCTAATTGCCACGCGGAGGTGGAGAGCGGTTTCAGCTCCATCTCCGGGGTAGCTCAAATGGACAATCTGGGGTAGCTCAATGGCAGAGCAGGACCCTGTTAAGGTCAAGGTTGTGGGTTCGAGTCCCACCCCCAGAGCTTGCTTTAG
>Ga0302325_10036254_pt1 | contig 10057 bp, 9 predicted proteins | sample Palsa_T0_2_FD_201948 | JGI IMG/M metagenome (GOLD analysis project Ga0302325, IMG submission 201948) | Peat permafrost microbial communities from Stordalen Mire near Abisko, Sweden - Palsa_T0_2 | ecosystem: Environmental > Terrestrial > Soil > Palsa > Peat permafrost | place: Sweden: Abisko... | reverse complement strand
CGTACTTCATGTAAATCGGCAGCGGATGATCATCCCCGCTCACGCCCAGAATCACGTCATTCGAGGTCAGACAGATTTCCACGAGTACATTGTGCTCTGCCATTTCATGCAACAAGCCGATCGCATCCTTTTCATTCATCACGTCAACCCCGTGGCCGATCCGCTCGGCATGACCGCGCTCGATCGAAGCGCGAATGTGGAACGTCAAATCCTCCGGCGGCACCAGCCCCATGGCAAGTTCGCCCGCATGCAGCGTGATGTGCACCCTAGGATAAACGCCGTGCAGATAATCGAGCATGGCCATATGCTCGTTGAAGTCGTGGAGGGGAACATACCAGTCTTCGGGCATCACCAGATTCAGCCCGACAAATCGCGGATCGGAAGATGCCAGCTCGAACCCAAGCAGAATCCGCGCGAAAACGATTTCATGCGGCAACCCGCGCAGCACCTGATAAAGATAACGCACGGTCACGCCGCATCCGGGAGCCGCATCCGCAGTTCCGCACTTGAGAATCTGTTTCCCGCGGGCCTCGTCGGCAGCGAGTCTCCTGGAGGTTTCGGCAGCCACATCTTGCATGCCGGCGCTCAGCAGCGCCTCGCGCATCTTAGCGTAATCCGGATTCCATTCAACCTTTCCCGCCAGTTTTGCCACCGCGCCGCCGTCGGCGGTGTGCATGAACTCGACGTATTGCAGATGATCCATGCCCGCGCGATTCGTGGCTGCGGCAATTTCCTCCGCCACGTGAGTCAGCAAGGCCAGTCTGAATTTGTCGAACGTGGCAAAAAAATGATCGTGGCCCGATTCGTCGCCGGGTCTCCAGTTGCGCATTGACCAGGCGTCAATCATCTGGTTGTAAAGCAGATGATCCCCGTAGCTGCATCGGGCCGCGGGCTTGGCCCTGTAGCTTTCGCAGGAATCGCAAGGCGGAGCCAGCAGCCGCGAAGACGTTCGGTCCACGCACAGCCCGCCGTCCGCCGCGAAATCCACCAGGTCTTCGGCATAGGTCGCGCCGTCCACATGATTGTGCAGATCTCCACCCTTGGGCAGGTCGCGCAAAAAAGCCAGCAACAACTGTGGTTGCTTGCGGACGCGTTCGAAGTAAAGCGACGTGCGCTGCTCAGTACTCTGGGCAGCCGCCAACCCGGTCAACAACAGAACCAGCAAGCGGCGGCAGAGCACCCCGCGCATGGTTGGTGGCACGATCAGCCCTCCCAGATGAATCCTCCCGACTAACCCTTCGCAGTCAGGACAGGAATTGTAATCTGTCGCGGGGCACAGCATTCACAGAAAAGATTCACGCAAAACAACGAAGATGAGACTGAGGAAGGTCAGCGCAACCAGACCATCGCGCCGATCACGATCGCGACCACCAGCAAAGCTCCGAGGATGTACTTGTGGCCCGCGAACCAGGATTCTGACGGCGCAGCCGAGCTTAAGAACAGAATGGAATTGTCGGAGAGGGACACCTCCTCTGGGACATTGTGCGGAACGCTTTGCGGCAAGTCCGCAACAACGGGAGCGGCAATTGCGACTTCGCCTGCGGATGGTTCCATGGCTGGGTCTGAAGTTTTAACCGAAGAAGAATCCTTCAAAACAGAAATCTCGGGCGTATCCGCCTGTGCACCGATGACTTGGGGTTCCGGTTGCGTTGCTTGAGGTGCTTCTCGGCCCGCGGCGACGGCCGCTGCGGAAGGCTGCGGAAGACCATCGCCGCGCCATTGCTTCCCTTCGCAATCGACGCAGAACGTGCGTCCCTGCGACACCGGAAAGCCGCAAGCCTGGCACCTCTGCAAGTTTTTCAGCTCCATCGGCAAAGCGATCGGCGCCGCAATGTCATCGGGCCGGTCGGCGCTGGCTGCAGTCTCAAAGACCGCGGACCAGAAAAGCGGCTTCTTCGAAGCTGGCTCGGGCTCTGTCTTTTCCAGTTCCGTCTTTTCCAGTTCCGTCTTTTCCAGTTCCGTCTTTTCCAGTTCTGTCGACAGAGTACCTTTTCCTTGCGGCACGGCCGCCCAGTCCGCGTCGATCCCATTTCCAGGAGATTCAAGCGGCCAGGCCTGGGCCGCGATCACCTCCCCGGAAGGCTGAGCTTCCGCACTGGCCGGTTCCTCAAGTGCGGGCAAACCTTGCGCCGCCTCGGCGTGCCTCACTGCGGTTTCCACCATTTCGCCCAACCGCCGCAAAGCGGAAAGATCACGTTCCTCAAAGGCGTGTGGCTTGCCTGAAAAAAGCTCGAAGACACCAAGCACCTGCCTCTCGCTCGCGATCGGCATCACCACCACCGACGCAATGCCCAACTGGCGGCAGCTTTCGCGGTCCACGCGCCGATCCTGTGCGGCGTCGTCACAACGCAGGGCTTGGCGCGTACGCACGCTTTCCCCCGAAAGCCCGTATTCCATGGAGAGCAGTGCCCCCAACTCGGGCGCGTTCGTTCCCGCGCTGGCCCGGCAAAGCATGTCGGAATGTTCGCCGCGGCGCAGGGCAATGGCGGCTCCACTGGCTCCGGTAATGTATTGGGCGCGCTCGGCGAGCAGTTGCAGGGCGGCATCGAGATCGAGCTGGGCCATTTTGGCCAGCGACTGCCCGCCATCTTCTCCGGGAAAGCGCGGCTCGGTCTCCAAAAACTTGGGCAGATGCGCGTTGGCCGCAGCGATTCCCGCCGAGACGCTCGCGGTCGCGGATCGGCCTGCGCTGGTCCCTGCTCCCTCAATCGATGCGGGGTTCTGGTCGACAATCGAATGATGATCCATAACGCGGGCGTCAGTAATTGGAGTCTCGCTCGGAGAGGGGATGGTGTCAAGACTGGTCTCAGGTCTTAAGTCTTGGGTCTAAGGTGTTAGGCGTTGGGTCTTAGGGTTGCCTAAAGCTCACCCTTCCCGCGCGCGGTTCGTCCGAGACCTACGACCCAAGGCCTGGAGGTTGGCTTCGCGCGATAGACCATGTACTGGTGGTTATCGCAGTACCAGTTCGTTTCCCAAACAAGAGGTCTATGGCCTAGCAATATCGCCGAGGACAAGGGGTGTTTCCCCGGCAAAGAGTTGTTACAGTTGCTGTTCCATGCCAGGGGATCTTGGTTGGAGCTTCAGACCGAAATAGCTTCGGATGCGCGCTCGGATTTCTGGCGCCTGGGGACGGCAGAAAACTTACAGAATCGGTTTCGGAAGTCGGGCGTCCCCTCAACGGGCTGGTAAACCGATTTCAGTCACCGATAGCCAGGGCTCCAGATCCTAAGGTCCCGGTATTAAGCGAGGGTTCAAGAGGCAGGACTCCAGCAACGCTATTAGCCGCTTAGACCGAATGCCTAAGACCCGCTTCGCGCTCCCGCACCGCTGTATTCGCCAGCTGATTCGCTTCGGCATTATCCTCCCGCGGCACGTGAGAGATGGAAAAACTGAGGGCTCGAGCCAACTTGCGGCAAGTCCAATGCAGAGAGTAGAGGCGCGAACTACGGCATATGTACTCGCCGCGCATCTGCCGAACCACAACTTGCGAGTCCGAGTAAACGTGCAGCGCCTTTGCCTTCAGAGACAGTGCGCACTGCAGCGCCTCGAGCAGCGCCACATATTCGGCAACGTTGTTATCCTGGTGGCCGATCCACCGCGAGATGCGGATGGGGCCGCTTGCGCAGCCATCGATGACCACCCCAATACCCGATGGCCCCGGATTGCCCAGGGAACCACCGTCCACATAGGCCACGAGTTCTGACATCAGCAATTCTTTGGTGCTGTTAGCAACATGCGCCGAGATTGTTTCTGCGTCAAGATGAATTTTTGGGTCGGCTTGAGAATTTTTCCAAGTCGCTAGAGCTGTGTAATATTTTGTGTAAAACCAGTCTCAATTCAAAACGCGTCTTAGTAAGCTTCCGTGCTGCAATAGGTTACATTGTTCGTTATTCACAGGGTCAAGCGGATGCGTTGCACCAATAGTTTGCGTTGACTTTTGTGAACGTTCTGTTAGGGTTGCTTCCGTCGACGGTTGAAAGGGACAGCGAAATAAACCTTGCTGACCCGAAGTAGACTGGGTGATCAGTCGGGCGGGGTAACCTGCAAGACAGCCAGACCTGAAAAAACCGACGGCTCTGCGAGGGGCAGTTGGGGTTTGGGACTGTGAAAACAGTGATCGCATCAAGGGGCTGTGACGGTACATGCGTCCACGCTGTTGGCTCCCTCGCAGGAGTCGGCGGCTAGAGCATAACCAATGTCACGGCCCTTTCAATTTTTTGCCAGCTTTTTGGTCTTCCTGCCCAAGCACAGTCGTTAAGAAACTCCACATCTGGCACCTTTTGGCGTCCTCCGCGGGTTTTCTTCGCGACGTTCGCGGTTCAGACCTTTCGGATATGGCTATTTTCATCTTTTTCCAGCGTAGGATTTAGGATTGAAGATGCCTACGCGGCGACCTCGCCCGCAATCATTTCGTCCACGTAGCACCAGATCCAGTCTTCTCCAGACTCGATCGAGCGCATCACCGGATGCCCGGTGTGCCGAAAATGCTTCGTAGCGTGTTTGTTCTTCGACGAATCGCAGCAGCCCACCTGCCCGCACACCATGCACATCCGCAGGTGAACCCAGGTGTCACCCATTTTCACGCATTCTTCACAGACGTGTAGGTCGGTGGTCGTGATCTTGATCTGATCCAGGTGCTTGCATTTCTTCGCCATCTCCGCCTCCTTATAATTGCGCTCGGTCAAACTCTTTCCAGTTCCTTTCGATCCCAACGCGCAAGCTTCGCTCCCGCCTCGTACGTGCTCTGCATGAAGCTGAGCAGCGCCTGGCGGGGTGAGGCAGCGCAGCGCACATCGTCGTACATCAGCAGAAACTCATGCAGTTGCGGATGATAAAACGCCGCCTTTGGCTCGACCTGTTGCTCAGCAAAACCGGGGGGCTCAGGTGCGGCATAGGCATAAAACGCGGCACCTTGAATGTCGCCACCGCCCGGCCAGAATCCCGCGCTGATCACCTCATGCGAGTATGCCTCGCGGGTCACGGAATCGGCGCCCGCGCGTTCCGGAGCCCGCCGCCCCGAGAAGCGCGTAACGCAGAGATCGAAGCTTCCCCAGAAAAAATGCACAGGACTATCCTTGCCGATGAAGCCTGCGCGAAATTCCTTGAAGATGCTGTCACACAAAACCAACACCTTCCAGAAGCGATGCGCATATTCGCGATCATAGGAGGCATGTTGCGTATCCTCTTCGAAGCGCACCGGATTAGGAACTTCAACCGGCATCGTCCAGATCTTTACCTCGATGCCCAGCGCCCGCAAGGCCGACATAAACTCAGCGTGAAAGTCAGCCACCGACTGCGGCTCAAGCGCCATCCTCTTCGACGCACCCCAACTGGTGTGGATGATCAACTCGTGCTCGATGAAATCGAACTGAACTTCGAAAATTTCGTTTTCATAGGGAATCGGTGAAGTCGTCAGTCCCCGCGCGCTGACATAAAGCGGTACCTCCCACCATTGGTTGAGGCGCGGGCTAAGCGCCAGCCGCACCTTGCCCACGATCTGAGTCCACATGTGCAGGGTGGCGTAGGTATCCTGCCATGCCGCCAGCGGCAATTCGGGCCAGCTATCCTGGTTCGCGCTGTAAGGGTACGTGGCCATATGGCAAACCTCGGCAGATCAACCAACACAAATGGTAACATCCTGAGCCGAGGGAAGCGTCAGCCTGTCGATTGTTGATTCACTATGCCCGGCTTGCTCGGCGTTGGCCTGGGGCGGCGACAGCACTCCCCGCATGATCGCCTTTCAAGCGCGCCTGGAGTTCTGGGCTCGACGACGTTGCTTTGTCCAGCGCGGGACGATCCTATGCTGACGGGGTATCCTGTTGTTGAACCTCCGCGCGATCTGAAAGGTGCTCCAATGGTCCGAGCCATGCTCCTCTGCGCGATGCTGTTTCAGGGCGTCCCGCAAACGTCGCTGCCGGCGGCGATAGAGAATGACCGTGTTATCGTCTGGGACGTAACCGGCCCCACAACTGCGCAGCCTCTCGATTCGGTGGTTGTATCGTTGTCGGGCAAGGCGGCGTTCCTGCCGAAGGCCACACCGCCGAATCTCGCGGGGAGATCGATCGTGATCGATCTGAAGGACCATCCAGTCGCTCCCCTCGCCAATACTTCCGGCTATCCACTCGCGTTTCCTCGGCCTGGATCGAAGAAGATCCTCGAAAACGACCGCCTGATTGTGTGGGATTACACCTGGGCGCCGGGAGTGCCCACCCCGATGCACTTCCACGATAAAGACGTCGTAGTGGTGTTCCTCGAGGATGGCGACCTGAGTTCGACCACTCCCGACGGGAAGGTTACCGTGAATTCGTTCAAGCCCGGCATGGTCCGGTTCAACCCCCGCAACCGCACCCACACCGAAACGCTGGTCCGGGGAAAGCAGCGCGCAATTATCACCGAACTGAAGTAATTGCCACGGCGGCTCGTCGAACGCGCGCCATCGGCAATGCCTTAAGCAGTCTTCCTCTTCGCATAAAACTTCCGCACTTTGGCGCGGTTACCGCACTGCTTCATGCTGCACCAGCGGCGGTGGTGATTCTTGCTGGTGTCGAGAAAGTACCACTGGCAGGTTGGCGACGAGCAGGCGCGCACCAGCGCCACATCGCTTGAGGCCAGCAGGTCTGCGGCCGCGCGCGCGATCGGCCACAGCATCGCATCGAAGGCAGACCCCAAGTCGTCAAAGCGCCACTCGCAGCGTCCCGCGCTTTCGACCAGTCGCGAATGCAGCGCCGCATCCTGGATGTAGGCATTGAGCGTGTCCATGTCCAGCGGCGGCACGGTTTGCCCCTTCATCAAAGCTGAAAAGACGGCGTACGCGGCCTCGCGCAGCTTGATGGCGCGGCGCAGAGTGTCCGCAGCCTCCTCGGGCATGAGGGGAACATTTTCGTAGAAAAAATCTAGCTGCTCCGGCGTGAGGATGCCGGTGTCTTCCCCGAAACGCGCCAGTTCGTAGTAGTCCTTGAGCAATTCTTTGGGTTTGTCGCTGGGACGATCGTCGAGCGTGTTGATGAAATCGAGGCAGACGTTTCCCCCGATCAATTCGAATTTGGGTGGCCGTCGTCTCTTTGGTTTGGTTTCGGTCGGTTTGGTTTCGGTCATCGGGAAAGGCGGTAATCTTCTTCCTAAATCATATAACCCTCAAAATAGTCTTGACAAGTTATATTGAACAACGTTACGATCTATTTAACCTGTAAATGTAGTTTAACAGGTTAGTCAAGGAAGTCCATTCTCATGATGCTCGACCGACCTTCTCAGATCCGGGCCATGCTCGGAAGCGGCAAGATGATACATATTGGAGGTAGACCTGTGGTCGTCCCTCACAGCAACCCCGCGAGTTCGCGCGCCAGAAGTTACACCATCCAACTGGCGCTGGCTTTTGTGGCGATCTATGTCATATGGGGATCGACCTACCTCGCGATCCGTTACGCGGTCGAGACCATTCCTCCGCTGGTGACGGCGGGAATCCGGCATTCGATTGCAGGTGGGATCATGCTGACTTGGGCCTGGTGGCGCGGGTTTCGCCCGACGCGGCAGCAATGGGTCGCGGGCTTGGCCTTGGGTGCGCTCTTCTTTTTAATCGGGCATGGCACACTGCACTGGGCGGAGCAGTACGTGGGATCGGGGCTGGCGGCTCTGTTGATCGCGACGGAACCGATGTTCATTCTGGTTTTGGGCTGGATGATGGGCCAGCAAAAGATCAGCCCGCTTAGCGCGCTGGGCTTGGGTCTCGGCGTGGTGGGCGTGGTGATGTTGACCGGCGCAGAACTCACGGTAAAAGGGTCGAGCCCGTGGGGATTGCTGGCGGTGCTGTTGGGTTCTTTGGCGTGGTCTTTAGGCGTTGTGATTTCGCCGCGGCTTCAGCTGCCGACTGACGCACTCGGACGAACCGCGCTGCCGACTCTCTGCGGCGCGGCGCTGCTGCTGATCGCGGCGGGAGTTACAGGCCAATTCCAGCAGACGCACTGGTCGACTATCACGTTGCGCTCGATCTTTGGGCTGGGTTATTTGATCACGTTCGGGTCCGTGATCGCGTTCACGGCTTACACCTGGCTGCTGCAGCGGGTTCCGCCGGCGCTGGTGGCGACGCACACCTATGCGAATCCTGTGGTCGCGGTGATTCTGGGATGGCTGTTGGCGCACGAGCCTTTGTCGATGCGGGTGGTACTGGCGTCAGTGGCGATTCTGGGAGCGATTGTGCTGATTCGGCGGGGAGAGCGAGCAGTGGTGGTCAAGCCTCCGCAAGCAGTTGCACGGGTCGCTGACATTCATGCCTCGGAGGAATGCGCCTAGGGCGAGACTTTCAATGATTACTGGCCGTTCTGACATTTAAGGTGTCATTTCCTCCTGCCCATGGACTGGGTGGTCCATATCCTTAGACGGATCCAGTAGCTTGGCCGAGCACGACGCGGCGATCCCGTATTACACGCGGATGCCTTCGCGGGTGAGCTATTGCAGGCAACCCGCCGGGGTCTCGATCCGTCCGCTTTTCTCGCGGACAGAACAGCATCCTGCACAAATTGCGGACGAGAACAGGCACAGCGGGACTGCCTTTGTTGTTCCTCGCGCAGAGGGCGATTTCGACTTGCGCTGGTTTACACCAAAAGTCGAGGATGATCGATGCCGGCATTCGACCTTGGCACATCCGCCTGTGCCTTTAGGGAGGCGCCGAGGTTTGGCGACAGCCGGAAGATAGCATAGAAATCCGCAAGTAATCGCTATCGTTCAATCCTGAATCGGGGGGATGGGAGCCCTGTCACTCGTCACACAATCCTGTGACCGACTGACTTGCCACCATCTTGACTTTGCAAGTGATTCTTGGACTATAATCGTTCTCATCTAACAGAATGTCTTCCCCAGTGCGATCAGCTCACGAGGAATTTCGCGATCTAGCTTGGAAGCGTGGCCTGGCGGCCACGCATCAACGGCAGGTTATCTATGAGGCCGTCGTAGCCATGCCGGGACACTACTCACCGGAAAGCATCTTCGCCGAAGTGCGGCGGCGGACTCCGTCGATTTCTTTAGCAACTGTTTACAAGAACCTGCGGTTGTTCGTGGAGCACGGACTGCTGCGGGAAGTTAGCCCTCATGCTTCCACTTTGCTGGTGGAAGGCAATCTTGAACCGCATCATCACCTGGTCTGTAGCCGCTGCAAGGCGGTGCAGGATATCGAAGGTGGTTTCATCAATTACAAACGGCTATCGCGGCAAGCGCCGCGCGGCTTTGATCTGACGCAGCCGTTGGTCGAGGTTTTCGGCCTCTGCCGCCGCTGCAGCGCCAAGAAGTAGCTTTTTCACGCAATACCTAATCATATTCAAAGGACGGAGACATTATGGAAAATACACTCGCGACTTCATCGGGGAGTGTTGTCCCCGAAGCTAAGGAAAAAAACACCGCAACCGAATCGAAGTGCCCAGTAGCGCACGGCGTTCGCAAATCCTACACCAATGCTGATTGGTGGCCGAATCAGCTGAACCTGAAGGTCCTGCACCAGCATTCTCCAAAGTCCGATCCGATGGGTAAGGAGTTCAATTACGCGGAAGAGTTCAAGACGCTCGACCTGAATGCCGTGATCAAGGACCTGCATGCCTTGATGACGGACTCGCAGGAGTGGTGGCCGGCCGACTTTGGCCACTACGGGCCGCTGTTCATTCGTATGGCGTGGCATAGCGCGGGCACCTACCGCATCGGCGACGGCCGCGGCGGGGCTGGATCTGGTCAGCAGCGCTTCGCTCCGCTCAATAGCTGGCCGGACAACGTGAACCTCGACAAGGCGCGCCGGCTGCTGTGGCCGATCAAGCAGAAGTATGGGCGGAAAATCTCCTGGGCCGACCTCATGATTCTAGCCGGTAACGTCGCGCTTGAATCGATGGGTTTCAAGACATTCGGTTTTGGCGGCGGGCGCGAGGACGTCTGGGAGCCCGAAGAGGACATTTTCTGGGGACCTGAGGGCACGTGGCTGGCGGACGAGCGCTACAGCGGCGACCGTGATCTTCAGAATCCGCTCGCGGCCGTGCAAATGGGTCTGATCTATGTGAATCCGGAAGGGCCGAATGGAAAGCCG
>Ga0302325_10036251_pt1 | contig 10058 bp, 8 predicted proteins | sample Palsa_T0_2_FD_201948 | JGI IMG/M metagenome (GOLD analysis project Ga0302325, IMG submission 201948) | Peat permafrost microbial communities from Stordalen Mire near Abisko, Sweden - Palsa_T0_2 | ecosystem: Environmental > Terrestrial > Soil > Palsa > Peat permafrost | place: Sweden: Abisko... | reverse complement strand
ATCGTACTGAAAAGTCCACCCCCATACATATCTCATGTATCTCTAAAACGAAAGAAATAGCCTTCAGTGTAGAAGTAATCGTTCATCGTTACAAGTTCTAGCATTTCAAAGCTCACGCTGAATTGACTCAATCTCGTCGCGGAAAAGTCTACCATTTCCTTCTGACATCTGCTAGTTGTCAGTTAACTCATTACTAAGGTTTACGGGGCCCTTGCCTTGAGCAGCATGCTTATTGGTTTAGGTTCCTTGTCACCTTCAAAAGCTGTAAACAGAATCTGAGCAGTGGTGGTAGCTGGTTTAGGTGTGAATTCCATAGCTCGGACAATGATGGTGTTCAGTATGACCCGGTGTGTGTTCTCCTGGCGCATGATGAGACGTGCGACTTGAGGAGCATTTGGATCAGCATCTTCATCCTCCAGTCCTGATGCATCGAAAGAGCCTGGAACGGGTTGGCCATTCTCATCATAGCTAACGCAGGACTTCGGAACGTTGATTTTGAGGGTTCCTACACCTCGCTCCTTCCAGCCAGCATCCTTGGACTCGATAGCAAATAGCTTAGCTCTTAATTGTAAGAGGGTCGCTTCACCAGCTTCTCCGTCATCGATATGAACTAAAAATAGAGTCAGCAATTCCATGCCTAGCTGGAACCAAGTTATCATACCTTTATGAAGTTTGGACTTCTTTTTCTCTTCTGCAAACACCTCGTCCTCATCAGAACCTGCGCCCCCCTCGCTATCTTCATCGTCGCTTCCATCATCCTCATCGCTCTCGGGAGCACCAAATGCCTTAGCCGGCTTGGTTCCTACGATCTCATTTTCCTTTCCGGGAGCAGCAAAAGACGACAGCTTCGGACCAGCACCACCTGCAAATCCATTACCAAGTTTAGATCCAAATACGCTACCGCTAGACAGACCACCAAATCCTGAAGTCGTTCCGCTTCCAAAGCCAAAGCCAGATGCAGGCTTATCTCCGGTCAAAGATCCGAATCCGCTTGCAGTTGTTGAAGATGAAAAAGTGGAAGGTTTCCCAGCCAAAGCGCCAAAGCCAGATGATGCTGGTTGAGCACCTGCACTGAATATGCTAGGCTTGCTTGCTCCGAGGCTGCCAAACGGAGATGTGCTGGTGTTTGCCAAAGAAGCAAAACCAGAGCTCGCAAATGCAGACGCTGATGTTTTTGGCTTCTCACTGCCTGATGTGGTACTTTGTGGCGTGGTTTCTTCCTTATCGGAAGTTACTTTCGTAGTAGGATTCGTAACTGCGTCGGCCTGAAAGCAGAATATAGTTAGCGATTGTGAGGTTCAAAAGGGGTCGCCCAAGGACAATATACCTTCTCTTCCGTAGCCTTCTCCGCATTCTTCGAAAGCCCCTCATCCTCTGATGTGTCTCTAGGACGCTTCTTTTCTGGACCAGATCGTATTGTTCGATTGCCGTTCAAGCCACTGCCATCAGCTGCAGAACCTTGCACGTCGGTATTGCCATCATCCAATTCTCTGGTATCATCATCTTGATCTCGGCCGCGTTTCTTCTTCGGAGATGATAATCTCTCTCTCATTTCTTCATCTTGCGCATCGCTAGGCTCCAGCTCTGGCGTGCCCACTCTCTCCTTCATCTGCTTATCTTCGCCCTCGGGTTCAGCTTCGGTGTTAAGAGGCTCCACCCGACTTGGACTAATTCTATCTGAGATACTGGTATGCTTCAGCTCTTCTCTAGCAGCAGTGGTAGCTGGATCATCCTTCTCAGCGTGTGCTTGCTCGTTCTTGTCTTCGTCGACCACTGTCCGCGCTGGCAGGTCGTGATTGGATTGCATGACATCAGGTTCATTAGATTCGTGATTCAAGGGCAACTGGTCAGGTCTCTGAGGGGCAACTGCATCTGCTGCAGCAGAGGAAGACATGGCGAACTTGGCTCGTGATCCTCATGAAAATGTTGTGAATGTGTTGTTTGGAGGTTGCGTTGTGCCCCTCAGATCGAAGCAATTTGCGCAAGTGTGATTCGATGAAGTGGTAGTCCGGGGTTTTCCTTCGAGGCCTGTCACGCTAGTGGAGCGGCTGAGATGCGCTGGCCAACGATTCTTAAATGACTGGTTCTTACTGTTTCTGGTTGAAATTGTTAGTGAAATGTATTTGAATAATCTACCACTATTGGTTTTGCTATAGAATACTTGTAGTTTTTCTTTACTGTTTCGCATGCCACTTCCTCAGCATTTCCCTCCGCGGCAAGTTCTTGTCAGCCTGATCACCTCTATTTCTCAGCCTCGTGATCGATTATCAGGTGCCTCCGTCACGCCTCGGTTCATATCTTGAACCTTTTCTAGTTTATATACTTGAATTCTATATCCATTTTCGCCAAGACCTGCCCTATGCTCGACAGCGTTGATTAGATTCCTTTCTAGTCCTTTCGAGAATTTGATTTGATGAGAGGCCCAAGTAAGCCAGTCAAACCGAACAGAAGTCCTAATATTTTGCAGAGAAGCTTCTGTGCTATGTACTGTAGTCAAGCAGGATATTTGTCTAACCCATTGTACCACAATTCCCCTGACATTGAAACATATTATGAAGAGATGTACTTGAAAATAGTCTCTTCATGAAACCCCTTCCAAACGCATTTCCCAGATCATCTCTTACATCATAATCTGAATCATCTCGCCGACGATGGAAGACCTAAAGTAGATGGCAAATATTGGCCTCCTTGAACACCCACTAATCATCGACAAGACCACTTCAAGGGCAAGCTTCAACATAGACACGCGAGGAACCAACTCGGGAAAACGAACTCTGTGTATACTAGAAACAGATCTGGCCCTTCGAGTCGCAAAGATACCATCTAGGTCCTGACTTTGCCTTCCTATATCCAGGATCGAGGAAAAGAAGCACTAAATATAAGTTGACAATGAGAAAACATCAGGCGAAAATAATGATAGGATGAACGTGTGATCTGCTAAGGAAGGTTGATTTCTGCTAATGATTCTTAATGATTTATCACCACTTCGTACATTTTCATATCCTTCTTCGATACATTGCTCGCTATTTGTGGTAGATTGAGAAAAATATCCTGCGCCGGGTGAGGGATCTGCTTCCATGGTATCTTGATTTGCTAACAAAGCTCAGATGTAATAGTACACTACGCACCGGATTAGAGCAGCCTTTCTTGAGCTACGCCTTATGGTACGCCTCAAGGCTGCCTTCATCTCGCAAGATCTCTAGCTGATGAAGCATAGACACCCCAACCCCAGATAAAATACAAAGAGCGGGAAGACTGCAAGCCCAACTCTGTTCTTTACCACGCCACTACCTCCAAGGATACTGACTCCTGCTGCTAATGACCAAGCGACGAGAAACAGATAGACGGGTATCCTCGCGATAGTTGGGAGATGGAAAACTGACAGCAGAGACGCAATGACAAGTGGGAAGAGCGTGTATCCGATGATGCACACGCTTTGGGCAAAGGAACTGGTCCCCGATTAGCAAGTTCCGCACAATGCTCAATAAGCAAGACTCACATGTTCCCACCAAGCAGCTTGATCTGCATAGTTACCACCGCCTTCCCAATCCAAACCATAGCAAACACCCCCGAGAACACTAACTCCTTCTGCTCCTTATCCGCTCTAAAGCTCAAGAACAAGCTCAGCAGCAGACAGAAGACCAAGGGGCCCCAAAGATCCCAGTCCCTTAGTCCCTCACTCATATTCCCTTGTGCGAGTAACGCATCTGGATCCAGTGCCCTCCCTGCAAGACCAACCAGCTCATCTCTCGCCCCAGAAATACCCGCCCCTCTGAGATTCTCATACGCGCCTCGGAAACTCGTCGTGTTTTCCAGCATCGAGCCGCCGAATAGATATTTGGGGTAGAGGACCTCGCGCATTTTGGTGCAGACGGCGAGGAGGTCTCGACGCAGGGTGTCCCATACTGATTCGTCAATAGTGTTTGTAGGTGCACGGCGATCCTCGCCAGGGAAGCGTGAGGTGAGGTAGGATTCGTTGAGGGGTCGAGAGGCGTTGCCTGATGAGATGTTGCCTGTTAAGGGAGTGCGGGAGGAGCTGGCTTGGAGGGGATCATCGAGGTCGTCTAAGTTAGCTGGAGATCTTGTTAGCTTAGGTAGTTTGAGTGAGGGGATTCGAAAGCTGTGTACCATCGTCGGGATCTATTAAGTTGTCGTCCTCAACTTGGGCGGAGTTGTAGTGCTCGTATGGATTCGATGAGGATGCCATCGTATCGCCGAAGAGTGGGATTGGGAGTTGTCACACCATGCACAGACGTAGAATACGTTTCAGGATAAAGTCTGCCCAAAGTGATCTTAAACTAAGGGAATCGTCGATGCTCAAGATTCGTATTCTGAGCATTGTAATTCCACAATGTCCTCAAGAGACAACCGAAGAACAGCTGCGCGGCGTTGGCCCAAGCTTCAACGCTAGATTCTAATAGGGCTAGTTTAGAGATCACGTGAATCCATATCTACCACTACCTCTTTTCCGCTTCTCGAGGTCGAACCACAAGGTAAGCTGACTCGTTTTGTATGATTTACATATCATAAGATCATTCTTAACTAAGTCTCTCCCCATGTGGCTTTTAATCTTTCCTCTCAAACTGCCTCCGCCTGTTCCCAAACACCAAACAAACTTGCACCGCCGAAAAACCTCACAACTTAATACCAGAGATACCTATTTCCACGCGCCCCTTCTGTTGGACCTTGTGGGTGATGAGCCGGCTGCTCATTTTGCATTCCAGCTGAAAAACCGTTCTGTCCTTGAACCGGACTGCCATGCTGATTGTCAGATTGAGCCTGAGGGACAAGCGCCAGCTGGCTGGCACCTGGTGCAGAATCCGTTAACTTTGCGTGGTCAGATTCCATGGGCCCCGAGCCATAGCCATGCTGAGCTTGACGATCTGCTTCCTGATGGGAATGGTTATAATGCGTCTTTCCGTTAGAAGGTTCGTTCGTCATCCGACCAAGTCGATTCCATTTCTGGAAGGCTTGATTCTCGGGTGGAAGATAGCCAGGACTCGGCTGTCCGAAAGGATCCCAAATAGGGAGCCCGGTAGGGGGGACAGCTTCCCCACGAGGTGTACCATGGCCGTATGAAGCAATGTTTCCATTGATACCTGTCAACGACCATGCGAACACCGCAACTTCTCGAATCGAGTTCATGAACTCGTCCAATGGAGGGCCACCGGGTGGGAAGGGGGGTGCCTGAAAGCCGTGTAAAAAAGGATTCTGGATATGTGGCTGAAACTGGTGTGGTCTGATCGGGTTCGCTCCCCAAGGCGCCGCGAATAGGCCGTTGGGGAAGAGAGGCACCGGGGCAGAAGGCTGAAGGGATGGAATCATCGGGCGAGCGCGGCGCAAAACTACGACCAATCCATCGGAAGTACATGAAATGACAGCTTCTAGCTCGTAAGGCTCAATGTCCCGCCGGACAGCTTGGGCTTGTCGCCTTGGTTGCCGATCTGAGGCAGAAACTACGGCCAAAGAGGAGGATGACGAACGTGACGGCCGCGAGCCATCGAATATGGCGCCAGATGAGTCTTTTTCGAGATCTGTGCTTTCTCCAGAGTTCGTGAGAGAATGCTTTCTTGATTGGTTAGGTGATGTGTGTCGAACCATGCTAATATCATCTCCAGAAGTATCACGTCCTGAATGAGATGAGCTATTTTCAGCAGCAGGGATGGAATCAACGTTCATGTGACCATAGAGTTCTACACCACCATCTTCAGAATCACTACTTTGGCTGCTATCCCGCATCTCTTCATCAAAATCCTCTTGACGGCGAGGGTCGCGGTACCAAAATCGGAGATAGGCGATCGAGTCATTAGCTTTGGCACTTTCCAAGCATCGAACAGCCTCTGAGAGGCAGTTTTCCTGGATGCATTCGTAGAAACTCTTGTCCTTGAATTGTTCTGGCCTCACTCCCAGTATGCTCGACACAGCGTTGGTCGCATACATAACAGTAAGTGTGCGTGAGAATCGGTTGAGGATCAAGGCTGCACGAGGTTCCAGAAGTGATGCTTGAGGCGGAGTTCTGAACTTGGAGGAAAGATGTTCCAACATGTGGTATCGTGGATCTCGTGGAGAAGAAGCAAAAAGACGGCGGATGGCTGGAGCTTCTGCAGCTCGCCCTGAATGTCCGTCAGCGCATGGAATGAAATTTGATGCCCAATAAGCATACGCTCGTTTTTTGCATCTCCCCTATAGATGCTTGTACAGGCAACCAAGACCTCATATACGATTGTGAAGACACATTCACATCCTACCCAGAAACCTTCGCTGTTCCTGATTCTGGCATAGTTCAAAACGGCAGCTTTGTCGAGCAGCACTCCTCGGCTATGAACATTGCGAGCAAATGGTACTTCATCGGGATGGAAGTAATCGAAGCAAGATCTTCCGATTACTTGGCCCGGATCATATCCCAAGATGTCTACAATAGACCTGCAGTGGACGTCTTAATATTATATCAATTTTTGGGGGAAGCTGAATGGGCATTCTTACTCTGAAGCAAATAAGATGTTGGCGTCCGGGGAAAGATCTGTGAATTTAATGTTGAGCGATTGAGTACCCTGAAGTGGAGAAGAAAGCGCACTGACTGTGGATGGTCATAAATGTCGTCTCCATCTTGAGGAACCTGGCGTTTGTATCTCTAAAAAGATGCTCAGTCCTGCTAGGAGACGTGACGTCGTCCGTCGCCCTACTCCAAAAGTGTGCGTGAAGACCGGTAGACGAGGAATTTCGAATATTGGCCTAAGGCGATATGAGAGTGGAAGGTTTGTGTATTCGCAGCGAGGATTTCGAGTGGAACGTTGTATTTGTGTAATGTGTTGCTTTTGTGGTATGGATGGCCTGATTGTACACTCGAGCTGATAGCGGGGATCGTCGGTTCGAAAAGCGGGTTCCAAGGAAGATGCTTGAAATCCTGAAGATTCAGAGGAAAACAGATGAAAAAGCGGATGTGAAATGGCCCGCCATTCGAAGGTCCGAGGTCTGCTAATAATGATATCAAAACCTCTGAGCTCCAAACCACAGCACGGAGGGCAATGGTGAGAAGGAGGGGTTGGTGATGGAACCTATATTGAAAAGGGCGGTTCTGATATTGCTGGAGCAAACGCGGCAGCGGCTGATTTAGGGATTTCTTGCGAGGGATGCAGCCAGGCCCTTAACCTGGTTCGACCGGGAAGGATCAGGGAGTCTGCCGCTGTCACCGGCTCGAGTTGAGCAGAATTGGTGGGTCAAGGAAAGCCATTGGCGCATACGAGGAGCAAGTAAACATATCTGCAGAAAGGCGTTTTTGGCACAGGCCAGAGATAACCTGACATCACGGAAGCGGACCCTAGGAAAGCGGAGGGTTGAGGCACACGGGGCTCAACGTTCCCGCTTCGGCCACCAAGGAACGAGCTACTGTATGACCTGCCGATCATCCGACCGGTATGATATTGGTTTGAGGCTGGACATCTCGTGGACATGGAAAAAGATACACCAACGAGACCAAGTATAAAGTCGAACTTCCTCATGTTCTTTTTCAACTCGGTTGTCTTGTGAGCACTCGCTCATTCTAGCTTGCAGATCGCCGGTCTCCCCTCTCGTAGGTAATTCCACAATCCTTGTGGTATGCTGTGTGCATCATTTCAGTTTGGCGTTCCAGGTCCAGACTCATCGCTCTCAACTCCAAGACTGAGAAGTCCCAGCTTTCCTACCTCACCCTGCACCTACGGGATGGAGGCATGGAGTTCGATGTCCCACCAGGTCCTGGGGATCATGTTGGAACATACTTCGCACTTCTGGAGTGAATGCTTTAGGTAGGTAACACCAACGGGGCGGGTAGATTCCCAACCGACCAAAACTAACAACTTCCTCCCTTGCGCCCTCCCGCCGCCATCCACTTGATCTCTGGAGTTCCAAGTTTTTAGGGGTTCATGCTGTACAACATTGACCAAACACGGCCCCGGGTCCGGGGGGCGGTTCTAGATTTTCTCGAGTGATGAGAAGTAACAAGGCGTTTGAACTGGCAGTTCTGTTACGGTGACAGCCCCTGCGTTGGAATTGCCTGCTCATCATACAGTACTGTACTGTACCTCTCAATCCCTGATCTTGGCCACGTGTCGCTACTTTTGGGTGATGGCGACAAGCCTCCGCCACGAAGGCTCGACGGTGGCTAATAAGTGGCTTCAAATCATCCCTCAGGCGGCCCGTTGTGCAGCTGTGCTTCTTGCCTCGAGAGATGCACGGTCCTTGCAATGCCTGTGAGCTTGCCCTGCGCTGCCCTGCAGCGGGTAGAACCCAGAAAGCCGGTCGCGCGGCAGCTGGCATTGGCAGTGTGGCACAAATAACTCCCTACCTACAGTACTGTACGAGTACTCCGTACGGAGTGCGCCCTTCCTCCTCTTCCCCGGCCATATCAGAGAAGAGCTATTACCTAGGTGATCGATCTGAAGGACACGGAGGGAATCGAGAAGCTAGGATGTAGAAATCGGGATGATCGCTTTTGCTGGACTGTACCTGTACTGTTGGAGAGTTGCATCAGCGGCGTGACAGTTCGGTGAAAAGCTCACCAGGTTCATGTGGCGCCGTTACTTGGTGGGGAGGCTTTGGGCTCTGCCGCAGTGCCCGTCTGCCGTCTCTCGCATCCGATATTTGGCGTGTTCTACTTGTACTTCGTACAGCTATCACCCTAGAAATATAATCCTTGAAAGTAACCATGTGTCGATGATACAGGTGCTGCTTTCCTTTTCTACTAGGCTGGCACAGATCAGTTAATCACATTTTTGCAGCAAAATCTTGAAAACTTTCAAGGATCCGAAATTCAAAGGGCGTGAAATGCATGAAAGACGCTAGGCCTAAAATACACTATTTCTAGGGTGATAACTGTAGATAATTGGAAGTTCTAACGGTGTGTGCCAAGGGAAAGACAAACATGAAAGCCCCTCAATAGGCCCGTGTCCCGTGACCCAGCAGAACCCGCCAAAGAGAAGAACTAAAAGGGATCCTCAATGCAATTGCCATTGATACAGCGTATTTCGTATCTCTACCTTCGACAAAGACCCTTGAAGACACTTGGCAGGCCGCAAACTAATACACGCCCCAATTGAGAGTGGAACAGGACTTGGATGCAGCACCCCGTGCCATCAACGCGAATCTGCCTTTACGGTCAAAGCTATCCAAAGTTCCGCTGCAAGATGGCAGGCTGCATGTAAGCTTTCCAGGCTCTCGGTGTGTTTCACTACTTCCGGAACTCTGCATTGTGTCGTGGTAAGTGGGTTGCGGTGTGGTGTTTTGCGGGTCTGCGCGCTGGTTGTTCCTTTTTCGATGCGGAAAGGATTGTGGGGAAGGTTTGCACAACTCAGGCCGCCAATGGGATCTGCCCAGGGATGAAAGTTCATCAATGTGGGCAGGATGGTGAATCTTGCCATTCTCAAGCTTCAATGGCAGTGTCAGCTGACTTGGATCTTTCAGTACAGGCAGGTCTTGAGTGTTGATGCAGACGTCCATCTAAGCTCTTACCTGCGCAGCCCAGACGCCTGTCGTTCTGTTGATGGCACCACTTTGATCATTGTTGAGCTTTGAAGGCGTATCTTTCCAACAGAGCCCTATAAGATCGAAAAGCCCTCATCGATCTTCAAGCCCGAGCGTTTGAGCAGCAACGTCCGCAACGGGTCTTGAGCCTCATTTAGCCCTCCGGAAGCCAATCATTCCCCTTGCATAGGGAGACCACCGCGGAAGGACGCGCCATGTCTTTGCAGAAAGATAAGGTCGAATGGGAACTCCCCCATTTCAAAGAGGCACATCAGATGCAGGTAAGTTACATTGGAGGACCTGTTCCCATAGGTCAATCTTGTGTCCACTTGATATTGCTCGCTGGAGTTCTAACGAATTTTGCGTTATGTAGGAAAGTGACGGTATGTAGCTACCCCATCGTGAGGCCTTGCCGGGTGGTCTGACGCCAACCTAGATTTCTGGTCTGTAAAATTCTACCCATACACCGAGCCTGGGATCGATCCTGTCTTTGCCGTTGCAGGTGGGAAGCGGGTAGGTCCCCTTTCCCCTGCTGCCGATTACTCACGGCAGCTCTGACG
>Ga0302325_10036250_pt1 | contig 10058 bp, 10 predicted proteins | sample Palsa_T0_2_FD_201948 | JGI IMG/M metagenome (GOLD analysis project Ga0302325, IMG submission 201948) | Peat permafrost microbial communities from Stordalen Mire near Abisko, Sweden - Palsa_T0_2 | ecosystem: Environmental > Terrestrial > Soil > Palsa > Peat permafrost | place: Sweden: Abisko... | reverse complement strand
AGTTGCGAAGCATCAAGGCGATAGCGGTATACGAACGCTAAGCTGTGCTGATTTATTTCGTGTACTGGCATTTTCCCAACTCACCTGGCGTGAGTCGCTACGTGACATTGAGGCTTGCCTGGCAGCCAATCAGAGCAAGCTGTTTCACATGGGGTTGGCCCAGCCCCCTGCTCGATCTACGCTAGCCGATGCGTTGAACGCACGCGACTGGCGTATTTACCAGGCCTTGGCGCTGCGGCTGATCAGCCGCGCTCGCGCACTGTATGCCGATGAGTCGGTGCTGGGCATCGACGCTACTGTCTACGCTCTAGATGCAACCACCGTCGAGCTCTGTCTGAGCCTATTCGAGTGGGCGCCAGTTCATGCCACGCGGGCGGCTATCAAGCTTCACACCTTGCTGGACCTGCGCGGTGCGATCCCTGCCTTTCTTTACCTCAGCGACGGCATGCTGAACGACCATTATGTGTTGGATTTTCTGCCCATAGAGAGCGGCAGTTTCTATGTGATGGATCGAGGTTACCTGGACTTCGGGCGCCTATTCGCGATGCATCAGGCCGGGGCCTTCTTCGTTACCCGTGCCAAGTCCGTGATGGATGCACGCCGCGTATACTCCTGCCCCACAGAGCGCAACCGTGGAGTGATTTGCGATCAGCGCGTCATGCTCAACGGTCGCCGCTCGAGTAGAAAATATCCAGAGCACCTGCGCCGCATTCGCTTCAGGGATCCTGACTCGGGCAAAACTCTGGTCTTCTTGACCAACAATACCGCCTTGCCTGCCCACACCATCGCCGCGCTCTACAAAAGCCGTTGGCAGGTGGAGTTATTTTTCAAATGGATCAAGCAGCACCTGCGGATCAAACGATTCCTCGCCACCTCCGAGAACGCAGTCAAGACGCAGATTTGGTGTGCCATCCCCACTTATCTCCTGATCGCCATCATCAAGAAAGAACTCCAACTCGATGCCTCGCTCTACACTTGTCTACAGATTCTCTCGGTCTCCGTCTTTGAAAAAACACAGATTTCATGCGCCTTGCAGCAAACTACTTCCCAATCCGACCCGCACTACCACGCTAACCAGCTTATTTTGTTCGACATCTAACCGGACACTAGTGACCTCAGGGGCTAAAGCCCAGATCTTTTTTGGGCCTTTACGGCCCGACACTAAAGTCGTGCCCTGATACAAAGCCCAGAATCCAACGCGGTGCCGACAGCCGACGGAAGCTGCATAAAAACGAATGTCTCAGAGAGCGTACCTCAGGGGCTAAAAAGCCCAGATCTTTGTTGGCGTTTTTAGGGCCCGACTAAAGTCGTGCCCTGATACAAAGCATGAGAGCGGTGACTCCCGAAAAAGTCGCGCATTCCACAGATTTGGATCTATCCAGTCCTCTGAAACTCCAGTTTGGGCCCCTAGCGGCTGTGTATTTCACCACGGTGCGCCCACGCCGTTGCGGCTATCCCCGTCCTCAAATTGGAAACAGACCATACTCGCGGCAAGTTCGCAGCGGGCAATGGCCTCATTTCGGCTTGCGGCGGAATAGAGGACATGGCCGTAACGGTCAAGACTGGAACGAATCTCCCCTACAGCAAAGCCCTTGCGCAATATCCCATCCCGTTCGGAGGCAGGATAGATGACTTCCACGCCTGGAATCTCGTAGAGTCCGCGCAGACCCCGCACACCTGTCAGCGTGCCGGCGCGCTGTACATCGAAGTAGCGAACGCACGCGGCGCGCTCCCAAATGCGCGGGCATTGAGGGCGCTCCCCCAAAGCCAGCAGGATTGCGACTCTCACCAAATTGACCCCAGTCGATAGCGGGGTCAAGTGCGTGGAGATGCGGTCCCCTCCGAGCCGGGCGCCGATCTCGATCAACTGCGCTCCTTTGCTTGAGACCTTGATCTCCGCATGGAAAGCGCACCAGGTGAGATCTAGTGCGCTCAGTCCTGCCTGAACAGAGCTGTGGATTTGCTGCTCGCGCAAGGGCGCGTGGGTGGACGGCTGACAATGACCAACTTCAACCGGTGAAACCCCAGGAAACAGGAACTTATCCGTAATGGCGACAATGAACCGATCGCGATCCGTGCAGTAGCCCTCCACACTCACTTCTCCACCGTCCACCCATTCTTCTAAAAGCAATGCTCCTTCTTTCTGCCAATCGCGGCAGTGTACATAGGCCGCCTGCATCGCGTCGTTATCATCGACGCGATAAACCCCACGGCTCCCTGAACCGCGCCCGATCTTGAGCCCCACAGGATATCCCAAAGACTCAGCCGCAAGCCGCGCCTCTGCCAAGGAATGAATCAGATGAGTACGCGGAGAAGGCGCCCCCGATGCCCGAAAAGCTTCGCGCATCAGACGCTTATCGGTCGCGCGGGCTGCCGCTTGGGGCGACAACACAGTGAGGCCCATGCGATGGCCGACCTCTGCCACGGTGGACACCGGCGCGTCCGTGCATAGGGTCATAATGCCATCGATATTCTCTCGCTTGGCAATGGCGCAGACAGCATCCGCATCGAGAATATCGGCTACGTAGGGTGCATCGCACAAAGCGAGGCCGACAGCAGAAGGATTGCCATCCACGGCAATGCTGCGAATTCCTAGGGCACGAGCCTCGTGAATCGCCGGTAACTGCAGTGGACCGGCACCCACCACCAATAGGCTGGGAATCACGGCTGATCCTTTCGAAGCGGGGTGGAAGTGTGCGCCTTAAGCGCCCTATGCGCCCTTTGGGTGGAAGTGTGCGCCTTAAGCGCCTTATGGGTCGATTTCGGGGTGTCCAAACTCGTGCGACAGCATGGAAAGCAGGAGACGGTCGACGAAGCGGCCGTCGGCAAATACCGCCGCACGCAGTACGCCTTCCTCCACAAAGCCAAGCCGCCGGTAAAGGCTAATCGCGGACTGGTTGGTGACATTGACCTGGAGAAAGACCCTATGCAATCCTAAAGTGCCAAAGGCAAACCGCAGCAACAATCGGGAGGCCTCCTCAGCGAGACCTTTGCCGCGCGCTAAACGGTCTCCTAGGTAGATCCAATACTCCGCATTACGCGATCGCCAGTTAATGCCACGGAGCCCGAGCGCTCCGACCACATTCGCCTCGTTCCCTTTACCTTGAGCGATCAGGAAGATGCGCTGCGCAGGGTCATCCATGACGGATTCGTACCATCGACGGTGTTCCCGATCGGAGACTGGGCCTTCGGTTCCCGTGCCGCGCCGCACTTCCTCATCGTTGATCCAGGCTCTTACCAACGGCAAAGCGGCTTCATCGAAAGGAAGAAGCGCACCTAGTTTTCCGTGGAACATCTTCGGGCCTCCATTCAGTGTTCGGACGATGCATCGGGAAGCGGTGGGCCTCCGGTCCGATTGATTCCTTCGCTAACCATGACGGTTGCGATCGTTTTGCAGAGGATCTTCCAATCCAGCAGGAAGCCCGCGTGGTCGGCATACCAGGTATCCAATTCACGACGCATGCTGATGGGCACGTCATTACGTCCATGCACAACCGCCCAACCCGTCATACCGGGACGGACATTCAGGCGTCTGAAGTCGGCTGGCCGATAACTCAGAATGCCTTCCGCAAGCTCCGGACGAGGCCCGATGAGACTCATCTCGCCGCGCAACACGTTCCACAACTGCGGTATTTCATCAAGACTGGTTCGTCGAAGAATCCTACCCAACCGGGTCACGCGCAGATCTGTGTTCGAACTATAAGCACTGCCGTCAGGATTGCGAATATACGGCGCATTGCGCACCATCGATCGGAATTTAATGATGCGAAATTTTCGGCCCTGCCAACCAATACGCTCTTGCATGAACAATACCGGTCCTCGGGAGCTGACTTTGATGGCCACAGCAATCAGCCCAAGCATCGGCGCAGACACAATCAGCGTCGCGATGGCCACGGTGAGATCAAAGAAGCGCTTCCAGGCACGGCTTAGCCAGTTGGTCACTTTCTGTATCCTTCCTTAGTATTGGGGCACCGATGGCACGCTTCTGCTTTCTGCAGTCTCGAGCAGCAGCTGGATCATTCTGGGGAGGTTCGCCTCGCGGGTCAGGTGGCACAGGGCATAATCCAGACCGCGGGCTCCGGCGGCGCGAACATCTTCGGGAGGACTGGCGGCGATGACTTTCAAGGCCGCGGCCGTACCGACCGGATCATCGGGCGAAATGACCCAGCCCGCTTTCGCTTTTGTGATCAGTTTCGCAGTGTCAGAGTTGGCCAGCACCATAGCGAGCACCGGCCGGCCGGACAACATGTACGAGATGAGCTTGGACGGAACCGAAACCAGCGACTGCTCGCCCTGCGTAGGCAACAAGAGAACGTCCGCCGCGCCTAAGACGATGCCCGTGTCTTTCTTCGGCCAGGGGGTGTAAAAAAAAATGCGATCCTGAAGGCCCTTCTCTTCGACCATCTGCTGACATGCTGCCAAAGACGAGCCTACTCCAGCGATGAGCAAACAGATATTCTCATCGTTCCACAGGTACTCAAATGCCCTGATCGCGGTTTCGACTCCAGCAGCCGCGCCAATGTTACCGGCATAGACGGCCAACATCGTGTGATCGAGTATGCCGTACTTCTGACGCAGGCTATAGGCGCCGCGAGCATCGACATTGACGGAGCTCGTCTCGCCCCAGTTCTGCAGCACATGGATACGCTCGGCAGGCACTCCGCGATCCACGCGATAGGTCTCGCGAAACTGGTCCGAAATCACGATGAGGGCTTTTGCGGAGTGCGCGATCCTGCGATCCAGCGCACGCAGAACTCTAAACAGGAGCGAATGGGCACTGATCCTCTTCTGCTGTGAGAGCGATTCCGGGTAAACGTCCTGAATACTCATCGCGACCGGAATGCTTCGAAGCCAAGCTGCTGCGGAGACCATGCCGGAACAGACAATCACCCATGAGTTCATATAAAGGACATCCGGCCGCGGCAAGAAGAGAACGCGGGCGGAACAGGTAATGGCAAACCCCATATTCTCCAGCAACCGGCTGCCCATGGTGGACTTCCGGGAGAGAAAGGAGAAGCAGCGGATCACCGAGAAACCCATGCTTTCCCGGCGGTAGAGCGACCTCCGGTAGCCTCTGAAAAGCCTGCCATCGGGACGGTTGGGAAACGGGGCCAAGACCGTGACCTGATGGCCATCGTGAAATAATTCATCGGCAATCTGGAAGCTGGTCTGCGCCGTCACCACCGGTTCAGGCGGGAATACGGCGCTCACGATCACAACGTTCATGGTCTTACTCCCAGGCTCCGGGCTACGCGCTCACCGTGCAGTGTCCTCCTGGCCGCCGTGGCTGTACTTGCGCCGACCCTCGTTTTGTGCAGCTGAGTTGCCGGATTGTTCTGTAGCTGTTGCAGTTTGATACGCGTTCGAAAATCAGGTGCATTTCGTATCAACCTGCGTAGCTTGATCGAACTTATGTAGGCGTGAAAGGCGCGAACGTCTACCTGGTCTGGGTGCGCATCCGGTTCAGCTTTTGGCGCAAAGTAATTGGGGGTGGGTGGGATGGCGCTCGGCATCATCCCCGCCGGCTCGAGGCCGGCACTGCCATTCGCATGGTACGGCGAATTCACGCGGAGCGAAGTTACCGTGCCGAGCCTGGGGCGATTGAGGATGGTGAACTTTTCGGCTCCGGCTCCGAGCACTCTCTTGTCTGTCAATATTTCGGGACACTCGGTCGATTGCGCTTGCTTCGCATTAGATAACCGAGCATAGACCGATGGTGGATTGGCTCCGCTGGCCGAACCACGTTCATCGAGTCCCATGGAAGTATTCGTGTCCCGCGTGGCAGGTCCACTGGGTTGCTTAAGCATGGATTGCCAGCCGACTCCAGGTTGAAAGCAGAGCCCGGGCAACGCCCCTGGAGTTGCGCCTGTAGCCGGAGAACTTCCGTTCTTTCCGAATTTGCCCGTCCTGCGAAGGGCCGCTTGCCTTGTTGGCAGACCACTCTGCGCTATTTGCGGGCTCGCCTCCGGAGCGGCTGCAAGCAACGTCAACAGGCCGAGGAGGATTCGGGTTCTTAGTTCGATCATTCAGTCCTACCGAAAACTCTCATGGTGGGAAGGAGTTCGTTGGTGGAGAATTGAAGCCGCGGCACGCTCCACGGTTTCGGAAAAATCAAGCGCAAATTGCCTGGTTCGGTTCTGAAAGGCCGCGATAGCCTCCTTCTCTCTATCCCGGCGTGATGGGTCAGGCGAATCTTCGTGGCGAGCCATGAGCGACGCAAGCTGCCCTGCTACCGCCGGGTCAAAATAATCGGCGCGATCTCCGGCCTGTTCTCTATGAACGCGCAGGCCAGAAAGCAGCATCGGCACCCCAAGGGATTTGGCCTCTTCGACGGTCGTACTCCATCCTTCGGATAAGGAAGGATTGATAAGGGCCGTACACGCGCGCATCAACGCAAACACATGCCGGCGCGGCACGATGCCGAGGAAGCGAAAGTTATGCGCTAACCCGTAATGATGAACCAATGTCTGAAGCGCCGCAAAGTGCTCGGGATGACGATAATCCTCCGCTCTGCCCGAGGCGGCCACCACCGTGTTGTAACCCTCTTGCCGTAATATGCGGAGCGCCTCGATCACCGTGCGATGGTTCTTGTGCTTCCAGAACTGATTGGGGAGGTAGAAGTAGCGCTCAGGTAATTGATAGAGGGATGCAATTGGCGGATCGCCGTCATCCTCCGATAAGTTCGGCGGTAACATCGCGGAGCGAACGACGGAGGTTCTGCCCATGGATCGGGGAAAGAAGGTTTCACAATCAGATCGGCTATCTTCGCTGCTGAGCATGACATGCCGGTGGCTAAGGATTTGCGCGCGAAAACCGAGATCGCGTTTCCAATACGCGCCAAAGCTGAACAATTCAGGAAGATGCCGGTGTTGAAAGTCGGTGATCCAGGCGATGCTGGGAAACGGAAAGCGCCAGCCATAAAATTGTGCACACTCGAAGAGCACGTCGATTTGGTGCTCGCGAAAGGCGCGCGCTGCAGCCTGGTCACAGCCGGTCAGGAGTGCCTGGCGCAGGCGCTGATTCCTTCGCGTGTCGTCAAAGGTGGAAACGCGCACTACCTGCACCCTCGCAATCGCGGCAAAAGGCTCAACATTCGCCGCCACGGCATCCGTGCCCACAAACAACACCATCTGCACCCGATCAGGCGTATGCGCAGACAGCACTTGTGCCAGATTTACCAGGTAGTTATAGCCGCCCGTGCCCATCCAGTTGGCGGCACTGATCAGGGTGAACGCCACCCGGGTCACAGGTCACTCCTTGGAGATTGCAAGTACCACCGCACGTAGTCGCGAACACCGCTATTGACGGGAACGCTCCAGGCAAAACCTTTTTTCTGCAAGAACCAGCCATCCGCCACCAAGCTGCAGGGGTTACCGGGCCGTGCCTTGCCATTGAAGACAACCCTGGCTGGCGCCGGCCAGGACTCCAACACCATCGCGGCGATTCTGCCTACACTCGTCGCTTCTCCCGAGCCCACATTGAGGATGGCCCTCGCGTCTGGATCGGATGCCAGCCTCATGGTGAACTCTAATGCGCGCACCACATCCCGAATGTCCGTCCAATCACGCAACTCCTCGCCGGTGCCACCCAGCACCAATTGCCGCGTGCCGGAAGCCAGGCTGGAGCACATGTCCCATAACACCTGCTTCTTCAGCCAACTGCCGTACACCGAAAACAGCCGAACCACCCTCACGGCGAGGCCATAATTTGCCGCGTACGACAGGCATAAGTTCTCCATCATCAGCTTGTGGTACCCATAAGGTGAAAATGGCAGTAGCGCTTGTTCTTCCCGGATTGGTCCTGTATGACCTGCCCCATAGACCGCCGCACTCGATACGGAGACCAGCCTTGCGTTGCGTGCCCCAAGCCGCATCCACTCGAGCAATTCCGCTGTGGTCGCGACGGTGCGGGTAAAGTCTTCATAGGGGTTGGCGATCGACGCGCCCACCGAAGAGCCTCCGGCCAAGTGAAAGATATAGTCAGGAGAACCGCCATCGCGCAGCAGTTGTTGCAAATTGCTGGCATGAATTCCCCCATTGAGCCAGCGTTGCACACCCCATGCCTGCGCCTCCGCCGGCGGCCAGGGTCCGTGGCCGATGCCCACCACGGTGTGACCCTGGCGGGAAAGCCAGGAGGCGAGATGGCGGCCGATGAAGCCCCGGGTTCCGGTGATCCAGATTTGCGCCATGGTTATGGCCGAGTACAAACAAAGGAGTAGAGCCTGCCGGGACGGCGGTCAACCCAGGAGAATGTCCTGCGGGCCAAGGACCACAGGCCTGGGAAGCTGAGCGCACGGCGCAACATGCCCCGCGTCGCAGACGTGCCACCCAGACGATCCGCGATCGCGTCCTTCAGCGTCTGCTCGGTATAGGGAGCGTAGTTGATCACACTGCTTAAGGGGGAGAGCACAACGTCGATCGCAAAGCCTGCCCGTAACAGGGCATCCGTATAGGTTGAAAGTAAAAAGGCGTTCTCACCGCCGTACAAACGGTGTAGGGGGTGGCGGGAAAGGAATACGGGCAGGTCTTTCTTGCGCGAAATCACATGTTCACGAACAGCGACCAGACGACCGCCGGGCTTGAGGACACGGAAGAATTCGCGGCAAGCCGAGCGTAGGTTGCTGGTGTGGTGGAGAACGGCGCGCGCGAATGCAATGTCGAACTGGCCGTTGGCGAAAGGCAAATGTTCGGAGAACTCCTGAACTACGGTGATCGGCAGCGCGCTCTCTTCCGCGAGTGAACGAATCGCACCAGCGCCCACAAGACGACTGCCGTCCGGTTCCAGAGCGGTCACGGCGAATCCTTCGCGTGCCAAGGCGTAGCTTGCAATCCCGCGGCCGGCTCCCACATCGAGCGCCTGTCCCCTGGCGGAGCCGAGGAGCTTTCGGACTTCTTCCCATTCGCAGCTACTCCAATAGCGTTCTGCTGCGGCGATCACAGGGTCATCGTAGTATGCGTTCAGAACCAGATCCTGCTGATCGGTTTGAGAGCGCAGCCATTGCACCGCGTTCTCCCATGCGGACGACGGCTCGCTCATATTGCATCTCGTTCCGAGGGTGTAAGTTCGCGAATAGGGTAAGCAGGGTTACCGGCTACGATGGTGTAGGCGGGGACATTTCTGGTCACCACTGCTCCGGCGCCGACAATACCGCCAGTTCCGATCGTGACTCCTCGCAGAATAATCGCGTTGGCCCCTATCCACGCATCAGAACCGATGGTGATTTCCTGTTCGCCGAGATCAATTTCCTTCGGATGGCCAGAGGTAACGATCATCTGGAACTGCCGATGGCGCGCGCTTGCGCCGACGGGATGGGTAAGGCTATCGAAAATGTTCACATTGTGCGCGATCAAGACTCTGTCTCCGATGAGGACGCGGGACGCTGACCATATCCTTGTACCCTCCCCGACATAGCACCACGTACCGATCTGAATTTGTCCACCGTGAGCAAAGGTCAAAAGCTCACCCAGGATCATCGAGTGGCTTCCCACGCGTATCTCACTATCTTTTCCCGAAGCATTGCGGATTCTGGCGGATCGGTATAGCTTTGCGCCGCGATCCAGAATGCACGTCGGGCGCCCCAATAGGCGCCGTGCCACATAGTCCAGGTTCACCTAACCAGCCTCTTGGAACGCGGCGCCGCTAGTGGAGTGTCGCAGAGAAAACGTCACTGATGAAAGAATCGGAGTTGGGGGAAAAAACAGCAGGTCCCTCCACTCCGCTACTCCGGATTTCCTGTGGACCTTGATGGGGTTGGCGGACCTCATGCGCCTTTCCTTAAGAGAAAGGCGCACATGTATCTTCCGGTATAGTTTGCGGCCGGAAAGCTCCCAAGAGCATCTGCCAGGAAGCATTGCCGGGGTCCTTCGACTCCGCGCCATAAAGCCCTTTGTTATGCGACAGATCTGCGAAGCGCTTCGCTCAGGATGACGACTTTGTTGGGGAGCTTGCAATACAGCTAGTTGGATATGCGGCAAGCACGAAAGATCTAAAAGGTCACAAGCTCTCAGGATGACGGCTTTGTCGGGGGGCTTGCAATACAGCTAGTTGGATATGCGGCA
>Ga0302325_10036247_pt1 | contig 10058 bp, 7 predicted proteins | sample Palsa_T0_2_FD_201948 | JGI IMG/M metagenome (GOLD analysis project Ga0302325, IMG submission 201948) | Peat permafrost microbial communities from Stordalen Mire near Abisko, Sweden - Palsa_T0_2 | ecosystem: Environmental > Terrestrial > Soil > Palsa > Peat permafrost | place: Sweden: Abisko... | reverse complement strand
TGAACCGCGCGGCTCCGACCCGCTCGTGGGTGCGCTGCTGGTGCCTCCTTCGCGCGCGGACTGCCAGTTCGGCGTCATCTTCTTCAACAACGTGGGCACTCTCGGCATGTGCGGTCACGGCACCATCGGCGTGATCGCCTCGCTCGCGCATCTGGGACAGTGTCCGGCCGGCGCTGTGCGGATCGACACTCCGGTGGGTCCGGTGCAAGGATTGCTGCATTCCGACGGCCGCATCGAGGTGGAGAATGTCACGAGCTACCGCAGGGCGCGCCAGCTGACCGTAACGGTGCCCGGGCTGGGGGAGGTCACGGGAGATGTGGCCTGGGGCGGCAATTGGTTCTTCCTGATCGCCGCGCATGGGCTCGAGATCTCGCCCGACAATGTCGAAAAGCTGACCGACTTCGCGTGGCGTGTGCGCCTCGCGCTCGGCGCGCAGGGACACGGTCAGGTCGACCACGTGGAGCTATTTACGCCACGCTCCGAGCGCGCGCCCAGCCGCAATTTCGTGCTATGCCCTGGCAAGGCTTATGACCGCTCTCCCTGCGGCACCGGCACCAGCGCCAAGCTCGCCTGCCTGGCCGCCGACGGTGAGCTGGCCGAGGGAGAACCCTGGATCCAGGAAAGCCTGATCGGCAGCCGGTTCGCGGCGCGCTATCGCTGGGTGGACCGGGCCCGCAACGAGATCGCGCCCACCATCATCGGCAGCGCGTACGTGACCGCCGAGTCGGTATTGCGCTTGGATCCCGCCGATCCCTTCTGCTGGGGCATCGGCGCATGAGGCCGTACTCGTTTCATCCGGCCGTGAGCGCATGGTTTGCGCGCACATTCGATGCGCCGACCCCCGCGCAGCAGCGCGCGTGGCCGGAAATTCAGGCGGGAAACAACGTGCTGGTCGCCGCGCCCACGGGTTCGGGCAAGACCTTCGCGGCGTTTCTCGCGGCGATCGATGAGCTGGTCAAGGAGGGCTTGGACGGCACGCTGCCCGATGAGACGCGCGTTGTGTACGTGTCGCCGCTCAAGGCCCTGTCGAACGACATTCAGCGCAATCTCGAGGCGCCGCTCAAGGGCATCCGCGATGAACTCGTCGCCTTGAACCTGCCCGACGTGGCGATTCGCGCCATGGTGCGCACCGGCGACACCTCGCAAGCCGATCGCGCCCAGATGCGGCGGCGGGCGCCGCACATCGTGGTGACCACTCCGGAATCGCTGTACATCCTGCTGACCTCCAAATCCGGCCGCGAGATGCTGGCGACAGTGCGCAGCGTGATCGTCGATGAGATCCATGCCGTGGCCGGCAATAAGCGCGGCGCGCATCTGGCGCTGTCGCTCGAACGGCTGCAGGCGCTCACCGGCGGCAGGCTCACGCGCATCGGATTGTCGGCCACGCAGAAGCCGATCGCGGAGATCGCCCGCTTCCTGGTGGGCAGCGGCGGCGCACGCAGCGCCGAATGCGCGATCGTCGATACCGGGCACGCGAGAAGCCGCGATCTGGCCTTGGAGATTCCGCCCGCACCGCTCGAGGCAGTGATGTCCGGAGAGGTGTGGACTTTAGTTTATGATCGGCTGGCGGAGCTCATCCGCGAGCATCGCACCACCCTGGTGTTCGTCAATACGCGGCGGCTCTCGGAGCGGGTGGCGCGCCACCTGTCCGAACGCTTGGGCGAGGAGAATGTCACCGCGCACCATGGCAGCCTTTCCAAGGATCGGCGCCTGCGCGCCGAACAGCGCTTGAAGCGCGGCGAGCTCAAGGCCCTGGTGGCGACGGCCTCGCTGGAACTGGGCATCGACATCGGCGACGTGGATCTGGTCTGCCAGATCGGCTCGACGCGCGCCGTGAACGTGCTGTTGCAGCGAGTCGGGCGCGCGGGCCACTCGGTGGGCGGCACCTCGAAGGGCAGGGTGTTTCCGCTGTCGCGCGACGAGTTGGTGGAATGCGCGGCACTCTTGGATGCGGTGCGCCGCGGCGAGCTCGACCAGCTGATCATCGAGGAGACCGCGCTCGACGTGCTGGCACAACAGATCACCGCGGAGGTGTCCGCGCGCGAGTGGCCGGCGGATGCGCTGTTCGACCTGGTGCGCAGCGCCTATCCCTACCGCCAATTGCCGCGCGCAGCCTTCGACGAAACCTTAACTATGCTGGCCGAGGGCTTCAGCACGCGCCGCGGCCGCCATGGGGCGCTCATTCATTACGATGCGGTCAACAAGCAGCTGCGCGCCCGCAAGGGCGGCCGGCTGACGGCGATCACCTCGGGCGGCGCCATCCCCGACAACGCGGATTACAAGGTGATGCTGGAGCCGGAAAGCTCGCTGGTCGGGACGGTGAACGAGGACTTCGCCGTCGAGAGCCTGCAGGGCGACGTGTTTCAGCTCGGCAATGCCTCGTACCGGATCCTGCGGGTCGAGCGCGGCACCATTCGCGTGGAAGATGCGCACGGCCAGCCGCCGTCGATCCCGTTCTGGCTGGGAGAGGCGCCCGGCCGCAGCGATGAATTGTCCGCGGCGGTGTCGCGCTTGAGATCCGAGGTCGGGCGGCTGCTGGAGCAGGGCGCCGGCGCGGCACGGCACTGGCTGACCGAGGAGGTGGGCCTGGATGAGGCCGCCGCGCTGCAGATCGTCGAGTATCTGGCCGCAGGCCGCGCGGCGCTGGGTGTGCTGCCGACGCTCGAGACCATCGTGTTCGAGAGATTCTTCGACGAATCCGGCGGCATGCAGCTCATCATCCATTCGCCCTACGGCAGCCGCGTGAATCGCGCCTGGGGCCTGTCGCTGCGCAAGCGCTTTTGCCGCACGTTCAACTTCGAATTGCAGGCGGCAGCGACCGAAGATCACATCGTGCTGTCGCTGACCGAGTCGCACAGCTTCGAGCTTGCGGAGGCGGCGCGCTATCTGCACTCGAACACGGTGCGCCAGGTGTTGATACAGGCGCTGTGCGCCGCGCCGATGTTCGAGGTGAGGTGGCGCTGGAACGCGGGCATCTCGCTGGCGCTGCCGCGCTTCCGCGGCGGCAAGAAAATCCCGCCGCAGATCGCGCGCATGAATGCGGAGGATCTGCTGGCATCGATTTTTCCGGATCAGGTGGCTTGTGCCGAGAATCTGCCGGGTGAAATCGAGGTGCCCGATCATCCGCTGGTGCGCCAGACCATCCGCGATTGTTTGGAAGACGCGATGGACATCGATGCCTTCGAGGGCCTGCTGCGCAAGCTCGAGAACGGCAGTGTTCGGGTGGTGGCGCGCGATCTGACCGAGCCCTCACCGCTGGCGCTGGAAGCCTTGACCGCGCGACCCTATGCGTATCTGGACGATGCGCCCCTGGAAGAGCGGCGCACTCAGGCCGTGATGAGCCGCCGCTGGATCGATCCGGCATCCGCCGCCGATTTAGGCAAGCTCGATGGCGCCGCGATCGAGCGAGTGCGCGAGGAGGCGTGGCCGGATGCCGGCACCCCCGACGAGCTGCACGACGCGCTGCTCTGGCTGACCTTCCTGACCGAGGAGGAAGCGCGGCGCAATCCTGACTGGCCGGCGCTGCTGGATGCATTGGCGGCGCAGGGCCGGGTGATGCGCGCGAGCGTCGGGAGCCTCAGCTGCCTGTGGGTGGCGGTGGAACGGCGCGGCCTGTTCGAGCCTGCACCAGTGACCGATGAGGCCTTGGTCGAAGTCGTCCGCGGCCGGCTCGAGGGATTGGGGCCGGTCACGGCCTTGGCCCTGGCTGAGTCGTTGGGCCTGGCGGTGTCGCGCATCGATATTGCGCTGGCGGCACTGCAGGGCGAGGGATTCGCAATGCGCGGCCGGTTCACCCCAGACGCGCTCGACGAGGAGTGGTGCGAACGGCGGTTGCTGGCCCGCATCCATCGTTACACGGTCAAGCGGCTGCGCGCCGAGATCGAGCCGGTGCCGGCGCGCGATTTTTTGCGCTTCCTGTTCGAGTGGCAGCGCGTGCTGCCGAATTCGCGCATGCAGGGGGCGGACGCGGTGGCGGCCGTGCTTGCGCAGCTCGAGGGCTTCGAGGCTCCGGCCGGCGCGTGGGAGACGGAGATCATGCCGTCGCGCATTGCCGACTACGAGCCCGAGTGGCTGGATGAGCAGTGCCGCTCAGGGCGCTTCGCCTGGATGCGCCTGGGGTCGCGCAACGGCGACCGCGACCGCGGCGCAGCGCCGATCCGTTCGACTCCCATCGTGCTGTTGGCAAGGCGCAATGTCAGGGCGTGGTCGGCGTGGACCGATGCGACGGATCATGCACAGCTCACGGCCAAGGGTGCGACGGTGGCGGAATATCTGCGCGACCAGGGCGCATCGTTCTTTGACGAGATCGCGGACAGCGCCGGGCTTTTACCGGTGCAGGTGGAGGGGGCGCTCGCGGAATTGGCGGCCGTCGGCCTGGTGAACTCTGACAGCTTCGGCGGCCTGCGTGCCTTGCTGTTGCCGGCCGGGCGGCGCGGAAAATCGCATGGCGATCGGCGCCGGCGGCGCCTGGCGCTGTTCGGAATGGCGGACGCCGGCCGTTGGACCCTGGTGCGGCGGCCGGTCGCCGCCGCGGACACAGCCGACGAGGCGGCAGTGGAGCAGGTGGTGCGCACGCTGCTGCGCCGTTGGGGGGTGGTTTTCTGGAAATTGCTGGCGCGCGAAGCGGACTGGTTGCCGCCCTGGCGCGACCTGCTGCAATGTTTGCGGCGCCTGGAAGCGCGCGGCGAAATTCGCGGCGGGCGCTTCGTGGCCGGATTCTCCGGCGAGCAATATGCAACTCCGGAGGCGGTGGGCCTGCTCAGGGAGATGCGCCGCAAGCCCTACTCGCAGCAGCAGGTTTCGGTGTCGGCGGCGGACCCACTCAACTTGATCGGAATCCTGACTCCGGGCGCGCGGCTGGCATCGCTCACCGGCAATCGGCTCTTGTACAGCGACGGTGTGCCGATCGCTAGTTTCGCGGCGGGCGAGGTGCAGTATCTGCAAACGCTGGAGCCGAAGCAGCAGTGGGAGGCTCAAACCATGCTGTTGCGCCGGCATGTGCCGGCCGCGCTGGCAGACCTGGCATAAGTCGCTCGCTTGGAGAAAGCCGGCTTAGATTAAAGTTCGGGCGCGCAGGATATCGACCAGGTTCGCCGTGGCAGTCACCGTGGCCTGCATCTGCCGAATCGCCGTCTGCCACCGTTCCGCACCGGCGTGCAGCTTGCCGATCATGTCGGCCGCCGGGGCATGCCATCCGTGGATCAAGGCCTCACCGACTTGCAGGTGCTGCAGCGTATTGTCGAGCCAGTGACTCATGGCGTGTGATTCTAGAACAACTTAACAATGCGCGTAATGTCTCCGAATGAAGACATCAGCTCGATGCGGCGCGCATGAACAGGGCGACGCCGAGCGCAATGCCGCCGACATAGCTGCCCGAGGCTCCGAGGAATCGAAACACCTGCGGGCCATTCAAATCGGCCGAGAGGAACATGCCGATGGGGTGCAGGATCCTACAGGCCGTCACGGCGATCACCACCCAGCTGACCCAGGCGGCCGCGCCCACGGTGTTGAAGTACAGGAACAGCGCCACGAAGATCGGGATGTACTCGGCGGCGTTGCCCTGGGCGCGGATGCTCTTGCTGAGCGGCCCGGTGCGCAGGTCGTCGCTGCCGATTCCTATTCTCAGCCTTACCCGGTTGCGCGAGACATTGAGCGATAGGAGAAAGTACAGGATCACCAGGATCGCGGCGCACAGTAGATACACATTCATGACGACTCCCCGTTGTATTGGCGTTTCAGATCGATCCGGCGCGCTTGAGCGCCTCATAGCGAGTGACGAGTTCGACGCCGAGTTGCCGGGGCTCGCAATCGATGCTTACCAGGCCGCTCACGCCCAAGCGCCGCAGCACATCGGCGCGCGATTGCGCGTACTTCAGGGCGGCGGCCGCCTCCAGGGCGCTGTTGGGCCCGGTCAGAGGCTGTTCCGCGATGCTTGCGACGATCTGCTCGCGCAGGCTGGCGAGAATCACCACATGGCGCGACCGCAGCAGATGCAATGCTGAGGCGAGTTCGCCGGCATCCTCGTCGCGGAAGTTGGTGATGAGAATGAGCAGTCCGCGTTTGCGCTGGCGCCGGATCAGATCGGCCGCGGCGCGCGTGTAGTCCGAGTAGGTCGGCGTCGGCTCGACATCGCCGAGTTCGGCCATGAGCGCATTCAGCGTTTGCCGCCCCTTGCGCGGCGCAAAGCGCTTCTCCATGCCCTCCGGAGTGCCGAAGGTCATCGCGCCCACTGCATCGCCGTGACTCAGTGCGACGAAGGCCAGCAGCATCAGGGCGTTGAGTGCCTGGTCGAAGTGAGCCGCGCCCATGCGCTGCTGGCTGTCGTCGGCCCGCATGCGCCTGCCGCAATCGAGCAGGAACATGACCGACTGGTCGCGCTCATCCTGGAACTTGCGGGCGATCGGCCGGGAGTGCTTGAGCGTCGCCTTCCAATCGATCTGGCGGATGGGATCGCCGGCGCGGTACTCGACCAGTTGGTCGAAATCGGTTCCGGATCCGCGCCGCCGCACCGATTTGATGCCCATCTTGGCGAGCCGCCGGTCCCCCGCGAGCCAGCCAAATCCTGCCTGGTGCTCAAAATTGGGGAACACGCGCCGCGACTCGCTGGCGCCGATGCGCAGATTCCAATCGAACAGCCCCAGGGTCGAGCGCAGCCGGACTTGCGCGGCATCAAAGCGCTTGAGCCCGCGCCGGGTCGGCGTGAGCATGAATTCCAAGTTTTCGCTCTGGCCGCCCTCGATCGCGAAGCGCAGCGGCATGGCAGGCATGTCGAGGCTCGGATCCGCGAGTTCGAATAGCATGCCGCGAGCGGAGCAATGGCCAGGGTTGTCCAACTGCACGCGCACCGCGACCGGCACGCCGACGGCGAATGCGCGAGGCAGGCTGCGGCGCAGGGCGAGCGGGCAGCGCCGCCGGCGCGAGATGCTCAAGGATACATCCGCCGCCACAGCCGCCAGCAATGCGGCCGCGGCCAGCGCGGCGAGCAGCGCCACGGTCGCGGTCGGCAGGGGCGAGAACGCCAATCCAGCCAGACTCACGCTCAGGGCGGCGAGGACGCCGATCAGGGCTCGCGAGGGCAGCATCGATGCGTTCCGGGCGATCACACGCGAGGCGCCGGCGTGGCTTCGAGAATGGCGTGCAGCAACTCATCGGTCTTGCGGCCGTCGAGCTGCGCGTCGGCCGACAGTGCGACGCGGTGGCGCAGCGCGGCCAGGGCAACGGACTTGATGTCGTCGGGCACGACGAAGGAGCGCGCCGCCATCAATGCCGCCGCCTTGGCCGCCCGTACCAGTGCGAGCGGTCCGCGCGAGCCGCTGCCCATGGCGATTCCCGGCCAGTCGCGCGTGGCGCGCGCGATGCGCACGGCGTAATCGATCACCGCCGCGTCGACGCGCTGTCGAGCGACCAGGTATTGCAAGGCGAGCACGGCGCGCTCATTCAGCACGGCGCTCACTCCGGAGAGGGGCAGCTGATCGCCGGTTTGATCGGTGGTGCTGCGCGTGACGATTGCGACCTCCTCACTTTGCGAGGGGTAGGTCATCTCGATCTTGAGCAGGAAGCGATCGAGCTGGGCTTCCGGGAGCGGATAGGTTCCTTCGGTCTCGAGCGGATTCTGGGTGGCCAGGACGATGAACGGGCGCGGCAGGGTCAGGGTTTGGCCTTCGAGCGTGACCTGGTACTCCTGCATGACCTCCAAGAGCGCGCTCTGGGTTTTGGCGGGCGCGCGATTGATCTCATCCGCCAGCAGCACGTGCGTGAACACCGGGCCGCGCACGATGCGCAGCTCGCGCGAGCCCGGATCCAGTATGGCGTGGCCGGTGATGTCCGAGGGCATCAGGTCCGGAGTGAATTGAATCCTCGCCACACTCAAGGACATGGCTTGAGCCAGCGCGCGAACCAGCAAGGTCTTGCCCAGGCCCGGCACTCCCTCGATCAACACATGCCCCGCGACGATCAGGGCGATGATGGTCTGTTCGACGATGGCGTCCTGTCCCACCAGGGCGTTGCCGATCTGGGCACGCAACTTCGCCAGAAGTTCGCCCGCCTTGGCAATGGCAGTGGATTCATCGCTCATATCTCACCTGGCCTTCGAGTATTTCAACAGCCGCCGGGCGCGTTCCAGCAACTCAATGGCGTCGCGCTCGATCTTTGCGTCCCGGTCCGTAGGGGCGGTCATGGCAGCATGCAGGGCTTGCGCATCGAGCCCGGTTCGTTGCGCCAATTCGTTCGAGCGCCGCCTGGGGCTAAAGGTCGCGAACCCCGCAATCCGCCCGGTCGCCGCTTCGTCCAGCGCGCGCATCACCGCCGAGCGCAGCGGCGCGAGCTTGCGCGCAGCCCAAGCGAAGCGGGCGTTCCCTTGGATCTGCTCGGCCAGGGAGCGGCGCGCCGTCGGCGGCAGCGGCACCGGCGGCCCGAAGCGCGGCAGATTTCGCAGGATCAAGAGCACAGCGGCAACGCCGAGGAAAAGCAGCGCGGGCGAGGCAAGGCGCCAGACCAGGCTATACACGGGCTCGGCGCGCGAGGGGTTGAGAATGGAGATTTCATCTCCTTTCTTGATCTGGGTTGCGGCGACCAGGATCCGCGCATGATCGTGGCGCGCCATGCCCCAGTTGTCGAATAGCGCCCCCGGACCGACGGCGGTGACACTGCCGCGGCCGACGTTCATGCGCACTGCTTGGACCACTCCTTGCGCATTCGACAAGCTCCATGCCGGCACGCCCCTGGCATCGAAGGCGACGATTGCGTAGCGAGGGCAGGCGAGCAGCGTCTCCGCGCTCGGCTCACCGTTGATGCGCTCGGACAGCGGCGCGCAGTCGGCGTCCGGGCCGACGACGAACGGCTCAGGACGCGATTTCTGAACTGCGCTGCGGTCCGGGTGCACTTCTGCCGAGGTTATGCCGCTCCAGGAGCGCAGCACTGCGCTCGACCAGGGATTGGCTCCGACAATGACCAGCCGTCCGCCGGACCTGACCCAGGGCTCGAGCGCGTCGATGCGGTGATGCAGGAAATCGTCGCGGAAATTATTGACGTACAAGATCCCGCCCGGCGGCGGCAGAACGCGCAGCGAAGGGATCTGGTGAGCGCTGACGCCAAGCTCGCGCGCCAGCTGCTCGAGGCCATAGTAGGAATTCTGCAGCGCTTCGCCCTGGGGCGGCGTGGTGAGTGTGATGTCGGCCCAGTAGGTGTGCATGGCAATCCAGGCGACGAATGCAATCAGGATGGCGCCGCACAGGAGGTTGCTGGTGCGCTCGGAATTCATATCGCGGCCCTGTCGAGCGCCGGGGAGAAGCCTGAGCATAGACGTGAAACCAGGTCCGGGGATGTTGCGTCGCCGGCGTATACGGCACGCTGCCAGAGCTGCACCAGCTCGGAGAAGTATTCGCTGCGCACGGGATCGAGGCTGATCCTCACCGCGCGCAGCGCCTCGCCCTCGGTAAAGGATTCGCCGATGTCGACGCCGAAGCGGTGCACGGCCCGGGACAGCGCGCCTCGATACAGCAGCGACAACGCCTCACGCCCGCGTCCTGCGCCGAGCAATGCCAGCGCCGCCGCGCCGATATCCTCGGGCAAGGACTCCGGGCGGATATCCAGCGCCTGCACGCGCGATACGGGACCCAGCGCGGGTATTTTCCGCCTGAGCAAGCGCGGCGCGTTAAGCCTGTAGATCCAAATGGCTGCGAAGCCAACGCCCAGTCCGCCGGCCAGCCAGACAACCAAGCTGGAGGTCTGCGCGAGATAGTCGAAAAAGCCGACGATCCACGCTGGCGGCGGATCGAGCTTTGCGGGCGCCGTGTTGCTGTTGGCCCAGCGCAAGGTCTTGGATTTGCGTTCACCCGGAAGATTGGGATCGGCGCGCAGCTTAACCAATGCCGCTGCAATCTGCGCGCGCGTGATCGCCGGCGCCATCGGCGCCGCCATTGGCGCAGGAGGCGGCGGCGGCGCCTTGTCCTGGGCGGCCGCAGCGGCGCAGGCGATCATCAAGCTCAAGCCCCAGGCCTTATGCGGCGAAAGCACGGCGGAACTCCTGCTCAACGTCCCAGGCCTCGAGTTCGACGCGC
>Ga0302325_10036246_pt1 | contig 10058 bp, 10 predicted proteins | sample Palsa_T0_2_FD_201948 | JGI IMG/M metagenome (GOLD analysis project Ga0302325, IMG submission 201948) | Peat permafrost microbial communities from Stordalen Mire near Abisko, Sweden - Palsa_T0_2 | ecosystem: Environmental > Terrestrial > Soil > Palsa > Peat permafrost | place: Sweden: Abisko... | reverse complement strand
GTTCTTGAACGGTCTGGCGCACGTGGGCGAGATGCAATATGGCTGCGGCCGCAATGGCGAGGCGCCGTCGCAACTTCTTGGAGAGCAACTGCGCACGCTGGGGCTGCAGTGGACCCGCCTGAAGACGGGAACGCCGCCACGTCTGGACGGCCGGTCGATTGATTGGACCCGCTTCGAGCCGCAGCACGGCGATGCGATGCCGACGCCGTTCTCGTTTCTCACGGAACGAATCGACCGGGTGCAGGTGCCGTGCCACATTGCTTACACCACAGAGGAGACGCACCGCATATTGCGCGACGCCATACCTCGTTCACCGTTGTACAGCGGCCAGATTGAGGGCGTCGGGCCGCGATACTGCCCGTCCATTGAAGACAAGGTCGTCAAGTTTCCGGATAAGCTGCGCCATCAGATCTTCCTGGAACCGGAAGGGCTGGATACGAACGAAGTCTACGTCAACGGCATGTCCACCAGCATGCCCATCGATGTGCAGGTGGCGATGGTAGCTTCTGTGCCTGGGTTGGAGCGGGCGGAGATGATCCGGCCGGGTTATGCCATTGAGTATGACGCGATCGATCCGCGGGAGCTGAGCCATACGCTGGAGGTGAAATCGATTCGGGGGTTGTATCTGGCCGGCCAGATCAACGGCACGTCCGGATATGAGGAAGCTGGGTGCCAGGGGCTGGTGGCCGGAATGAATGCGGCGTGTGGGCTACAGGGCTTGGCACCGGTGATTATCGGGCGCACCGAAGGCTACACGGGCATCCTGATCGACGACTTGATCACGAAGGGCGCCGACGAGCCGTACCGCATGTTCACTTCGCGGGCGGAGTTCCGGCTGCATCTGCGTATCGATAACGCGGATGAACGGTTGACGGCTCTGGGCCGGCGGGCGGGATTGGTCACCGACGAGCGCTGGGAACTGTTTTCGCGCAAACAAAGCCAAAAGGATCGGCTTAGGGCGGCGCTGCAAAGGCATCCTCACGGTCAATGGCTGAAGCGCCCGGAGGCCTCGATCGGCGAGATCGGTCCTTGGGTACGCGAAGCCCTTGGCGAGGAACCTGTGCGTGGGCTGCTCACCACGGTCGAAACCGAGGTGAAGTATAACGGCTACATTGCGCAGCAGGAGCGCCAAATCGAGCGGCTGAAGGGCGCCGAGCGACGGCCTATTCCGGATTCGTTTGGTTTTGGCATCCCGGGCTTATCGCGCGAGATTCGTGAGAAGCTGGAGCGCGTGCGTCCGGGGACACTTGGCCAAGCCGCGCGGATTCCGGGAGTTACGCCGGCCGCGATCGCGATTTTGGATGTTTATTTGAGTTTGAACCGTGTTTGCTGAACTGCTGCGGTCCAAGCTGGTTGGCGTTTGCGACTTATCTTCCGCGCAGATTGTGCGGCTGCAGGAGCACTATGAGTTATTGACTCGCTGGAATCGTACGGTGAACCTGACGAGCGTCCGAAACTTTGAAGAGGCAGTGGAGCGGCATTATTGCGAGTCGGTATTCGCGGCGTGTCATTTGCCGGCAGGCCCCGCTTCGATTGCCGACATCGGATCGGGGGCCGGCTTTCCTGGAATCCCGGTCGCCATTATGCGGCCGGAGGTTTCGGTCGTATTAATTGAGGCGCATCAGCGGAAGGCGGCGTTTCTGAAAGAGGCGTCGCGCAATCTGCCGAATGTTCGGGTGACGGCGAAGCGGGCGGAAGATTTGGCGGAGCGTTTCGATTGGGTTGTTTCGCGGGCGGTGCGGTATTCGGATATCGCTGGAGCACTAAGGAAATTGGCGCCAAATGCCGAACTACTCACTGGGGGAGTGCGGCCTTCCGATCTGCCCGGTTACGATTGGAAGGAACCTATTCGGTTGCCTTGGGGTGACCGCCGGCATCTCTGGATTGGGACCGCCTGTGTTTCACGTGAAACATGAGGGTTGCGCCGCCGTTTCACGTGAAACAGAACGCCTTGCGGTCCTCCAGAACAATCGTGCTAGCATGACGACTTGGGGAAGATCCTCGCCATAACGAACCAGAAGGGTGGAGTCGGCAAGACCACTACCGCTATCAACGTGGCTGCCGCCCTGGCTGCCAACGACCTACACGTTCTGGTGATCGATTCCGATCCCCAGGGCAACGCCACTACCGGCTTGGGAGCTACGAAGGATCCCTCCCGGCCCAGCTTGTACCAAGTTCTATTGGGTGGAGCCGAACTCGCCGACGCCGTAGTGCACACCGGATTCGAGGGCCTCGACTTGATCCCGGGAGACAAGAACCTCGTCGGCGCCAATCTGGAATTGGTGGATACGCCGCGCCGCGAATTCCGCCTACAGGAGAAGGTGCGTGCTGCCCGTGCGCAATACGACTTCATTCTGATCGATTGCCCCCCCGCGCTCGATCTCCTGACCCTGAATGCACTGATCGCCGCCGATTCCGTACTTGTGCCCATCCAGTGCGAGTTCTTCGCTCTGGAGGGTATCTCCGAACTGATGGACACCATCCAAAGGATTCGCGATTCCTTCGAACACCCACTTGAAATCGAGGGCATCCTCCTGACGATGTTCGACGACCGCACGAACCTCACACGCCAGGTAGCCGCCGACCTTCGCGATTTCTTCAGGGAGCAAGTATTTCAAACCGTCATTCCGCGCAGTATTCGCCTGGCGGAGGCTCCCAGCCACGGCCAGACTATCCTGGCCTATGACGTTCGGTCGCGCGGTGCGGAAAGCTACATTCGTCTCGCCAAGGAAATTCTGGATCATGAACAAAAACGTGGACAATCCGCGGCGGGCGCTCGGTAAGGGGCTCACAGCCCTGCTGCCGACCCGGCCCACGGTGCAGTCAGCGGTCGATCATCCCCATGCCGGCGAAGAGGTTTCACAGCTCCCCATCGAGCTGATCGAACCCAATCCATTGCAGCCCCGCCGGGTCTTCCACCAGGAGCGAATCGAAGAGTTAGCCCAGTCCATCCGCGCTAATGGCATCATCCAGCCATTGGTGGTACGACGGCACGCCGAACGATATCAATTGGTGGCCGGTGAGCGCCGCTGGCGGGCTGCCAAAATTGCCGGTGTTGCCCGTGTCCCCGTGGTAATCCAAGACATCCCCGACGAGCGGCTGCTTGAAATCACTCTCATCGAGAACATCCAGCGGGAGGACCTCAATCCGATCGAGGCTGCCCAGGCCTTTGACCGGCTCTGCCGCGAACTCCAGTTGAACCACGAAGAGGTCGGCCAGCGCACGGGAAAAGACAGGTCCACCATCGCAAACCTGATCCGTCTCCTGCAGCTCCCACCGGATCTGCAACAGTTGATCGCCGAGAGGAGGCTTTCAGCCGGGCACGCCCGCTGCCTGCTCGCATTACCGACCGCTGAACTGCAGAGAGAAGTCGCCGAGAAATCGGTAGCTCAGGGCTGGTCCGTGCGCCAAGTCGAACGGCTAACCCAGCGCATGATGGAAGACCGGAAGCCCAAGACGGTCAATGAGGTCAAAACCGATCCCAATGTGAAGGCGGCCATAGAGCAATTGGAGAGAGTGCTCGGTACCAAGGTGCGGATCATCGAGCGGGCCAGGCAGAAAGGCCGCATCGAGATAGACTACTACTCGCCGGAAGATCTGGATCGAATCTACTCCACGATCATTGGCGAAACAGCATAACTATTTTAGAATCTGTAATATAGAAGCAAGTTCGCTGCGAATTCCAGCCAACGGATCGGGAGCAAAGAGGTCCCGCTGCTGCCGCTCAGGCGGCTTCAACTTGTTGATTTTAGCCTCGTTACTGAGGGACTGCCGCGCGCCTTCAATCGTATACCGCTTGTCATACAGCAAGTGCTTGATTTTGAGCAGAAGTTCGACATCCTTGCGCCGGTACAAGCGGTGCCCCGTCCCAGATTTCTTCGGCGCCAGGCTCGGAAACTCGGTCTCCCAATAGCGGAGCACATACGGTTCGACGGCCAACAAACCGGCCACCTCTCCGATGCGAAAGTATAACTTGTCCGGTATTTCGGGCGAATCCTCAGGCACAGCCGGCTCTGTCATCGGTCTTTCGTCATCCTACCCCATATGCGCCGGGATTGTCATCACAGTGAGTTTGCCGCGGACCGCAACGCGTCCCTCAGCGCCTCCGGCAAGGCCTGTGCGCGGCCAGGTCGACCCACGCAAACCACCACGATGCTTCCGTTGGCGGCGACAGCATGGTCCTTCAACGCGGCGAATTGCAACGTATATGACGACGTGCCCACCCGCTTTACCGACACGGCAATGTCCAATTCGTCGTCAAAACCCACCGCCAACCGGTACTCGCATTCCACCCGCACGCGCGGGAACCCGACATCCGGCGCGTCGCGATAGCAGTATCCCAACGAGCGCAGAAACTCAATTTCCGCAGCTTCGAAATAACGCAGCATGGCGGTGAAATGAATTCGTCCGGAGGCGTCTGTGTCGGGAAACGCCACCCGCACGCGGTGTATGAAGTCTGGCATGGGATCTACTTTTCCGGCTTGGCGAAGGCGGTGTCGTCGAGCGGCGCGTTGTTCTTGATTTCGGAAAATTTAAAAATCATGGTGTTGTCCGGCGACCGCTGCTCGATGGTTCCGGGCATCTTCAGGCCGTCCACGTCGCGGTAGTCGCTATAGAGGACTTCGTATTGCACGATGCCATCCTCCAGCGTTACGCGCTCGAAATCCTGTTTCACCAAAAGGCCGCTCTCCGCGTCGAAGTAGAATTTCTCAGCCGGCCCGTTGGCGGGTGTGGCTTCAATCACGTAAACGGCGCGCCCGTTGACTCTGTCCGGGGCGGCAACCGCCATTTTTGGATATAGCTCCTTAAGCCGCATTTCGCGGTGAAATGCATGATCGCGCCGCGCAATCGTCAGGTCGGTCTTGCTCATGGCATGGGTGCCCGAGTCGGGATCTTTTTTCCAGCCGTTGTCGCCATCGAGTACCGTCTCCACGATACCGTAGCCGGGGATGTCCATCGTCAGCCGGTAGCTGCCCGGCGCCTTGGCCCACACCCGCGCCGCGCCGGTGACGTTGTCGTCCGGGATCTCCACCGTTCCTTTCATGGCGCGAGTGGTCACCTTTTCGTAGGCCGCCTGGCCGCCTAGAGCCTGCGCATACTTCTCCAGAATCTGATCGACGCTCGGCTCCGCCAGCGCCGGAACCGCGCCCGCGAGCGCCAGCAGCCATAATTGCCGGTAACTCATGAAACCTCCAGGGCAGCGGAGCACGCGGCCCACAGACTACAATAAATCTTTTATGCATCTACAGGAAGTCGTGGAAGCGGAAGGCCACCTGATCGACTCGCACGTGATGGAGAACATCTTCGATAAAGTGGTAGAGCATCACGGCCGCTTCGAAGTGGAACAGTTCCGCATCGGCCGCACCAACAGCGAGCCCTCTTACCTGCGCCTGAAGGTGGAAGCGCCTACCAGCGAACTGATGGCGCACATGCTCGAAGACCTGCTGGAGCTGGGCTGCTCGGCGGTGGATTCGGGCGACGCCCTGTTGCGCGTCGTGGAACGCGACTGCTGCGCGCCGGAGGATTTCTACTCCTCCACGAATCACCGAACGTTCGTGCGCTATGAGCAGAATTGGCTGGAAGTCGAGAACCAGCGGATGGACGCGCTGGTCGTGGTCTCCGATGGCCGCGCCTGGTGCCGACGTCTGCGCGACATCCGCGCGGGCGATCGCGTAGTGGTCGGCATGCGCGGTATCCGCGTGGCGCCCGAATCGAAGGAGCGCGACCGTTTGGCGTTCGCCTTCATGTCGAACGGCATTTCGTCGGAGCGGCAGGTGGAGACCGCCGTGCGGCAAACGGCCGCATTGATCCGGCACGCGCTGGAGCAGAAGCAGAAGGTGATCGTAGTGGCGGGTCCGGTGGTGGTGCACACCGGCGGCGTGCACGGTCTGGCGGCGCTGATCAAGGGCGGCTTCGTACACGCGCTGCTCAGTGGCAACGCGCTGGGCGTGCATGACGCGGAGGCCGCGCTGTTCGGCACTTCGCTGGGTGTGCGGCTGGCCGACGGCCGGCAGGAAGAACACGGCCACCGCAATCACATGCGCGCCATCAACGCGATTTATCATGCGGGCGGCGTGCGTGAAGCCGTGGCCGGGGGGCGCTTGCGCTCAGGCATTCTATATGAGTGCGTGCGGGCCAACGTGCCTTTCGTGCTGGCGGGCAGCCTGCGCGACGATGGTCCGCTGCCCGATACCATCACCGACATGAACACGGCGCAGGACGCCTACGCCGAACAGTTGAAGGGCGCCGGGCTAGTGTTGTGCCTGGGATCCATGCTGCACTCCATCGCCACCGGCAACATGCTGCCAAGCTGGGTGAAGATCGTGTGCGTGGACATCAACCCTGCGGTGGCGACTAAAGTTAGCGATCGCGGCACGGGGCAAGCAGTGGGAGTGGTGGCAGACGTTGGCATGTTTCTCGACCTGCTGGCCAAGACGGTTACGGCCCAGCCATGAAACGCGCTTACACCGACGAACACGCCGCGGCCGGCATCGATGCCGCGCTGCCGGAGATTGAAACCTGGCCCAACCAGTTTCCCGACTACGAAATCGAGATCGCGATTCCGGAGTTCACCTCCGTGTGCCCGAAGACCGGGCTGCCGGATTTCGGCAAGCTGACGCTGCGCTACGTCCCCGACAAGAAGTGCCTGGAGCTGAAGTCGCTGAAGCTGTATCTGCTGGCCTATCGCAATCTGGGCATCTTCTACGAGAACGTGGTGAACCGGTTCCTGCGCGACGTGGTGGCCGCGGCCAAGCCCCTGAGCGCCACGGTCACAGGGGAATTCACGCCGCGCGGCGGCCTGCAATCCAAGATCTCGGCGAGCTGGAGCAAACGTGGAAACCGATGAATTGACGGCCATCCTGCAAGAAGTCCGCGACCGGGTGCGGGCGCGGCATCCGGACGCCTCGGCCTCCGCCGCGGCATTGCCGCTGCCGGACCTGATGGCTCTGGTGCACGCGCGCGACGCCGCGGAAGCCAAGGTGGCGGCCATCGGCACGGTGAATCCGCGGCGCGGCGGGCCGCTGAATTGGCTGGTGCAGCAGTCGAAGAAAATGGTCGCGCGCGCGCTCGACTGGCACGTGCGCGAGCAGGTGGAGTTCAATCGCAATGTGATGGCTTGCGTGCAGGCCTCCCTCGACGCGCTGGAAGAGACGCGGCGCGCGCTGGCGGCGATGGATCGGCAATGGGGTACGATTCTGGCGAGTCTCGAAGCCGAGGTACGGGGCGAGGTGCAGGAACTGAAGGATGTGCGCTCCCATTGGATCGACTGGCGGCACGAGTGGGAACACAAGCTGGTGGTCAATGAGACCAAGCTGCTGCGCGGGCTGGCCGAACTGAACGCCGCGTTCCAGCATCGCGCCGGGCTGAGCGAGAGCGCCTTGCGGGAACAGATGGGTCTGCTGCACGCGAACTTCACCGCCGCGCTGGAACACAGCGGGATGGATATTCAGAAGCGCTTGTGGGCGGACCTGGAGCGCATCCGGCTGGAATACGAGCGCCTGATTCACGCCGAGTTGCGGGTGATCCGGCAGCGTGCCGCAGTGAGCGCACCGGCGGCCATCGCGCCGGCGGCAGCGCCGCAAGCACCGGCCGCCGCGCCACTCGAATTCGATTACGGCCGCTTCGCCGAGCGCTTCCGCGGTTCTGAGGAGTACGTCAGGGACGGCCAGCGATTCTATCTGCCGTACTTCGCGGGCCGGCGCGACGTGCTGGATATAGGCTGCGGGCGCGGCGAGTTTCTGGACCTGATGCGCGAAGCGGACGTAGCGGCGAGGGGCATCGACTTGAGCCAGGAATCTGTGGACCTGTGCCGCCACAAAGGCCTGCAGGCGGAGACCGCCGACCTGTTCACGTACCTCGCGGAACTGCCGGAGGAATCTCTGGACGGCGTTTTCAGCGCGCAGGTGGTGGAGCATCTGCCGCCGGATCGCTTGCCGGAGATGATCAAGCTGGCGGCCTCGCGGCTGCAGCGCGACGGCGTGCTGGCGATCGAAACGCCCAACCCCGAGTGCCTCGCGATTTTTGCCACGCACTTCTATCTGGACCCGACGCACACGCGCCCGGTGCCGCACGCCCTGTTGGCATTCTACATGGAGGAGTACGGATTGGGTTTGATCGAAGTACACAAGCGTTCTCCGGCAGTTGAGTCCATGCCGGCCCTGGCGGGTTTGCCGGAGGAATTCCGGGAGGCGTTCTTCGGCGGCCTGGACTACGCGATCGTAGGGAGGAAGTTATAGCCGACACACATGGCCGCGAGATCGAGATCAAGCTGGCCCTGCCTGGCGCGGCAGCGGGCCGCAGAATGCTGCGGGCAGCCGGATTTCGCGTTTCGAAACGCCGGGTTTTCGAAGGCAACACTCTATTCGACACCTCACGGGGCGCGCTGCGCCGCACAGGTCAACTGCTGCGCGTGCGCGAGGCCGGCCCGCTTGGTCTTCTCACATATAAAGGTCCGGAAGCCGAGGGCAAATATAAAGACCGCGAAGAACTGGAAGTCGAAGTTTCCGATCCGCACCGGCTAACCGAGATCCTTGGCCATCTCGGTTTCATCACCGGCTTTCGCTACGAGAAATACCGCACCGAATACCAGCGGCCGCGCGAAACGGGCGTGGTCACACTCGATGAAACGCCCGTCGGCGTGTATCTGGAACTCGAAGGCGCGCCCGGCTGGATCGACCGCACCGCGCGACGGCTGGGCTTCGCGGAATCCGCTTACCTCACCACCAGCTACTACGGCCTCTATGCGGACTATTGCCGCAATATGGGACTGCCGCTCACGCACATGACGTTTGCGGCTTTTCCCGGTTCGCCTTCGGCTAGGCCTTCTTCCCGCGCCCCAAGGTCTGGATCTCGCTGAAGTCCACGCGCCGGTGCTCATCCATGGCGAGGTTCGATAGGATCACCGCCGTCGAATCGTTCAGCCCGATTTCCAGGTTCGACTTCGGCTTGTGGTTGACCGGATCTTTGCAACACAAGAAAAAGTCTTCGAGCTCGACAGTCACCGGGTTGCGGTCTTCCTCCGGCGCCATGATGCCCTTGCTGTAAAGCCAGCGCCGCGCAAATTTGGACTCGCGCGTCAGGAACGAGTCGCCGGCGTCTTGCGAGTCTTTCGGCAGCAGCAGCGGGATGCCGCGCGAAGCCGCCGCCGTGGTCATGGTGGCGCCGGCTTGGAAAGTCGCCTTCTTGTCGGTGGACTTCTTCACCTCGGGTGCGCTAACCGGTTTGGGTTCGCGATACCAGAGCGCGGTGGCCGGATGGTTATCGTCGCCGATGGTGATCTCAATGGCGCCCGCGGTCCCCATGATCACCTCGCCGAATTCCTGGCGTTGCGCCTGCAACAGATCCAGATGCGAGCTGGTGCTGATGGAGGTGTAGATCAGCTTGCGGCCGTTGGAATAGACGTAGATCAACTGGATGTTGTCGTAGACGTCGCGGCCGTCTTTGAAAGTATCGATGCCGCCCACGCCGATGACGTATTCGGGCGGCGAGCCGAACATCCAGTCGGCCACGTCGATCTGATGCGAGGCCAGCTCGGCCGTGTTGCCGCCGGCGTACTCGCGATACATGCGCCAGTTGATCTTGCGCTCAAGCGAAGGGTCGGGCACCGGACGGCGCTGGTCCGAGTTGCGATGCCACTGGCCGCGGATGTGCGTGACGTTGCCGAGCACGCCCTGGTCGATCATCTGCTTGCAGGTCTGATAGAACTGGCTGTAACGGCGCTGGAGGCCCACCTGGAGCACCTGCTTGGGATGCTCGGCCACCAGGGCGCGCAAGGCGTGCACCTCCTCGGGCTTGTGTACCAGGCTCTTCTCGCAGAAGACATGCTTGCCGGCCTGCAGGCTGTCCTTGGTGATGGGAAAGTGCTCATAGAGCGGCACGGCGATGAGCACCGCGTCGATATCTTTGCGCGCCAGCAGCTCGCGGTAATCCTTGTAAGCCGCGGGATTGTTGCCGGCCGTGGCGACCCCTTTGGCCAGATTGACATCCCAGTTGTCGCACACGGCGATGCAACGGCCCGCGTCGGTTTCGTGGAGATGCTTCAACAGGTAGTTGCCGCG
>Ga0302325_10036243_pt1 | contig 10059 bp, 8 predicted proteins | sample Palsa_T0_2_FD_201948 | JGI IMG/M metagenome (GOLD analysis project Ga0302325, IMG submission 201948) | Peat permafrost microbial communities from Stordalen Mire near Abisko, Sweden - Palsa_T0_2 | ecosystem: Environmental > Terrestrial > Soil > Palsa > Peat permafrost | place: Sweden: Abisko... | reverse complement strand
TCTGGCCTGGATCTCGTCTGGGTATGCGGCCTGGTAGGCGAGTACGGCGTCAATCTGGGGGCGGGACACCATTCCGTCGGCTGCGAGTTCCGCTGCTGGATCCTTAACCGATCCGAGGTCGTCGATCCACATCGCGACCTCCCATACGTCAGGCCCTGCGATCAATCCGGCGCGACGGCCGGTCGGGCCGTCTCGGAAGGTGATCATCGGGTGCTCGTCGCGGCGCGCTCCCTCCTCGGCGTAGCGGCGGAGGCGATCGGACAGGCTCTCGCCAGCCGCACGGGCACGGAGGCGGAGTCGCTCGGCGAGGCGATCGTCGAGGCGGACGGACACGTTCACGGACATGCCTACAGTGTTGCACGTTGTCAACAACAGGAGGATCAGCGATGGACACCATCGCTCTCGACGCCGCCGCGCCATCGCCGCTCGCCGGCGACGGTGCCTAGCCGGATCTCGCGCTCATGGGCAGACACACCGGCGCTCGCTGCCACAAAGCCCCTGCAAGTCGCCGGTTAGCACTCCTAAGTCGATGCGACAAAAACGGTGACCAGCGATGACCGAATTCCCCAATGCCCAGCAATCGCGTACTTCGCGTTTTGCAGCAACTTCAAAGCGGGAGCGACGGGACTCGAACCCGCGACCTCCGGCGTGACAGTCCGGGGCTCAATCACCGCAAATCCCTGCATCTCGCATTTTCTGTGGCTGATTGGTCACCGCCAGGTCACCGTTTCCATTTTCGAGTGCGTCGGCGGGTTGGCATTGGGTAACGAGCGGAAGCACAGACTCGAAATTATCCCGCATAAGACGGACATCGCGGGCACGAAGAGTAGGATCGAGCCGGTGCCACGCGTACCCGCAGCTCCTCCACCGAACTCGACGGTGGTGCTCACCAATCCCGACGAGGACTGCTCGCCAGCGGCGTTCCGCGCTTTCCTCGACGAGCTGCTCGAGATGCCTATGCCTGAACTCCACAGCCTTCATGCCGCCGAGGCGCTCGGTGAGTTGCGGATCGACGGCAAGGCGTGACCGTAGTCGTATCGAGACCTACACCGCGGGCGGTCGTGCGGCCGCCGGACGGCGAGCCTTCCACTCAGACACCACCGTCTCCGATGTCTTCGCACCGGTAACGGGTGGGCGAGGCGAGCTCGAAGTCAGGCTCGGCTTGCGCGGTTCACGTCGGGATCAGGTCGAACCTTTTGCGACCGTTGATCCGATAGATGTGAAAGTCACTATCAAGCGTGAAGATTCTTGAGAGCCCCCGCTCTTCAGCAAGCACGACGAGGGTCGCGTCGGCGAGGTCCATCGGGCGGTCTGCGTAGCGCTCCATCAGGTGCGCCGCGCGGCGATTGGAGGCAGGCGACGCCTCGGCGAGGATGAGGTCCTCACGGAGCACAAGTCGCCATAGCGCCTGTTGTCCTGGCCATCCGCCGGCTCGGCCGAGTAGGTAGATCGCTTCGGTGAACGCGGGCCAAGTCGTGAGCAGCGGCAGCGCCAGCTGCGCGAGCGCCTCCGTGCAGCGTTCGTGATCGGGTTCCCCGGCGTCGATGAGCGCGATCAGCGGCCCGGCGTCGGTGAGTGTCACCGGCGCGGGCGCCGCTTCTCGACGAGCGCGTCACCAAACGCGCTCCCGGTCCGCCGAGCCTGTCCACCGTGGCTCCGGATAGCGCCCACGACATCGGAGAGCCGGTCCGCGGCGTCGTCCGAGAGGATGCGCTCGCTGCGGTCCGATACGGCGCGTCTCAGGAACTCCGACACGGACACGCCTTCGATCTCGGCGGCGCGCCGCACTCGAGATTCGGTCTCATCATCCAAGCGGACGCTACGCATCGTGAGAGCGTATCACATACAGCGTACGGTGTATTACAGGTCGTCCGACTCGATCCCGACCGAGGCCGACCTGATCTATGGCCCGCTCTCCACCGGCTGCTGTCCGCCTCAGCGGCGAGAGCAAAGCACTCAAGAAGGTGCGGGCTCTCGCGTTCAATGTGGCCTTGCACAACTCGGCCGGCACCACCGGGCGCTGGACGAGCGCACGGTCCACAGCTGCGAATCTTCGTATGGTGTCAACGCGAGCGAGGACCGTGGCGCGTGCCCTCTGGTCGACCCGGCCACCGGAAAGGCAGACGAAGCGTCCCGCTCGTGGCGAATACGGGGTCTCCTGCATCGCCGAGGTTGCGTCTCAGGACTGCTGTAAATAGGCGCCGGGTGCTGTCATAGCGACGGCGTAGGTTCCCTCAAGTCCTGACAGACGATGAAGGAGGCCTACGCCGTGAGACGCACCGTACCGCCATCAGCGGAGATACAAGCCGAGATCGACAAGCTGCTGTCGAAGGGGATGGTCGATGACCCGCAGAAGATGCTTGGTGACCTCGCCAGGCTGGGTGCCCGGTTGATCATCCAGCGAGCCGTCGAGGAGGAGTTCGATGACTGGCTTGGTCGTGCTCGTTATGAGCGCCGGCCCGAGCGCGAGCGCGGACTGAAGAACTACGACTCGGGGCTGCGCAACGGGTTTAGGCCCCGGCATTTGCAGACCGGGGAGGGTGAGCTTGAGGTCCAGATCCCGCAGGCCCGCCACACCACGGTGCCGTTCGTGTCGAAGCTGTTTCCGAAGTGGCATTGCAAACGGCTGTTCCGCACCGACCCGCTCAAGGCGCTTGTGATCGGCGGGTTCGTCAGGGGCCTGTCGATGCGTGACATCGAGTCTTTGTGTGAGGAGGCCGGGCTTGGGAAGCTGTCGCGCTCAACAGTCGCGAGGATCTGCGCGGAGCTGCACGAACGCTTCCAGGCGTTCAAGGCCCGGTCGCTCTATGACACCAACCTGGTCGTCTTGTTCCTCGATGCGATCTTCCTCCCGGTCCGGCCGCAGGGCCCGAAGGAAGGTGTGATTTGCGCCTGGGGAATCGATGAGAACGGCCACAGGGCCTTGGTTTCGGTGCAGCTCGGCGCCCGCGAGTCAAAGGAGGACTGGCTCGAGCTCGGGCGTGATCTCATGACTCGCGGCCTGGCGGCACCACGTCTGGTCGTCGCCGACGGCGCCCCCGGGCTGATCAGCGCCGTCGGTGAGATCTGGCCACGCGCTGACCGCCAACACTGCTGCGTTCACCGCCTGCGAAACCTCCAGGCCAAGCTGCCCAAGTCAGAGCATGACCGGGTCCGCTTCAACTACTGGGCAGCGCTCACCGACGCCACATCAGCCAAGGACGGCAAGCTCCGTCTCGAGGTCCTAATCAGTGAGCTTGAGCACCGCGGCTATGAATCAGCGGCCCGTTGCTTGGCTGAGGACCTCGACGCCTTGATCGTCCACCTCCGCTACCCGCTCAGACACCGCGAGCGGTGGCGGTCAACCAACCTGCTGGAACGCTCCCTCGGTGAGGTCCGCCGGCGCACCAAAGTGATGGGCCGATTCCCCGGCGAGAGCAGCTGCCTCTCACTCGTCTTCGCCGTCCTTGACCTGTTCATCACCCACGCCTCAAACGGCGCCACGTTCACCGACGTGGACCGCCAACACCTCTACCGAATCAAATACCAACAACTCGACCGCGACACCCTCGACGAGGAGGTCACCGCCGCCTAAACTCGAGCCCCGGGGAACCACAACCGCCGACGAATTTACAGCGGCTAAGAGACGCAACCTCGCCGTCTCGGAGCGCCGCTTTGCATATGCAGGAGCCGCGCCGGCCGGACGGCCCCGGAAGCGCCGACGCCCAGGTGGCCGCCATATCGGGTGCAAAATGCGCGCATGAGCGGAATCGACGCCGAGAACACGCGCGCGGTCATACAGACGCTTTTGAACCAGAAGGCGACAAAGAAGGGTCAAGAATTCGAAGACCTCGTCGCTCGGCTCTTCCGCGCGATCCCCGGCCTAGAGATGCTCAAGCGACGCCAGCGCAACGTCACAAACACGGCGGAGATCGACCTCGCGTTCCGGGTCAAGCCCGAGAGCCCCCTCGCATTCTTCGCCCCCGCCGTGCTCGTGGAGTGCAAGAACCAGAAGACGAAGGTCGGCAGTCCCGCGATCGAGCATTTCGCCAAGAAGCTTCGATCCGCCCGCCTACCGGGCGGGGTGCTCGTGACGCTCAGCGGGGTCTCAGGATCAGCTAGGAGCGCGACGGGTGCGGTGGCGGCGCTAGATCGGGCGAGGGAGGACGGACAAGTCATTGCCGTGCTCGAACGCTCCGAGTTGGAGGCGGTGACAAACGGCGAACATCTAGCGGCAGCGTTGCAGCACAAGTACCTGACGATGCAGATCTTCGGTCGGCACGAACTGCTCGAGCCATCGGATCTCCGAGAATCCGGGGTCAAGGTCCTGCGAGGTACCGACGCCATCCGTCGCGCCATCCGTGACCAACGACGCGCCATTGTCCATGAGATCCTTGAACGAACTGATCCGTTGCCCCCGTCCTCTACGTCGGGAGCCGACACGATCGCGGCGTGCCTGCAAGCCGTATCACTTGAGGTCGCGCGAGCGCAGGCCGCGCCTGACGAATGGTGGTCCGGGGTTCGCGGTGCACTGATCGGGCTCGGACGATCAGCTGTCGCACAGTCGGCGATCATCGATCCCGACTTTGAGCACCGCGAAACCGTGCGAGGTAACGTCTCACTACACATCCCAGAGAATCTGGACGTCCCTGTCGACGGCGGTCTGTGGCGGGCGATGACGACCTACTTAGTTCAGGAAGCCGGTGATGCGGCAAGCCCGCGTGCGTTAGATGCTGCGCTAACGCTGCTCGGCCTGACAGTTGACCAAATCGCACGGATCGACGACTACATGCCCGAGCCCGAGATTTGGTCGGTCGAACCTGACCAGACCAGGTGACGACGCATCGCGTCGGGCGCCCTCACTCGGCCTGTCTGCACGGCTCCTTTCCTCGCTCGCGCCCTGGCGACTGTTGTTTGCTGGGCTTGACTTGGGGCTCTAGTTGCTGTTGTAGGCCTTGGCGCAGTCCTGGAGTTCTTTCCAGTGGTTCTCGAGGTCGGTGAGGCTCGGAGCGACTCCAAGGGTCGGCAGTGGCTGGGAATGGCCGTCGATATATCTGCAGGCATCCTCGAACACTCGGGTCACGATCTCTATCGAGTCCGCGAGCTTGTCCGTGTTGATCTGCGCCAGCCTGGTCATACCAACGTTCGGCTGGTAGCGCTGGGTAACGCCGCGTAGCAATTCTGTCTCGGTGAAGACTTCGCACCAGGCCCGAATCCAGTCGTAGCCGGTTCGGACCAATGAGGCACGCGCCTCGCCGTCTTGGGCCTTGGCGGCCTGGATCTTTTGGTTGATCTCTTTCTTGATGTTGCTGAGCGTGTCCCAGCGCGGACCGGTGGCGTGCGTGACCTTGCCCTTGCCATGCTCGTCGGTTATCTGGAAGTAGGAGCACCGCTTCGATTTCTCGAAGTGGGCGAGGAGCGTTGTTGCGAAGAAGATGTCGTGCGTGAAGACGATGACCTGGTTGTCGTCGGACAGGTTGGCGACCCTGGCGGCGACTTCCTTGATTCGTCGGTGGTCGAGGCTGGAGACGGGGTCGTCGAAGATGACGGGGGCCGTGATGCCGGCGAGGCGTGCCTCGGCCAGGAAGTCGGCCATGGCCAGGACTTTTTGCTCGCCCTCGGAGAGAACCTTCGACGGGCGATGACGGCCCTTGAGAACTTTGCGGCGCTGAGCCTTGCCCTCGCGTCCGACGAACTGGATCTTGAGAGCTGGCGCCCGGAGCGCGGCGCATTCCTCGGCGAAGAGAGTGTCGAAGCTCTGGTTGATCAGCTGATCGCTGGCGGTCTTGGACAGTGCGGTGACGCTTCGGGACAGCTTTGGCAGGACCGCGCGAAGGATCTTGAGTCGATCGGCTTCCTTGGCGTTCTTGACCCGGGCTTCGATCACCGCCCACGACTTACCGAGTTCGGTTGCGGCGATGAGCTCGTTTAGCTCAACTCGCTTGTCAGCAAGCGCCGTATCGCGGTTGGCCGCCTGTGACCTGAGGTTTTCAAGGATGGTAGAAGTGGTCGACAGAGCGTCCTGCACATTTGCGGCCGGATCGTCCAGGACCGCGTCAAGATCGAGCTCGATCGTGGCTCGATCTCTAACGGCGTCAGATAGCCGTTGGTGGCTGTCGGCCAGGGTGGCAACCGCCTCGTAGAACGCTGGGCGGTCGTCTCGGTCGGCGTATTCGTTCAGGTAGGCGGTGCTGGCCCCGGTGTCGACCGCCGTCAGTAATCGAGCTTGCTGATTGAGCTCTGCTTCGACGGCCTGTAGATCAGCCAGGATTTTGTCCTCGAGATAAGCGGAGTACTTCCCGATGAGGGCGCGGGCGTCGTCATCAAGGTTCTGGCGGCAGTAGAGGCAGCGGTCGGCGTCGTGGGCGTCGAGTGCCTCGAGATGTCTGCGGTAGGCGTCTCCGGCGGCAATGAAGTCCGACCACGTCTCGTCGGGCTCGGCAGGCAGGCTGGCAGCAGCGAACAGTTCACTGCGGAACGTCTCGTAGTCGACTTGGAGCGTCGTGCGCTTGGTGACCGCCTCGGCGTGGGCCTGGAGGTCAAAGGCCTGCAGCAACCCAGCGAGTGCTGAGGCTTGCTGGAGGATTTGCTGCTCGCGTTGGCGCAGGTTGATCTGAGGCCCCAAAGTGTTCGATTGCAAAGCTGCGACGGCCTGGCGCAGCGATTCGAGTCGCTCGTCGACATCGGGAGAGCTGTCGGCCTTGCCTCGCAGCGCTTCGAGGTCGGTCGATGCCCCGAGGGTCTCGATGACGGGGTAGACCGACGCTTCCTTGGGGAATCTGCCGAGAAGGTTCGATGCCCCGGCGTTGAGGTCCGTGATGGCACCGTCGATGAAAGCCTGAACCTTCTGGATGGCGGTGATGACGTGACCGAACAGGGCGAGCGCGGCTGGCACGTAGACGTATTCCAGGTCGTCGTCGACGTGGAACGTCACGGACGGGCTGTCGAAGATCGACATCCGGGTAAACGGCGCTACGCCTTGCTCGCCTGTCCATGTCAGGGACTCTGCCTTGTCCCCGAGCGTGTATTCGATCTTCGCCTCAGGGGAGTCGGCGGTGTCGCTGTCGATGTCGCCGAGGATCTCGTCGGCGGTGCGGCTGTCTGCCAGCACTTTGAAGATCCGGGAGTAACCGGTCTTGCCGGTCGCGTTCTCGCCGTAGAGAATTGTCAGGGCCGCGTGAGGCTCAATGACTTCTCCGGTGATGAGGGCGTTGACGCCGGAAACCTCTGAGAGTCGCGTTATCGCGAGGGGCGCGGCCTTTTCTTCCTTGCCAGCTTGCGTGCTGAGCGGCGCGACCGTCGCGAGTGTGCGCGGATCGAGCGCCTTCTCTTGGCGGAACAGGTCGTAGGCGGTATCGACGGTCGCGTCGGCGACTGGGCGGCCTGTGGAGATGACGTCGGAGACGATGAATCGGACCCATTCGTCATTGTCGTTGGCCCACTCGGCGAGGAGAACGCGAGGGTCTGCCGGGTTAGGTTCATGTAGCGCCTCAACGGCTGGGGTGGGGTTGAGGGACATCTGCCCCGGTTCGCTGGTATCGGTCACGTCTACCCGTAGCCCTCTCGATTGGTTGCGAACGGTTCTGCCTGCTGTAGGACCAGCTCGACCGCCTTCCCGTCGAGATCGGGCGGGTAGTCGCGGCAGGTGTAGTGGTGCCGTGGCAGGTGCGTGCAGCGACGACCTTACTCGCCCGGAGTCCAGGCGAAGGATCGAAGGCAACGGGGATGGCTGGACGGGGCACCTGGTTTCCGGCCGGACCGGCCGCGAGAATCTTGTCCGTGACCGGAGCCGAGCTCGAACCCGACTACGTGCCGGACCACGTCCGTGCCTGGGCCCGCCGCCAGCGTGATCTCTTGGAGCTGGTGGTCGAGGAGCTGCTCCGCAGCGGGACCTGGCCGGTCCTGAGCGATCTGACGCGCAAGCTTGCCGGCGAAGGTCGCCCGGTGCCTCTACGAACCGTTTTCTGGGAGATGCCCAAGTCGCTTGGCCGGATCGAGCCCAACCCGGAGCGTGTCCGGTTGACGGTGTTCGGGCTGCGCTTGACCAGTGCCGGTCGGCCGCTGCTCGGTGGGTTCCTGGCCGTGCTTCGGCTGGCTGTTGAGCGCTACCCGAAGGGCACGGGTGAGGCGGTCGTGCGGAAGCACGACCTGGGTGGGGTCGTCGAGGCGGATCTGGTTGACGTGCTCAGCGACGTCGTGTACAGCGAGGCGCCGTTCCTACGAGCCTTCCAAGGCGGCCCAGAGGACGAGTGGGTCTGCCCGATCGACGACAGCGTTGTGAACTACTGGAACGCCGCGACCCCCGATGACTACTTGCGGATTCGGGCTGACGAGATGCGCCGCAGCCCGCAGTTCGGTTGGGGTACGACGAGCTTGGCGGACGCCGAGGCGTCCCCGCTGGCCTATGACGAGGACGAAGTCTTGCTGGCGAGCGTCGAAGCAGGTCCAGGAGGTGAACTAGTGATGGAGGTCGGCGTTGCTCGTGGTGAGCGCGAATGGCAGATCGGGGAGCGGATTGGTCGCGGCGGTTTCGGTCAGGTGTTTGCAGCCACATCCGGCGAGGACGAGGGCGTGATCAAGCTTGTGGCCAAGGATCCGGGGGCCGACCGCGAACTGTTGTTTGCCGATCTTGATGGTGTTCCGAACGTTGTGCCGGTCTGGGATCGGGGCGAGTGCGGTGGCTATTGGTTCATCGTCATGCCGCGAGCAGGTCGGTCGCTGAAGGACTTGCTCGACGAGCACGGCAGCCTCCCAGTTGACGAAAGCGTTGTGATCCTGACCGATATTTCCGATGCTTTGGCGGCGCTTGATGGTCGCGTCGTTCACCGCGATCTGAAGCCGGCGAATGTGCTTGAGCTCGACGGCCGTTGGTGTTTGGCCGACTTTGGGATTGCTCGCTATGCCGAAGCGACAACGGCGGCGGAGACCCGCAAGCACGCGCTGTCGGCGCAATACGCGGCCCCGGAGCGCTGGCGTGGCGAGCGGGCCACAGCTGCGGCCGACGTCTACTCGCTCGGTGTTATCGGCTATGAGCTGCTTTCCGGCGCGCCGCCCTTTGACGGCTCGACCTGGGAGGAGTTCCAAGAAGCCCACCTGCACCAGCAGCCACCGGATCTCGAGAACGCGCCGGCGCTGCTTGCCGCCTTGATCACTGAATGCCTTTACAAGTCGCCAGGTGCGCGGCCGACTACGGAGAACCTGCGTGCTCGGCTGGACCGTGTCGCACAGCCGCCGGTTTCGCCGGGGCTGGCCCGGCTGTCTGATGCCAACCGCGGCGAGGTGCAACGTCTCAGCCGGGCCGGCCCGGACCAGGCGGCAGCGATGACGGCTGCTGAGCGGCGCCAGCTCCTGATACGGGATGCCAATCGCGCTTATGCCCGGATATCAGATGCGCTGTTCGGGGCGCTTGTGGAGGCAGCTCCTGCCGCTCAAGCCCGACGGGATCCCGATGTCGGGAACTGGCGGGTTGAGCTCGCTCACGCTCGGCTAGAGATGTCCGGTGTTGGTGAGCCGACCAACGGCTGGAACGCGGCCGGGCTGTTCGATCTTGTGCTTGTCGGCGGGATCGTGGTACGTATCCCAACCGATCGCTACGGATACGGTGGGCGTAGCCATTCGCTGTGGTTTGCCGATGCCCAACACGAGGGCGAGTACCTGTGGTTCGAGACCGGGTTCACGCTGATGGCGATGATGGCGACCACGACGGATCTTGAGCCGTTCGCCCTCAACGGCGGGAAGGACGCCGAGATGGCGCTTCGGGTCGGCATGCATACCCACCAGATCGCTTGGCCATTCACCCCGCTGCGGATCGGCGACCTGGAGGATTTCATCGGCCGCTGGGCGGGCTGGCTGGCTGAGGCCGCCGACGGACGCTTGCAGCGTGTCCCAGGCGGCAACGCCCAGGCCCTTGGCAGCTGGCGCCGCTCCTAGGACTGGGACAGGACGGCGAGCCGGGAGCTGGTACGGCGTAGCCGGGACCCAACGCTCGAACCAGACGATAGGCACAGTGTCGCAGCCGGGCCCGAGCGTGCAGATTTGGCGAATTGCTCAGGTAAACAGAGGCCGGGGCGGCCGATTCGT
>Ga0302325_10036242_pt1 | contig 10059 bp, 8 predicted proteins | sample Palsa_T0_2_FD_201948 | JGI IMG/M metagenome (GOLD analysis project Ga0302325, IMG submission 201948) | Peat permafrost microbial communities from Stordalen Mire near Abisko, Sweden - Palsa_T0_2 | ecosystem: Environmental > Terrestrial > Soil > Palsa > Peat permafrost | place: Sweden: Abisko... | reverse complement strand
GCGCTCGGCGGCGGTCAGCGGACCGTCATCAGGCACCGGGCCGCCGGGCGCGGAGTCGCCCGATACGGGGTCGCCCGATACGGGGTCGCCGGGTACCGCCTCACGGGGTACTGAGTCGCCCGGGGCGGGCGCGCCGCCGAGCAGCAGGATCAGGGCCGCGTGCAGCCGCCCCATGGAGACATCGGCGCCGAGCACGCCGACGACCTTCTTCACAATCATCAGGTCCGTAGCACGACCCGCGGCGGTCGCGCCCGCGTCGTCGGCGTGCATCACCTCGACGATCAGCGAGGCGATCTGCTCCCCGCCGAGCCCGGCGAGCAGCGGCGTCTCCGCGAGGTCGCGCGGGAGCTCGTAATCCTGGCTGGACAGCCCGGCCCGCGCCGCGGCGGCGAGCAGTCCGCCGGCCACCCGGTCCTGGGACAGGTCGAGCACGATCACGGCCCGCTGCCCGAGCAGCTCCAAGCCGAGCCCGGTCACCATGTTCTGCCGCCCGAGCCCGGTCCCGCCGAAGACGTCGAGCCGGCTGACGTCCTCGTGCCCGGCTACCTGCAGCCAGCGCGGCGCGGTCGCGATCCGTTCCGCCTCCGAGTGGGCCCACTGGGCCTTCCCCTGCTCGTACTGGGCGAGCTCGGTCGCGTGCTGCGCGAACCGCCGCTCGGTCTCCGTCCGCAGCCTGGACTCGGCCCGCCGCCGTCTGCGGCCGAGCAGCACGACGGGCAGCCAGCAGCCGACCGCGAGCACGACCGCGACCGCCCAGGCCCACCGGGCGTGGTGGACGAACACCGCGATGACGCCGAAGAACGCGAACGCGCACAGCCCGACGGCGATAAGCATCCGCGCCCACATGCCCCGGGCATGCTGCGCGGCCTGCAGCGCCGCCACCGTTGCCGGGTCGGGAGCGGGCTCGCTTGGCGCCGGCCCGCCGAAATCGCGCGGGCGCAGCCCCGGCTCGTTGGGAATCCAGCCTAGGTGCAGTCCCATAAGCGGAGATTAAAGCGCGAACCGCCGTACTTCAATTCGAGGTCGGTCAAACTGGTGCAATCCGCCCAACGACCCGACCTCATCACGGCGAGACCGCCGGCCGGCCGAACCACACCAGCCCCGGTCCGGCCCCGATCGGCCCGCAGCCGGCGGGCAGGCTGGTCCGCGCGGCGGCGCGCACGGCGGACGGCGTAGGTGATCCGGCTAGTCCCGGTCCGGCCGCTAGCACCGCGGCCGTCCCCGGCGACGCCACACTCCCCCATGTCACTACAGAAGAGTATCACTCGACTACTTTAAGTAACCAAATTCTGGGCGAGGCTCCGTAGACCGGGGAGTCGCGCCGCGAGGCGGGAGGCTCAACCGCCCCGGGCCGACGGGCGCGGTGCCGGCCGACGGCGGGGCGGTTCAGGTGGAGGCCACCCGCCGGGCGCCGGTCATGATGGCCACGGCGTCTTCCATCGTGTGCGTCTTGGGCGTGATCACGGCGGCGCGCGCGCCGAGGCGCTGGACGTGGATGCGGTCCGCGAGCTCGAAGACGTGCGGCATGTCGTGGCTGACCAGGATGATGGCCATGCCGGTGTCGCGCAGCCTGCGGATGAGCTTGAGTACCTGCCCGGTCTCGCGCACGCCGAGCGCCGCGGTGGGTTCGTCCAGGATGACGACCTTGCTGCCGAAGGCGGCGGCGCGGGCCACCGCCACGGACTGCCGCTGCCCGCCGGACAGGGTCTCCACCGCCTGCCCGATGTTCTGCAGGGTCGAGATGCCCAGGCTCTTGATCTGCTCCTCGGACTCGCGCCGCATCTCCCTGGTGTCCAGCATCCGCAGCACCGAGCCGAGCAGCCCCTTGCGGCGGATCTCCCGGCCGAGGAACAGGTTGCTCGCGATGTCGAGCGCCGGGGCGACGGCCAGCACCTGGTAGACGGTCTCGATGCCGGCCTCCCGGGCGTCCTGCGGGGTGCGGAAGCGGACTTCCTCCCCGTCGACCAGGATCTGCCCGCGGTCGGGCGCGATCGCACCGGACAGGGCCTTGATCAGGGTCGACTTGCCGGCGCCGTTGTCGCCGATGACGGCGAGGATCTCGCCCGGGTACAGAGCGAGGTCGACCGAGTCGAGCGCCACGACCCGTCCGTACAGCTTGACGAGGCCGCGTGCCTCCAGTATCGGGGTCGGGGTTGTCATGCCTTCACGCTCCTGATCCACTGGTCGACGGACACGGCGGCGATCACCAGGATGCCGACCGCGAGGACCTGGTAATTCGGGTCGAGGCCGGCGAGCGCGAGGCCGTTGTCGAAGACCTGAACGATCAGCGCGCCGATCAGCGAGCCGATCAGCACGCCGCGGCCGCCGAAGAGGCTGGTGCCGCCGATGACCACCGCGGTGATCGACTCCAGGTTGGCGTTGAGCCCGCTGTTGGGGTCACCGCCGCCGACCCGGCCGACCAGCACCCAGGCGGCCACGGCCACGGCGATCCCGGCGACCACGTAGGCGCTCAGCAGGACGCGGCTGACCCGGATGCCCGCCAGCCGGGCCGCCTCGGCGTCGTCGCCTACCGCGTACAGGTGGCGCCCCCACGCGGTGGAGCGCAGCGCGTAGGTCAGCACCGCGTACACCACGATCATCAGCACCACGCCGTAGGAGAGGTTCAGCGAGCCGATGGAGAAGGTGTTCCCCGTCCAGAGCAGGAACGCACCCGGGTTGAGCTGGATGGTCTGGCCCTGCGCGTAGATGAGCCCGATCGCGGTGAACACGCTGAGCATGCCGAGCGTGACGATGAACGGCGGCAGCTTGATCCGCGTCACCAGCAGGCCGTTGACGAACTGGCCGGCGATCGCGACCGCCGCGCCGATCAGCAGCGCGAGCACCCCCGGGACGCCGTCCTGGTAGGCCAGCGTCGCCATGACCAGCGAGGCCAGCACCATAAGGGCGCCGATAGACAGGTCGATGCCCGCGGTCAGGATGATCAGGGTCTGCCCGGCCGCGAGCGTGCCGACGACCGCGACCTGCTGCAGGATCAGGGAGATGTTCTCTAGCTGGTAGAAGCGGCTGCTGGTCAGGCTGAAGCCGATAAAGGACAGGACAAGAACGATGGCCGGGCTGAGGGCGGGCTGCCGGTGCAGCACGGACTGGACCCGCTGGCCCAGGCTCGGCGGACGGTTGAGGAACTCCTCCAGGGCCGCGGAGGCGGCACCGTCATCGGTTACGGTGGTCACTCAGATCCCCTTCGGTGACCGCGGCGCGCGGCCCGTGGTGGCTGGCTGGTCGTACGAGCGGCCCGGCCGGCCTTGCCGGCCGGCCGGGCGGGTCCGCTAGCTGCCCCAGCAGGCCGTGGCACCCGCGGTGGGCGTCTCGCTGGTCACGCCGGACAGGGACTTGTCCGCCACCAGCGCGGTGCCGGTGTTGAAGAACGACAGGCCGCTGGAGGTGGTCGGCTTGGTGCCGCCGCGGGCCAGCTTGGCGATCGCCTGCATGCCGAGGACGGCCATCTTGCCCGGGTACTGCACCGCGTCAGCTTCGAACTCGCCGCTGCTCACCAGCTTCAGGCCGGCGCAGCTGCCATCGATCGCGAAGACCTTGATCGAGCCCGTCTTGCCCGCGGCCCTGATCGCGTCGTAGGCGCCCTCGGCGGCCGGCTCGTTGATCGCGTAGACGATATTGATGTCCGGGTTGGCCGACAGGCAGTCCTCCATCGCGGTCCGCCCGCCGTCGATCGCGCCCGTGGTCGGCTGGTGGCAGGCGATGGTGTACTTGCCGCCGCCGGTGTAGGTCCCGGTCTTGGCCTCCTGGCCGTTCTCATTGGGATTGCCGGGGTTGATGCCCATCCCCTCGAGGAAGCCGTGGTCACGGTCAATGTCGACCGAGACGACCTGGTTGTTGAACAGGTCGAGCATCGCGATGACGGCCGGCTTGCCGCCGAGCATCGCCGCCGCGTACTGGCCGTCGAGCTTGCCCGCCGCCGTGTTGTCGGTGGCGTAGGTGATGTCCGCGACGGTGGGCGGAGTGGGCGCGGTGTCGAGGGCGACCACGAACAGCCCGGCCTTCTTGGCCTGGTCCAGCGCGGCGTTGACCGCGTTGCCGTTGGTGGTGATGAGGATGCCCTTGTCGCCTTCGGATATCGCGTTGTCGATCGCGGTGATCTGGGTCTGCGTGTCACCGTCCGTGGTGCCGGCGGCGACCGTGAGCTTGACGCCGTTCGCCGCGGCGGCAGCCTCGGCGTCGTTCTTCATCGTGACGAAGTACGGGTTGCTCAGCGTCTTGAGGATGAGGGATATGCCTACGGTCTGGCCGCTGGCGGCGGAAGAAGAGGACCCGCCGGCTGCCGCGCTGCTCGAAGAGCCTGCCGTAGCAGAGGAACTCGCGGAGCTGGAGGAACTGCAGGCGGCCAGGGCCGCGGTAGCGCAGAGGGCGGCCGCGGCATAGGCCGCGCGGCGATATGACCGCCGTCGCGTACCTCCGCCGACTGTACTCTTCGTCGAGCTGTCCATGCTTGATCAGGCCTCTCGGGAGTCGGGTCACGAATCGAAGCTCAGGTCTTTGGCCGGTCGGTGTCGACACTGTGACGCTTGAGACAACGTTGCCTCAACTGGAGGATGACGGGGGTGGAACAATTCGTCAAGATGCAGTAAGAATCCCTTAGGCAACGACTAAGTAACGCAGCAGGTGGGGAAGACAACGATGACTCAACCAGACCCCGGCATGGTCCGGCCCGTCGGCCGACCCACCATGCGCGACGTCGCGGCGCTGGCCGGGGTCTCCTTTAAGACCGTCTCCCGCGTGGTCAACGGCGTCAGTACGGTCGACCCGGTACTCGCGGCCCGGGTCAACACGGCGGCCGACCGGCTCGGCTACCGTCCCAACCTCACGGCGAGCAACCTGCGCCGCGGCGACCGGCGCACCGCGATGATCGGCACGCTCGTCCAGGACGCGGCCAACCCGTTCTCCGCATTGCTGCTGCGGGCTATCGAGAACGCGGCGCGCGAGCGGGACGTTCTCGCCCTGTTCGGCAGCCTGGACGAGGATGCCGAGCGGGAGCGGCAGCTGGCCGGCGGCTTCCTCGACCGCCGGGTAGACGGCCTGCTGATCGTGCCGGCCGGGCGGGACCACAGCTACCTGCTCAGGGAGCGCGAGGCCGGCACCTGCCTGGTCTTCGTGGACCGCGAGCCGCGGCTGCTCGACGCGGACGCCGTGGTATCCGACAACCGGGCGGGCGCGATCAGCGCGGTTAACCACCTGCTGGCCGTCGGCCACCGGCGGATCGGCTACCTCGGGGACCGGATGTCAATCGCCACTGCCGTGCAGCGCTACCAGGGCTACACCCACGCGCTCGAGCTGGCTCGCATCCCGCTCGACGAGCGGATCGTGTGGCACGGGCCCAGCTCGGAGGAGGCCGGCATGGAGGCGACCACCCGCATGCTGCGCCTCCCGGATCCGCCGACCGCGCTGTTCACCGGCCAGAACCTGCTCACCAGCGGCGCCTGCCGGGCGCTGCGCGTCCTGGGCATCGAGAACGCGGTGGCCATGGTGGGCTTCGACGATTTCCCGCTGGCCGACATACTGCGCCCGGGCATTACCGTGATCGCGCAGGACGTCGCCGAGACGGGCAGGCTGGCCGTGGAGATCCTGTTCCGCAGGTTGGACGGCGACCGCTCGCCGTTCAAGACGCACGTGCTGCCGACCTGGCTGATCACCCGCGGCTCGGGCGAGATCGGCCCGGCGCCGGCCTGAGCGCGAACAGCAGCGGAACCGGGGAGTCCCGTGCCCTCACGGGTGCTCCCGCACCGTAGACCGCGGCGGAGCACTGGGGCTTACCGGTGGCATGCTATTGTTCTATAATAATTAGTGCAGAGGAGAGCCATCATGTTCGAGCGTTTCGACACTCCGGTGCGCTGCTCGGCCGGGCACCTGTTCACCACGATCTGGATACCGCTCGCGTCGCTCAAGGCGGTGCGGCTCGGGTCGGTGCGGTGGCAGCACTGTCCGGTGGGGCACCACTGGGCTAACGTCACCCGGCTGGACGGGGACGGACCACCGCCGACCGCGCAGGATCTCGCGACCGCGGGTCAGGTGCACGACCTGCACATCCCCTGACACGGCCGGGGCTCACCGATGCCGAATCCCGTGACCCGGCCCAGGCCGGCCGATGCCGGATCCCGCGACCCGGCCGAGGCTGACCGATGCTGATCAGGATCGATCCTGCCGATCCGCGGCCGCTTTACGAGCAGATTGAGCTGCAGGTGCGGTCGGCCATCGGGGACGGCGACCTGCGGCCCGGCGACCGGCTGCCGCCGGCGCGCGAGCTGGCCGAGGATATCGGCGTCAACGTGCACACGGTGCTGAAGGCCTACGGGTCGCTGCGCGACGCCGGGCTCATCGAGTTGCGGCCGCGGCGGGGGGCGGTGGTCACGGTGGCGTCGCCGCCGCGGCAGCAGCTCGCCGCGGCTGCGCGCGGGTTCATCGAGCAGGCGCGGGAGTACGGGCTCTCCCCGGCCGAGATCGTCGACCTGATCGCGGGAGAACTGTGAGCGACGGCGCGGCCGGAATGAGCGGACTCTCCGGCGTGCCGGGTGCTCCTGATGCGTCCGGGTCTCCCAATACGCCCGGTTCTACCGATGCGCCCGGTTCTCCCAATACGCGCGGTTCTACCGATGCGCGCGGCGCTACCGATGCGCGCGGCGCTACCGATGTGACCACTGCAACCGATGTGACCGATACTCCTGATGCGCTCGGTGCTGCTGACATCACAGACACTCCTGAGGTGATCGGTGCTACTGGTACATCCAGCGTTTCCGGGGGTCCGCACCGGCGCTGGATCGCGGTGCTCGTCTGCGGCGTCCTTCCCGCGGCACTGATAGCGGCCATGGTCGCGGTGTCCGCCGCACTGGGGTCACGGCTGCCCGAGGGGGGTTCCTTCGTGGGGCTCATGATCGCGATCCTGGGCGTCGGGATTGTCCGGCTCGGCTGGGACGCAGCACAGAAATGGACGCCGCAGTCCGCGTATTCCGCCGACTCGTCCGGTTGGCGGCTGGCGCCGAGTGCCGCGGCCGGGATCATCTCGCTCGGGCTGTTCATGATCGCTTTCGTCGCCGCCGTGGCGATCCACCTGGCCGTGGCCAATATCGGCGGCGGGCGGTTGACCTGGGCCGGGGCGGGCAGCGATGTCGCGACTCTGGGCGGCCCGGCCCTGCTCGCTGCCCTGGCCGGCCACGTGCTGCGCCGCTACGGCGGATTCGCCGGGGCGGACGACCGATTCCCCCGGTCGAGCCTGGGGCTGCGGGCCGGCGAACGGGCCGTCTGGACCGGTCGGGCGCGTGCCCGGTGGCCGTTGCCGATCTGGCTCCTGGTGTTCCTAGTGGGCTCGGGCCTGCTCCAAAGGGACCTGACCGATCAGTTGCTCCTCGCCGGCGTGCTGGTCGTTGTCGCCCTGCTGGGTTTTACCTCAGTGCGGGTGACGGTGGCCGCGCGCGGGGTCACGGTCGGCTACGGGGTGCTCGGACTGCGGCTGTCGCGGATCCCGCTGCGCAGGATCGTGTCGGCCGAGGCGGTGAAGCGAGAGAAAGCCGCCTTCGGCTTCGGGTACGCGGGCAGCCTGCTCCTGTTCGGTGAGGCGTCGGTCGTGCTGCGGAGCGGGCCCGCGTTGCGGCTGACGCTGCGGGACGGGAAGACGTTCACGGTCTCGGTGGACGACGCGGCCACCGGGGCGGCGCTGCTGAACGACCTGATCGCGGCCGGCTAGCCGCGCCGTCGTCGGCCGGCCGGGACGCCGTTCAGTCGCCGCGGAAGGCCTCCGCCAGCCACCAGGCGGGCTGGCCGCTGGTCACCTTCGCGTGGAGGAGCATCGGGCGGGCCCGGTCGCCGGCCAGCCAGGAGCGCAGCGGGGCCAGGTCGTCCAGGCTGCGCACGGTCGCGGCCTCGCAGCCGTAGCCGCGGGCAATCTGGGCCAGGTCGACAGGCGGGAACCGGACGCTGTCGAGCGGATAGCCTTGCGGGCCGAAGTGGTGGACTTCCGCGCCGTAGCCCTCGTCGTCGTACACGACGACGAGCAGGCCGCCGGGCAGGCCGTTGAGGGGGCCGCCGGGCAGGCCGCCGAGGGCCAGGCGGACCGCGGCCGCCAGCTCGCCGGCGGCCATCAGGGCGCCGCCGTCGCCGAGGGCCGCGACCGTGAGGCGGTCCGGGCGCGCGACGGCGGCACCGAGCGCGGTGGCCAGGCCCAGGCCGGGCGTCTGGAACGCCTGGGTAAAGACGAGGCCGTCCTCGTCCGGGACGTCGAGGAACATCGCCGGGTAGCCCATGAAGTTCCCGGCATCCGTCGTCACGGTGCGCTCGGCGGGCAGCAGGTCGTCGAGGGCGACGGTGAGGGTGCGCGGGTCGATCCGGCCGGCTTCGGTCTCCGGCTCGAACGCGACGTCGCGCCAGCGGCCCTCCGCCGCCAGGCGCTTGGCCACCTCCGGCGTACGGTAGCGCTGCGCCCACTGACCGCCGCGGTCCAGCTCGGCGGTGAGGGCCCGGGCGGCGGTCGCCGCGTCGCTGGGGACGCCCAGGTCGACGCGGTGGTGCGCGCCGAGCGCGCCCGGGTTGGCGTCCACCTGGATGACGGTCGCGTCGTCGCTGATCAGAGTCCCGTGCCGGGTGGTCCAGGGGGACAGGGCGCAGCCCCAGGCGACCACCAGGTCCGCGGCGGAGATCAGCTCCGCCGCCACCGGGGTGGCGAACGCGCCGCTCACGTCCAGGCTGAACGGGTTTCCGCGGAACAGGCCGCGAGAGGCGGTGGTGGTGGCCAGGAGCGCCCCCACTCGTTCTGAGAGCTGGGTGAGTTCTTCTTTTGAGTGGCGGGCGCCCCGCCCGGCGAGGAATACCGGGCGCCGTGCCTGGGCGAGGGCCTCGGCCATCCCCGCGACCGCCTCGGGCGACGGGCCGAGCCGGGGCCAGATCCTGACCGGCTGCATGGGGATGTCGGGCAGCGGCTGCACCTGGACGTCGAGCGGGAGGCTGAGCAGGACCGTGCGGCGCTCGATCAGCGCGGTGCGGTAGGCGCGGCGCAGGTCGTTGCGGACGGTGGACGCGGCGGTGACCCGGTCCGGGAGCACGCCGACCGCCGCGGCCAGGCCGGGCTGGTCGATGTGGCTGCCGGCGGACGGCTGGCTGGTCTCGGCGGCGAGGACGAGCAGCGGGGTGCGGGACTTAGCCGCCTCGGCCAGGCCGGTCAGCGCGTTGGTCAGCCCGGCGCCCTGGCGGACGCTGAGCACGCCGACCTCGCCGCTGACCCGCGCGTAGGCGTCGGCCATCACGGCGGCGGTCCCCTCGTCGCGGGCGGGCACGAAGCGCGCGCCGCGGGCGGTCAGGGCGCTGACGAGGCGGAAGTTGCCGCTGCCGGCCAGGCCGAACACGGTGCGCACGCCGACGTCCCGGACGAGGGCGGTGCCGATCCATTCGGCGACGGTTGTCTCGGTCATCCCGACGTCTCCGGGCTCGGTCACGGCGGTCCCTCCTGGCGATCGACGCTTGACCGTACTGGGGCTTGGGCCCCGCGTCAAAACGGCGTCGAGGGTTGACTCACTGATGTCACGGATCTATCTTTTTGATATCACATTAATTGGTGGCCGCGGCGGGCCGCGGGGCACGGAAGCAGGAGCAGAAGGTGGTCTTATGAGACGGAGCAGCTCCGTCAGGCTTGCCGGGATCGTCGGCCTCGCCGGACTGGGCGTGCTCGCCGCCGGGTGCAGCTCGGGCCAGCCCGCGCCGGTCACCAGCGCCTTCGCCGGGGCGGCGGCGCCGGCCGGGTCGTGGACGGACCCGAACGGCGACCTGGCCAACACCCGGGACGCCGACTCGCTGATCTCGTCGGCCAACGTTTCCCAGCTGCGCGAGGCGTGGACGTTCAAGCTAAGCGGCACCGCCGCGACGGGGGTGTCGGGCAGCGGGTCGATCGCCGCCGCGCCGGTCGTGGCCGGCGGGGTGGTGTACCTGCAGGACCTCTACGCCAACGTGTACGCGATCTCGCTGGCCACCGGGAAGCTCAAGTGGGAGTACCAGGTCAACATGGCGGCGAAGAGCGGGCCGGGGCCGGACGGCGTGGCGGTCGCG
>Ga0302325_10036241_pt1 | contig 10059 bp, 8 predicted proteins | sample Palsa_T0_2_FD_201948 | JGI IMG/M metagenome (GOLD analysis project Ga0302325, IMG submission 201948) | Peat permafrost microbial communities from Stordalen Mire near Abisko, Sweden - Palsa_T0_2 | ecosystem: Environmental > Terrestrial > Soil > Palsa > Peat permafrost | place: Sweden: Abisko... | reverse complement strand
CTAGTCTCTGCTTGTGTCCGTGTCTTGAATTCCTCTGTGAACGGCACATCGTTGAAAAACGTCCACGGATAGTTGAATTTCGAGTTCCATGTCCTTTCAAGATCTCTCATTGCTTGCACCATGCCTTCCACCTCCTCGTTTCGAACTAATGATAGGAGAGTCGCATTGATGCGATTTGTGCCCTCTGCGCCTGGCCCGTATCCTTTTTCTGCTCGCCATAATGGGGCCCCTTCAGGTTCTCCAGTATCTAGGATGGGAATCAGCTTTCTGCCATGAAAAGGGGTAAAATTTGAGACGTACACTCAAGAAGGGGCTCCTGATCCATTATTTTTGATGGTGGTGGAGGCTTTGCAGGTCCAAAGACCTGGTATAGGAAGAAAACCCACAAACATATAGCTGCCAGGCCTAGCACCCGAATTGGTCTCGCTATCGCCATGGTGAAGTGTTGTCGTGCTTTTAGCAAAAATAATGCAGCTGGAATCAAATCTTGAAGTAGCCTTCCTTGTCGACCCCTGAGTGGCGCGAATTGTTACAGCCGCGGCAGTTTTGTTGCCTGGAAATCCAGGAAAAACAAAGTCGCGTCCCCCTTGGGACCTGCGCAAACTACGCGTTGTGGATATCAGATGGCATCTTGCCCAGAACTCCCACAGCTATACAGATCGTGATGGCACATGCGGCCAAACTAGGAGTTTTGACGGATGAGCTTGTAACCTTGCTTACAGCGACATCTGCAAAAGTAAGTTTGGGTCGTTTTGTTTCTTGGATCCTTGAACGCGACAAGCGAAACACTTTCTTTCACTGCCATACCAAAGCTTGGGCTAATGCTAATACAATATAGTCCAATCCAGCGAGGTTCAATCTACATCGAGAAAGTGCTCTTCGAGCTCTGCGATACCATAACTGCCCTCGAACAAATCAATTTGAGGTCACTAGTCAACTCGATGGTCTGGACGAGAAGTTTCGAGTCCTCAATGAAGACCCATTGGCAGATGCGCTCAAGGAACGGCTGGACACTTTATCGAAATTGGAAGTCAAATGGGCGCCTGAGATTCTCCACCTGCTCCTCGAGCTTTCGGATAGACCGGTCGAAAGAGTCAAGCTCGAAACCCTCGATTTCCTCAAAGAGCCTGAACCGGATCCTGGACCGTCCTTAAAATGGAAAGACCTTGTTGCGCAAGATCCACTTCTGCGAGAGAAAAGTGTTTGGCGAAATGTTGAATTCGGCGCTGAGAGCTCTGATGGAGAGGATGGCTTCGAGGATAGCCGATCGGATCTATCAGGGTTGACAGACACAACAGTGCAATCAAGTGTGGATGAAGAGTTCAGCCGGCGGCCAGAACATTACGCTATTGATACAATAAACAAGAAGGAACTGGATCAACTGCGAGATGCTCAGTTTTGGCAGAAGACCCCTACCGTGGACGGAGTGAAGTTGGTAACCGTAAAGACGACAATTACAGAGCTTCAAGCTATCCGTGAAGTTCTCTTCATGCTGTTGGGGCTGCCAACATCATTGTTTGAGATATCCTCGGAGCATATCGTGGAGCCAAACAAGAAGTATGCACTTAAACATTGCTCTGCAGACACATTCCTCAGACTCTCAAAATCATTTTCAGAGCAAGGATCAGCAATAATGCTTCTACGGTCATGGGTGAAGCGTGGTCAATCGATACCGTTGGTCCAGGCTCTGCAAAGCTCTATATTATGCCGTATGATGGATTTCGACGCACACATTTCAAACATACAAGAGCGATTTGTCAACCCCGCAGAAGACATTGTGGTTAGCCTTCTTCGTGTTCGAGAAGAAATTTTGTTTTACTTACGGCCTCTTGTTCGACTCTCTGAGATTGTCAAGAAACTCGATGAGGAGCGATACCCTCACGCCTTTAGATATCTAGAGATCCTCTACGATGAAGCTTGCATATCGCAATTAGCTGGGGATGATGAGATGTACTCATTCATTGGTCGAATGTTCTTCGAATGCTTTCAAGTTTATCTCCGCCCCATTAGGAATTGGATGGAGGATGGAGAACTGACGAAAGGAGATAAGGTCTTCTTCGTCTTAGAAAGCACGGGAGATATCGAGCCTGCATCCATTTGGCAGTCACGATTCAAAATCCGGAGAACGCAGGATGGAGTCCTTCATGCCCCAAGATTCCTTCAAGCGGCAGCGAACAAGATCTTTACAACTGGCAAGAGTGTGGTAGTTCTCAAGCATCTCAACAAATTCGATTTGCTTCAATCAGCGAGGAGTAATCTCGAGTTGAGCCTCGACTTCGATAGCATCTGCGATCCAGATAGTGTTGGATATGCTCCTTTTACAGAGCTATTCCATTCTGCTTTCGATGCTTGGGTACAAAGTAAACATCAACATGCTTCATCTATGCTTCGGAAGATTTTGTTTGATTCATGCGGTCTACAGACGTCACTCAGCGCTCTCTCCCATCTTTACTTCCTTGCTGATGGGACGACTGCTTCGATATTCACTAACTCTATCTTCGATAAGCTTGACACACTGGATTCGTCCTGGAATGACCGCTTCACACTAACTGAACTGGCTCAGAGCACCTTCGGATCGATGCCGTGTATTTCACCCGACCGCCTACGGACTTTGGTCCTCGCACTTCCCCGAAAGCTTGAAGATATCATTAAATGTAGAAGAACGGTCAAAGTCTTGTCCATCCTCGAGCTCAAGTATCACCTTGCCTGGCCAGTTCAGATCATTCTCACCTCGACAACAATCTCATCCTATAAACGAATATTCACTTTTCTCGTGCAGATTCGCAGGAGTTCGCACATTCTCTCTCGCCAGCGCCTGATCACCGCCGGACTCACAAATACCAGTAGCTCCGACGAACAAGCACTTTACTACTCATTGCGGACTCGACTCCTTTGGTTTACCCAAATACTATACTACCACCTCACCTCCCTCGTCCTAGAACCTTCAACCCAGAAAATGCGAGCGGATTTGAAGGCAACTGAAGATATTGATACCATGATAGATGTTCATTCTTCGTACATCAAAACCATCACAGACCAGGCTCTTCTCGGCAGCAAATTGGAGCTGATTCATAAAACAATACTCAAGATTCTTGATTTGGGCATCAAGCTCGAAGATGCACAGGCTGCGAATGCAGCTGCTAGCAACGAGGCATTAGAGAAGCAGCAAGAAATGATGGATCTTTCTATGGCAAGTCTAGGGCTTCATACACCGCGACGGAAAGGACGCCCCTCAGTCTCCCAGTCTCTGGCAAGGAAAGCCACGGAAGTGGAATCAAGCTCCGATGAAGAAGAACAGGGTATCGATGTTGATCTCAGCATTCTTTCTTCCGTATATGATGATGAGAAAGGCGATCTGTTGTATGTAGAAAAGCTGAGGAATATGAAAGCGGACTTCGATAGATGGGTGCGCTTTGTAGCAAGCGGATTGAAGGGTGTTTCCAGGGCTGGCGGGGGAGAGGCGGCCAGAAGTTGGGACACCCTTGGAGAGATGTTGGAGAATGGGTTAGACACTGGTGGGATGGGACATCGATGATCGAGCAGTATTCTGAAGTGGTGATTATGAATATTGAATCTCGAATCACATCCACAATGTAGTTGAATCGTGGAGTAAAAGACGACCGGGCTTGCTAGTGATTGGAAGATTATTTCCTGTGGTCCCCTGGCCCAGGGACGATGTCGTGCTCCGTACCACCATGCACCCCGCGATTGGGCACCTGCTCCGCGTCGATCCGGAGAATTCCCGCACATGCAAGCGACTATTCTCCTTGTCTCACCATTTGAATATATCCTCAAAATATAAGCAAATGCACCTTACCTTACGGAGTTACAATTAACCCGTTAACCGACGGCCAACATGAACTCCGGAGACTTTCAATTGTCAGCTAATGACAACCGCAGAAAGCTCGGAGTTAGAGCAGCATCGCCTTCCTGATTCGCTCAGCAGGCTTTTGATTTGTCAGAGACATCCCACCCCTGCCGATGTCTTATCGCACGACATCATGATCAATGGTTTGTGTTGAGCTTCATTTCTCTCTCTTTGCATTCCATACTATTCCTATTTCCAGCACTGTGCCTCTTTGAAAGAGGAAAGGTCAAGATGGCAGATTTTGAATATGTTATTCGAGCGGATGCGACAGAAATGAAGGGGCCTAAACCTCCGTTGGACTTCAGCTACCATTATTCCAGAGTCACTGCTGCAAGGAAGGAAAGCAGCGTCAAATCGTTCTATAAGTATTTTCAGATCCCTGGAATCGGGAATCTGGCTGGCGGTATGTTTGGAAATTGTCCCCGGCATACGTCAATAGACTTGAAAAGAATTCCGACTCTATCCAGAAATAGAGAGTAATGCTCATAATTTGCACAGGACTTCCAAATGCAAGTCTATTTCCATTCGACACGCTCGAAGCCCAAACCGCACAACCGCAACGATGGAAACCTACTCCCAACGATCCAAACGATCCAAGCAAAGACCTCTCTGCTCAGTTTGCTGCAAGCTCTATCAAAGCAGATAAAGATGTTTCTGTCCCCGCGCATTTGACTGTCCCACATGCCTCAGCAGTTGCAAATCCGATGGAGAAGATTGACTTGACAACCGCCCTTCAATACGGCCAAGCGCAAGGCTACCCTCCTCTCTATTCCTTCCTCCGACAATTCACACGGGAGAACCTACAACCGAACGTCCCATATCTCAACGGACCAGACATCGCCCTTACATGTGGAAATACAGACGGCCTATCCAAAACACTTGAATGCTTTACCAACGTGTGGAGTGAGGAAAGAGATTGGATTCGCGAGAGACCTGGTATACTGTGTGAGGAGTTCGCATACATGAGCGCTGTACAATCGTGCAGGCCACGAGGTATTGCAGTCACGCCGGTAAAAATGGACATGGAGGGCATGCTTCCGACTGGCCCTGGTGGCTTGGAAGACGTTTTGCAAAATTGGGATGAGTCTAAGGGAATGCGACCTCACTTGATGTACACTGTAACGTAAGTGATGCTTGTTCCCCATAGAGAAGCATTCTAACAGAACATCAAAGTATTGGCCAAAATCCGACCGGAGGAACACTTTCCATCCAACGACGAAAGGATATTTACGCTCTTTGCAGCAAATACGATGTCATGATTATTGAAGATGACCCTTATTGGTACCTACAGTTTCCTTCTGCGGCAGCATCTGAAGCAGAAGCCCGAAATCTCCCTGCTCCTTCTGCAGCACCAGTACATACTTTCAAGAAGTCATCAGGGTACCCATTCCTTGATAGCCTCGTTCCATCGTACTTGAACATCGATTACGATGGTCGAGTGATTCGTCTCGACACATTCTCAAAGACCGTTGCGCCTGGTTGCCGATTGGGATGGATCACGGCCCAACCAGCAATAGTTGAGCGTATTGTACGCATTTCGGAATCAGGGACCCAACAGCCCTCTGGTTTTGTTCAGTCCATGATCTCCGAGCTCATCATGGGTCCTCAACCCGTTATGTCTGAATTCGTAAAGAAATCCAAAAAGGAGCAGGTCACTTTCACAGGATGGAAGACAGATGGCTGGGTCCGCTGGCTCGCCGGCCTGCGAGGTGTTTACGAAAGACGGATGAACCGGATGTGCTCTGCTCTCGAGGACGGGCGTTTCCAACTCAAACAGGGTACTCCACTGAAGACCTCCGAGTCAGATTGGGCAGTCATCTCCAAGACAGAGATGTACTCGTTTGACTGGCCACGTGGAGGGATGTTTGTTTGGATAAAGATGCATTATGAATCACATCCGTTGTTTGGCCAGATTCCTGGCCAGAGGTTAGCACAGCTGTGCTGGATTTTTCTGACCACTACGCCATACCTGGTCTTGGCTGCTCCGGGTCTGATCTTCAGTCCTACCCCAGAAATTGCGGAGAAGGAAGGATGGAAGTATTACAGACTTTGCTTTGCTGCTGTTTCTGAGGATGAGGTTGGGAAGAGCGCAAAACGATTTGCGGAGGGAATCAAGGCATTCTGGTTAATCAAGGACAAGAAGGAGATGGAGGATATCGACCCTGAGATCAGTGGGAGACAGATGGAAGGAGAATTGACGGATTTGGGTATGAGTCTGGCTTGTTAGGATATTTTTAGAATGGGACAAATTGCGGGACTTTTAGGATAGAGCGGAAGATTCTTGTTGATGATGTTAAGATGACACGAATGTAAGACAAACATAGAAATGACGCGGCTTGTCAGAATTCATAACCAATATAGCACACTATTACACATCAATATCATTGGTGTCGCCCTCGTTTTATAAGTAAAGAAACCCTTTCAAAACTGCACTCTAAAGACCCGAAGTTCAGCCACTGACCCCACATTCTATGCCCCACTACAGGTTCCAAGCCTGGTCTTTCCCCCGCCACAACAAAGACATCCTCTTTTCTCCACAGAGCCTCAGCCCTCTCCCAACTTTTTGTTACCTCTCAATTCCTCCAAATCACCTCAGAGAACACCAAGCAATGGAAAAAATCACCACCAAAATTGCGGCTTTGCCGCCTGGCACACCCTACTTCTCCCTAGAGTTCTTTCCCCCAAAAACTCCTATGGGCTCCTCAAACCTCCGCGCCCGTCTGGCTCGGATGTCGCACTCCCTCCGACCTTTGTTCGTGACAGTTACATGGGGCGCAGGAGGCAGTACCGCGGACCGAAGCTTAGAGCTTGCAGAGCTGTGTCAACGCGAGCTAGGCCTGACGACGTGTTTGCACCTCACATGTACAAACATGAAGCGGGAGCTGGTTGATCGAGCACTGGAAGATGCGAAGGCTTTGGGAGTACGGAATATACTTGCTCTGCGAGGAGACCCGCCACGAGAGGATTACGGATACAGTGATGGGGGAGATGCTGGGGAGAAGGAGTTTGAGTGGGCTGTGGACTTGGTGAGGTATATTCGGAAGGGGCATGGTGATTACTTCTGCATTGGTGTTGCGGCGTATCCAGAGGGCCATGCGGATGAGAGTCATCCTGAAGGTCAAAGTCTGGAGCACGATCTGCCGTATTTGGTGGAGAAGGTCAAGGCGGGGGCGGATTTTGTCATGACGCAGCTATTCTTCGATGTGGAAGCCTATGACAGGTTTGAGAGGAGGCTGAGGGAGCATGAGAGTGGGGTTTTCAAAGACTTGCCCATTATCCCGGGGATGATGCCTATTCAGAGTTATCAGATGATCAAGAGGACGACGAAACTCAGTCATGCGAAGATGCCGAAGGCGGTAATGGATAGGTTGGATTCGGTGAAGGGGGATGATGAAATGGTTAAGAAGGTCGGCGTGGATATAGTTAGTGAGCTCGTTACGCATATCAAGAACCAACCGTCGCCTGGACCAAGAGGATTCCATTTCTACACACTAAATCTGGAGAAGGCGGTCTCGTTTATCCTGGAACGGACGAAGCTGATCCCTTGCTCGCCAGCGGACGATGAGTGTGCTATCGTGGAGGAACCTATGTCTCTTCCTCTCCAGTTCTCTCTACAAGCCCTGAGCATCAATGGCTCCCAAACAAACGGTTCACACGACCGCAAGTCACGTCGCCAAAGTTCAGTGGGCGCAGATCCATATAACAGAATCATTGTCACAGCGCCCAAAACCTCAAACCCCTCCTACGAAGCCACTGGTCTCGAAGCCGGCATCCCAGCAGAACCCATCAATACCCGTGCCAACACGCTCGCCATTTCAGAGGGAGAAGGATCTTTGGGCCGCGAAGCAACGTGGGATGATTTCCCTAACGGTCGATGGGGCGATGCGCGATCTCCCGCTTATGGAGAAATTGATGGTTATGGTGTCTCGCTGCATATGTCTGTCAACCAAGCTATCAAGCTCTGGGGCTACCCCAGATCTCGTGAAGATATCACGGACCTCTTTATCAGACATATCGAAGGCTCTCTGTCCGCCATTCCATGGAGTGAACAAGGACTGAATGAGGAGTCGAATACAATCAAATCACAACTCTTGAAGCTAAATAAGAAAGGATGGTGGACTGTTGCTTCTCAACCAGCCGTGAATGGAGTCAGGAGCTCAGACCCAATCTTCGGCTGGGGTCCAAAGAACGGTTTTGTCTTCCAAAAAGCATTCGTAGAGCTCTTCCTCCCATCTGAAGATTGGAAGACTCTCCAATCAAAACTCACATCCTTCTCAACCTCCCCATTTGTGTCATGGTATGCCTCCAACGCAGCAGGCGACTACCTCTCCTCCGACTCAAACACCTCCTCAAAGGCGGAAGGGGGCAGTGGGACTAACGCCGTTACCTGGGGCGCCTTCCCCGGGAAAGAGATTATCACGCCGACAATTATTGAAGAAGTGAGCTTTAGAGCTTGGGCAGAAGAAGCATTTGGTATTTGGGGCGAGTGGGGTAGGGTATATGGACCAGGGGAAAAGGGGGAGAAGAGTAGGAAGTTGATTGAGGGAGTGAAGGAGGATGTATGGTTGGTTAATGTTATTCATCATGGGTATGTTGAGAAGGAGGGGTTGTGGGAGATGTTGCTTGAGTAGGCAGCCTCCACTCTTCTTCAGAACTACAAAACATGAACGTACGAGTAGTCGAGAATCCGAATCTGGAATGAGGAGTCTGGGGAGGCAGGGCAGCATTGGGATAGTGGGGGACGGGGCGCATGGAGTTGCAAAGACTGCGATTTCGGAAATTCGTGGATCACTGCGGGGGAAGACTATTTACGTAGACAGGATGTGAACGGGAGCAAGAAGCTTGGCTCTTACGTTGTTCAAATTAGCATAGCGAGGCACGGAAGACCATGGCGTTCGATCTACCTTCCTTCTTCGACTTTCTCCTTTCTTGAATTTGACCACAAGTTTTCAGTAGAGACTGTGCATCATTGGACTCCGCTTCTAGAAGAATTACAATCGAATGGTGGTTCTTGATCTTGGGCCAAGTTGTGCGCCCAATACGATTCATGCAATTCTCAATAAGTGGGGATAATCTGGATCTTAATATACCGGAGGAAATTGAGGGAGAGTTAATGCTGGATACTTTGTAAAATGCAAAATTGGATATCTCATAGCGTTTGGCAAAGAAATATAATTGTAAAAGTAGAAATGAGAGGAGGATGACCTTTTCTATGGTGGAGTTAAAATTCTGCCACACGCAATGACGCAGCAATGCCGAGATAATAATTGATTAGGGACTTAAGATACCTCAAGAGATATATCTTCCACTAATCATTTCAAGTCACAACACAACACAACAATAAACACATCACGCGATTACGAAGTCATGAGTTCAAGGAAAAGGGCATTTCAATTCCTTAGCTACGCAGCCCGCAACCAGCAGTCCACCCAGCCGTAAGAAAGTCCGCCTCTATCAGCACCAGCTCAAAGTAACCTTAAGAGCAGTGCAATATGTTCATGTATCCCATCCATCATATGAAAACCACTCAATCCAGCAAACAACCCAATCCAACCCAACCGAGCCCATTCCACAAGGACGAAGAGCGCTCCTCACCGAGCTAATCCATCCATAGTTTCTGAAAGCCGAGAGAGTGCCAGCAACTTAATGCCATGCAAGGAAGGGTATGTACATGTGGAAGAGGAAATGTAATGTGACCATCTGCATCTTCCACGGAAAGAAGCCAATCAGCACAAGTAAGGAAATCCCTCCAACTCGTTCCACTTCCATCATCCAGCGAGCAAGCCAGCTAGTCGAAGATCCGGGAGAAGAGTCGAGAGGTGATTGTAGGCTGATCGATGGTGAAATATGGTATGATCAGTCTTCCGGTCGCCGCCGGGAATTGCGAAATATTGAAAAAAGCAAGGAAATTTTGGTCGAATCCGATGTTGAAAGCGCCGGACGCCGAGAATCGAAGTGTTGAAGTCGAAAATGAAAAGCAAAAACAAACCCATGAGCATAACTGACGGAACGCCGAGGAGGGAGCGGTTGAGATGGTACATAATGTGAGATGCAGTTGTTCAGGTCGATCTAAGCCAGATGTTGACGTTCTGCAAATTGTCAAGAAGATTGCAGAATTTGGCAATAGAAGACCAACAGATCCCAAGTCTGGAGACCCTTAAGCCTCATTTGCGATATCGTAGAATTGTACT
>Ga0302325_10036238_pt1 | contig 10059 bp, 14 predicted proteins | sample Palsa_T0_2_FD_201948 | JGI IMG/M metagenome (GOLD analysis project Ga0302325, IMG submission 201948) | Peat permafrost microbial communities from Stordalen Mire near Abisko, Sweden - Palsa_T0_2 | ecosystem: Environmental > Terrestrial > Soil > Palsa > Peat permafrost | place: Sweden: Abisko... | reverse complement strand
CTGAGGAGCTTGCGCAAAAGTGCACCGCAGATAAAGGCTGGCGGCATCCTCTGCGCTCAGACCAACTCTGCCTGGCGTGTAGCATGGGGAATCGCATGGCGGATTCACATCATCGACTGGCCGCAGACCCCGGCGTCTTGGGACGATCGCTTTGGGTGAAGCGTTCAAAATTGGGCCGCACGACGGACGATATTGTGGCCGCAATAGCAAACGCGAAGCTGCTCATCGACTGGTTCGGCGGCTGGCCGGATTTCCACGACGCCGAGGTCGTTTCCCTGGCGTTTGATCGGGGCAACCTCAAGCAGGTCTTCGAGACCGGCGAGTGGTCAAAGACAGTCAAACCGAAGCTGACGGCCGCACTTTACCTGCCTGGCTGGTCAGGCGGACCCAACACAAAACGAAAGGCCGCATTGGTTACGTTGCAATTCTCGGGCGGCTTCGAGCGACTGTCATTGCAAGGATTTAATCATCAGAACCCAATCGTCGGGTTGGAAATAATCTGGGAGCATTCAAAAAATTTGAAGAAAGACCTGTTTGCCGTCGACTGGGGCGGAACGCTTTTACAGCACGAGGTCTCTTTCACATGCGAAGAAATCGAAGTAACAAGCGTGAGCGCCGCATAGAGGCAATGTGCGTCCTCAAATAGGCGGTGCTTCATCGCAACAGAACATGTCTCCTCGACCGCCTGCAATCTGCTAGGCTTGCGGCAAACGCGGGGATCGTGAGGAGAGGATGCCATGAACGATGTGATGACCTTGTCGCAGCGCGCCGACGCGCTCGAAGAAAAGATGGCTCGCGAGCTCGACTACATCGTCATCAAGTCGCGGATCTACTCGCTGGCCGAGGGCGACATGAGCCCGCCGCCGAATGCCGGTGCGATCATGCGGGAAAACCCCAACGCGCGCGTCCTGATGGGCGACGACCCGCGTCTGCCGAAGATGCCGGAAAAGCCGACCTTGATGGATTTCTTCAAATACCGCTTTGGCCCGTCGATGCATCTGCTGCAGAGCGCGCGGCACGCGGTGAAGGGCGGGCTGCCCGAGAAGATGGTGCTCGCCTGCCTCTTGCACGACATCTCGACCGCCGGGTTTATCCGCGGCGACCACGGCTATTGGGGCGCGCAGCTGGTCGAGCCTTACGTCGACGAGGAAGTGACCTGGGCGATCCGCGCGCACCAGGTGCTGCGATTCTACCCCGACGAGTCGGTCGGCTACGAATACCCGCAATCCTACATCACCTCGTTCGGCCAGGAATACCGCCCCGACCCGTATATCGAGGAAGACTACAAACGGATGCGGAACCATAAATGGTACATGTCGGGCCGGCAGATCACTGTCCATGACATCTATTCGTTCGATCCCGACGTGCACCCCGAACTGGAAGAGTTCGAGGACGTGATCGGCCGCAATTTCAAGCAGCCCGAACAAGGCCTCGGCTTTGACAACAGCCCGGTCGCTCATATGTGGCGGGCGATGATCCGCCCGGCGAAATACCTCTAGGGAGTGGCCGCGATGAACGATGTCATGACCCCGTCGCAGCGCGCCGACGCGCTCGAAGACAAGATGATGCAGGATTTGGAGAACGCGATTGCGGTCAGGTCGCGCCTCTTCCTGTTGGCGGAAGCCGATTTCGCAATGCCGAACGGCGTAAAGCTGCAACAGGAGCATCCGGGCGCCAAGATGCTGATGAGCGACGACCCGCGCCTGCCGAAAATGCCGGCGAAACCGACCTTGATCGACTTCTTCAAGCTCCGCTTCGCGCCGCCGATGCACCTGCTGCAGAGCGCGCGGCACGCCAAGGTCGCCGGCATGCCGGAACACGTCGTGCTGGCCTGCCTGCTGCACGACATCGCCGTGCTCGGCTTTATCCGCTCCGACCACGGCTATTGGGGCGCACAAATGGTCGAGCCCTATGTCACCGAGGAGGTGACCTGGGCGATCCGCGCGCATCAGGCGCTGCGCTTTTATCCCGACGAGTCGTTCGGCTACGCCTACCCCGACAATTACAAGGCGTATTTCGGCGAGGACTACAAGCCGGAGCCACACATCGAGCGGGCCTACAAGGAAGCGCGCGAACACAAATGGTACGGCACGGCGCGGATGATCTGCGTCCACGACCTCTATTCCTTCGATCCCGACGTGCATGTCGAGCTCGAGGAGTTTACCGACATTATCGGCCGCAACTTCCGCCAGCCCGAGGAAGGGCTCGGTTTCGATTCAAGCCCGAGCGCGCATATGTGGCGGACGCTCAGGCAGCCGACAAAATACCTTTAGTCGCACAAACGGGGTGAGCCGGTCAGCCCGTTTGTGCGAGACCGCCGCCTTAGCAGGGGTAATAGCGCCCGTAATAGGGCCAAATTTACCACTTTTCCCGACGCTTGTGGACGGCAAAAGACAAGGCTACGCTTGAAGTTCTGCCTATAGCTGTCCATACCTGTCTACACCCACAGACGGGACACTGGCCGGGACACTATGGCAAGATCGGTTCGCTCCAACACTCTTGAGCACCGCAGCAATCGCCTCAAGCTGCCGGTCGAGCGCAAACCCACCTTCGTCAAGATCGGTGATGGTATCAGCCTTGGCTATCGCCGGAACGACACGGCCGGGACATGGGTGCTGCGTTGCGCGGATGGCAAAGGCGGTAACTGGACCAAGTCCATTGGCCACGCCGACGACTTCACAGAGGCCAATCAGCAGGCCACCGACGCCGACGATATCCTCACCTACTTTCAGGCGCAGAAAAGAGCGCAGAAAGTTGCCACGGGCGAGCATCTCCAGACGAGTGCGGGCAAGCCGATCACCATTGGCGAGGCCATAGACCGGTACGAACACGATTTGCGGCTACGCGGCCAGGAAACGAGGAATGCGCAGCGTGCTCGCGGCCGGTTGACGACGGCGCTATCCGCCAAGCCGATCGCGTTGCTCACCATGAAGGAACTGCGCGACTGGCGCGACGCGATGTCTCCCGAGCTAATGCCGGCCAGCATCAACCGCATTACGAACTCACTCAAGGCGGTGCTCAATTACGCCGCCGAACAGGACGGCCGGATCACCAACAGCAAAGCGTGGAAGGACGGTCTCAAGCTCATCCCCGACGCCACCAACAGCCGCAACGTGATCCTCAGCGATGACGAGGTGCGCAAGATCGTAGAGGCAGCACGCGCCATGGATCGCGATTGGGGATTATTCGTCGAGGTCGCAGCGGTAACGGGAGCACGGCCTAGCGAAATGCGCCGGCTATTGGTCGAGGACGTGCTACCCGACCCGCCGCGCTTGTTGATGCCCGTCAGCCGCAAAGGCCGTGGTGACAAGAAAGTGAAGCACCGGCCGATCGCGATTACGCAAAGCTTGGCGGATCGGCTGGCGTCGAACCGTTCGCCGACTGAGCTTCTGTTGGTCAAGTCCAACGGCAAACCCTGGCAAATTCGCGACCATACCCAGCGGTTCAAAAACACGGTCAAGCGGGCGGGCCTTGATCCCGCGATCGTGACGCTCTACGCGCTACGCCATTCCGCCGTGGTCCGCATGATCCTCAAGGGCATACCGCTGCGTGTCGTCGCAGCCAACCTCGATACCAGCGTCGTCATGCTTGAGCGGACCTACAGCCGCCATATTGCCGATCATACCGACGCCCTTGCCCGCCGCGCTCTATTGACCGTGTGACCGTCGCTCTTCGATAACACGCAGCATAGTTTGAACATTATGTTCTCGGAAACGCTCATCTAAACGCGGGTGAGTGGCAAATCCGCGGATTATCTCTAATAGGTCAATTTGCAAATCTCTATGTACCCGCTGGCCGTATTCATCCGACCGCAGATATTCAAACAATGCCCGGAGACACGTTTGAGCTTCCCGGAAATCGCCCGCTTCAAGCGCCTCAAGAATGTATTCTCGTACAACGATCGGCGCTGCTTGCAACTGTCGCAGAGCCACCGCATCTGTACGCCGAAGAGCAGGGTTTAAAACATTCGCTACTCTGCTCTTGAGACAAGCGATCGGATGCAGGATCGGTATAATTAAAGTAGTTCTATCAGGTAATCTCGCTCGTACAACTAGCTCGGATGCGCGAAGGTCGCGTGATTTTACTCCAAGCACGCTGTGAATAAAATCAATGACGATTAACTTACCGTTTACAGTTACCTCAACTACAGCGCTGTTGACTGTGCTTTGATCGAGATTGGGAAATAGTACTTTGCCGTTGAATGCGTTCGCTAGCTTGGTGGCCGCTTTCCGATGGCCGTAGTAATCTACGTCTTTACTCGTGAAAGGGCCATAATCCCATAGCTCCTCAGCACGTGTCGCGTACCTCTCGGCCCATAGGTTTGATGCTTGGCCGCCGACGATAAAAGCATCATCGCTAAGGCCTAACACCGAGGCAACCGCGATTACGTCTTCGAGATCAAGATGGGTTGGCTCCATGTGCCAACCAGCTATTCTGCGACGCGTACGCTCCGCCGCAATATAATGGAGTTAGCTATGTCAAAGCCTGAGAAGAAGCCATTTTCCTGTCGGAGATCGTCACGACTGATGATCCCCTCGCGCAGCGCTCGTTCGTCACGCACGCGCGAAGCCTGCTTCTCTCGGCTACGATCTTCTGGGTCAAAAACGCCGATCTGATACGCCACGGACTTAACTCCGTTGTACCGGTACACTGTATAAACCGCTCCTTAACATCTGGTCAACGTTCTCATCAGCCGAGCATTCCCTGATCGTGGGCGGCGATGTCATTTCACATACGATATATGGAAAGCCGATCGCCACTCTGCAATCCGCGCCCGCCTAATCACTGATCGCATCGTTGACCGGCGCCAGCCTACCATCCGAGAACACGGAGCGAGCCGATGCGGCCATTCTACGATGCGCGTGTCAGCGACCTTGGCGCTGGCGACTTGGTGCGCGTCGAATGCGTGTGCGGCCATGTCCAGTTGCTGACAGGCGCGATGCACGGCCGGCTTGGCCCCGCACGACCTAATCAAAGACCTGGCTCGACGTATGCGCTGTCGGGAATGTGACGAGAAAGGCTGGGTCGATATCTCGATTAAATGGGCTGACTACCATGTCTGATGTTCCGCTTTCGGCGACCTTGCAGCCTCGCGATATCGGTATCTTCGTCACTTGTCGCGAGCGGAAAGTGAAGCCGTTTTGGATCAGCCTACAGCCCAAGGGAGATATCTCGATCGGCTGTACCGATCACCGATACCAGGTAGTGCGGCGATCAGCGCCAGGCGCCCCGGTCGTGTCCGACCAGATAGTACGCAACCCGCATGTCACATTCCATGCTCCACACCGAATGCACCTGATCGGCAATCGAGGGACAGCTCTCATAGAGGCGCTCACCTGGGGTTCCGCCGCGCCGCCGGGAGAACCATCCCGTCGATGGATCGAGGTCTCAACTTCGCCAATACGCGATCTATCAACCCACACCACCGACGCCAGGCATGGGAAAAATGCCGAAATGTGGCCGATCGAATGTGACGACGAAACGAGATCGCCGACGCTATTCGTAGATTTCGCCACGGCGGCTCATCATGCCCTTGGTAAGAATGACAAGACGGCAAAATTCCTAGTGTGGGGTCAAACGGTTCTTCTATTCCGTCTGGGGCTTGCCGATCCTCAGCCGCCAAACCTCCAGCTTTTTACCTGGGGATAGATCAAGAACTAACTGTCGGTGGCAATCGGCCCATACAAGATGCTTTCGGCACCTTCCGAGACCGCGGCGGGAGAGCTTTCGGCGCCGCCGAAGGGCCATGGCTCACCCACAATCTTGTTGTACAACTCTCGGGCAAACTTGTCGGCCGCTTCGGCAGAAATCGGTTCGCTGCCCACGCACCTGGCCGCCGCCACTTGTATGCAATTCCCCATGAGAAATCGCTTGTTGGTCTCACTCAATTCGTTCATCGCTTTTTGCTCCAAAACCTTTAGCCATGCCGTTTGCGACGATGACCATGTTTTCGATATATCCCAGAATTTGGTGAGAACAAGTGGACCCGGCGATGAAGCCCGAACAGTCAATGCGGGCGGCTACCGGCGTGGCTTCCGTCTGCTTCCGACCATTGGCCCGGTGGGCAGCGGTGGCGCGATCTTCCGAGGCTTTGGTGCCGATCCGGGGTCGAGCTTCAACAGCGCTGATTTGAGCGGCGCCAGGGCTGGCGCGAAGGGAAACCGATTATTCGTCAGCTTCTCGCGCACAAGGTCACAGCCATGCGCTCGGCCTCGTCGCGATCGATCTTCCGCATAGCTCAGAACCGACCACCATTGAGCGGATTTGCCGACAGTAAGAGCTGATCGATTTCTGCCCTAGTGACGATCTTGCCGTTCGGACCTTCGATCCGCAAAACCACGTCCACGCGCCGGTCTATCATGCTTGCCTGCTCCAAGGCAGTCGCGCGGCTTGGGTGTGTCGAGTAATCCTCTGGCGGATGACCGCTGTAGCCTTGCCTGTTGAGTTGCTTGGTAAACAGCTTCCATTCGTTCATGTGCCGTCCGGCGGATTTATTTGTGGATCGAAGCGAAGATGGCTGGAGGGGTTTTTCCGCTGTGTTGGGATGGCTTCCGTGGTGGCTCTGCGAATGAGATCTTGTCGACCACAAAGCCGCGCCTCTCCAGCTGACCCATGACCGCGGTGGCCATAGTTCGATCGGTGATCATGGTCATACCGGCTTCGTCGGGCCGCTGCGGATTGTGAAACAGGATCGTCAGGCTCACCGCTAAACCCTCCCCACGCTCATCCGAATGAATGAGCGGAGACGATCCTCCGCGACAAGGTTCGGAAATTACCTAAATCCGCACTAACGGACAGGCTTACCGCCCCGCGACAGCCAGGAATACGCAGGCCTACAGCGCGTGAAGGTACATGACAACGATTAGGCCGAGAGCGACCAGCGCGCCGACATTGGCGATTACAATGTATTTGCGCCCAATCATCTATGCCCACGACTGGGTGACTTGGCTCGCTGGCGCGATCGGGGCGGCCCTGCTCTACATCCCCCTGCATGGAATCTGGACGTCGCAGGGAACGTGGAAAGACAAGTGCATTCTGACCGCCGCGATGATCCTCATCCTACTGCTCTGGCGAGCACCGGGGAATGATGTCATCTGCTGGGCCGATGGCTGCTGGTAGAAAGTCGTCCGCGGAGCCCGTACAGAGCATTTTCTGTCGACGGTCCTGAGAGAGCTCCGGCACCCGTTCCCCTACCGCCACGCCACAGCGCTCGCGACGCCGCTATTGGATTCGGGATTTGCTGCCCGTCATGGCAAGAAACGCATTCACGTCATCAGCCGAGCTATCGGCAACGGCAGCGCGAAAGTCCTGCAGATGAGGCCAGCACTCGCCAGGATGCGTCTCAGGTATCGCCGGTTGACCGCGTAGAGATCGGCGCCGGTCATCTACTACGCATCCGGGGGAGTGAGATCAACTCGGCACGCACGGGCGAGGATGCGAGGGCGACGATCGGCCTTGAACGCTGCAATCTCCTTCAGGTCATAGAGACCGTTCTCGGCAGGTTTGATCTTGCCGCGGGAGACGTAACAGTAGAGCGACGCGGGCTTGATGCCGAGTGCCTTAGCGGTTGCGCGCGCCGAGAGGGATTTACCAGGCATCGGGGTTTTGAAAGGTCCGGTCGAGGTTCTTCGGTGAACTCCGCATCGATCGTCCGCTCGTATTCGTCTAGCGACGAGACGCCCAACAACTTGGCCGCGTCGATCCCGAGTTCGGTTGCCCAGCGGCGTATGTCGGTGAGCTTTTCTTTCTGCGAGATACTGACGTTGACGTTGATGTTCGTTTCATGCGCCGCGATAAGGCCAGCTTGTTCGTAGCCGAGCTTTATCGCTTTGAAGTGATCCTTGTTTTGCGTATCGGCAATCAGCGCATCGAGGGCTTTATCAAACGCCGGGAGTATCGCCTTTTTCCGTCGGCGGCACTCCTCCAACATGGCTTCCGCGATCCGCTGCGAGTGCATCAAGCGGGAGGCGTGCGTGCGCAGGGCCGCGTCAGTCTTTGCCGGGATACCCGCCTTTCGTGCGGCATCGCTTGGATTCTTTGCCCCGTGGAACATAAGGCATATGAACATCCGCTCAGCGGCGGGCAGTTTCCGCATAGCGGGACCAAAATCATTCGTAGCTACAGGTAGCGTCATTTCAAACCTGGGAGGACGAACGTCACGGTCTCGCCGACCAGGCATTCGTTCCAACTATGAAGCGGGCAACGGGCCCATAACCCGCCATCGTCGACAGCGAGCCGCCAGGTCGCAATCACGGTGGCGCCGCACACATGGGGAGCCGTCGAGCCGGGCCAAGGAGCGGCTGCCATAAAATCTAGGGTCACCCGTCAAGCAGTAAATAACGGCCGGGGGATCGGGATTTTCGCCAACTAGATTTTCCAAATTTGGGGGGCGATCAGTATATCAGCAGAACAGATAATAGATGTAATAAGAAAATTTTAGAATTTTATTGCGGAAAACAGAGGATATGGATACGGTCCTCAAGAATTATTTGAACCATCCGTAGCTAAATCTACCCCCGGCCTCTAGGATATTTCTTTTAAAATATAGATAATTAATTTTTTAACCACGATTTAGTTTGTGATTACTGCCTAGATCGACTATGGCAGCGATACGTTCTTGTGAGACGGAGACAATCCACGAGACACAGCCGGCCAGATTGATCGCATCTGCCGTTCCCGTAAGTACCGAGTAGGCCGGGATGAGGGCGCAAGTAGGCTGCGGCCGAGGGCGCCAGAAACGAATAGGCGTCTTGTCTCATATGACCAAGCTTCTACGGGGCAGGATCGAACCTGTCTCAAAGCGCGTCTCAAAGCCTCAATCTCACAGCATCGGGACTTCAACGAGACGGCCATAGCGCCAAGGCCAGCGATGTTGGCTTTGGTGGTGCGGCTGTCGTGCCAGATTGGAGGAACCATGTTTGTTGGATATGCGAGGGTATCGACAGCCGGACAGGATGCCGGCTTCGAAGCGCAGCTACGTGATCTCAACGCCGCGGGTTGTGAGCGGGTATTTCAAGAGAGAGTGTCGAGCGTCGCGAGCCGAGCTGGGTTGACCAGCGCGCTCGACTTCGTTCGGCAAGGCGACGTGTTCATCGTGACCAAGCTCGATCGGCTCGCGCGATCGGTTGCGGACCTGATGAGCATCGTGGATAGGCTCCAACGGCAGGGCGTCGAGTTGAGGGTGCTGGCAATGAACCTTGATACAGGAACGCCAACAGGCAAACTCTTGCTCGGCATCCTTGGGAGCGTCGCGCAATTCGAGCGGGAAATTATGTTGGAAAGACAGCGCGAGGGTATCGTCGCGGCCAAGGCTGCGGGCCGGTACAAGGGTCGGGCGCCGACTGCTCGGGCGAAAGCCGGTGAAGTGCGGCGGCTCCATACCGAGGGCGTGGGCTGCGCCGATATCGCTCGCCAGCTTGGGATCGGCCGGGCGTCAGTATATCGACTACTCGGCGCGGTGTGAGTTCTGCGAGAAGCCGCAGGTGAGCGGAGCTTTCTGCACCGGCGGCGCACCCGAAGGTCGCATGCGGGTGGAAAGCGGACTATCGCTTCCTGCGTGTGCGATGACGCCTTCGCGCCGAAACCAGCCATCTGGCCTGATCTGCGATGGGATCAAAGCCCCTTCGGCCGCTCAAATCGCCGTGTGCCCGCAGCACGCTTAAGTGTTGTCGGATTTATCGCTTGGAAATGCCGATCACGCCATCGGAGGCGATGCAATACCTTTGCCGGTCCAATTTGAAGACCATGTAGATAGTGCACCCCGTCATGTACAAATCCAATTATCTGACCATGGCTTCCACGGTGGAGCGCCGCAATCTGCGGTGCTCCGCCGGTATGTGGGTCTTCCTCAGAAAAAAGCGCGTCGCAGAATGCAGAAAAGATTGCACTGCTCCTTGCGCCCACATCTGATTGGCTCCAACGGCGCACGTGCTCCTTCACCGATTTGCCGCCACTCCCTAAAATCGCGATGACGCCGGTTTTTGGAGGAATTGCAAGTCCCTCACTTTCCCAGACTTTTGTCCTGACGTTGTACGAGATTTGCCAGACGAAGTACTGCCC
>Ga0302325_10036236_pt1 | contig 10059 bp, 9 predicted proteins | sample Palsa_T0_2_FD_201948 | JGI IMG/M metagenome (GOLD analysis project Ga0302325, IMG submission 201948) | Peat permafrost microbial communities from Stordalen Mire near Abisko, Sweden - Palsa_T0_2 | ecosystem: Environmental > Terrestrial > Soil > Palsa > Peat permafrost | place: Sweden: Abisko... | reverse complement strand
GCCGAACGGGATTGCCGCGGACCAGTGATGCGGTCGATCCCTGTCAAAACCTCGCGCGAGAGTGTGACGGATGTCTTCTCTTTCATACCACCATCATACTACCAAAGTATTACCATTCAAGATAGTCTTTTGGCTGCCCCATGTGAAGAGAAGTCTGTATAAGGACTCTTACTGGCGCATCTGCTCCAGAATCGCGCGAGCCTGGGCCCCTGGATCCTCAGCAGCGGTAATCGGGCGGCCCACCACGATATGGCTGGCACCCGCCGCAATCGCTTCCGCTGGAGTCACGACCCGCACCTGATCTCCATGGCCGCTCCCGGCTGGGCGCACCCCCGGGGTGACTAAGGCGAAGTCATGTCCCAGTTTGGCACGCAGGGTCGGCGCCTCCCGTGCCGAGGCGATTACGCCGTGGCAGCCGTCAGCAATCGCCAGCGCCGCCAAACGCAACACCTCATCGGTCATGCTGCCGTGTATACCGATCTTATCCAAGTCATTCTCATCCATGCTGGTCAGAACCGTGACCGCAAGAATCATCATTCCGGGAGCGGATTTTCCAGCCTCGACCGCCGCCCGCAACATTTTGCCGGCTCCGCTGGCGTGCACAGTCAGCATGCTCACGCCGAGCTGCGCCGCTTCCCCCACCGCCGCGCCCACCGTGTTGGGGATATCGTGATACTTAAGATCGAGAAACACCCGCCGCCCGGAAGCAACCAATTCCCGCACGATCGACGGCCCCTCGGCCGTATAAAGTTGCATTCCGACTTTATAGGTCAGCGCCGAATCTCCCACAGCCGCGACGATTTTTCGTGCTTCGGCAGAGGTGGAAACGTCTAAAGCGACGATCAATCGCTGGCGCGGATCAATTGATCGAATATCGTTAGCACTGAAGGGGATGCGAGGCAAAGTTTGCATCCCGATCAGTGTACGATTTTTGGGTGAGGATTAGCTACCTCGACGGGATTTCCACTGTTGGCCGATTGTAGGCCACCGTCTGGTATGCCGGCTGGTGCGGTTTGACCAAGTCCAGCCGGACCCGCTGCAACCCCTTGTGCTGAAACTGCAAAGCTTGGGCTGCGCCGTAGGAAACATCGATGATGCGCCCCGGAACCACCGGTCCGCGGTCATTGACCTTTACCACCACCGCCCGGCCATTGTGGAGGTTAGTCACCTTCACATACGTGCCGAGTGGAATGGTCAGCGACGCGGCGGTCATGTCGTACATGTCATAGGGCTCACCGCTTGCCGTCGGTTTTCCATCAAAATCTTCTCCGTACCACGACGCTGTGCCAACTTGATACGCCCTTGCCCTCTGTCCTGCCTGTTTGCGGGCTGTAGTGCCCTGATCAGTCCGATTTGGAGCTGGTGTCGCTTCCAAGCGCTGCGGGCTCTGAGCCGCTCCCAGGCCGGCAACCAATACAAGCAGTGCCAGTCCATGAGCTAAACTTCGTTGCATTCAGTTCTCCTCGCATACTTAAAGTGTCCTAGCCTAGGCTTTGGATAATCAATTCCAAAAATGTTAACGGGATTTCAAAATGCTATCGGGCTGCCAAACTCATGTCAACCCAAAACATAGCTCTTTTAATAACATCGCAGTAATCAATGTCTTACGTAACATATTGATAAATAAGCTATATATTGTGCATGCCACTCAAAACAATGTGCTTATCTATTGACCTTACAGTAAATAACCGTCGAACGCGGGCAAGGTAGAATTTACAAGGGTAGTGAAATCAATGGCTTACCCGCATTCCTCTCACAAGTTACATGGAATCATGTATTTGAGCTTGCGGGCATTTTGCCGGAGGAACGCATTTGGATCGCGAATCTGGGCGGGGGGCTGCGTTTTCTTCCTTGCCCTGACCTGAATGCAAATCGTGCACGTTTGCTTAGCGACATTGTATGCTTTCCATACCGCAGGAGAGGTATTTATGGGTGACACACCCCCGGTTGTATTGACCATTGCAGGCTTCGATCCCTCAGCCGGCGCCGGCATTACAGCCGACATTAAAACTATCGCCGCGCATGGGTGCTACGGCGTGGCCTGCATAACGGCTCTAACCGTACAGTCAACTTCCGGTGTGCGCCGCGTAGAGCCTCTCGATCCTGGCCTGGTCAGCGAAACGCTGGAAGAACTTGCCGCAGATTTCGAAATCGCTGCGATCCATGTGGGAATGCTAGGTTCAGCTGGCGTGGCTAAAGCTGTCATCGACTTTCTGACAAACTGCGATTCGATCTGCTCTGGCAACACGGTTTTGGATCCAGTGTTGAAGTCGTCCTCAGGCTCAGCTCTGCTTGACGCGAAAGGCACTAAACTCTTGATAGAAAGGCTGATTCCGCTTGCCAATGTAATCACGCCGAATGTGGACGAAGCGGCGGCGCTCACCGGCTTGGAAGTCTCCGACCTCGAGGGCATGAAAGCCGCGGCAGCCCGGCTGCACGAAATGGGATCGGGAGCCGTGGTAATTACCGGCGGCCATCTGGACAAAGCTGTTGATTTGTTGAGCTTGAAAACAGACCGGGGAGTGCAGCTTGAAGTATTCCAGGGGGCACGATTGGAATCAAAGTCCACCCACGGAACCGGTTGCGCGTTTTCTACCGCCATCGCCTGCCATCTAGCCCTCGAACGCGGACTGGCGGAAGCCACGTTGCTGGCAAAGACCTACGTCAGTGCGGCGATTTCCAGCGCCCATCCCTTGGGGAGAGGCATAGGTCCCGTGCATCACCTTTATCGTCGTGATCAGCGCAGGCGAGCCGCGGGATCAGGGGAAGAGTCTTAGGTCAGGAAGAGAAAGGAAAATGGACCTACCGGCGGGAAGAGCGGAATTGGGGGCAGAATCCGCGAACCGTGCCGCACTTAATCCATGCCGTCTGGCTTCTTCAAAAGAATGCCCGCCACGAACGCTGCTGTAGCGGCCAGGAGCCACTCAATACGCCACAACTGAACCGCCTGAAATTCCGCCAGGTTGGAAGCCTTGTAGAAGAGTCCCACCCCAATCGCCCCAGCGACACAGCCCAGTCCCACCATGAACGACACAAAGGCGGCGGTGGGCAATCCAATCCAGCGCTTGATCTCGTGAAAATGCAAATACCGGAGCCACCCCGGCAAGCCAAACTCCCCCGGAAAGAGGTCGGCCTTGGCCGCTCCCAACCAAGCCAATTTTTGCTGCCAAAACCCAACATTCAGACCGGGTCGATGGCTTCCACAAGCATGGCAATAGTTCGAACCGACCAAAAACTCCGTGGCACAGTGGGCACAGACCACCGACGTGGGCGAGAATCCAGTGGCGGTGGGCACCTCGGCGGACTCAATCACCGGTGGGCGCCAAAATTCCTGTGGTGTGTTATCAATCACTTCTGACATTGCCGCAGACCCCGTTAAGGCACACATGGCAACCCGACAGCCAAATCTGGCAACAAGCTAACTTCCGCTGAACCAATCACTTGCATTTCGCTGCATCTTCGCCGTCCGAGATTTCCACGCAATATTTACTCTTGCCGCCAAGTAAAAGATGCGCCGGTACGGAAGTGTCTGGGTCCGAAGTTCCGGCGACACGCGAGCAAGAACCAAGCAACAGGTTGCGGAGACCTTTGCCGCTCAACTCAGGAAACACACTGCTTCGCTGCGATTAACCCGCCGAGCTCCATTCGGCGGAGTGCGCGGCAACTCGCGGCTAGCTCTTCGCAACCTGCTTTGGCTCTCTGACTGCTGCCGATTATAGGGGCGACTTGCAGTTTTGCGATCCCACGATTCAGTGGGGAGGATTACGTTCTTGGTTCACCACCTCCGCATCTATTGGAGCCGTTTTCATTTAAACTGAAAGGAATTCATCCGTGTTGAAGAAGGCGATTGCCGTTCGGGAACGCGTGTCGGGAATTTGGATCCTGCTGGCAGTGTCGGCAACATTGACACTATCGGCCAGTGCTCAGCGTCCAATCACCGCCGCAGCTTCCGTCGCCTCTGCTCGCGATCCCCTCGTTGATGCCGCATACGATCATTTCTACAACATGGATTACGACCGGGCGACGCAGGATTTCCAGAAAATTCTGGATAAGCATCCCGACGATCCCGCTGCCGTCAACCACTTGCTCACCTCGATCCTCCTGCACGAGTTGTACCGCATGGGCGCGATGAATACCGGGGAGTATGCCAACGACAGCTTTATCGGGCAGTTCCATCGCCCAGCCGACCCCAAGGTCAAACAAGAGATCCAGCAGCTCGTTGCCCGCGCCGAGACGTTGGAGGAGCGGCAACTCAAGGTCAACCCCAATGGCGTGGATTCCCTCTACGCACGGGGTGTGACTCGTGCGCAATTCGCGGTCTACACCGCGTTGGTCGAGCGTGCGTGGTTTTCTGCCCTGCGCAACGCCGTCGGTGCGCGTCACGACCACGAACGCGTCCTCGAACTGGACCCCAGCTATCTCGATGCCAAGCTGGTGGTCGGAACGCATTACTACGTGGTGGGCAGTCTTCCGTGGAGTGTGAAGGTCGCAGTTGCCTTGGTCGGCCTCAGTGGATCGAAAGAAAAAGGCCTGCAATATCTCCGCGAAGTTGCCGCGGGTAGTGGCGAAAACTCCGTCGATGCAAAAGTCGTGCTTAGTCTTTTCCTGCGCCGCGAGCACAATTATGACGAGGCTCGGGGACAGATGCATGACCTCGCCGTGCGCTACCCTCGCAACTACCTGTTCCCGCTGGAAGAAGCCAACCTCCTGCGTGCCTCCGGTCACAACGCCGAGGCTGCCGCTGCCTATCGCAGAGTCTGGCAGAACGGGCGGGAAGGGAAGTACGGTGCCTTGCACTACGAAATGGCCGCCTGGGGTTTGGGCGAATTGTTGCGCAACGAAAAAGATTACGCGAACGCCGCCGCGGCCTATGAGTTAGTCAACCAGGTGCCAAGCCCCGACCCCGAGATCCAGCAAAAAGCCAACTTGGCCGCGGGCGAGATGTATGACGTCCTGCAAAAGCGCGACTTGGCCATGAAAAAATACGAAACTGTATTGGCCGAAAATGGCAGCACTATGCCCGCTGAACAAGCCCGCAAATACATTCGTGAAGCTTACCGTGAGTAAGTTGGATAAGCCTTTCCCCGTTGACTTAAAGACCATCTTAATAAATCGCGGCAATTAAACAATATCGATTTTTTTAACTGAGTACTGATTATTGGTGCTCGTGTGGAAAACTTTCGACTCTAGAAGTTATATACTCGACTGCAATTGGGGTCGACTGTAAACCTTGTGCGGGAGCGTTCTTATGCTCGGGGATGGATTCCTCTCGATCCGAGTCCCTCGGTTGATTTCTCCAGTCGAAAAGCCGTAGACAAAAACTCGCCGCCTTCGCGGCATAACGCACAGGGAGACCACAATGAAATTCACATGTGCACACGACCGTCTGCAATTTCGTAATCGCAGAAGCAACATTGTGATTCGAATCTTCGCCATCCATCTTCTTTTCTTGATCGCCATCGCGCCGTTTAGCCGCGCCGGAACCCCCACGACCGTCTATGTTGACCCGGCTGGAAACGACAACGGAGGCAACTGCGGCAGTACCAAGGCGAAGGCCTGCGCTTCGTTAGCCCAGGCACAGTTATTAGTGCGAAACAATCCGGGATCAACCGTGCTAGTGGATGGGGGTTATTACTACCTGCCTTCCAGTCCCACCAATCCAGGTACTTTGAGCTTCGGCACCGCCGACTCTGGCGCATCTGGCGCTGTGACGACCTGGGAAGCGAATCCCGGCACGGGCACGCCGGTCATCAGCGGCGGTATAAGACTGAATTCAAGCATCGCCACGGCTTCGCATAACGGCAGTCTCTATCAGTTTCAATTCAAATCGACAGCAAACATTCAACCCTTTGAATACTTGTTCTACACCCCACCCGGCGCTACCGAGCCGCAAAGGCGATTGAGGGCTCGGGTGCAGTCAAGTTCAGCTTCGGCCGTGGGTTTCTACATGAACGGTGCGACTTGTGAGGCCGACAACTGGCCTTCCGCCGCCGGATCGGTCCCCACTTTGACGCCGGCCTACTGCAACTTAGGCACATTTCTCAGGCTGATCAACACCGTCACTCCCGGGAGCACCGGTTGCACCAGCTTAACCAATTCCAACGACACGAGTGAGACGAAGTGCATGGACCGCTTCGATTACGACCCCACCGACACGGCCATTGCCTCTCTGGTTAACGGAATCAGCGGGTACGCCACTAACCTTAACGGTACCTACAACAGCTCCGGAACAGGTGTCGGATTCGGCGGTCCCAACGGAAGCCCGGCTGGTCCATGCGTGCCTACATCTGGGTCGCAATTTCCTGAGGGAGACATTGAAGTCACGCTCTTTGACGCGTGGACGGTCGATGTATTGCGAATCGGATGCATCGATACCACCCACAACGTCATTTATTTCACCAGCGCAGCCAAGATGCCCGCGACCGGGACCTCGACGAACATCTACAACGACCTCGGGCCCACGGTCAATCATCGCTATATCATTGAAAATTCGCGGACGGCCTTTTTTACCGCGTGGGAAAACGGCCAGACCGGACTCTGGTATCTGGACAAGAGCACCACGCCATGGACTCTCGATTACATCGCCAATTCTGGCGAGAACCCCTTCTCGGATCCCATCACCATCCCCCAACTGGGAACATCTTTCGGGGCCTTCGGGACTACCGATCCAGTGGGAGGAAGTCTGATTTCGGCAACGAACTTAAGCTACGTCACTTTTAGCGGGTTGACATTCGAAGTAGACAACAACACTCCGGTGGCGACCAACTATTCGACGGGAGTGGGCGGAGGGTTCAACAGCGACGACAATGGCGAATCGAATGTTCCTCAGGTCATCGATTGCGAAAGCTGCCAGTTCGTGACGTTTAACGGCATCACCGTGCGGCATACTTCGGGAACGGGCATTCGCGTAGCGACCGCACCCTCAACGATCACCTGCACCTCTACCTCGCCATGCGTCACCATTGAAAACTCAAAGTTCTACGACATCGGCGACGACGGAATACATATCGGTCACGTTCCTGTCGGTACCGACACTTCGGCGACCGCGGTGCAGAACATACTCGTAACGAACAACTACGTTCAAGGCTTTTCTCGTGTGTTTCCGGATGGGGAGGGAATTGCCCAGGGTAACGGGTTCAACACCACTTACAGCTATAACGACATTGCCGACGGCTACCATGCCGGTCTTTCGGTCTGTGAGAACGCGTGCCCGCCGATCGCTGTGAACGGAAACAACGTGGTCAGCTCCTTCAACCACATTCGCGACATCAACCAGGGAATCACCTCAGATGGTGGAACTCTTTATTACCACTTGGGCGGCGGCGGCGGCAGCGCGACCGGTGGCCTGATTTCCAACAACTTCGTTCACGACAACACCGATTCTTCGATTATCGACAACCCGCTATACGGATCGTACCCTACGCACGGAAGCGGCTACGGCGGCCACGGCATTTACCTGGATAACCAGACCGCTGACGTCAACGTGGAGTACAACGTGGTCTACAACGTTTCCGGGAGCACCGCATGGATGACGGGAGGGCCCGCCCAGGTTACTAATTGGAAGCCGAATACGTTCACGGGCAATATCTTTGCCTATGGACGACTGAACATGTTTGCCGAACAGCAGCCGTGGCCGAATTTGAGCTCCTGTCCCTCGACCTTGTCGCCCCTCGTCAAACTGGCGAGCAACATCTTCTACTTTGATTTAAACGAAACTTCCAACTCCTCCAATTCACTCGGATTTTATGTGCAGGGTGGCTGCGCTTATTCCTGCTCGGCCGGGGCCTCCGCCAACTACAACAACTTCCAGGATTACACCGACAACTTGTACTGGAGAACGGACGGCAACTTTGCCAGCGATCCCGATCAGTTCCACGTGTACAACTCGACTTTTTCACCCCCAAGCAGTTGCCAGGGGCCAGCAAGCACCACCGCGATCGCTAACCAATGGAAGTTCATCCCCTTCCACAATTCCACCAATTCCAACGACTCATGGCAAGCCGGAACCTACTCGACTCTGCCGTTGAATGTCACCGAAGATGCGCAAGGGCTCATTTCGCAGCCGACGTTCTATTCCTCGATCGGCAGCTGCACGTCAAAGGCAGGCGCTTATTGCCTGGCTGGAAATCCCACAGGGATGACCGGCTTTAACTACACCGACACCAACAGCACCGTGACCAGCGCGGGCAGTACCCTTACTGCTCCCGCTACCGTCCCCGCAACCTTCCCAACGTATATCTACAGCGTCACCGGCTCCTTCTAGCCGGCCGGTGCTTTTGGCGGCAGATCCGGCAGGTTGCCGGATCTGCCCCAAAGCCCGACGTGCGGCCAGGGAACTTTAAGCGCTACAATTGCGTAATGTCTAGTAGAGATCGTAAGTTCGCAGGAGGGTCGCCATGTACTGCAATTACTGCGGAAAGGTGATTCAAGACGATGCCGCCAATTGTGCCTATTGCGGTATTCGCGTAGGCCTCTCGGTCGCGCGCAAACGTCTGGCCCGTCCCCGCCAGGGACGCAAAATAGCCGGGGTCTGTCTGGGCTTCTCCGAATACTTCGATTTGGACGTTACGCTGGTTCGCCTGATCTGGCTGATCGCCTGTCTGCCGCCCATGACCTGCATCGGCCTGCTGGCTTACCCGATCGCCTGGATCATAATGCCCGAAGAACCGCTGCTGCTGGCTCCACCGGTGGGAGCGGGGCAAGTGACCAACCCGTAGCGATTGTAGTTTTAGCCAAGGTAATGCAGGAATTTGCCTTGGCCATCGAATCCCGGAAACACCACCCCCAGATTCTTGTTCCCCATGTGCCGCGCCACGGCTTCCCCGATGACTTGACGAAAGTCCGAGGTCAGACCCAAGTCTCGGCCTTCGTAAAGCTGCGATTGATCGAGACCCGGCCAGCGCCCATAAACTCGGCCTCCACGCACCGGTCCGCCGAGCACGAACATCACGTTGGCGTGGCCGTGGTCGGTGCCGCGATTGCCGTTTTCGCGCGCCGTGCGACCAAACTCCGACATCGTTACCACCACGGTGTCTTCTCCGAGATCGCCCAGATCGGTCCAAAACGCCGACAATGATTGCGAAAACTCCGTCAGTACATTCGCAATTTGCCCTTCGGTCGAACCTTCGTTAACGTGATGGTCCCAGCCGCCGATATCGGCAAAGGCAACTTGCACTCCGAGATTGGCCTTGATGAGCTGCGCCAGTTGCCGCAAGCTGTCTCCGAATCGTCCCTTGGGATAATTTGCATTGGGCGAAGGCGTGTACTTACCGGGGTCGGCCGCCTTCAACATCTTCACTGCGTCAAACGTTTCCTCGCCCGTTCCGTGCAGCACGGCGTCAGAAGAATGGTCGTACATGGCCTCGAACGTTGCCGCCACCGGAGATGGTTTTGGCCCGCGTCCGCCAACGGAAAAATCGTTGATGTTATTCATCGCCACTGCCGGCTCCGAGCCACTCAAAATTCGCGGCAGAGATGGTCCCAGCGCAATCGCGCGAAACGCCGAAGCCTGTGCGGGTTGCGGCGTGGCGTGAAGCGAACGGTTAAGCCAACCGTCATCGGTGATCTTGACGCCCGGCGTGCCCGACTCCATAAAATCCTGCGCATCGAAATGCGAGCGCGTGGGATCGGGCGATCCCGCCGCGTGAACAATGGCCAGATGGCGCTGCTGCCACAACGGTTGAAACGAAGCCATCGCTGGGTGCAGCCCGAAGAATCCATCAAGATCGATAACTTTGTTGCGGGGAATATTAATGCTCGGGCGCATCGCATAGTATTGAGGCTCTGCGTGCGGCACCACGATGTTGAGTCCGTCCGCCGCACCGCGCTGAAAGATCACAACCAATCGCTTGTTATTCGTTCCCGGCGCAACTGCGCCAAAGGCAGCACGCTTCAGAAATGCGGGCATGGCCGTGGTTCCGACCAGCGCCAAAGCGCCATTTCTCAGGAATATTCTTCGGGTAACCGACATAGAAACATCTCCTACTTCCATCTCTTCGCTCTTAGCCAACGCTCATCTTCTCTGGAACTCTGGCGAACCCAACAATAAACCCGCCATCG
>Ga0302325_10036234_pt1 | contig 10060 bp, 5 predicted proteins | sample Palsa_T0_2_FD_201948 | JGI IMG/M metagenome (GOLD analysis project Ga0302325, IMG submission 201948) | Peat permafrost microbial communities from Stordalen Mire near Abisko, Sweden - Palsa_T0_2 | ecosystem: Environmental > Terrestrial > Soil > Palsa > Peat permafrost | place: Sweden: Abisko... | reverse complement strand
CCGGGACGGTCTTGCCGGTCCAGGAGGTGAGGGCGCGAATGTCGTCGGCCTTCACCGATTTGCCATCTTCGCGGCGCAGCAGGTTCTCCAGCAGAATGCGGAGAGAGAACGGCAGGTGCTGCGTGGCGCAGCCCTGTTTTTCCAGCGCATCAAGACGGTAAATCTCCAACTCCCGCTTGCCCACGCGGAGGATGGAACGACTGTTAAAGCTGTTCATGGATGAGTCCCTTCTTACTATATTGAGGATTTATGAGAGGGCGCGGATTCCAGCAAGTACGAAAACTGTTTGAAGAGCGTGTGCCGTCCCTACGGGACTCGGTTCATTTTCCACCTTACCCAGCACTCCGCCTTACCACCCCAATTCGCGCACAAAAACGCGCGAATTGGGGGACCCGGTTTCGGCTCCGTGCTGGGCTAGGTTATGCCGCGCCTACGGCGCTGTTCTTTCGCGCCTCATATTCCATTGCGAAAAATAACTGGTTCTCGCACAGACTCTTAAGCCCTGATCTTCGTTATGCTCGTTCGGCACGACGGAAAAAGTCCGAAAAGCAGATCCCTCGCGGACTAAAGCCCGCTCGTGATGACAAAAATAAAAGAGTGGCGATGCGCGGCTAAAGCTGTGCCCCTTCAGATTAGCCCAACCAACTATCTTAACTCGCCGCCGCGTGGAGTGAATACAACTTATAGGATAGGAAGCTCAGCGCGCTTTTCTCTGTAGCTCCGAACATTCATCGTGCAATTTGGCGTCGTGGGTCAGGCCGTCGGCTATCATGCACTCGTCCACCGCGGCCTTGGGGTCGGAGTCCTTTAGCAGGTTAGTGAGCATGATGTGCGGCCTGGGCCAGTCGGGTGAGAGCCTGGCCGCGGCACGCAACTCGGCGACGGCCAACGTTAGGTCATTTTTTTCTTGATAAACGATGGAAAGATCTAAGTGGGCCTTGGCGCTTTTGGGCTGGAGTTTGATGGCTTCCTTGTACTCGGCAATGGCCTCGTCCGGCCTGCCGGCGTTGTCCAGCGCACTGCCCAGGTTTATATGAGTACTGGTGATGTTATAGCGGTCCTGCTCGCTCATCTTTTCTTTCGGCTCCAGCGCGAGGGCCGCGCGATAGCTCTGGATGGCCCCAGCGAAGTCGCGCCTGGCGTAGAGCACGTTGGCCAGACTGCTTTGCGCGCTCGCCAATTTCGGATTGAGCCGCACCGCCTCCCGATATTCCGCGATGGCGCCGGCGAGGTCAAGGTTATGCTGCAGCGCCAGTCCCAAAACGTTGTGCGCGTTGGCATCGTCAGGCCGTAGGCGAATCGCTGCTTTCAGTTCGATGATGGCCTCGGCATAACCCTGACCGTTCAGGCAAAGCCGTCCCAGATTGTAGTGCGCCTCAAAATAGTCGGGATATAGCTTAGTTGCCTCTTTGTACTCGGCGATGGCGTTTTCCGTATTGCCCGCGCGCTCGAACACGGCGCCTTCATGAAAATGGCGCAGCGCATCGTCGGGAACGACCTGCTTTACCGGTGTGGCCAGTGTGGCCAGTGTCGAAGCTGGCGGCGGAGCGGTTGCGGGAGGTGACGCGGGTTTCTGCTGAATGGGCGACTTCGGGGCAGGCTGAGGTTGCGGAGCATCCTGGGCGAAGACCAATCCGCAGGCGAGCAGGAACAAGATTAGGGTAGCAGGAAAGCTGCGCAGCAATAACATTTCGATTCGATGTCTCATCATGCAAATGCGAAGGCCCACATTGGGTACGGAGGGTGGCGCACGGCTTTAGCGGCTGGGTGAGAACCGTGCCGTCCCTACGGTGTCTGTGTCGTAGCTGTGCCGCCGCTCTGCGGCTCAGTTGTTTTTCCCATTTCACCGCGGGCTCACGCCCGCGGCTAACACAAATGTCGCCGCTGCGCGGCTGGTTCGATCCCGAATGCGATAGACCGCCGAGGTCATGGCAAGCATTACCTCAGGCGCTAAACCGCGCCTTTCACGGGGACCGTAATGCACCGCTGAAGCGGTGCTCCACCCGTCACCGACAGCACCGAGAGTGAACTGCTTCCAGCTAGAGTATATCGCTTGCAGGCTTCAATGGATTGGTGTTCCGGAGGCGCTGGAGTTGCGTTCTGCCTGCGTCTTCGGCGGAGGTTCACGGATAGTTGCGACCGCCTTCTTCATGTCCTGGAAGTGGCCCGTCTGGTAGCCGTAAGTTCGCTGCGGCAGCCGCGCCGCTTCCCCCGCAATAGCCTTCGAGCGGTCGCCAGGATTGGGATGGTCGGACTGGAATACGAACGCCCCACTCTGGTCGTTCAGCCTAGCGAAGAAATTGGCCATCTGGATGGGATCGTAGCCCGCCTCGGCCATCAGGTGTGCGCCCATGAGGTCAGCCTGGCTCTCGTGGATGCGGTTGAACTTCAGCAGCACGCTGTCAGCGCCCAATCCAATGCCGAGTTGCGCGAGCTGTCCCATTAGGGTGTCGCTGTTGGTGAGCTGACCGGCGAGGGCTACGGGAAGCTGCATCAGGTCAACCTTGCTGGCCTGATTGGTGCCGTGACGCAGGATGACGTGCGACATCTCGTGGGCCATCGCGCCCGCGAACTGCGCCTCGCTGGCAACCGTCCTTAGCAATCCGGTGTTGATGAACATGGGACCGCCCGGCAGAGCATAGGCGTTGATCGCAGGGTCGGCAACGATCTGGAAGGTAAAGGAAAATCCACTGTTTCTCGCCTCCGGCGCCGCCATCAGCCTCTTGCCCACGGAATTCACATAGGCGGTGAGCACTGGATTGTTGACGATGGTCACACGCTCGCGTATCTGCGCCGCCAACTCCTGGCCGAGCTGAATGTCCTGCTGTTTGGTGAAGAGGTTGAAGCCCTGCTTGATCTGGGTGGGACCTCGGGCGTCAGCGGCTGCCGATAACAGCAGCATCACCACGACTGCAGATTTAGTCGAGCAGCGGATTCGATCTGCAAGCCTATGATGCATGGGATGAGCGAACATCTTTCCCCGAGCGCATTTTACATCGGCGCATCGCAGGGTGATGTTGGGGAACATTGCCGAATGCGGCCAGCCGAAATTGAACAGGCTAGTGTTCGCCACTGGTAGTGGTGGAGATTGGGCTTCGCTTGCAGGAAGGTACAAGGGCTACGATATGATCGAACGTCTGTTACGTGAAGGCTCAGCCCATCGCCATGGATCAACGCCGCTTCCAACGCTTACTGCGCCGCACGGTTGCATTGCCGGTAGTACTGCTGGTGTTGCTGGCAGCAACTTTGGCTGCGGAGATACTGGTGCTCTCATGGTCGCTGCGCTGGGTCGATCACTCGGACCAGGTCGTTTCGCAAGCTCGCCAGGCGATGCGCAGTATCTCCGAGATGGATACCGAGCTGCGGGGATATTACCTGACGGGCGATCAGACTTTCCTGGAATCCTACGACGATGTGAAAGCGAAGGTGCCGGAGCAACTCGACACCACGATGGAACTGACCGCCGATAATCTCGGTCAGCAGGCGCGATTGCGCGAACTCCGCGACCTGTATGCGAACTGGATGCGGTGGGCGGATGGGCAGATCATACGCCGGCATCAGAGCCCTCTCTCGCCCGAGGACCTGTTTGCCGGCCAGCAGTTGATGTCGGAAATTCGCGACAAGCAGCGGGATTTCATAAACGCAGAAGACGGCTTGCGCCGGGTTCGCTCGCATCGCGCCAAGGTGTTCAATGGCGCCGTAATCGGTTCCGCCGTCGGAGTTTCACTGTTGGTCGCCGTGCTGCTGTTTACTCTTACGCGGCGCGAATTATTAGCGCTGTCGACCACTTACGAAAATCACCTGCGGGCGGAAGCCGCGCAACAACAGCAACTGAAAGAAAGCCGCGAGCTGTTTCAGATCACGCTCAAGAGCCTAGGCGAGGCGGTGGTCTCAACCGACCCGGAAGGCAATATATTGTTCATCAATCCCGTAGCGCAGCAGCTTACAGGATGGGAATACACAACGGCCGCGGGCCGCCCCTTTGGCGAGGTCATGCGCCTGGGCGATGAACGGACCAGGTTGAACGTTGAGGACCCAATTGAGGCAGTGCGCCGTGCGCAGAAGGTGGTCGGCTTCTCGAACAGCCTGATGTTGACCAGCCGTAGCGGCGAAGAGCATCCCATCGAGTTGACCGGGTCGCCCATCCTCAACGACCGGAGCGACGTGGTGGGCGTGGTGGTTGTGTTCCGCGACGTGACGCAGCGGCGCCAGACGGAGCAAATCCTGCGGACCAGCGAACGGCTGACTCTGGCGGGAAGATTGTCAGCCACGATTGCGCATGAGATCCGCAATCCTCTCGACACCGTGACGAACCTGGTTTATCTGCTGCAACATGAACCGGGACCGAATCCGGCCGCGGCGCAATATCTGCAAATGGCAAGCGATGAACTTGTCCGCATCGCGCAAATCACCGGCCAACTGTTGACCTTCCACCGCGAGGCAAGAAGTCCGGTGGCGGTGGACCTGACCGAAGTGCTGGAAAGCGTCCTGACAGTGTTCGCTCCGCAGATCAAACAAAACCACATTGTGGTGCAGCGCCGCTTCGACACCGATCGCTGCGTGCGAGGATTTCCCGGCGAGTTGCGCCAGGTTTTCTCCAATCTGGTGGGGAATGCCATCGAGGCCATGACGATAGGGGGACAACTGGTGTTGCATACGCGCGAGTCCAGCCTGGCCGGCGATCCCGCACGCAGGGGCGTACGAGTGACCGTGCTCGACAGCGGAATCGGCATTCCTAAGGGCGTTCGCCGAAATCTGTTTGCCCCGTTCTACACCACCAAAGGCGAGAAGGGCACCGGACTGGGGCTTTGGATCAGCCGCGGCATTACAGAAAAACACGAGGGCACCATTCACGTGAGCAGCCGCATTGGTAAAGGGCGAAGCGGCGCCGCGTTTTCCGTATTTCTTCCTTTCGAGCAAGAGCTTGGACTGCTGGACGTACGCGCCGCCCCGCCGGTAACGTAAATCAATGGCCGGGTGAGCAGCCGAGACAATTCGCTTGCGCAGTGCTTCATGGCAAACGCCAGGCTGGAATGCGGCGAAGAATCAGAGTCACATTCAGGAGCGGGAATGGCTTCGGTTTCCTCGAAAGCTTCGAGGCGTAAGAACAGGAGTGGACCTCGCAGCGGTCGGGACCAGGCACCCGCACTCCAGCCACGCTTTCTCGCGTCGCCCAGGACGCCGTGGATTCTCGCTGCGGTCCTCGCGCTGCTCACCATCGCGGTGTACTCGCCCGTCCACAGTCATCCGTTCTTCACCCTGGATGACGGACCGTATGTCGTCAACAATCCGCATCTGCTGGGCGGAGCGTGGGAGACGATCACCTGGGCGTTCACCACCTACGATCTGGCCAATTGGCATCCCGTCACGTGGCTGTCGCACGCTGCGGACGCGCGGATGTTTCAGTCGGCTTCCGGCCATCATGATGTGAATCTGCTGCTGCACGTTATCAATGCGCTGCTGCTGTTCTGGGTGCTGCTGCGCGCGACCGGCTACAGCGGCCGCAGCTTCATGGTGGCGGCGCTGTTCGCACTCCATCCTATCAACGTCGAGACGGTAGCCTGGATTGCAGAGCGCAAAAACGTGCTCAGCCTGCTGTTCTTCTTGTTGGCGCTGGGAGCCTATCGATGGTATGCGTCCGAGCCGCAGGTCGGCCGCTATGTTGCCGTGGCGCTTCTCTACGCTCTTGGCTTGATGGCCAAGCCCCAGGTGATTACTTTCCCCTTCGTTCTCTTGTTATGGGACTACTGGCCGCTCCGCAGAATGTTCCACGTGGAACAATTTGTCGAACGTTCGTCCGCCGATGGCCTTTCCCAAATCGGGAAAGTTGTCCCCGCGCAGAAGCTCTCCTGGCTGGTGTTGGAGAAGATCCCGCTGCTTGCCTTGTCGTTGGGCAGCGCAATCATGACCATGAAAGCGCAAGGCGCGGCGGGCGCATTGAGGTATTATCCGCTCTCCATCCGGCTGGAAAACGCGATTGTCTCTTATGTCCGCTACATCGGGAAGGCATTCTGGCCATCGCGGCTGGCGGTGTTTTACGCCCATCCCGAGCTGGCCGCGTGGCAGGTGTCGGCAGCGTTACTTCTCTTGCTTGCGATCACCGCATTCGTCATCCAACAACGCCGGCAACGTTATCTCGCGGTGGGCTGGTTTTGGTATCTGGGAACGCTGGTGCCGATGATCGGCATCGTGCAAGTGGGCGAGCAAGCCATGGCCGACCGCTACGCCTATCTTAGTTTCATCGGCCTGTTTCTCATGGTCTGCTGGGGAGTTGCGGAACTGGCTGAGCAAAGGCAGCTCTCACCGGCGTGGCTGGCCGCACCCAGCGTCGCTGTGCTGCTGGTCCTGACTGTCATCACATACCGCCAACTCAGCTACTGGAGCGATAACGTGATCCTGTGGTCGCGCATGATGGCAATCTCCAGCGGCAGTTACGAGGTGGAGGAGAATCTTGCGGTCGCGCTGCTGGACAACGGACAAGCCGAGCCGGCCATGCAGCACTTTCAGCGTGTGACCGCGCTGGTTCCATCGTCTCCCGGACTGATGGGACGCGAGCTGGCAGGCTATGCCGCGGTCGCGCACTTGTACCTCGGCGCCTATGCGCAGCAGCGTGGCGAGCCGGCGGACGCCATCGCGCACTACAAGAAAGTGCTCGAAATGGCGCAGGACTTCGCCTCGCAGAACGTTTACGCGAACCTTCCTCCGTTGCTCACCCGAATGAAGGCCGCTGCCCTGGGAAATATGGGAGATGCCTATTACGCAGTGCGCGACTTTCCCAATGCCAAGACCAGCTTCGAAGCGGCCTTGCAACTGGATCCGCGCAGCCCGCGCCAGTGGATCGGCTTGGGGGTGGTGGAACAGAAGTCCGGAGATGCGGGCGCAGCCGCGCAGGCGTTCTCGCGAGCGACCGAGATGCAGCCTTCCGCTGTCGGATACTTGCTGCTGGCTCGGGCGCTGGAACAAAGCGGCCACAAGCAAGAAGCCCAGGCCGCGCGGCAACAGGCAAATCTCTTAACCCAGAATCTCGCGGCAGCCGAGCAGACCGTGGAGAAGCTGTTGGCGCAATAAAAGAAGCCAAGCTCTGACTAACCGGCCAGAGGGAGCTACGGTCAGCAAAGATCGAGGGCGCGGCGGGTTTCCTCGATGCGTCCATGGCCGAGACGTTCGCGGAGTTCGAGTGCCGCGGTGAGGCGCTGGCGGGCAAGCTCGCGCTCGCCGAGCCGCAGGTGGGCGAGACCGCAAAAGTGGAGACCGTCCGCCTGTCCCCAGGCATACGCGCAGTCCGGTTGTTCTGAGCGATCGAGCGCCTCGCGAGCGTTTCGCAGAGCTTTGCGCGCGTCGCCAGCGGCGAGGAGCGTTTCGGCGAGGACGAGGCGGAGTCCAATGGAGTGTTTTCCGAACATGCAGGTGTCCGCTAGGAGGATGCCGGCTTCGGCTTCGGCAATTGCCTGGGGGTAATCCCCGAGATGCCGTTGGAGCTCGCAGGCCGCATGGAAGCAGCGGAGCTGGAGTTCGACGGCCCCGGACCGGTTGGCAAAGGCACGAGCGTCCTGCAAGTGCTGGCCAGCCTGGGCGGGGTCCTCAGGAATAACGAGCCGAGCTAGAAGAACGTCGCAGCGGCAGAGATTGTCGTTATAGTTGCCTCTGATCGTGTATTCCCGATTGGCTTGCGTCTGGCTGTATGCTCCGGGCCGGTCACCCTGCATCAGCTTGCACTCGGCCTCCTGGATGCCGCGTAAGCTGAACAAAGGGCTGCGTTCCAATTCGGTAGCGCGCTGAAAATCGGCCGTGGCAGCAGCGATGTTTCCCAGGGCGAAGTGCGATGTTGCTCGAAAGGCGAGAGAAAAAATTTGGTAGTCTACGCGTTGCGCTTCCGTGGCCAGCGAAACCGCGCCCTCTGAGTACACGAGAGCCTGCCGGAAGCGCCCTGCATAAAGCTCGACCTCAGCGAGGTTCTGGTCACCCAGAGAGTCGGTTTGCAACTGTTGACTTTGCGCTAATGCCCGCCGTGCCCGGGTGAGATCACCGAGGTTCCTGGCGAACATGCCAAGGTCGTTGACGAGCACGGCTTGGTCGTGCAGGGACAGGCGAGGCTCGATACGGGAAAAATCATCCTCCGGAACGAAGCGCTCCAGGATGCGGAGACCACGGCCGTTGGCTCCCAGAACCCGGCCAAGGTTTCCAAAGCAACCCAACCCGTACCAGTACAGATCAAACGCTTCCTGAACCCGGCCCGCGAGCAGGGTCTCTTCAATCAGCAATTCGTATTGATCCAGGACCGTCGGGTCGCTCGGCTTCGCGTCTGGCCGAGACTCGAGGCTTGGCGCCAGCTTGGCGCGCACCGACTCATGGACGGACTCGGGTTTCGTCACTAGAAGACTACGGAAGAACTCGCGGAGGAATGGGTGAGCGGAGTATACGGCTTGCTGATTGGTCTCATAACGAAACACCAGGCCGAGCGTCTTGAGCCGCTCCAGGAGGCTTACCAGTTGCTGGTCTTTGAGGCCGATCAAAGCTCCGGCCACTTCCCCGCCAGACTGCACGATCCAGCCGAGAATTTCGACCTTCACGCCTCGTGGAAACAGCGAAAGGCGCGCGAGAAGGTCACGCTCGACCGGAGTGAGGGCCTTAGCATATTGCTCCAGGATACGGTGCAGTCTCCCGGCCTTGGGATCGGACCCTTCCGCTTCCGTCAGGGAGAACTCCGGCGCCCGGCTCGGATCGCCTCCGGCGAAATTGCCGATATAGGAACCGAGCACGGCCACGGAGAGCGCGTGATAGAAGCCGCCGATATTGAGCGGTTCCAGCAACTGCGCCAGCGCGGCATCGTCGCCTTTCACCTTCCAAGCTCGCAGCACGTCAAGCGCAACCGGGCGCTCGAGGTCGTCCAGCACGATGGCACGATGTCCAGCGCCAGTGTAGCCATCGAGATCGACGAGCGGAAAGCGCGAGGTCACGAGGGCGCGGGCACTCCCTACGCCTCCGGCCAGTGCGCACACCAGGCGCTTCAGTTGCAAATCTTCGAGCTCTCCGCGGCGCCGGTGGTCGCCTTCGCTTTGCACACGCTCCAGTCCGTCGAGAACCAATACATGCGGAAAGTCGCCGGAGAGTGCGATTTGTAGCCGCTCCAGCATTCCGCCGGTTGGCGTGTCCTTCTCGCCGGTGAAGTAAAGATAGGCTGCGCGTAGAAACGCGTCGGTATGTGGGTCTTCGTAAAACGACCAGACAAAGACCCCGGCGCGGTCTGAGAGCTTTGCCTGATGCAGAGCTTCATGAACCAGCGCAGTCTTGCCCGTGCCGCCCGCGGCGACCACGGAAACAACGCGATCTGGGGTGACCGGGGTCTGAAGCCAGTCCTTCAGCTCCTGAAGCCTACCTGCACGCCCTCGGAAATGCTGTGCCGGTTGCAGCGCGTGGCAGAACAGCGGTTGCCAGACGCGGGCGGTGGAAACCGGCGCGTAACCGGGCTGCGGGGCGAAGTTGGCCAGCGTGATCGCCACCTGCCCGGCTAATTCATCGGCGGTGGAGAATGTTTTTCGTGTGAACTCGTTTTCGAGGTATGCCTTAAACTCCTGGAGCTTTTGAACCGCTTTGAAAATCTCCGCGGCCTTCCCCGGTTCCGAAACTAGCCGGTCCTGTTCCTTGGCCTGAGTCCAGGACGCCTTGGGGTCAACGATGAAAGCAAAAACTGGCTTACCGGCGTGTCGTGCCGAATCTACTTCGAGCCAAGTAATCGACCGCTCGCCGTCGCCGCCTAACGCTTTTGGCGGAACGTAACCGTAACGGTGGGCAACGATGCAGATGACCGCGTCGGCGTCAGCTGCCATCTGCGTAACTTCGCTTGCTGGCTGGCCCGACTGCGCGGAGAAAGTCTCCATCTGGATCGGCAGGTTCTTGAGGCCCAACACTGCGTCGCGGACCTTTTCGCGATAATCGAGGAGGTCAACCGCAGTGGACGAAATGAAGATGCGGAGAACAGGACGAGTGGCCACGTCGGAAGTGTACCGCAGCTTTATCCCAGCGGCAGGGACCGCTTACGCTATGCCCTGAGTTTTCTTAG
>Ga0302325_10036233_pt1 | contig 10060 bp, 13 predicted proteins | sample Palsa_T0_2_FD_201948 | JGI IMG/M metagenome (GOLD analysis project Ga0302325, IMG submission 201948) | Peat permafrost microbial communities from Stordalen Mire near Abisko, Sweden - Palsa_T0_2 | ecosystem: Environmental > Terrestrial > Soil > Palsa > Peat permafrost | place: Sweden: Abisko... | reverse complement strand
TTCAACGACCAAAAATGATAAGAACGAAGCCCAGATCAAGGTGCGCTAAGATTGCCTCTCACACCACCTTTGCCACCAACTTCCCTACATGTAACCGTCACAGCCAGATCATCAGCAACGTTGATCATCACTTCGACCTTGCCTCCCTTCTTTACACCCTTGATGGCAGCTTCGGCCAACACGTTCCCGACTTTCCAGACCTTCTCCCGAACATCCTCTAGTTCATCATCGCTGTCGTCCGAGTCGCTGTCCTCATCCTCGTCTTTCTTCCCATTGGTCTTGGGTTTCGGCTCTGGCTTCGTGACTTTAATATGCGAGCCTCCCTCCACTATCTTGATCAAGACATCACCACCTTCCTTGGGTGTAGCAATGTTGATTGTTCGTCGAGCGGGAACAGCAGTCTCAGCTGCGATTATGGGAGTGAAGATACCCTTGTCTGTATCTCCGGAAATAGTCAAGACACCAATTGCATTCGTGAGATGCTTCACAGTTGTGACAGCAGGGTGCGTCGACTGCTCGATATCCTCCTTCTCGTACTCTTGGATCAAACTTGCTTGTAGGGCTGCTCCTCGTGCTTGTAATTCAGAGGGGTTGATTGCTGTGGGTGTCGTAGAGGGAGCAAGGATGGTAGTAGTCTCGGGGAAGATGGCGGCCATGTTTGAGGCAATCTTGGGGGTGTGAGAAGTTCCGCCTGAGAGAATCACTTCGTCAATTTCGAGAACATCGAGACCCGCCTTCTTGACGACACCTTCGATCAGGCGATTGAAGCCGTCGAAAACCTTTCTCGCAATGGTCTCATAGCGTAATCTGTTGATTGTGGAGGCGAAGTCGATACCTTCTGCGAGACTCTCGACGCTGAAGTTCGCATTGGTTCCGATGCTGAGCGCCTTCTTGGTAGCTTCTGCTTCAAGCTTCAGCTTGGCCAGACTGCGGGCGTTTTCGCGGGGGTCGGTGGTGTTCCACTTGATGAATTCTTTCGCAAAGTGGTCTTGCAAAACCTTGTCAAGGTGTACACCGGCAAATTCGTAGTCATGCGCAGTGGCAAGAATGGTGTACATGCCTCCTCTCGATGCGATGACTGCCACATCGGATCGAGTACCTCCCAGATCTGCAACTACAACAATCTTATCCGCCACCTTGGCCTCTGGCCGAGCATCATACGCAAGGAGGGATGCAATGGGCTCACTGATGAGCTGCAAGACTTCGAGACCGGCGTCATTTGCTGCTTTGGTGAGGGCAGCTTTTTGCTTCTCGCTGAAGTTTGTCGGGACAGTAATGACTGCGGAGTTGACTTGTTTTCCAGTGAAATCGGACGCAGATTGTGCCAAACGTTTCAGATGACGAGTGGCTACCTCTGAGATGGTGACGACAGATGGTTCGCCCTCCTCCTTATCTTGTATTGTGAATGCGATCGTGCCTTTCTGTTCTTGGGGGTGCGCCGAAGCGTGGCAGTGAGTCGGGTCTATCGACTTGAAGCTGTTGCCACAATTAGTACAAAAATAAAGAATGATGGTTAAATTATCCTACTCTTGTCCCAAGAAGTCCCTGAAGTATGCGACAGTGTTTTTGCTGTTTCGAATAAGTTGTTGCTTGGCTTGTTGGCCGTTATATTCTTCTCCGTCCACATATGACAGGATGGTTGGGATTTGGCGGTCTAGGCATAAAATTAGACGCTTTCCACCTGCAATTTGTTCCAATAGACAACATACCTCCATCCTCGTTGGCAATGACCTCAGCCTTGTCCTCGATCGTGGTATATGCGATTGAGCTGTTCGAGTTTCCAAAAGAGATACCAATAGCATGTCGCTCTCCGGGCGTAGTGCCACTGGCAGATGCCCCTTCTGCACCCATCTTGCTGGTACTGTTTATGAAGGAGGAAGTCTGTGAAAATGATGTTGTAAGAAAGAGATGTTTCTTGGCCTCAAATTCCTCGAGCTCGAACTTTTCTTTGCCCACAAAAATCAAGAAAACTCATTCGGGTTAGCGTGGGGTCGGGTCCCACTTTTAGCGCAAGGCTGAGAGAACCTCATGCAAAAAATAGACCGGAGCAAAGAATCCCAGTCGTCCACACAGTACAATGGCAACAGAAACATTTGTGCTGCCAGGGGAGATCATCGATCCTGTATCTCTCCCTTCACACCCAAAACTACCGCTCAAACTCGGTCCTGGCTTACGACATATCCCACCAAACACCATCGCCCCCACAGTCGCAGGCCAGCTCTGCACCGACAAGAGGAAGAATGCCGTTTGGGTAGAATTTAATGGGAGTCGTGTACGTTACATGCCCTCTTAATAGGAGATTCAGCTAAGATAGACAGTACATCCCCACAGTGGGGGATCTCGTTATTGCCACGATCCAGAAATCATCCGTCGACCTTTATTACGCCAGTCTGAGCGACTATACACCCAATGCCTCCCTCCCACAGCTCTCTTTCGAAGGTGCCACTAAGAAGACCCGCCCTCAGTTGTCATCTGGAAATCTAGTGTATGCACGCGTAACATTGGCGAACAAGCACATGGATCCAGAACTGGAATGCGTTTCATCGTCGACTGGGAAATCTGAAGGACTAGGTCCATTGACAGGTGGCATGTTGTTTACTATCTCATTGGGTATGGCGAGGAGGTTGATGTTACCGAAGCCTATGGAACAGGGGAATTTGGTGGTGCTTGAGGAGCTGGGGGCGCAAGGTGTGGCGTTTGAGATTGCCGTGGGGAGGAATGGGAAGGTTTGGGTGGACAGTAAGAATGTCAAGACAACATTGGCGATCGGAAGGGCGATTGTGGAAACTGATGAGAAGGGTTTAGGTGCGGGTGATCAGATAAAGCTGGCTAGGAAGCTGGCTAGAGATTTGTGAGCGGATTCTGGGAATGGACGGGATATGCATGGAACTGGCGTTCATTGATGCCTTGAATCGGGTTGCAGAAAATCACCCATGGGTTTCTATATCATGTTTTAAGCATGGTGTGGCACGGTTTGGGCTTTGCAGAGTGGTTGCGCTGGCTCCTGACCGACTGGATATGGAATGTTCGACGAATACCCACTCTAGCAAAGTCGAACTTTGGCCACCGTCATTCACACAGAAATCATCTGGAATGGAACCTCTACATCATCAAAAGAAGCAAGGGGACGCCTCGCTGCCCACTGAATGTGGTGGCTTCAAAGCAGAGCTGGAAATTCTGGCTTTACCAGGGTTGGAATCATTATAAATTTGACTCTTTGCACTTCTGTTGCTTTAGTCCGCTCTCACCCGCCAAGGTCCAATACTCTCTAAACTCCCCAAGGGAACCAGTCCTAAGCATGAATCCTCCTTGATCAATACATACATTTCATACCACTCAACTGCAAAATGCATGACATGTGATGGCACGAAAAGCGTAAACTAGCTCTTACTCTCGACGATGCTGTGGAAAGAATCTCAGTCCCTGAAACCCTTTTGACTGAGTCTGCTGGTAAACACCCCCCTTCCTGATATTGTGAACAGATGGGACGATGCAGAGATATACAACATCGTTGTTAGTGAGATTGTCCAAGCATAGATGAGTATCAGTCGGCCTCTTGTGGCTTCTTTCAGCATAAATTCTACTGTATGTAGAAGTCCGTGAGGTGAGTCGGTAACAGGTTTCTTAGGAAGCTGAGCGAAGCAAAATTGGAAAGCCATACATACCTTAATGCGGATTCTCCTCGGCAAACCTCTTGAAAGCTTCTCATAATACCTATTCACAGAATTTCCACTTGTTTTCCCTGTCTTCCGTTAGCGCAGTGGTCACGTTTGAAATTCAGATGCAGGGTCAGCCTTGCTCGCTTGCCTCGAGTCAACAAAGGTGAATTCGCGAATCAACTTCAACAATCCACCAAGCAAATTTTCCTCCCTTCCTGTTCAACCTCTCCATACTACCTTATAAATCCTCGACCGACCTCGACCAACCTCTGACAACATATCGTACATGTTAAGGCTGTGGGATCTTGCAATTGGAGTCTCGAGGTATCCCTCTCCAGAACCAATGCAGTTGTTTGCTTCGTTTCCCCTGAGCACCTGGATGCCACGTACCAAGGGGCACATTGGACTACCACGATCTGTGTCCCTTTCTCTTGGTAGGTCTTCCTCCTTCCCAAATTACTTCCACAGCTCCAGTCCCCATCTCGCGGGAGGACCTGGTCATGATCTCCGGTGCCTCTGACCTCACGCCTCCTAATCAAATCGGGTTCTCTGCTGACACATTTTCTCGGCGGAAACCTTTCTTTGCCCCTATTTTGCGACCGCTCGCAGAGGGTCGCAGAGGTAGCTCTCCCACGGTGACTGCTACTTACCATTTTTGCATGCCCAAAGCATTGAGATTAGTTCCTCTTCCTCTTTACTATCCAGCCGAAGCACATGACGACCAAATATCGGACTACGGAGCATACGAGACCACAGTTCAAACTGCAGCGATGATAAGACTCGCAAGATCGAAAATGCTTCTTCGCGTCGCTTCTGGTATTTCTCACAGGATCTATTACATCCGTGTTTATTCAAGGTCACTAGGGCATTGGCTGACCAATACCTCTGCGTTCGCAATACTGAGATGGTCGAACCCTCTTCATGGACAAATGCAACTTGCAGAGAATCAATTAAGGTTCGGTCTCCATCCTCTCCATCTTCCTCTCTCTCGGAGTTTATGATGATCCAATAACAAAAAACGGGACATACGATGCTGAAGATTACTCGTCGGCATTTCCTCACAGTGCTGGGACAGAATTTTGTGCGGAAATGCCTTCGAGTAAAGCCCAGCAATGATAACACTACAAGAGGGATATATTCTCTCGCTTCTGATACTTCTTTATTACTTTACTGCTCCTGTCTCGATTCAAAAGGCTTGGGACAATGGCTAACAGTCCTCCAGCAGATTTCCCCATCAACACCGGTGAAGGTTCCCTAGTTTCCATCACAATTATCCTCCCTTCACAAATTTAATACTCAAATAATGTGAATCTCTCTTATGCGAAGTTTCCGCTTTGCCTCCTACCCGTCAATTGATCTCCCGTATGTGGTGCAAGCGAGCGTCCGCTGCAATTCCATTCAAGTCGTTCCTGGTTTCTGACTGATCAATTTATCCAAGAAGCGCAAGTCACTCGACTCGCAGCCACCATACCAAGATCATCAGTGTTGATTTACGCTCTTGCAAATACTTTCAATCCCCCAAAGTGCGGGCTTGTTACGACCACGGCTCCGAACATGGTACAGTAGGACTTGCAGACCCGCACATGCTGATATATCGAATGCTGGATCGGCCTCACTATTCCAAAATTATATATGTAAATAGATCTTTCACGCAGCACCAAGACTCTGCCAAACTTACTTCTAGGATGTAACGTCTAACTGTTCTCGTCTACTTCCTGTTTCTTGGGCAGGAGGTCTGCTGGCTTGCTTATTTCAGGTGATGAAGTCTCTGCAACAAGTTAAAATTGGCACATTTTCTTTTCGGAAGGGAGTGTCGATTTCTGAAGTCGAATCAGCTCTTGAGCAGTTCCATTTTCACCTGCTGCGGTTGAGAGATTGCCGCCCTACTGTCTTCATTCAATGAAGCGAGAAGTTCAAACGCTTTGGCTCCGCAACTGAGCTAAACATAACTACGGTTTGTTTTTTAATGAACGGCGCATGGTATTTCAATAGCAAAATTTGGTCTTTTTTCTGATGCCAAAGGAATTGTGACTTGCACACGTGCTTTGCGCTTCATCACATCACATCACAACACAATCCCTCATCTGATAGGCAGCAACCTCACAGAATGGTACAGAACTTGACCTTCAATGGAAGTTGAGTCAGTATACAATTGTGGTTCAAATCTAATACGGTGAGGGAAGCTTCCAAGAACGAGACAATGCCTAGGCTTCGAAAATCCACTTTATTTAGATTGATCGTCATATTGCTTGCCGGAGGCCCCATTCTGCTTGAGCGATCCTTCCTAGATATCGTTGCCATCGATCAGAACATTTTATCCCCAGCATGGATTACAATAAAGAGCAACATAAATGGTAGAAAGATGCCGTGATACTGCTTCCGTCTAAGACTCCGGCGGCGACGGGGTTGGTGATATTCCCGGCATCATTTCGAAGCTCGAGTACCTGGATGATCTTGGAGTTAATGTAATCCATTATCAAAGTCTTCAAGTAGATATGGGGTATGACTTCTCCGATTCTGTGAACGTGTATCACCCTTACGGAACCGTGGACGATGTTCAAGTTCTCCTTAACCAGACACATGATGCAGTGGGACTCGGGGCCGAATGCGGGGTTCGTAGTTGAGATTACCAATCATGAGTGCGAGTAGATGACGTATGGAAGACCAAGGATGTTGAAGTGTAGAGAGAGAACCTATTGGGCTTGTTGAGCTTCTGGAAGAGAGTGCTGAGAATAAAGCAGGAGTACAAGGAACTTTGGGCTATGGGAGCGTCGGATTCTGATGGAGAATATTGGCGGTGGCAGTACGAGAGAAGAGACGTTATCTGCTTGGAGAAGGAGGGTATCTAATCACTAGCTGGTAATTCTTAAAGGACACGAATCAATTGGTTCTCTGGTAGCATCAGAAATCTGAGATATTGGTGGGAATCGAGGGTAGTACCTCGAGCTAGCACTAGTCATCATCAAACCTCTTGCTCCCTTCATTGGCCGGCACCGCTATATTAGACCAGTTCCAGTCCTCCTGCAGATATACCGAGAGACACGAACCGAGTACATTACTTGAGCCGACAGCCCAAAGAAGCACATCACTTACGCCCTCTACAATGTTCTTGGTACATAGCAACCAAACAAGAAGATATAGGTATCTCAAAAAAATATTCTATTATAATCGATCCATTCCGGGCATTATAGTCTACTTTATACCTCCTCTTAATTTATCGACTTAAAAACCAACGAATAGTAGCTTTGGTCCCCGGCAATATGATCTACAATATCCGCAGCCCTATGATTCTATGGCACGACAAAGACTACGACTCCATCCTGAACTTCTTCTTCCTCGTTCTTTGGCAGTTTACCGATCTTAACACTCTCACTATCACCTGGACCCCTATAGAGGATGCTCACCTTGTTGGAGACACGAAAGATGGAGAGGTTGACGAAGATACTCTCTCGGATGAGCAGAACAGGGAGTCGTAGTAGTGGTGGTGGTGAAAAGACTCCCTTCTAAATAACCCCGGTTCCCTTATCCTGCGGTTTTCTACTGCCCTTGCCTCAGAAAGTATTTCGTGCCGAAGCGTATAACCGTCTAGCAACTCTCTTTTGTACAACTAGCAAAACCTTTAACTGCTCCCCTCCCTGCCGGTTGGGATAGAAGCTAGAATATATGTACCGTCCGTGAAGAGATGTCTAAAGTCACTTAGAGCTTGAATCCAGGTGCTTAACGTGAGGAAAACGCTCCTTGTCAACTCTATACAATGGAGACTCTAGACCCGCCCTTCACGGCAGTGTATAGGCGCGTACGAAGGCGCAATATCAATCTCCTCCCTCCAACCCTTAACGCCCCCTATCCTCCTCCTCCTCCTCATAACCCACTGAGCGTCCTCAGGCGCAAAATATCCTCTCTTCGGCTCCGCCAAACGCCTCCCTAGTTCCCTCCGTGTCTGTATATATATGTGTATATTCGGAGGGCTCGCGAGAGGACACGGTGGCAGGATCGGAAGGCTTGTCGGTCGACAGAGGAAAACCTCTTCGTACGGTAGTATCGCCGATTCGGAGACTCAATCTTGGCTCTGCAGACTAGTAATTGATAAGTCCTTGGTCGTGAATGATAAGATTATCGTACAGTCCGTCCTTGAAAGCCTTACGAATCTTCGATCGGGCAAGCTTGCCTAGTGAGGACTTTTGGAGGAAGAATTCATTGAGGGGTAAGATCTTGTATGGGCCCAAAAGGAGAGCCGGAAGTTCGTAGGATGTACCGCGTACAGGTGTGAGTCTTCGCATCCCAGTGCAGAATGGTTGGAGAACAAATATCACATAAAAAGAAAGGCGCGGAGAGCTGTTGTGTTGAGTATAAGAGGAAACCAAACGTCCTCTGATACAGTAGCCGAAAGTAATGGAGCTTTGGGAATACCATGAAAAAATTGACAAAGAAACAAGCATTTGTCTTCTAGGTTGTGGAAAAGAAAGCGGAGGCCATATAGAGGACTAGGGAAAACAAAAACCGTTTTCACACGACGGCGCAAGCAAGCAAGCAAGCCCTTGCACAGAAAATGGGCGCATTCAGCTCAGGCATGCATTTTGGCTAGCACAGGCTACGCCTCACTTGACCTCCTTCCCTTCTTACTTCTCTTGCTTTATCAAAAGGCTAACAAACAATAGATGCTGGTAAATTTGCCATCCACTAGCTAATATCCTCCACCCAAAACAACAACCACTTCACCTTCCATTCAACACCCTCAATTCAGTACCAACCTCTCCAATTACCAAGACCCAACCTGACCTCATCGCGCCAACAGCGCGCCGGCAAGCACCATTGCAAGGCCGTCGATATAAGGTTCTGCGTAGTCCCTCGGCTATGGGCGGTGTGAAAAAGGGGTCCGGTTACCGGTTTATCCTCGGCGTATTCTCGTATCGAGGCCGGGCTGGATTGCGCAAAAGGGGGCGCGTAGCGAGACAGAGTTGGAACTTTGGAGCTGGGGTAGCATACACGGAACATACTAGGAGAGGGCATAGCTGTGAGCTGCAGGAGTGGGAAGAGTGCGCTGAGTGGAGAAGCAGAGTGCTATAGAAGAACTGGAGGACACGCACAGGTGAAGCCCAGGTCTTAGATGCTTTGTATGGGGTGGAAAGCAGGATGAGCAGGAATTCACTGCTTGTTGATGAGTTCTGCTACGGATTGAAAACATTTCCAATGCAGTTTCGTTTTCGTATTTAACGGGGGTCTTGAGTTGTCAGAGTCTGAATTGGAAAAAGACCCTTGACCGTAAGCCCTCCAGTTTCACAATGAATCGTCAAGGCTCTTTGTTCCTGCAAATCAAGCCAGCATCGCCATTCATTCTCTTGCCCTCTTGTTTCTTTCAACATTGCAAAGTCAGCACTGTCCTCAACAGCTTTCGAGCTGCTCTTCACCCTCGATCCAAAGTCCTTACCTCCAGGGAATTGCATCTAGTGCTGGTTGTGATCTTGAATCATTTACAGCCATACATCAATTGCATCCGCAGCCTCTTTGATTCGTGCAGCATGTGCCCTTCTATGCCATTCGACCAAGTCCTCTGACCACAAATATCAGCAGGTCCTCGGGCAAGCTCTTCTCTATCCCAACCTCCTCGAGCCTCTCTGCTGTTGCGTTCGCAGATCTAATTGCTCAAGCTCCCGCGAAATCACTGGCTCATTTAGATATTTGACAGAGAATAGGCTAAAAATGTTTTTTTATTGTCTATGTAAGTGAAACTATCATATTACTGATTCGTCCTTCAACATTGGAGATCTTTGCCCTTTCCTGGATTCTTTTTTTGGGCTGGAACTGCAAGCCATTTCAGCATATTCTGTATTCCAAGCCATCATTTACAGACAAAAATCAAAAATTTGCAAAGAACTTATTATTGTTCTGGTTAGCGCGCTCCGAAGTGCCTCCTTTTACACAAGCATGTGAAGTCATGTCAGTGCACTTTTTGGGCATGCGCGAGCAGATTACAACGGATAGAATTAAACAAAAGAAATGATTAGAATCAACAAGGCCATGCCTGTACATCAAACAAGCATAGCCAGCAGAGCTTTCAATGCATTGCATATAGCCTCATATATTGGGACAACTCAGGATAATGTGAAAAAGAGGCTAAAGGGTATCCAGTTACTGGCTGAATCCATGCACTGGGTTCCGCGCATACGAGAGACAATGATGTGCTTCCTGCAAAGAATTATGTTCCTGTCCACTAGCAAAAGAACCTCAGTTGCAGCCCTTGAACTGACCCATGTGTTTCTAAAAGGCGATGTTTGAAACGTGGAGGAAGGAATCGTGGGGTATAGTGGGGTGACCTTAACTTCAAGCCACATCTCAGGGGCTCGAATGCCGATGGGATTCAGTGAAGCATGGGGTTTTCTCGCCACCAACCATTACCCTAA
>Ga0302325_10036232_pt1 | contig 10060 bp, 12 predicted proteins | sample Palsa_T0_2_FD_201948 | JGI IMG/M metagenome (GOLD analysis project Ga0302325, IMG submission 201948) | Peat permafrost microbial communities from Stordalen Mire near Abisko, Sweden - Palsa_T0_2 | ecosystem: Environmental > Terrestrial > Soil > Palsa > Peat permafrost | place: Sweden: Abisko... | reverse complement strand
ACAAAGGATCGGTTCATACAAATACTCGAGTTCTGCCGCTCCACACCGCCTATGCTAGCCGCGATAGTGCACGTGACCACGTGACATGACCACGTGACATGGAATGGAATGCCAGAACCGTAACAATAATCAATTTAAATAACTTATAAATAAGTTAATTAAGTTGACTAATTCTTTGACACACTGTAATCTGGTAACAAAATCAAGGATTATCTATTAAGATATAGACTTAGGATTACAAAGATTTTATCAATAGACCTAGTTGCTTAAGATAGACAAGAGAAGTTAAGGGCATCGAGGAGAGCTAATGTCGGTTTAGAAATAGGTCACGTGGGTTTATAGAGGAGCTAATCCCGAAGCCATCCAAAGAAACGGTGCCCTTTTAAAGCCTTTAAGCTTGAGACCAAAGTTTGAAAAGGAAGTCTGCATCTTTTATATAGTAGATTGCTCCATAGTAACAATAGGTGGCTAATTTATAAAGAAGTCGCTACTTACCAGCCACTTATCTTCTATTATATTAGCCACTATATTCACATTAATAGCTACTTGTGAGTCACCTTTTTAGTCTATAAATTTACACTTGATTAATAGCTAATTGGGCACTTTTTAATAAGCTAGACTGCCCTTATTCTAATTAGCTTGCCCTTCTCAAGTATGCCCTTCCCAAACATATCCTCCTTAGCTCTTTATCCAATTATTAACATACAAATATTAAATAAAGATAGGTTAATACTTGTTACAGTTCTACGCTGGCACGTGCAGCGCTAGTACTGATCAGGCTAGGTTGGCGAACCTAGGATATTTAAGCATGCGCAGCTTTATATTTCCTACTTCCTTCCTTAGCTTTGTATAGTCGTAATTGAGACCCTTCTACTTTTGCCTTCCTTTCTAGGCCTTGAAGCTGGCGCTCGTGACAATACTTAAGGCTAAGTCCAAATTCCAGGTTCAAAAAGTGAGGTGATGCTAGGAGGTGATGTTACAAGAATTGAGGGGGGAGGAGGAAGGGCCTTAAAGAAGAAGAGAAGAACTATTATTAGGAATGTTCTATGGTATATGGAATGTAGTTATATTCCCATTGATTACTTACGGTTAGTAAGTTATTACGCACTCTTATTTATTATTTAAAGGCTTCAAATAGTATACTAGCCACCGATAATAGATTATCGCGTACACAAAGTATAATATTAACGATTTAATGCCGCTTATAAACCACTCGTTGCTACCGTGGGGTTGATAGATATAGAAATACCAAGTTCTTGTATGATCCACGTACGCTTCTAGTAATGGCGGGTTACGAGACGTATAAATCCTTCCCATCTGGGTGAGAGAAAACCATGTGAGAAATCTCGGGGCATATTCTCCATAGCCCTGTCGAAGTGTGTTTACGGCTTTTATGAAGCCTGCAAAGTCGCATGCGAGAATTCACAACTCAGCATACCCATCTCTATCAAAGTAAGCCAGACAATGGTTTCAGCCACTTTCGAGTGGATGTCCCTCATTCGAAGGATCTGGTGACCCTTCTCCTTCTCGCCATTCAGATTAATACATAAAGCGTCCACCAGTATTGTTGTATGATGTTGTCTCCGGAGCTCTCGAAGTACCTTCGAGGTTTCTCGTGATAGAAGCGATGCAACTATTGATGACAATTTACTGGGTGTCATGGGGATTGCCGCAGCAACACGACAGAGCAGTATACGCCGGGACATCATGAAACGCAACATGTGCAAGGGCGCAACTGATGGAAGGAGAGTCGGTTTCAGGCAATATACTAAGAAGGCGGATCTCCTCGACCTCTCGGTTCAGGCAATTGTATGGCAAGGCTTGCTCTTCAAATACTTGAGGAACGCTCAGCGGAAAGGGGGGATGAATATTGACATTTCGATTGTAATCCGGAGGAGAGTCGCGCGTGTCAGAAATAATGGTATGGTGGCACGTGAGCCGCTAGGGCCCGCTAGGTGATCCTGTATATATATGGTGTTTGCACCCTACTTAACTTTATTATATATACGCAATATACACTATACACACATCACTGCAATCCCTCTGCAATTGCATCCATTTATACAATTATTCCTCTGCCGATTAAGCTTATAACTCAACAGCGTGGAAAGTTTAGCTTTAATATGATATTAATCGCGTTTAAATCTGCTAGAAACTCAAAGGTAAAAGCATAACAGGGGGAAGGAAAGTTGTAAGCTGTCAGGCAGCAGAGAGGCTGAGCAAGACACAAATTGAAGCTAGAAGCCTAGAACGCCAAATGTCACCAAGAGGTATAAGAACTAGATACGATTAGAAATATTGAATTTTAGCGCGAGCCGACGAAAGTTCATCAATCACGCTTTCAGCAATCGCTTTCAACTGTTAAGCTTACGGGTTCTATCTCATCTATAACCACATTTACAATAACGTGTGCTGAGCACTGAGAAGATAGTGGAGTGAGTTCTTTACAGTACTACAGTACTACTAGTCTACTGTACTACCGTACTACCGTACTGCACTGTACTTTACCGTAGTCATAATCCTTGAAATAAATCACGCATCTAAGTCGTCTCTAAAATCAAAAGTTGGCTACAAACCACGCAGTACTAATAAGTACTTACCTGTACGAAGTACGTCGTACTCGTACAAACAAACGATCCGCAGGGCAGTGGAACGTCTGTGGCTTGTGATTCGCTTTCTACGTCATCCCGCGTGGACCCCTGTTGCCACAACAAGGCTGTGGTCTTGGCACGGTAGAACTAAAAGTATTAAGGCTGGACGAAAGTCGTACTCGCACTCGCCCTCGCCCTCGCCAATCTCTCTTCTTTTCGTCTCAAACGAACATTCAGAACTTCCTGCGAATACGACCAACTCATGACAACGTCAAATCATTCTGCAATACCTGAATAACTGAATAAACGTAAGTGAGCCTCAGCCTCAACCTCATTTACCCACAGAGGCGCTCGGTTGTCATGCAGGTGTGTCACCGCCAATGGCTGGGATCGAATCAAACAGGCCCGGTTTCACGCCCGCCCGTTGAGGTTGGGAAGTCTAGAATGCTCTCTTTCTTTAAATGCCTTTCCCTCTGCCATGTCTCCTTCAAGTGAACCGAAGTCAAGTACAAGATTCAAAATGTTCAGCTCACTGCATCAAGCGCTTACGTCGAAAGCAGTTTCCCTCAAATACTACTGCGAAGGCCTCGTAATACCGAAAGCGAATTATCGCGCCCACGTACGAAACTCCTCATCATCCACAAACATGCCGACCAACATCCAAGACCTGCCTGCAAAAGAGATCAATGTTCTCAACAAGAACACCGGCTTTCCAGAGCCGCTGAGTTCCGGTATGCCGCGCCTTCACACATATATGGGATGCAAAGAATGACTTCCGCAGACCGCAACACTACCCTCCCTCACCCCGACGCCGACACCTCCCCTAACGCCTCAATCGAAGCACCCGATGTCAACCTCACGCGAACCCACTCCCGCAACTCCTTCCTCCACCGCAGACATCACAGCAAGAACGCCTTCGGCAAGGTGGACATGAAGAACAGCGGCCTCGACGATAATATCCAATACGCAGATGGCACTCGAGAAATCACGAATACGAAGGCGTTGGATGCAATGTCACCGAAGAGGGGTGACTCTGTTGATCCATCGTCCCAAGGAAACGGCGATGTTCTTGGAAAGGTAAAGAATAGAGATGAGGAAGGATACATCGATGGGAAGAGGGAGAAGGGCGTTTTGAGCAAGTCCCACCTATATAAAGTCTAGGGAACTGAAAAAAATAGGCTGGAAAATTGATTCAGCGCGGAGTTTGCATTTGGAGCATTGCTATTCACAAGCTCAACGGAACCCGGCATCCTTAATGAATGCTTAATTCATGGTATCATAGCATCGTGGTCTGTATCATACATTCATTGCTCGCCTAACTTCCTCTGTATGTGGTGAAGCTGTAAGGAGCCAGCAGCAACGGCACATGGAAGTGCTCGCCCTCCTTGACCAAGAAGGACAGCTCCACAACAGGAAAGAAAGTATTCGCCGCACCGTAATGTGTGCCCGTATCGAATTGCAGCCTCCAAATGCTCGATCCTGCTGGGCAATTCGGTTTTCCTCGCTCCTCAACGTAGTTCCTGATCATGTAGTGTAGAGTTCCAGCAACGCCCCCATGTTCCATAACGAAGGCACCCTCGGACTCTCGCGCGCCTTGTGTGTTCTGCCAATTAAGAATTCGCCCGTCATTGTTCGTTTTGCAATGGAAGACAACATCGGGGATGGTGCAGCAAACGAGCTTGACGGATAGATTCGCTGCAGGACGACCCGTAGTTGTATCGAGGACGTGACAGGTAATCGGATCTCTCGAGGGCACCGCCATGTTTGATGCTCGAATGGAGGAAGTCAATTGATGCGTAATCCGATGGGTGGATGGACGGTTGTGAGGGGATTCGAGAATAGCTTTGGTTTGTCGGGAGGAGATTAGTGCCTGCGAATGTAGGGATCGAATTGATGAATAAACAGCCAGAGAAACAACCTTTGGGGTTCGCAGATGGAAGAGTTCCAAAATTCGCGAAGCAATTTCGAGGTTTTTGTAGTTGCTGGAACTGTTGATTGCTGAAAACTTCGACGATCAAGTCTTGATATCCAGCGCAATTCGGAGTTCGCCGTCTGGGTTCAGCCTCGTCTGCAGACTGTTACTTGTACCGTATTCAAGACCGCCACAATCTCAGCCTCGAGGCCAAAAGATAAATTGGCTCGAGGATTTCCACTCCACCTATAACGTCCTATGAATTATTTCGAAGAATCTCATCCCATCGAAGAGTTGTTGTTTCTTGTTCTTGATATTTCATGTATGACGACTGCCTTGGAATGAAGGAGGAAGGACCAATCAGTTCTTGGCGCACCACCCCTGCAATTCTGGCTTTGAGATTTTGAGGAGGCGGAGGAACTCCAAAGACCAGGCCAACTTTCACATCTTCTCGAGTATTGAACTTCCCATCTCTCACAGTCACCCACGCACGCCTCCATCTTCTCCCCTCTTCCCATTCTCATCTCTTCCTCTGCCATCAACATTACAGCACCAACATGTCTGCCACTCTCATCAATACAGACGACGACCAGCTTGAGCCCAGCCTCCAGTCCATCCTCGACCAAAGAACACTCCGCTGGATATTTGTCGGTGGCAAGGGAGGAGTAGGAAAGACCACAACCTCTTGCTCTCTCGCGATACAGCTTGCCAAGGTCCGTCGCTCAGTCCTCCTCATCTCTACCGACCCAGCCCACAACCTTTCAGATGCCTTCTCGCAGAAATTTGGCAAGGAGGCTAGACTGGTAAATGGTTTCACGAATTTGAGTGCCATGGAGATTGATCCGAACGGAAGTATTCAAGAAATCATGGGCCAGGCGGAGGAAGGAGAAGGACCGGCTGCTGGAATGGGAGGCATGATGCAAGATTTGGCGTTTGCTGTACGTCCTCTTCCCTCGTTGCAAGGAGTATAGCTAAAAATCTTCAGATTCCAGGTATCGATGAAGCAATGTCTTTCGCTGAAGTCCTCAAGCAAGTTAAATCTCTCTCCTATGAAACGATTATCTTCGATACCGCTCCCACCGGACACACCCTCCGCTTCCTCCAATTCCCTTCTGTGCTCGAGAAAGCGCTTGCAAAGGTCTCTCAACTATCTACACAATTCGGCCCAATGCTAAATGGTCTGCTCGGTGCTAACGGCACATTGCCCAATGGTGCAAATCTCAGCGAGATGATGGAGAAGCTGGAGAGCTTGCGAGAAACAATCAGTGAAGTCAACACACAATTCAAGGACGAGAACCTCACAACATTCGTCTGCGTCTGCATACCGGAGTTTCTTTCCTTGTATGAAACAGAACGGATGATCCAAGAGCTAGCAGGATACGGCATCGATACGCACTGTATTGTGGTGAACCAGTTATTGTTCCCAAAGGCAGGAAGTGAGTGTGAGCAATGTAATGCTCGGAGAAAGATGCAGAAGAAGTATCTGGAGCAGATTGAGGAGCTGTATGATGAGTTCAATGTTGTCAAGATGCCGCTGTTGGTTGAGGAAGTTAGAGGCAAGGAGAGGTTGGAGAATTTCAGCGAGATGCTAATCCATCCATATATTCCACCCGCTGGAGGTCTTTAGTGTATCTAGACATAGAGGCTTGATCCATCGATACCCAATTCAATACAAGGAGCATGGCAGCGTCTTGATTTCAAAAGCATTTTGTCTGTGGGAAATGTGTGAAGCTCGGATTTCCCAGTCGTACTCGGACAATGAACATAACCTGGGAAGTCGGAGCTATTTGAAGCTCTGGGGCTGTGGGGCTCTGATGTCCTAGTTGCCCGGGACAATGAATAGAAGCAGAAGCGAATTTGGTGCTAATGACCTAGTCTTATTCAGACATTGACAGATATCAAACTCCTAGCACAACCCTCGCGCGTCAATGTGCTAACAAGAGAAGGACATTAGATACAAAATCGTTTAGGATATTGTTCTAGCCTGGAAGGGACATTCAAATTTCAAGACGCGTTTGGTTTTCTGAATATACCAGTATTTCAAGACCATCGAATTTAAACTTTTACGAGCAGCCAAATCCATACCATCTAAACCCGAGCAAACCAGCACCTATGCACCACTCAACTCCCCATCAGTCCAAAGCTCCCCACCAAAAGCATCATGCACCCGCTGCAACACAACTTCCAGCGCATCAACCTAATTATAACTCGGCGCAATCTGATTCTACTTCGTCGTATCCAGCACAATCTTCCTCTCTGCCCTCTCCAACTCGCCGCCATTGCCCCAAGTCTCTGAAGAATATCTAGATGATTCTCGAACGCTTTACATGCTGTGTCAGACTTGTAGATCAAGCCCGTACACTCCGGATTCACCAATCCGATTTCCACGCTCTTCAAGGAACCCCTCTTCGCCCATTATCCGAGCTTCAAGAGGGCAAGGACACCCCAATTTTCAGGAGATGAGGTCGAACTGCAATGACACGTGTTAGATGTTGTACTGCTCCGGAATTCTCAGTTTCTTCTAATCCTGGAAGAGGACATCTAGCTATAGGACGAGGGTGTGAAGTTTTCAGAACAGGGAAGAACCGCAGTTGCTTGCAGGTTTGGGGGAGGGCGAGGGAGGCGACCCCATGGCTTTCAGTCAGCTCTTCGTTGACTTGGAGCATCTTGAAGGGGTAGCTGGTGTCAGAGGTGGGGACGAAGGTGACGCGGCCGGTTGGGGAGTGAAGGACTTCGATGCAGATGACATCTCGGATTTCACAGGGGATGTTGAGTAAAGATGGCTTCGAGGTGGTTTGAGAGACTTGGAAAGACATTATGGGCAATTACGTGGCGGTGGAGAGATGTGGTGGTGCTGTTTCTGCAAAAGGAGAGGCGGGGTGGAAACGAAGCAGCCACTCCGTCAAATATAACGTTTTGTGGGAGTGAATAAATCATCCAAGGTCGACCGATGCCCAGTAAAGCAGGAACGATGCCCCATGCTCCAGCATACCATCCCATACGTCATCAAGGGTAATTAATACCCGGCAAGGTAAGAACGATCTCCCATGCTTTGCCATACCCGAAATCTTTCAACCACGAATAAAACATCAAAGGCCGATGAATAGCCAACAAGGTAGGGACGATCTTCGATGCTTTAGATTATCTAATGTGACTTAAGAGAAATGAAGAAATTATCAAAAGGTCATCCGATGCACAGCAAGGTAAGAACGATCTTTCAAGCTTTGACAGATCTGAGGCTTTTTAGAAGCCGATGACTCTGATGCACAACCGAGCAAGAATAATCTTCTAGCATTCTTTAGGTATAAACAGATCTAGATGCTTGACAAGGGGGAACGAAGGCCTTCCAAGATTTAGTACATCATATCTAAAGTCTTTCAAATGAGGATGAACCAAGCAAGTGCTCCATGCTAACGGGTAGAAATGGCTATCCAGGCTTTTGAATATCCGAATCGTTCACAATATGCTGTTCTATGCTCCACTCGAAACTGTTTGGAAAAGGAAAAACCGCGACGAAGAAGCAACGGATTTGAAACCTTGGCCTGGATCCCAACTCAACCCTTCAAAAGTTCCACCGAGAACTGAACTCAGGAAACTGTATTTGTTAGATGCCTGGATGGCCGTCCCGGAACTATTCTGATCTCCCCATTTCGAGGATCCAAGTTGGCAGCATCGATTTGCACAAGATCTCTGAAGCACAGCCGTCCATCCACGTACAGCATGCCACCAAAGATGTGGTGTATGTCCCTGAGTAATTCCTCAATCCCACTTGGATCTAGCAGCATTTCTCGCAGCCACCTCTGCTTTCCCCAATGTGAGAATCTTGGCCATGCTGTGTGCATAATCATCCTTGTCCAAGTGCTCGAATCCCGATATAATCGTCCATCCAAAGGCTCCCCGTATTTCCTCAAGTTTAGAATCTCCTTAAATTCAGCAAGACCTCGAGGTCTTTCCCAGGCCGCGGTGATTGTAATCAATTCCAATCTGCCCAATCGGCACCAATCTCCCAGAGCTTTCATCGATGCTGAAATCCATTCCAGCTCATCACGATCTAGCAGCTCGAGGGTCAGTTTGAGCTGGCGTATGCGCCGGACGTGGCGATTCATGCCAAGGGTTTTCAACTTTTGGAACAATTGTGTTGGTTCTCGAAGACTGAGCCCGTTGTGGAGCCAAATGATATCCTTGCATTCTCCGTGGACTTGTTTGCAGGTTCGAAGAAGTGACAGCGAGCGTGCGACTTCGAGGGTCCATGGAGACAGTGTCACAACACCAGAAGGTGATGCGAGGACGTATGTATAGATCCGGTCACGGATTTCGCGTGGGAAAACTTCAAGAAAGCCGAGCGGCATTGTGTTGTGGGGTAGAAGGTTGGTCGCCACTCTTGAGGTTGGAGTCGTCCCATGCCGTCTTTGGCGAAAACCACTTTACGCGCTTGAGAAAGCGCGACGCGTCCAATCGCGCTTCCCAACCTCCTCGGTCAAAGCTCTATTTACAAAGTCTGCACAGCATCCAAGTGCAACCCTCAACCTCCACCTTCTATACAATTACAAGCTCCGGACATAGTTTCTACAGAAATTGTATCTTTTCGCCATGCCGACCGCGACGAAACGACGGAAGCTGTCATCGAACCCAAACAACGCATCGTCCTTTCCAAGCAAGCCACGAGGTATCGATGCTTTTACCAAGGTTTCGAAAGGAAACAGCACCACAAAGACAATTATCGAGAAGAATGATTATGTGGACATCATCTCAATTACCCATCCTACGAGCAACAGGAAGAGAAAGGCGACGCACACCGAGGAAGACAGCGAGGCCATCTCAGCACTTTTTTCTGCAGTCATAACTCCAAGAACCACCAAACCTTTGCCCCAACAGCATTCGAACAGCTTGCAATCAGTTCCACAGACTCCACAGAAGCCGATCCTCAATCAAGAATCTCCAGTCTCGATCGAAACACCGACAAAAGGAGCGCGCAGCCTCCTCGACCGATTCTGCATCTCGGCGAAAACCCCGACCCGATCACCGCTGGGGTTCAACAGCTCTAGCTCAAACATTCTCGAATCAACACCCGAGAACCCTTGCAGTGAGCCTCCGCAACAGCTTCCTGCCGAATTAATCGATCTTATAAACTTACACGCAGCATTCCTCACCGCATTGTCAATACATTGCGCGCACAATGGAACGCACTCGCCAGCAGACCTCCGCAATCTCTGCCCGGACGTCGCTCGAGCTTGGGGGAAGCGTAAGGTTACCCTCGAAGATATCCGCAGGACATTGGGAGTTATGAATACAAATGTTCCAGAGGGAAGCAAGGACCATAGAATATCACGACTCAGTTTATCGGACTATGGACATGGGAAGATTTGCATTGAGATTAGGCCGGGCGCAGGGAAGGCAGGAAGGATAGCACGGCCTGTCAACGAGAATCTCTTGAACGAAATATTTGTACAGGGGCTGGTGGCAGCATGGGAGGAGAAATATTCCGATCTTCCTCTTCAGGAATTCGTTGAAAACCTGCCTCTGGAACCCATAACGACTTGCCCGTCGCTGGTTAAGA
>Ga0302325_10036229_pt1 | contig 10060 bp, 8 predicted proteins | sample Palsa_T0_2_FD_201948 | JGI IMG/M metagenome (GOLD analysis project Ga0302325, IMG submission 201948) | Peat permafrost microbial communities from Stordalen Mire near Abisko, Sweden - Palsa_T0_2 | ecosystem: Environmental > Terrestrial > Soil > Palsa > Peat permafrost | place: Sweden: Abisko... | reverse complement strand
CCCGGCTCCAGGTAGCGCTGGAAACCGGCGGTGGCGTTCAGGGGGCTGATGGGGTCAGGGAAGATCTCGCCCACGTTCGCCCGCGAGTAGAGCGGGAACACCTTCGAGGTCTTGTCGTTGATTGGCCAGTTGGACACGGTGCTCCCTCATCGCTGAATGAGCGAAGACGGCGTCGGGCGGCAGACCGGAGTCTCAGCGAAAGCGACGCTGGATTCGCATTTTCGACGATCATGTCTCTCGACCACAGCCGTGTCAAGGCCCAACCACTTGGCTATTTCTCGTCTTCGTGAGCCATACCAGGAGGGCCGGACTGGACATGAGTGTGAATCGTGAGTCACTCTTGATGGGTGACGATGGAGAAGAAGACAGCGGAGGTGCGGGATGCGCGTCCTGCTGACCAATGACGATGGCGTCGGTGCCGCCGGCCATGTCGTGCTGGCGCAGGCACTGCTCGACGAGGGGCATGAGGTCCAGGTGATCGGGCCGCTGGGCGAACGCAGCGGAAGCGGCACCTCGGTCGGCACGATCGAGCATGGAGCGAATGTCGCCCTGCAGGAGATCCCCCTCGGCACGAGTCCCGGCTTGACCGGAATCGCCCTCGACGCGCCGCCGGCGCTGGCGGTGCTGACCGCTTTGGGGGAAGTGTTCGGTCCCCGTCCCGATATCGTGGTCAGCGGCATCAATCCGGGACACAACGTCGGCAGGTCCGTCATCTTCTCGGGAACGGTGGGTGCAGCCCTAGCGGCGACGACACTCGGCATCCCCTCGTTCGCGGTAAGCTGCGGCTTCCCGCCCGGCCACCGCTTCGACACGGCTGCCGCCGCAGCGGTGCGCGCGCTCCGCTGGTTCGACAGGGCGGGGCTGCCGCGTATCTGCGCCAACGTCAACGTGCCCGACATGGACCTCGACGACGTGCAGGGCGTGCGGTCCACGCACTTCTCGTCCGGCGGCATGTTCAGCCTCGAGATGCGTCGTGAGGGCGACCGCCTCGTGCTCACGCGGGGGGAACCCTCGGATCGCAATACTGAGGGATCCGATCTGGAGGCTGTTCGCCAGGGCTTCATCGCGGTCAGCATCCTCAAGCCCATGGACGTCGACTCGGGTCCGGAGGCCGGCTCCCTCGGTTCGCGGCTGGCCGCGGCGGTGGCCGGGGCATCACCGCTCACCGACTCCATGGAAGATGTGCTTCGTTGACCGGACGTCTCGGCGCTGCGGGCGTCAGCCCTCGTCAGCCTCGCCGCGAACCTTGCCCGCGAGCAGGATGAGGTCCTCATGCAGCTCCATCCAGATGTCGTGGTAGCTCTCGGTCATCGGGCGCAGGAACGCGGCGGCATCACCCGCCTCGATGCGCGCGAGAGCGGAGTCGAGCCGGTCCGCGTAATGGCCGAACCGCGGTTCGATCCGTGCGGTGGAGCGCAGGAAGGCCGTGGCATCCGCGTTCACGGCCGTCAGTTGCTCAATGACGCCCGCGTCGTAGGCGGCGTCGTCGTGCTGGTTCGGTGAGCCGTCTTCGCGGATCTGCCACGACGAGCAGACCCGCTTGAGCGCTCCGTTGACCGGCAGGAAGTCGGCGAGGCCCTGCTCGACGGCCGAGCGCTTGACGGTGTCGGTCAGGCGCTCGGTGAGCAGCGCCGAGTGCAGTTCGCGGCCGTCGGGCGTCAGCGATGACGCCGGCATGCGTCCCTCGCGGTACTGAGCCAGCCCTGCGGATACGAGGGCTGCGCGTCGTATCGCCGCATCGCCGGGGGTGACTGCGAGCATGTGGCCTAGGGCCTCGTCGCTGGCGCGACCCTTGATGCGGAGGGCATGCAGGTCGTCGAAGGTGACGGCCGCGGGAAGAATCGTCGCAGACATTCGTGTCTCCTCTGGTCGGGAGCATCCTCGCCGGTGCCGGTTACGCGGGAGCCAGTGCGTCCCGGAGAGCTTTCTTGTTCAGTTTTCCCGTGGGGAGGCGGGGCAGGTCGTCGACGACGACCACCCGCTTAGGGGCCTTGAAGGTCGCGACGTGTTCGCGGCAGTGTGCGATGAGCGCGGCTTCGACATCCTCGCCCGCATCGTCGGCGAGTTCCACCACGGCGAGCACCTGCTCGCCGAACTCCGCGTTCGGCTCGCCGAGCACCGCGACGTCGCGCACCCAGGGGTGCGACTGCAACGTCGCCTCGATCTCGTCGGGGTAGATGTTCACGCCGCCCGAGACGATGGTGTAGCCCTTGCGGCCTTTGAGGTAGAGGTAGCCGTCGTCATCGAGCGTGCCGAGATCGCTCATGCTCCGCCAGCCCGGATGCGGGCTCGTCACGGCCTCGTCGCCCTGGTTCACGTAGTGCTGCGAGCCGAGCGCCTCGAACCACACGCTGCCGACCGCACCGGGAGCCAGCTCGGCGCCGTCGTCGTCGGTGATGTGCAGGCGGGTCTCGCCGACCGGCCGGCCGACCGACCCCACCCGCTCGCGCGCTTCGAGCGGCGAGATGTAGGTGTGACCGTAGCCTTCGGACGCGCCGTAGTACTCGTGCAGGATCGGCCCCCACCAATCGTCGATCGCCGCCTTGATCTCGGGGGCGCAGGGGCCTCCGGAGGTGACCGCGGTGCGGTGGGCGGGAGAGAGCGGGACGTCGCCGGCGGCGTGCAGGTCCAGCAGGCGGATGAGCATGGTCGGTACCCACTGCGAGAGAGTCACGCCGTGGCGCGCGATGGCCGCCATCGCTGCCGCCGCGCCGAACTTCTCGAGGCACACCACGGTTCCGCCCGCGGTGAGGGTCGCCAGCTGGAAGGTGAAGGGCGCGGCGTGGTAGTTCGGGGCCGGCGAAAGCAGCACGGTGTCGCGGTTGAGCCCAAGCTTTTGCATGAGCCCGCCGTGCCGCGCCGGGGCGTCGGCTGGGTGCACGCCGAGGAGTTTCTGGCGAAACGCCCTCGGGCGCCCGGTCGTGCCGCCGCTGTAGAGCACGCGGGCGCCGAACGACTCGTCGGCGATGGGCTCGGCCGGCACCGAGGCGAGCTCATCGCGGAACGAACCGAAGCCGTCGGCGGGCTCGCCCACGCACAGCCGCAGCGGCGTCGCGTCGCTGAGGGCCGCCGCGACGGTGGAGGCCAGGACGGGACTCGTGAGCACCGCTGCGGGCCTCGCCTCCGAGACGAGAGCCGCGAGCTCGCCGGCGCGAAGGTGTGAGTTGACCGGGGTCACGTAGAGCCCCGCGCGCAAGCCTGCAGCGACCGCAACGGGCCATTCGACGCGGTTCTCCATCGCGATGAGAAGGGTGTCGCCGATCTGCACGCCCGCGTGCCGCAGGCGCTGTGCCAGGCGGTTGGATGCGTCATCCAGCTCCGCATACGTCAGGGTCGCGCCCGAGGGCGCCATGACGTAGGCCAGGTGGTCGGGTCGTTCGCGCGCGATCGTCGGCGGATACATCTGACTCCATCGTCCTGCGGTGACGCCCGAACACGGCCGCTCGCCGCGTTTGTGAAGTCTGTGTCACTGTTTCGTTGCACGATAACCCGCCGCCCAGCGTCATATCAAGCGCTGCTTCCTCGATCTTCCCTTGTGAAGTCCATGCCTTCCGTTGCGAGTGCGACTGTGATTTAGTGATAATCGAGTCGCATTCGCAAGGAGGCATCGTGGCGGAGCAGGTGACAGTGGACCTCATGGATCTCGACCCGTTCGAGGCAGGTCGAGATGGCGCGCTCTTCGCGCACCTGCGCGAGCACGACCCGTTGCACTGGAACGACGAGCCGGGCGGTGTCGGCTTCTGGTCGGTGACCCGCCACGACGACGTGAAGACCGTTGCGAGCAATCCGGGGCTGTTCACCGTCGCCGAGGGGACCCAGATCCAGAGTCGGCGCGCGGAGGGAGAGGGCGCGCGCAGCATCCACCACGTCGACCCGCCCGAGCATGGACCGCTGCGCAAGATCGCGGCGAGCCACATCCGCCCGGCGCGCGTGCGAACCCTCGAAGGCGACATCGCCGCCGTCGTTGACGAGCTTCTCGACCACGCGGAGGGCGCGGGCGAGATCGACTTCGTATCGCAGATCTCATCGCAGCTACCGCTCGTGATGATCGGCCGTCTCCTCGGGGCACCGCTCGAGGACTGCCCGCACCTGCTGCGCTGGACCAACCAGATGGCCTCGGAGGACCCCGACTACTCGGAGGGACCGGAGACCGCGGTCAAGGCGCGCGAGGAGGTGTTCGCGTACTTCCGCTCACTCGAGCAGCAGCGTCGCGGATGCCCCGTAGACGACCTCGTGAGTGCGCTCGCGGCCGCCGAGCTCGACGGCGTTCCGCTCTCGCGCGGCTACCTTGACGCCTACTACCTCATCCTCCTGGTGGCCGGAAACGAGACCACGCGGAACCTGCTCTCAGGCGGCGTCTCGGTACTCGCCCAGAATCCGCGGTGGTGGGACTTCATGCGCGAGCACCCCGATCAGATCCGCATCGTGGTGGAAGAGATGGTGCGCTGGGTCACGCCGGTCATCTCGATGCGGCGAACCGCCACCCGCGACCTCGAGATGCACGGCAAGACGATCGCGGCGGGCGACAAGGTCGTCATGTGGTTCACGTCGGCCAACCGCGACGAGCGCGCCTTCGAGCGCCCTGACGAGTTCATCGGCGACCGGTTCCCCAACGAGCACCTCGGGTTCGGTTGGGGCACGCACGCGTGCCTCGGCGCGAACCTCGCGCGGCTCGAAGCACGGCTCTTTTTCGAGCGGATGATCGCCCGCGGCCTGTCGATCAACCTCGGCGGCGAGCCCGCGCGGCTGCGCAGCAACTTCTTCCGCGGTATCAAGCGGCTGCCGGCGACGATCGGGGCGGCAGGTGGCTGACACCGCGGTGCAGGACGAGGCGGTATCGCTCATCGACGGCGAACGGTCGACGACGCCGGGGAGGCGCATCCCCGTCACCAGTGCCTGCACGCTCGAGACGCTGGGCGCGGTCATCGAGGCCGACGATACCGTCGTCGATCGCGCCGTGGGCGCCGCGCGCGCGGCGTTCGGCGAGTGGAGCGCGCGCGACGTCACCGAGCGAGCCGAGATCCTGCGTGCGGCCGCCGATGTCGTCGCCGAGCGGGGAGAGCGCATCGCCGAGCTTGTCACCGCCGAGATGGGAATGCCGATCACCCTTTCGCGCGTCTCGCAGTGGCAGCTTCCCGCCGCGGTGCTACGCACGGCCGCCGACCGGGCGACTGAGTTCGGCTGGCACGAGGACATCGAGGGAGCGACGCTCCACCGGCGGCCGAGCGGTGTGGTCGCGGCGATCAGCCCGTGGAACATGCCCGCATACCAGACCGTCGCGAAGGTGGCCGGCGCCCTCGTGGCCGGCTGCACAGTCATCGTGAAGCCCTCCGAGCAGACGCCATTCGACGGCCAGCTGCTGGTCCAGTTGCTGCACGACGGAGGCGTCCCGGCCGGCGCGGTGCAGCTCGTGCAGGGGTCCGGCTCGGTGACCGGGTCGGCGCTGTCGCGGCATCCCGGCGTCAATCACGTATCGTTCACCGGAAGCGTCGAGGCGGGCCGTGCCGTCGCGGCCCTCGCCGCGGGCTCGCTCGCGCGCTGCACGCTCGAGCTCGGCGGCAAGTCGCCCGCCATCGTGCTCCCAGCTGCCGACCTTGAGAAGGTGATCCCCGCCGTGCTGGCGAGCGGGCTCGTCAACAGCGGTCAGGCGTGCAATGCCACGACGCGGCTCGTCGTGCCCGCCGCGCGGCTCGGGGAGATCGAGGAGCTCATCCGCGTGCACGTTTCGGGCTTCACGATGGGCGACCCGTTCGACGAGGCGACGCGCATGGGTCCTGTATCCAGCGTGCGGCACGGCGCACGCGTCATCGGCTTCATCGAGCGCGCACAGGCGGCCGGCGGCCGGTTCCTCTCCGGCCGCGCTGCGCGCGACGAGGGATACGGGCCAGGCTTCTTCGTCGCGCCGACGGTCATCGCCGACCTTGACGCGCGGGCCGAGGCCGCGCAGGAAGAGATCTTCGGGCCTGTGCTCGTCACGCAGCCGTACCGCGACATCGACGACGCCGTCCGCATCGCCGGCGACACCCGGTTCGGCCTGTCGGCCGAGGTGTGGGGCCCCGCCGACGAGGCGGTCGCGGTAGCCGGGCGACTGCACGTCGGGCAGGTGAAGATCAACGGCGTGCGCACGCGCGAACGGCCGGGCGTCCCGTTCGGCGGAGTTGGCGAGTCGGGGTACGGGCGGGAGCTCGGGGCGCTCGGCATCGAGGAGTTTACGTACGTGACGGCGGTGATGGCATGACGAGCACGATCCTGGTCACGGGAGCGGCATCCGGCATCGGCGCCGCTCTCGGGGAACGACTCGTCTCCCGCGGTGACGACGTGATCGGGTGGGACATCCGCCCTGGGGCACACGAACGGGTGCGGTACGACGTGGTGGACCTCACCGACCCGGCCGCGATCACGGTGGCCGCGGCGTCGCTGCCCGACCGGGTCGACGGCATCGCGAACGTGGCCGGCGTTCCCGGCACGTTCCCTGCGCAGCGGGTGCTCGAAGTCAATGTCCTCGGCCCGCCGCGCGTGGTCGATGCGGTCATCGACCGCGTTCCCCCCGGCGGTGCCGTCGTCAACGTCGCCTCCCTCGCCGCGGCCCGCAACACCGTGCCGTCGGAGGGCGTCGCCGCGCTCCGCGCCGCGCACGACGCGGCCGACGTCGCGGCCTGGCTCGCCGACTGCCCGCTCGACGGCAGCGCGGCATACGACACCTCCAAGCGGGCGCTCGTGGAGTACTCGACGCTGCTCACGGCCGAGCTCCTGGGCCGCGGGGTACGTGTCGTCACGGTCAGCCCGGGGCCCGTTGAGACCCCGATCCTCGTAGATTTCGTTGCGACGATGGGCAAGGATGCCATCGACCGCTCCGGCGCCGCCGTGGGACGCCACGGCAGCGCCGACGAGGTCGCCGCGGCAGTGGCCTTCGCACTCTCGCCGGAGGCGTCGTGGGTCAACGGAATAGAAATCCTCGTCGACGGCGGACTCAGCGCCCTGCGTGCCGCCGCGGCGCTCGCTCGCCCGGCCCTCGCTAGACCAAAAGGAGCAGCGCGATGACTTCGCGTGTTCTCGTTCTCGACGGCTCCCGGCCGCTCACCCGCGCCGAGGTTGGCGGCAAGGCGTTCAGCATCAACGACATGCGGCGGCTCGGGCTCCCGGTCCCGCCCGCGTTCGTGCTGGCGACCGCGGAGTGCCGCGCATTCCGCGACGAGGGCGGGGCACTAGGCGACGAGGTGTGGCACGAGGTGCTCGCCGCGCTGACGCATCTCGAGGAGGCCACCGGGCGACGCTTCGGTCAGGGCCCGTCGCCGCTGCTCGTGTCGGTGCGCTCGGGCGCCGCCGAGAGCATGCCCGGCATGATGGACACGGTGCTGAACCTCGGCCTCAACACCGAGCTCGTGGCCGCACTCGCCGCTGAATCGGGTGACGCGCCCTGGGCGCAGGACACGTGGAACCGATTCCGGGAGAGCTACGCGAACATCGTCGCCGGCGTCCCGGGGGCCGAGCCGCCGGCCGACCCATACGAGCAGTTGCGCGCGGCGATCGGTGCCGTATTCCGCTCGTGGGACAGCCCCCGGGCCGTAGCTTACCGTGAGCGTCACCGGCTCGAAGGCCTGGATGGCACGGCCGTGACCGTGCAGGCGATGGTCTTCGGCAACCGTGACGGCGACTCGGGCACGGGCGTGCTGTTCAGCCGCGATGCTTCGACGGGAGAGCCGGTCGTCACTGGAGACTGGCTGCCGCGCGCCCAGGGCGAGGAGGTGGTGTCGGGCGCGCGGACCCCGCTCAGCCTCGACGCGCTCGCCGAAGCGCACCTCCACCTGCACACCGAGCTGCTGCGCGTGGCGCACCTCGTCGAGGACGAGCTGCACGACATGGCCGACATCGAGTTCACCGTCGAGAGCGGCCGCCTCTACATTCTGCAGAGCCGCGTCGGCAAGCGCGCGCCGCTCGCGGCGGTGCGCATCGCGGTGGATCTCGTCCGCGAAGGCCGAATCGACCGCGACGTCGCGGTGAGCCGGCTGTCGGACGAGCACATCGCCCGCCTCGCGGAGTCGGGAGCGGTGAAAGCCTCCGCGCCCGTGATCGCTCGCGGCGCCGGCATCGGCACCGGAGTGGCAACCGGCGTCGCCGTGACCGACACCGACGAGGCCGAGTCGCGCGCCGCCGACGGCGAGGACGTCGTGCTCGTACGCGGCATGACTGCCCCCGAGGACGTCCCGACGATGTTCCAGTCCGTAGCTGTCATCACCGAGACAGGCGGGCCGAGCTCGCACGCGGCTCTCGTGTGCCGTGAGATCGGGCTGCCGTGCGTGGTCGGGTGCGGCGAGGGGACCATCGACGCGCTAGTGGGCAAGATCGTCACCGTCGACGGCACGTCGGGCATCATCTACGAAGGCGCCGTCGGCGCGGCGGCTTCGGCGCCCGACCCGCATCTGAAGGAATTCTCGACATACGTGCGGTGGCCCGTGGATCCGGGTCATCCGCTGGCAGCCCTGGCCCACCTGGCACCCACGGCGCAGGTGCAGCCATGAAGCCCGCGGATGCCGCACCCGTTCCGGCGTATACCGAGCGGATCCTGGTCGAGGCCGGCCTGGTCGGAGAGGACACCGGCGCGCTCAAACGCTCCAACAAGCGCGGGGAGCTGATGCGGGAGCGGATCGTGCAGGCCGCGGTCGACTGCTTCAGCGAGTACGGCTACACGCGCACGCGCATCTCCGACATCACCCACCGGGCCGGCACCTCGCAGGGCAACTTCTACCGGCACTTCGCGTCCCTCGACAACGTGTTCCTCGCTGCGCTCGCGCCGGCCCTCGATGACCTGGCTCACGCCTCGGGCAGGCAGGAGCGCCGCCAGGGCGAGCTCGAAAGCCTCATCGAGTCAAGCACGGCATACCTCAACGCCTACGCGCGGCACCGCAACATGCTGCGACTGCTCCGCGAGGCGGCAGCCGTCGGCACGAACGACCGCTTCCGCGCGCTCTGGCTGCGCGTCCGGCAAGACTACATCGACCGCACCGTGCGATGGCTCGACCGGCTCGAGCAGCGCGGCATCCTGAAGAGCGGAGAAGACAAGCCGATGCTCGCCGAGGCGCTCGGATGCATGACCGAGCAGATGGCCTACGTCCACATCGGCATGCCCGCGCTCACCCCCCGGCGCGAAGAGATCGAGCGGCTCGGCCGCGTGCTGGGCACCGCTTGGTTCCGCGCCGTACCCCGCACGACGGAACAGGGAGTATGACCAGGACCGGGCGGGCCGCCGGGACAGCGCCCATCACAAGACCCGCGCTGGGCGCGCCTGCGGGGTGGTCTCGCTCTGGTATCACTGCGGGACCGACCGCGCGGGCAAGCTGCGGGTAGTCGGCGCAACGAGCCTGCGAGATCGGCGCGCAGGTCGTGGCCAGCACCATGCTCTGCGCGGCAAGCGACACTGCCGCGAAGTAATCGACAGCCGGGCGCAGGCTCGGCGTCCGTCTCCGATGGCTGACCCTCAACGTGTTGATCTTCCCGTCCGGTGATTGACACGGCGCGTTCACCTCGACGCGGCCGGCGGCGCCCAGACTGAGCACTCGCGTGACTTGTCCCCACAAATTCGCCCAATGCCCGACGGGGTTAAGTCACGCAGGGTGCTTGTGGTCAGCGGCCAGGTCGACTGCCACCCGTGGGCCACAACCTGAACCGAGAGGATGGAAACAGAATGACTAACTCGGATAACCCAGGTGAGTATGCGCACGGCATAGCCGGATCACCGCAGCAGCCTGACCGACTGGCCGTGCCGGGCCTCAGCCGGCGCCGCTTTCTGCAGTACACAGGACTCGGCGCCGCAGCGGCCGCAGCCGTCGGTGTTACCGGCGGCCCGGCAGCCGCCAGTGTGGCCGACCGCTCGGCGTCGGCCAAGGCACTGCCCGCGGGCTGGACCGGGTCCATCGCCGACGTGAAGCACGTAGTGATCCTCATGCAGGAGAACCGGTCCTTCGACCACTACTTCGGGACACTCCGGGGAGTCCGCGGCTTCGGCGACAAGCAGATCCTCACCTACCCGAACGGGACCACCATCTTCCAGCAGCCCGACAAG
>Ga0302325_10036228_pt1 | contig 10060 bp, 10 predicted proteins | sample Palsa_T0_2_FD_201948 | JGI IMG/M metagenome (GOLD analysis project Ga0302325, IMG submission 201948) | Peat permafrost microbial communities from Stordalen Mire near Abisko, Sweden - Palsa_T0_2 | ecosystem: Environmental > Terrestrial > Soil > Palsa > Peat permafrost | place: Sweden: Abisko... | reverse complement strand
GGCCGAAAGCACGGCATTGCTGGGCGCGATCGCCTTCAAGCGCAGGCGTTTTGCCGATGCCGGCGGCCACTACGCTGCGGCACTCCGCAGGTATACGGCGTCGGGTGAGGTCGATGTGCGCCTCGAGGCGGAGATCGTCAGCAAGCTGGCGAGCGTTGCGAGTTCGACGGTCGAGTTGCGGCTGCTCGAGCGGGCGCGGAAAGCCTCGGAGAAGCTGGGTTGGACGAAGGACCTCGCAGCGTTCGAGTTCCGCGCGCAGAGTGCGCTGCGCTTGGGTGCGCTGCTCGAAGGCGACGTGGCCGGCGCGTTCTTCGCGGCCCGCAGGGCGGTTGCGGTTGCGCCGGGTCCGGCCGAGGCGGCGCTGGCCGAGACCAACGCGGCGGCGGCCAGCCGCCTGCTCGGCGATGCGGGCGCGGAACGTCTCCAATTGCGCCGCGCCTGGGAGACGCTGCGCGAAGAACGCTGGAGCGCCGGCGACGAGAACGCACGTTTGGCACTGTTGTGTTTCATCGTCGAGGGGGCCGGTTTGATGCCGGCCGAGGCGCGCAAGGCGATGACGCTGTATCGCGCCTCGAGCCCCAAGACGCATGCTCTGAGCCAATCCCCCGATCGCTGCTTCACTGCGCTCGAGGCGCAGGCGGCGGCGAAGATCGCCGAGGCCGGCGGCGACGACGATGCGGCCATCGATCTCCACGAGCGAGCCTTCGAGGACTGGCGTGCGCTTGGTTTCGACGCACGTGCGGCCACCGTTGCGCTCGACCTGCGGCGCCTCGCCGGCGACGATTCGTACGGGTCGTTCGTGCGCTCGGTTCTGTCGCGCGCACCTAAAGCGTGGTTCGCCAAGCAATTACGAGCGCCGGCGAGCCCGGTCGACCTGTTGTCGCCGGCGGAACGGGTCGTGCTCGGATACCTGATCAACGGCGATTCGGCCAAAGCGATCGCGGGCAAGCTCGACCGCAGCCCTTTCACGATCAGCAACCACACGCGGAAAATCTTTCAGGCCTTCGGCCTCAACTCGCGCGGTAAGGTGATCGCTCGCTGTGCCGAACTCGGCATAACCTCCGCCAAGCTCGAACGCTAGGCTCGTGCGCTAAGAACCGCCCAAGACGCGCGCGACGAACGCGACGCTGCGCGCCACCGCCCGCTTGGCTTCGGGCATCACGTCGACGAAGATCGGCCACACGTGCGGCATCCCGGGCTCGAGCACCAATTCTGCCGGCGAGCCGCAGCGCTGCGACCGTTCCGCGAAGCGCACCGCGTCGTCGCGCAAGACCTCGCTTTGGCTTGCGAACAGCAGCGTAGGCGCGAGCCCGGCGAGATCGCCGTAGAGCGGCGATGCAAGCGGGTTGCGCACGTCCTCGTCGCTGCGCGCGTAGTTGCGCGCGCTGGCAGCCACACCCGCACCAACCAGCATGTCGTCGCTTTCGGCATTGGTGTGGATCGAAGCGCCGGTCGCGAGCAGGTCGGTCCACGGCGAATAGGCGATCGCGCCGGCCAATCCCGGGCCGTTGCCGCGCGCCCGCAGCGCCAGTGCGGCCGCGAGCGCCAGACCGCCGCCGGCCGAATCGCCGGCCACGACGACGCGGCTGGCCGGAACGCCGCGCGCCAGGATGGCATCGTAGGCGGCAAGCACGTCGTCGAGGGCGGCCGGGAACGGATGCTCTGGTGCGAGCCGGTAGTCGACGGCGAAGAGTGGCACCCCGCTGCCGCGCGCGAGTGCCGTCGTGAGTGCGCGATGCGAGAGCGGCGAACAGGCCACGTACCCGCCGCCGTGGACGTACAGGATCGCGGCGTCGCTCGGTTCGCCGTTCGGCAGCAGCCACTCGCCGGGCACCGCCGGCGTGCCGGCGGTCACCCGCAGGCCACGCGTTTTGCGACGGTTGTACGCGTCGTAGCGGGCCAGGGAAGCGCGCAACGCGAGGATCCCCTCGAGCGGTGTGCGGGCTCCCTTTTGCATGCGTCGCTTGACGGTCGCGCGGCAGATGAGCTTCACGACGCGGGCTTGCAAGCTGATCAAATCAGCGCCCGAGTTCGCTGCGGGTGCGGCTCGATGCCTGCGCGAAAACGCGCCGGATGAGCGAACCGAACCACGCGCTTTCACGGAAGGCCTTCATCGCCGCATGCGCGTGCGGCGCGGCAGCTGCCGGTAGCGGCCTCGCGAGGGCCGCCGGCGGCACGTTTTCAACCGTCTCCCAATTGCGCGCACACCGCGCCGCGATCTATAGCTTGCACGTCTACGAACTGAGACCGGCGGTACAGACGGGCAGGGCCGTCACGCCGCTCGCGCTGGAGCACTTTCCCGGCGTGCACCTGACGATTCACCACGACGCTGCAACGATCGATGCGACCTTGCAGGCGCTGGTGACCAGCGCTCCCCAGACCTCAGCCGCACCGTTCGATGCGCGTTGGGGTTTGGTCTACTTCGGCCACGGCGGCGTGCGGTTGTTCTCGGCCTACACTGACGTGCTAGCCACCCAGGGCTCGCTCGGCGCGCGGCGCGTCGTCTTCAACAACCCGAGTCCGCTGCTGGGGGCCCTGCACGACGCAGCGAGTTAGGCGGCGCTCATAGTTTCATTTGGGAGACATGGGCGAGCGCGATCGAGGTCGGGCCGCTGCCCCGCGAGTTGATCACGACCGTGCCGATGCCGCCGTTTACATTCTCTTGAAAGCTGACGGTGCTGATACCGGCTGCCGCGAGCTTGGCCTTCTCGGATCCAGCCGGCATCTTACTCTTGTACCAGTCGTAGACTTGGTCGAACGAATCGGGCGTCGTCAACACCGTGCCGGATTGACCGCTTGCTTCGCCCAAGTGCATCACTTTGGCACCGGGGTAGACCGGGAGACCGGTCTTCGCGTCGTCGCCGGCGCCCGTGCTGCCGGCGGCTGCCGTGGCCGTCGCGGCGGCGGAGGCGGTCGCTGCGGCTGCGGAAGCGGTTGCGTCGCCGGCGGCCGAGGTATCGGTGCCCTTGCTGCATGCGCTACCCGCAATCGCCAGCAGCGCAGCGCACGCGACAACACAAAGTGCTCTCATGAGAAATTCCCGTTCAGCTTCGCGCGTTTGTTCACCCCTGCCGGGGCGCATCGAACAGCGTCGGCTGCGCGCGCGGCGGCTCGACCGGCCGGATCAAGTCCGGGCTATCGTTGCGCACGTTGCCGACCGCTGGGCCGACGGCATGCACGGCGACCGCGGCCGGCGCGATCGGTTGCAGCAGCCCGAGCGCGGCCTCGCTTTCGAGGATTGCAGATGTCAACCACGCGAGCGCGGCTTCGCGTTCGAGCGCGACCGGCATGCGCTCGTGAAAGCGCGCCAGCAGCGGGTTGGCCGGCTGTGTGACGATCGTACAGGAAGCTTCGGCGCCGTCATCGCTCCACAGGCCCGCGAGCGCGAACGGCTCGCCGTCGCTGCGCGAAACCCAAACCGGCGCCTTCGTGCCGTCTGCCAAGCGCTGCCACTCGTAGTAGCCGTCGGCGGGAACGATGCAGCGCCGGTACGGCAAGAGCGGGCCGTAGAGCGGCGAGGTCGCGAGGGTTTCCATCCGCGCGTTGAAGGTCGAGATGCGAGCCGCGCCGTCGCCGCGATAGCCCGTCGACAGGCCCCACTGCATCGCGCGCAGCTCGCGCTCGGGAGCGTTGGCTACGACCGGCACGGCCGTCTGCGGTGCGATGTTGTAGTGCGGCGCAAAACTGAAGCCGATCGAAACGCGAGCGCCGAGCTTGCGCGCGAACTGCGCCGGATCGCGGTACAGGCCGTATCTGCCGCACATGCCCGGCCAGTCTGTGTCGCGCGGACACCGTACTCCTGGCGCAGAACGGGCCTGGCACAGGAGAAACCGACGATGCCCGTTTTCGATCCGGCCGGCGTCCAGCGCGCCATCTACTTCAACGGTTTGAGCGGAACGCTGCCGGCGTTGCCGATGACGGCCGAGGGCTGGGAGGCCGCGGCGCGCGAGCGGATGGCACCCGAAGCCTTCGCCTACATCGCCGGCGGCGCCGGTAGCGAACACACCGTGCGTGCCAACCTGGCCGCGTTCGAGCGGCGCCGGGTCGTACCGCGCATGCTGCGCGAGGTCGGCCCTCGCAATTTCACGACGACCGTGCTCGGCAAGCAGCTGTCCTTTCCGCTGCTCGCCGCGCCGATCGGCGTCATGTCGCTCGCGCACGAGGATGGCGAACTCGCGGCCGCGCGCGCGACGTCGAAGCTGGGCCTGACGCAGATCGTCTCGACGGCCGCGTCGCGCGCGCTCGAAGACGTTGCCGCGGCCGCGCCGGACGGCTCGCGCTGGTTCCAGCTCTACTGGCCCAAGGACGTGGAGGTCGCGGAATCGTTCGTGCGCCGCGCCGATCTTGCCGGCTACGAAGCGATCGTCGTCACGCTCGATACCTGGAGCCTGGGCTGGCGTCCGCGCGATCTCGCGCTCGCACACCTGCCGTTCTTACGCGGTAACGGGATCGCGAACTATCTCGCCGACCCGGTCTTTCGCTCTAAGCTGCGCCGCGAACCGGAAGAATCGCAGGCTGCGTTCACGGAAGCCGTCATGCTCTGGGCTGCGTCCTTCGGCAACCCGGCGCTGCGCTGGAGCGACATCAAGCGCTTGCGCGAGTGGACGACGCTGCCGATCGTCCTCAAGGGCATCTTGCATCCCGACGACGCGCGCGCTGCGCTCGATGCGGGCGTCGACGGGATCGTCGTCTCCAATCACGGCGGCCGTCAAGTCGACCGCAGCATCGCGTCGCTCGACGCGCTGCCTGCCGTCGCGGCGGCCGTGGCGGGAAAAGCTTCAGTCCTATTCGATTCGGGCATCCGCTGCGGCGGCGACATCCTGATCGCGCTCGCGCTGGGCGCTCAGGCGGTCCTGATCGGCCGCCCCTACGTGTACGGTCTGGCGCTTGCCGGGGAAGAGGGCGTCGCGCACGTCTTCCGCTGCCTGCTTGCGGATCTCGATGCATCGCTCGCGCTGGCGGGCCGCGATTCGGTCGCAGCGCTCGACCCCTCGGTGTTCGCCGCCGGCTGAAGCTATGCTATGATGCGGGCATGCGTCGCATCGCACTCGCCTGCATGATCGCCGTTCTGGTGGGGGCCGCGCTCCTGCTCAGCCTGTACCGCCACGCGCATGCGGGGACGCCGGTCGAGACCAAGCTGATGGATCCACACATGGAGATCACGCTGCGGCGGCTGGCGGAGCCCGGAGACCGCGAGCGCGCGGACGCTATCGTCGCGGCGGCGCGAAGCTTGCTTGCCAAGTACGCCAACGTCAAGGACGCCGAACGCGACGGCTTCGCGAAGTTCTTGCCCAACGTCGAGCTGCCGCAAGAGCACTTCACCAACGGTGCGTACGCGCGCGAAGCGTGGTTCGGCACCTTCAACCCGGCGCATCCGACCTCGCTGATCTACGCGCGCAACGGGTCGAGCCTGCGAATCGTGGGCGTGATGTATACCGCCCCGAACCGGGCCAGCGAAGCCGACCTCGACCGCAAGGTGCCGCTGAGCGTCGGCTCCTGGCACCGGCACGTCAACTTCTGCTTGGCGGCGCTGGGCACGCCGATCGGTGCGGCCTATTTCGGCGCGCATCCGAAGTTCGGGATGAACGGCTCGATCGCGACCCGCGCCGAGTGTGACGCCGAAAACGGGAGGTTCTTGCCGGTCGCGTTCGGTTGGATGATTCACGTCTGGCCGAACGAGCCGGCCCAAGCTGGGATCTGGTCGATCGACGGGCGGGACGCGCGCCATCGCATGTGCGAACTGCATCACGCCTAGGTGAACGCGCGCGGCGCCCCTGTGTTCGCGCGTTAGCCGCGATAGAGGGGTAGATTGGCCGCGACGACCTCCCGGTAACGCGCGAAGATCGGCACGTAGCGCGCGACCATTTCCGGCTGCGGCTTTGCAACGTACGTGGGGCGCAGCAGCGCGGCTACGGCGCCGGCGTTCGCAACGGCTCCGACCGCGATTCCTGCGAACATGGCGGCGCCGAACGCGGACGCCTCGGGTTGATCGCTGAGTTCGGCCTCGCAGGCAAACACGTCGGCGACGAGTTGGCGGACGAACGCGGCGCGCGTGAGCCCGCCCGAAAGGCGAATCCGGCTGACGGTCCCGATCCGTTCGCGCAACACGCTGAGAACCGTGCCGAGCGCAAACACGACGCTTTCGAACGCCGCGCGCATGACGTCGCCGCGCGTGTGCGAGAGATCCAGGCCCGCGATGCCGCCGCGCAATTCGGCCAGCCAATACGGCGCGCGTTCGCCGGAGAGAAACGGCAGCACGGTCAAGCCGTTGGCTCCCGGCGTCGCCTTCTCGGCCAGCGCGACGGCGGCTTCGAAGCGATCCTGCGCAGCTACTTCGCTCAGGAACAGCGCTTGCAACGCGGCCAGAACCCCGCCGGCGGAGCTGGTCGGGCCGCCGGCGATGTACCCTCGGTCGTCGAACGCATAGCAGAACGTGCGGCCGCGCGCGTCGAGCAGCGGCTCGTCAACGACGGTTCGGATTGCGCCGCTCGTGCCCAGGGTCAGCGCGAGATCTCCGCCGCTGACGGCGCCGACGCCGAGGTTCGCAAGCGCGCCGTCGCTCGAGGCGAGCACGACCGCGGCAGCTGGATCGATGCCGAGTCCCGCTGCGACGTTCGGGCGCAGGGCGCGGCGCGTCGTCGACGGCGCGGCCGGCTCCGAAAGTTTGCGCGCTTCGACGCCGGCGGCAGCCAGTGCGTCTTCGGACCAGGTTCGCGAACGCACGTCGAACAGGCCGGTCGCCGACGCGATGCCCCAATCGATCAGCCACTCGCCGGTCCAGCGGAAAACGAACAGCTCCTTGAGCGACACGAATTTCGCAGCCCGCGCCGCGACGCCGGCAGCCTCGTCGGCAAACCAGCGCAGCTTGCACGAGGGCAGCATCGGATGGACCGGTGCACCCGTCTGCAGGTACAGCCGCTCGGCCGTGCCGTCGGCGCGCCAGCGCTCGGCGATCGATGCGCTGCGCCGATCCATCCAGGTCAGCAGCGGCCCGAGCGGTTCGCCGTTGACGTCGACCGGCACGATGCCGTGCATCGCCGCGGAAAAGCCGATCGCGAGCACGTCATCGCCGCGCAGCCGCACGTCGGCCAGCACGCCGTGCAGCGCTTTCATCGTCGTGCGATAGACCTCGTTTGCGTCCTGCTCGACCCATTCGGGGCGCGGCGTGTGCAACGCGTAGGCCGCGCCGGCGGACGCGACGTTCGCGCCGCCGGCGGTACAGGCCAGGATCTTGACCGCGCTCGTGCCCAGGTCGATTCCGACCAGCACGCCCTGACGAGCGGCTTGCACTACGCCGGGTCCGGGATCGGTTCGATCTTTCCGAGCACGAACAGGTAGGCGAAGATTCCGACCAGCAGAAACGCGCCCGCCGCGAGGAACGCGTTGGTGAACGAGTTGGTCGCGCCGACGATGAAACCGGTGATCGTCGGGGCCGCGATCCCCATGACGTTGTTGAAGAAGTTCATGATGCCGCTGACCGAGCCGACGCTGCCGCTCGGAGCGATCAACGCCGGAATCGACCAGCCGATCGGCGCCGATGCGGCCAGGCCCGCGAGCGCGACCGAGATCCATGCGGTCGCGATCGCCGGATCGTGCGTCTGGGTCGCACCGACGATCGCGAGGCCGAGCAGCAACCCGCCGACCAGGATCGTCTTGCGTACCCGCGTCTGGTCGAAGCCGCGTGCGATCAGATAGTCGACCAGCCATCCGCCCACGACGAGGTCGGAGATCGCGGCGACCAGCCACGGTATGGCTGCATACCAGCCCGACGCGATCAGCCCGAGATGCAGCGCGCTGCTCAAGTAGCTCGGCAGCCAGGTCAGAAACAGGTAGAACGAATATCCGTAGGCCGCGAAACCGATCGTCAGGCCCCAGACCTTCCGCTGCCGCAGCAGGTAGCCGAGCCGTGCGCCTTCGTTGAGTGAGGCGCGGCCCTCGGATTGAGCGCCGCCTTCGACGATGTAGGCGCGCTCCGCATCGGAAAGCCGCGGGTCCTCGCTCGGGTTGCGATAGAACGCGTAAAAGGCGCCGAAGAAAACCAGGCTCAGCACGCCGGTGAACACGAACGCGCCGCGCCAACCGTAGCGCGCCGCAATCAGCGAGATGATCGGGATCGCGATGGCGGTCCCGAGTTTAGCGGCCGCGTCGAAGATCGCGGTCGCGAGCCCGCGTTCGCGGCGCGGAAACCAGTACCCGATCGCTTTGGCGTTGGCGGGGAACGTCGGCGCCTCGCCGACGCCAAGCAGCAAGCGCGCGCCGAAGAAGGTCGTGAAGCTCACCGACGCCGCGGTCAGAAACGATGCGACGCTCCAGAGCAGTGCGCCGGCCCGTCCGACAGCCTTGACACCGTAACGATCGAGGATCACGCCGACCGGCAACTGCAGGGCAGCGTAGGTGTAACTGTACGCGCTCGAGAGGATGCCGAAAGCGGCTGCGCCGACGCCGAAGTCGGTGTGCAGCGCGTCGCGCGCCACCGACAGGTTCACGCGGTCGAAGTAGTTGACGAGCACGCCGAATCCGACCAAAAGTGCGATGCCATAGCGCAGTTTCGGGATTGCGGCCACGGCGGCCTTAGATGTCGCGAGCGTCGGCGAGCAGCCCGCCGTCGACGCGGATGACGGCGCCGGTCAAGTATGCGCCGGCCCGCGAAGCCAGGAACAGCGCGGTGCCGGCCATGTCGTCCGGCCGCCCCGGCCTGCCGAGCGGAACGTGCTCGATCATCTCCGCTTCCCGTTCCATCACCCACTCGGTCATCTTGGTCGGGAAGTACCCCGGCGCGATCGCGTTTGCGGTGATGTGGCGCCGCCCGAGGAAGCGCGCGAAGTGTCCGGTCAGCTGGTGCACGCCGGCTTTCGAGGCCGAGTAGGGAAAGGTCGAGAGCGCCGGCGGAACGAGGCCGTCGATCGAACCGATGTTGATGATGCGCGCCGGATCGTCGGCCGTACCGGCGGCCTCGAGTGCGCCGATTAGGCGCTGCGTCAAGAAGAAGATCGACTTGAGGTTGAGGTCGACGACGCGGTCCCAGCCGCGCTCGCTGAACGTGTCGAGCGGTTCGGCCCAGGCGGCGCCCGCGTTATTGACCAGGATGTGCAACTTTGGTTCGCGCTGCAGAACGTCGCCGGCGAGCCGTTCGACCTCGTCCATCCGGCTCAGGTCGGCGGGCAGCGCGATGCACTCGCCCGTCTGCGAAAGCTCGGCCGCCAGCGCCTCGCAGACCTCGGCCTTGCGGGAACTGATGTAGACCCGCGCGCCACTCGCAACGAAACCGCGCGCGATCATCTCGCCGATCCCGCGGCTCCCGCCCGTCACCAGCGCGACTTTCCCAGCAACCGAAAATAAGTCGTTAACGTTCATCGAGGAAACGCTCCGCTTCCAACACGATGTCGGGAAGTGCGGCCAGCGTGAACGTATCGCCTCGTCCCAGCCGGCGCGGCTCGGGATAGTCCTCACCGTCCGGCTGCGAGAAATGCAAGAGGACGTCCGATTTGAGGTCGACGACGAGATAGTCAGCGATCGCGAAGCGCGCATAAAGCAGGCGTTTGGTGCGCGTGTCCTTCCCGAGCGACGAATCGGATAGTTCGATCGTCGCGAAGATCTCCGAGGGCTCGGGCGGGCGATTGAGGCGCTTGTACGGCAGCGGTGCGAGGACGGCGATATCGGGTTCGGGCTCGCTTAGGTCGCCGAGCGGAATCGAGATTTGGCCGGGCACCAGCGCCCGGCCGCGCAACGCGTCGTTGAGGTATTGAACGACGTGCATGTGCGCGGCCCAATGCGGTACGCCGATCGGCGGCATTGTGACGATCAGGCCGTCGAGAAGCTCGACGCGTTCGCGCGAACCGATGATGCCGGCTTCGACCATTCGATGGTATTCGGCGACGGTAAACGGGCGGGGAACCAGTTCTGCTGCCATATCACTCATAGACGCTACCTCGGGCGCTTTGCCTCTTCGTGACGCCGAGGTTGCCTGACCTCGCGCGGCGGCAGGGCCACTTCGCGGGCTCACACGCGCCACTCTCGACGGGAAGAGCGCCGCGTACGCCCAAAGTGGCTCGCGTATGGC
>Ga0302325_10036225_pt1 | contig 10061 bp, 14 predicted proteins | sample Palsa_T0_2_FD_201948 | JGI IMG/M metagenome (GOLD analysis project Ga0302325, IMG submission 201948) | Peat permafrost microbial communities from Stordalen Mire near Abisko, Sweden - Palsa_T0_2 | ecosystem: Environmental > Terrestrial > Soil > Palsa > Peat permafrost | place: Sweden: Abisko... | reverse complement strand
TGTCATCATCTTTCCCACCATTATTGTTCCGCTTGGCTTGATCTTGTTCGGTGTAGGCATCAAGAATGAATGGCATTGGATTGTCCCCATAATCGGTGCTGGCATGGTTAACTTTGGTCTACCCGCCCTTCCTGCCATCATGTCACCCTACATAATGGACAGTTACTACCCGTTGGCCATGGATTGCCTGATTGTAAGTTCACGAACCTCAAATTTATTTCTCAGCTTTGCTGACTTCTTTATTCAAGCTTTTCAATGGGTTCAAAAACTTTGTCTCATTTGGTGTTGGATTTGCGGTCATTCCCTGGATTGACCGAAGTGGTATCGTTGCCGTCTTCTGTATCTTGGCTGCAATGATGTTTGCAGTGTATGCCAGCTTCGCTTTCCTGTATATATTTGGCAAGAGCTTGCGGAAAGGTGATGCCCAAAAGAAGATATTCTTGTTTTAAGGGGCACTGCAGAAGATAAACAATTCGTTTGAAATGATATACTGGCAAGTGAAAGAACGCATTCTTACTTCCCTAATCAAAGACACTTCGGTATAGGTCAGCAATGACGTCCAACCTAAAACGAGGGTCTCCCAAACTGAGTCTGGTTAAATGTACACCACGGGCTAGAAAATTCATAGTTTACACTCCTACAATAATCCAACATCCACAAATTGGTCTACAACCTTCTACCTTTGTATCCTTGTAGGTAATACTTCAATTGAGTACCTACCAATTCGAGCAAGTCAGCAAATCCAAATATCGCAAACTGATCGCCTCTGACAACCAAGGCTTTCCTGGGAACCTTCCACTCACCCATCAGGATCTCTCAAAAAACCAACTTGAGTGTATAATCCCCGGAACCGATCATGAATCAAATGCTGAAACGAAGCATCGAAGAGCCCCAATGCGCCCAACCCTGTATCCCCAGGCCATTTCAGCACATTATAGCCTGCGCTTTCGCCCTTCCTGAGCAACTCATTGACGTCCGGCACAGTAAATCCTAGATGTCCCAACCCCGTCCTTATCTCGCTGCAGGACTTTTCCGCGCTTGTTGCATAACTATTCATCTCTGCCTTCTCGTGCACATGAACCAGCTCCAGAAGCCCAGAGCGCAGCCCGGCAGTCTTCAGAATGTCGCTCGGCACCTTGTCCCCCGGCGATGGGAATGCGAGATAGTAGATGGAGAAGGGTCCCGCGTTCATGCTGAATGTCTGCGACATGCCAAAGACATCTCGGTAGAAGGCTAAGGAGGCTTCTGGGTTCTCTATGCGGAGCATGGAGTGATTCAGTCTGTTGACTGTCAGTGCAGATGGGATTGTGAGCTTGGAAGCTACGGTGTAGTCACCAGCTTCAGGAACCTCTGAACCCATTTGTGTTCCTTCTTCTACCCTCTTTTTATGTTTTGCAAGGGCCCTGATATCGAAGACGAATTGGCTTGGAATTCAGAGTGCAAGTCCTGTCAAGTTGTTTCTGTTTGTCCAGCAACTAAAAAAGAGAGCACGGGTATTGAAGACGCCGTAGTATTGGTTATGCTTGATTTCTTGGACCTTGAATTAATTATTGAAAGTTAATTGCGAGGGATATCCTTACCAGATCAAAATATATACCGAATTGAAAGAATTATAGCTTCTGATTCCTTAAACCGGCTAATAGCGTGTCCAATCAAGTAGAACATGCCCCCATGCTACAAAGGTACCAGTATCCCTGAATTGTGAGTTGAAGGTCTCGGGATTGGATGGGTAGCTCCGGAGTTCACAGTGGAAGCCGAGCGACGAATAACGAGCTTAGAGTCCAAGCTACCCGTTCCTGCCAATTCTTACTTGTCTTGTGCTTCAAAATTCTGCGCACAATACTGGAGAAAACCGAAATGGGTGTAAATATTATTTTTTCGGGCGTTAAACATGCAGTGGGCCATTTATGCTGCACTGACCAAATATTTGACGTTCAGTTTATGAAATTCAGTCTTGGTGTGTTGCAAGCGACGAAAGCATTTCATTCTCATGACTTCTCTGTGCCCTCTCGCTGAATTAACAGAGACACAACCTGTAGAAGATTCTGCGCAATCCCCCACACTTGCATTGTTTCCAGGATTGATGCCGTTTGCTCCAACACTTGAATCTGACCTTCTTTGGTAAACAGCCTTGGCACTCCATGCATCGAAACCACCTGGGAATTTCCGCTTTGAATCCACTCCAAGTGTACAGGTGAAATTTTTTCTCCATCCGAAGCTGGGCCATCAAGTCGGTAAGGTGGTGTGCTCGGAGAACTACGTTCATGCGAAGGTTTTTGCATTGCGAGACCTGCAAGACACCACAACACAATGCCAGCATTGAAGACATTGAACGCCTCTTGTGACTCATTCTGAAGATATCGTCTTGCCAGAGCAAGAACTTGTGCACTGTGGAATGCAACGCGACGAAGTCTGATAGGGTCTCGACTTCCCCATTGCTTCGCTCGGGATTTTGCCGCCTCAGCGCCGGGACCACCGCGGAAAAGAGGTCGGAGCCAGTCCATGAGATCTCCAGCACCGTAGAGATGAGACATGTGAATGATATGCATTTTTCTCACGAAGTAGGAAAGTTCTGCTTTTGAATGTGTTCTCGGAGGTTGAGTGAACAAGAACCGATCCAGTACTTCCTGGACATGGGTTTTAGCCTCCGTTAAAGAGCTGCTTCCTCGCACGAAATCATTAACAGCTGACCCCTCGAATTCCTTGACCGACCACAAAGTTCTGGTGAGCGTATTGATGATGATGAGATCATGTTGAAAATCTGCGGCTTTTGCAAGAACTGTGTCTGCACATTTGAAAAGAGAGTGAAGCATGGGTCGGAAAGATAGATTAGGTGGCAAGCACTTTGTCCACGGATGTAGAGAAAGCCAAACATGTCCAGTTTCTGCCTCCCAAAGTGGTAACGGACATGGCATGGATAGATTTATTTCAGAAACGCTGAGAAATGGGCGGGTGTTGTGCAGATAGCTCACTGACGAATCGTATTCCTGAGATGGTCAGCACTAAACTTGTGCAGGACGAAGCACTCACATAAACAGCCCACGCTAGACGGCAAAGGCGTTCATCAGAGATCCAGGCATGCCATCTTGCCTCCAAAGAGTCGTTTATTGGCACAGTTTTTGGTCGGTCCTGAAAAAGCCCCATGCATCTTGCGTTATTGACAAGTGAGCTTCGGAAGGAATCACTAAGCTCGAAAAGCCTCTTGTTGCCACTAGAATAGCCGTGTGTGCCTTGAAGAAGTTGAGCACCTACGTAAAACTCGGTTCGCACAAACCTTCGATCTTGCTCACTCTACGATATCGAGTCAGAACACTACAATAAAAGTTCCGGTTTGCCTAATACGTACCATAAAGAGGAGCAGTCGCCGGTTGAGTTCCGATAATGAATTTGAAAAGTTTCTTGCACCTTCGAGCCCAGTATAGCAGGCACCAATACACGCAATAGCGAGCGTGGTTGCTGCTGGGTGTTTGGTAGCATCGAAAGTGGGACGGTGAATGATTGGCAACGTCTTGACTAAATGTTAATTTCAACTCCAGCTAAACAACAGAACCGTTTATGAGGCTTACCCGATGGAAATGAGCAAAATAGAGATCAATGCAATGATCCAGCTTTCGTTTACTTGGAAATTTATCGAGATTGAGCTCTGGCCACATCGGACTCCCGGACGGCAATCGTGTTGCATCCTTCAAACTTTCTCTTGTGGCATCCGTAACAGGAATCATACCAAAGAACGAAGAGCCATCTATTTCTTCCTCTTGAGGATTGCCCAGAAGTGGCAGCTCGGAGTTGTGCAACGACGTCGCATACCATTCCATCGGCCAGGGGTCATCGGGTTCACAATTGTTGTGAGGAATATCTGAAGATGGTTCTGTGGGTGAGCTGCCATTGAGGTCAATGGAAAATGGCGATAATTGCTGGGAGGGTTCGCCATTCGTGTCACCAGAAAACCGTGACAAATTCTGGGTTTGCTCGACCGATGGAACCACTGGGTCACTTTGTTGATGGTTCTGCTGGTAATCAGAGCTCTCAGCTGCAGGTGCATCATGGCCAAAATAGGTTGGAGTTAGAAAGGAAGGGAGTGTTATCGAAGTGTCGGGTAGGGAGTTGCAAAAGATCCAATCCATACCAGTGCTCGGAACATATTGAGAGAGATCCATAAAGCCCATGTTGTCAAATTCGAACTCGCCAATAGAGAACATATGGCCTGGCGGCTCGATATCACCGCGGCGATGCTCAATAACCATCTCTGGTTGTGAGAAGTCATTGTTGTGACTTGTTGGATATTCTGCGCCATCTGGAAGGACTGGCATGCCGACTGGATCAGAAGCAGGCATCACGTTGCTTCCAGCAGATATGATCTGAGGGTGTTCTGGGGATCCATAGGTGGCCGAAGGCGTGGAGGCTCTGTGCTGTGGCATTGCTCCCTTCCATGTTGCCGTTGGATACTCACAGTATCGATCGTGCTTGAGACAGGCCTGACATGCAGGAAGGGTTCGGGAACACTTGATTTTGGATCTACAACGCTGAGTAGAGCATTTAGCTCAGGCCTTGAAGTAGCCGCTTACCTCGAACAGTAGAGACAGGATTTCTGGCGCGGTGCAGGTTGTTCACGTGTTTCGTCATGGACTTGGAGATGTCTGGTAAGAGTGTCCTTGCGCTCAAAGAGGCGCCCGCACTGCTGGCAACGGTGTTTTCGGGTGTGGGAGGGGGAGCCGGCGCGGGAACGGGGGCGGAGATGTGTATCGTTAGTTGACATGCTTACGTGGATCGGGGTTTCTCAATCATCGTGGACTGGGGGCGCAGACCGAGGACTGCTGGCGTTTGCTTTCTAAAAAAGCATTGAATTCGATCCGCGATGTAAAGTGATCGCTATTATTGCTAACGCGAGGAGGGGGAGACCTGGGGTGGAGGTGGGTGTTCGATTAGTAAGCTTGGTGCCGAGTGGAGGTGGCCGTGGCCCTTGAGTACTCGTACTGGATGCCGCCAGCACCACTTTCAACTCCGAGCCAACTCAAACACTCCAGCCTCCAGCCACGAGTCCCGTGCTCCATCTGGTTTTGGGGCCCGGCCCGTCAAAGGAGTCCCGTCTCGCATAGGGAAATGGCAAGTGCTGGTCAGAGGGAGTGAATTGCCCGGGGACTTCCTTCCTATTTCTTCCTTTCCTCTGTTCCCTAGTGAATGATTTTTGTTATCTGACATGGCATACAAAAGTGGAAGCAGCCTTGAAATCTTTTCAAGGTCTGGTCTGCCTTAAATCGAAACATCACACAAACTGATCCAAAGACGCAACATGGCTGCGGAAAGTCTGGCAGGTAAAGTTGCCATCGTCAGCGGATCGGCAAAAGGAATTGGTGCTGCGACATGTGTTGAGCTGGCATCGAGGCAAGTATTTGACCTTCCGAGGGTACACAACAAGAAAGAAGAACGATTACTGACTATTCTCAGGGGTGCAATCGTCGTGGTGAACTATCCTTGGCCCTCGGAACGAAAAGAGGCAGAGGCAGTTCTAGCAAGGATCTGCCAGACCAAGTCATCATCCGCATCCAAGTGCATTTTGGTGGAATCGGACCTGTCGACCACTACAGGTCCTCAGCACTTGGTTGAAGAGACAATCCGCCAGCTGGGACCCAAAATCGACATTCTGATCAACAATGCAGGTGTCGCAATCATGAAGCCGCTTTCAGAGGCAACCCTGGATCAGTGGGACACCATGGTCAACCTCAATGCCCGGGGCGCTTTTCTACTCTCACAAGCCGTGTTGCCGTACCTTTCGAATCCCAGCAGGATTGTCAATTTGAGCAGTGTTGGTGCGAGACAAGGCTATGAAGGATCTTCCATCTACAGCGGCACGAAGTCCATGATCGAAAGCTTCACTCGCTGCTGGGCAATGTTCTCAACTCTCCCGTTCTCGACAAGCCCTTTGCTAATGGTTTTCCTTTAGTGAACTTGGTCGAAAATATGGCTGCACAGTCAATGCAATCTGCCCTGGTCCAACAGACACTTCTGGATTCAACCACTCGACCCCTGAGTTTTTGGCGAAAATCCAGCCCCTGCTCGATGCCACTCCCGCTGGATCTCGAATGGGCACTCCTGAGGAAGTTGCTCATGCCATTGGGTTTCTGTGTGAGGAGAAGTCGAGGTGGATCTCAGGAGTTTGTTTGGGCACAAATGGTGGCTTTTTCATGGCCTGAGATAGTGCGCAGACAACCAAAACACTGTAGTCATTAGAGAATCGGGAATATTCCAATTGGCAACAAGCACCCGGCGCAAGGTTCTTGTTTAGCTCATATTTGGGATTCCTTTAGGGTGGAGGGATTCCCGTCAGCCTGACAAGAGACACAGCCCGCCTTAACATTCTAGATATGGAGATTCCTAGGCGTAACATGCAAACACGTCCTCGGAGATAGCAATGACCATTAAATTATGTCAATTATATCTCGCTATCTCAGCCAGTCTCAAAGATCTCTAACTTGCCAGCAGTAATCCGCCACGCCGATGATCAACCCAAGAAGAAGCAATCACTCAATGCTCATCTTCATCAAGCCATCATTAGTATCCACCATGCCCTGAAACCCGACCCTCTTCACGGCGCCATTTGCATTACCCTTACTCGCTTCCCCATTGCTTGGCGGCCGGCTACCCCACGGCGTGACATCCCTCTGCATCGGGCTCTGCATCACGGGACTGTTATGCACACTCATGCCCGGACTGACTGCTCTGCGCTTGAAGCTGGTGGGGTCGAAATCGTCATCTCGTCTGCGTTTATTATTGACCTTCCGGGTGATTTCAGCGGCAGTAGGAGCCGTCGGTGGTTGTGGTGTGGCGGATCTGGAGGGTGAGGATGTTTGGGGGTCGGAACTACTTGCTGTGTGCTGGCTGGGGAATAGTGGTGGCGTGGAAAGGGATGGCGAGTCGAGAGATATATCTTCGCTGATGCCAGAGGATGATCCTCGTGGAAGGAAGGCAGGTGGTGGTGTACGACTATTGTCATCTGTGAAGGTCTCCCAGAACAGTTTGCCTTTCGAATTCCGCATAGCGTGCTGCTTGAAGCTGCTTGAAAGGCCAGTGATATCTTCCATCATTTCATCTTCTAATATATCTCCCAAAGAGTCTTGTGTAACTGGTCCTAGATTTGGAGAAGAATGGGTTGTGGTAGTCGTAGACATGGAGGGGCGGCGGGTTGGTTCAAGATCCATATCGCTCTCACGGGTCAGGCGGACAACTTCTGCCTCACGACGAACTTCCGTTTCGATTGGGGTGCTTTCCTCAGCAAGTGCTGCTCGAATACGCGCGAAGCCTTTTGTTTTGGGCTATATTGAATTTTCAGTATGGCTTTGGAGAAGAAGAATAGATAGGTTCTTACCAGCATGTTCCCTCGCCTGGTAACTGCCCTACGAATGACGCCCCTCTGACCGTCACGGCCAGGTGTAATGGGCATTCCATCTACATTCTCAAGTGTAGACTTCAATGTACCATCGTCGCTCTCACTGCCGGAGATATGTAGTTGATTCGCCGCCCAGCTTATACTCTCCCTCCGAGCATGTAGTCCTTCCCCAATCTCCCTGCCACCAAAGTATCCAGTATTCATGTTTTCGAGGCTCCGCATGGTCGGCGGAGACTTTGAATTAGGGCTGGCCATCGAATTACCACTTCCGCTGCTCGAGCTCTTTCGACTCTTGCCATGTCGCAGCCTCTGGCGCTGGAAGTTCATAAGGCTGCTCACAGCAGGCGACTGCCCCACCCAGCCGTTTCCAGGGCTAGGTTGTGTTGTACCAAATGGTCCGCCCATCTTGTTTATTTGTGGAGTCGAGAGTATAGAGTCATCGATATCGTCGGCATCCATGAGGTCGTCCTCTTCTGAACTGCTACCTGATGACTCTGAACCAAGCATGTTCACGCTTCCTAGCGAGCTCGACACCACCATTCTATCCGCGTTTGCCATAGTCGACCATAGCGAGCTGGGATTGTTGATCATCGATTCCGAATTGCTGGAGAAGTGAAGCCCGTTCTTCCTGTTTGGTATATTCATCGCCCGCCCGCCGATGGTTGGAGACGAGTCTGGCGAGGACTGCTCTGCCAGGGTTGAATGATGAAGGTTTGTGGCTGCTCGTGAAAAGTCTAGGCCCCGAGATCTCCTGGGGAGCACACTGGAAGGTGAGCCATATGTCTGCGAATGGTCCAGCTTTGGTGACAAAGGAACCCGACTGATATACGCTTGGGTGCTGGGTGACATGAGGTCGCGTGCAGGCATCTGCAAAGAAAGACCACGCATTGGGAAGGCAGGCCGCCGAGGAGTTGTAGGATTGTCGCTTAGTGCGCTATCATCCTGGGATTTCTTTTTTTCTGGTTCTCGAAACTTTGGAGATGGTGACAGTGTAGGAGGTCCCCCATCAGAGAGGGAGCGCGCTTTCGAAGGTGATCTCGAGGCTGTCCTTCTTCCAGTTGTCCCAGCACTCTCTTCTCCTGCTTCTCCATCTCCAGAAGCCATTGCAGTGTGCAGCGAATCGTTCAATTGAGTTCTCAACATGTTTTCGAGAGTTAGGCGACAAAAGTCGATTGTCTATCGTCTTTTTGAAGGGGAGGCTGGGTGTCGTCTGAAGAGGAGGCGTATCAGCGAGTTGAATTTTGACGTCCTTCCATGGCTGACACACTGGCAATAGTGCCGACGCCCGAGATTGCCTGTATATAATATTTATTTTGAGCGGAGGATTCGAGGGAGTTTCCGTATAATGGTCCAGAGATCGTTGGATTGTGGTGAGGTGATGGTTTGAACGCTGGCGCCTTGTGAAGCCTTCAGGATCCGAGTGCAAGGATTCGCCAGCATTTTCATGGCGTTGGCGTCTACTGTATGGGAACAGGGACAGGGCTTGCTTCGCTAACGACCGCTTTCCAACTGAACCTCCTCGTCCTCAACCAAAAAATCGAAAATGGTTGCATAATCGGTTAAGAACTCTGAGAGCCAGTCCATTGGAAGCTTCGAAGTCAGGCTACGTACGAATTGCCCAGCAGAGTTGTGAAAAACTCCAATCTTCAAATCCATTTCTTTCAGCAGTTGTTCAATCCTAGTGATCTTTCCGTTCAAAACATTTCTCATGTTTAATCGGGAGAGAGTGTGTCTGTACTCAAGCTTGACATATTCCTTCCTAAAGTTCTAAAGTCTTCTTGCGGTGGAACTGAGCCTGAAGATATCTCGGGTCTCGCTCGGCGAGTCTCGATCAAACAGCACGGTAATTTCCCCGCATCGATAAGTTGATACTTATCTAGATCCTACTAGTAAGGATAGTTGCCTAGCTGTTGGAGAAGTCTCTCTAGGTGATTTAGCCACTTGCCTAATTGTCGTGGGGAATGAAGAGTGGGATGGTGCTTGTAACCGTTGAAATATGGGGATAGAGTCAAGCACTACTACTTATTTCCGGAACTTGAAATCCGCAACTTCAAGCATATCTGGTTATCAGAACCTCTTTAATGTTACCCCGCAATGTGAGATTACTCCTCGCTTATCTTTACCCCAATTTTGATACGAATGATATTCGTATCAAGCCTCGGCGACGAGATAAGCCACAATCCCAAAGACTTATAATAAAAGCAGATCGCTCCAGCTCAACCCATCCCAACATCAACGAATTCACCATCTCTTGCTTAGAATAACACTTTCACTATGACTTCCTCCATATCTGATGAGAAAGCACAAGACACCTTCGAAGATGTCGAACATGAATCCCCTGAATCAATTGCTTACAAGAAAAAAGAAGCAGCTCTGGTTTGGAAACTGGACTTGTTTATCGCTCCTGTCATGATGATGTTGATGATCATCAGTTATCTTGACAGAGGGAATATCGGCTTCGCAGCAACACAAGGAATGATTAAAGATATCAACTTGAAAGGGACTCAATTGAATGTACGTCCTTCTTCTCCAGAACCCTCTTTGTGCCTGCTAACTCGGTGGTAGACTGCCATTTCCGTCTTTTACATCTTCTACATCCTAGCAGAGGTACCTCCCTTCAACCTATATACCATTTCAGGCTTCTGGCTAAATCACTATTAGTTTCCAACATCGATCT
>Ga0302325_10036223_pt1 | contig 10061 bp, 11 predicted proteins | sample Palsa_T0_2_FD_201948 | JGI IMG/M metagenome (GOLD analysis project Ga0302325, IMG submission 201948) | Peat permafrost microbial communities from Stordalen Mire near Abisko, Sweden - Palsa_T0_2 | ecosystem: Environmental > Terrestrial > Soil > Palsa > Peat permafrost | place: Sweden: Abisko... | reverse complement strand
GTCGAACGAGCCGTACCGCTGACGCGGATGCCGCTTCGGCCGCAAGGCGATGCGATTACGTGGTCGCGATCGATTCCGGGGTGCGCCCTCGACTCGCGCTCCGAACGCCACGCATACCTGCGAGATGCGCTCGAAGAGCCGTCCGAGACGCTCGATGCCATGCTGGTCGCAGCCTATCGCGAGGAAGATCCCACCGGTAGAATACTCGCGCTGCGAGCCTTGCACCGAGGCGCGTTCCCGAGCGCCCATGCGGCCCTTATCGACGCCCTCAACGTCGGCAGCGACGAAGAGCGCGTGTTTGCCGTCGATGCGTTGCTTGAAGCGGGGGCCGGAAACGACGTGACGCCGGCGTTTTCGGACCGGCTCGAAGCGATCGCTGCGCGCGCGGCGCTCGGGTACGTCGGACATGCCACGCGGTCCGCATACGCGGAGGTACTCAATCCATTCGTCGACCAGTCGCGCATCGACGCGATCCTCGCGCTGCTGGCCGGCGCGATCGAATGAACGGAGGCGAACCCGTCTTCGCTCTCCTCGAGCACGGCCGCGCGCGGCGGGCCTCGGACTTGCACGTTGAACCCGGACAAGGTGCGGCGTACCGTATCTACACGCGCGTGGAACGAATCGCAGAGATTCGCCCTGCGGGAGCCGACGTCGAGGCCTTTCTCGACGCAACCATCGATCGCATATCGCGAGCACGCCTGGAGAAACTAGGACTCGCCGACGCCGTCTACGCCGACGAACGAGTAGGCGCCGTCCGGATTCACGCATCGCGCGGCAAAGCGGGAGCACGCCTCGCGATTCGGCTGTTGGCGCGCGCGATTCCCGAACTCGAGGAGCTTCGCTTACCGCCGGTCGTGGAGAGCTTTACTACCTTACGGTCGGGCCTCGTCCTCGTCGCGGGTCCAGTCGGCGCGGGAAAGTCGACCACGATCGCCTCGTTGCTGGATCGGATAAATGCCACCTCGGCAAAACATATCCTCAGTTTTGAAAATCCGGTGGAATATCACTTTCGATGGGCTCGCTCAATTGTGACACAATACGAAGTAGGCCGCGACGTCGCGAGCTTCGCGGAGGGCGTTCACGGTGCGCTTCGAGCGGATCCCGACGTGATCTTCATCGGGGAATTGCGCGAATCCGACGCGGTTGCCGCGGCGCTGAGAGCTGCAGAAAGCGGCCACCTCGTCTTCGCCGCTCTTCACAACCCATCTGAGACTCCCCACGCGATCAATCGCATCATCGGTCTCTTCGCATCCGAAGAACAGGAGAGCGTGCGGCACCGCCTCGCCGATGCACTTCGCGCAGTTGTCGGCCTGCGCTTGGTCCCGCTCCGCGATGGAAGCGGCCTGCGCGCGGCAGCAGAGATCACGATCGCGAACGAGGCCGTACGCCGTCTCATTCGCGACGGGGCGATCCACCAGATGCGAATGACGATCGCCAGTTCTCGGCGCGAAGGAATGCAAACCCTCGAAAGCCATCTCTCCGAGCTCGTCGCCTACGGCGACATCGACGTCGCAGCGGCACGTGCTGCTTCGCTGTATCCGGAGGAGATCCGAGAGTTCGCTGCGGCGATGCCCCGCCGGCGATGATCCAAACGCCGGACGCCTACGAGCTGCGCTCGCTCGGCGCGCGCCTGATCGAGCTCGAACGCGAGCGTTCCGAAGCGCGAGATCAGGCGCGGCTCCTGTTGGCCCTTCAGGAAGCCCTCGCACGTATCGCTGTGACGCGCGCGCCGGAAGCCGTCATCGGCCAGATGTTGAGGGCCGCGTACGATCCACTCGGCTTTTCACGGGGCATCTTCTTCAGCACACGGCGCGAGCACGGGATCGACGCGCGCTGGCAATTCGACGGAAACGATGCGATCGAACCGAGCCGTGAAGTACCCGACTTGCGTCCCGACGGAGCGGTTCTCCAGGCGTTGCGCGGCGAGGTATCGCAAAGCGTCGGCAGGGCGCACGAGCTCTGTGCTCCTTTGGTTGACACGCGGGGCTGGTACGTCGTTACCGCACTCACTCACGCCGACGGCGCGCTCGGCATACTCTACCTCGACGGACACCGCAGTCGCGCTCCGCGCGAATGGGAAACCGGCCTCGTGCGAGCGTTGACGACGCTGAGCGCCGTTTCGTTGCAGAACAGTCTGCTCTTCGAGCGCGCGGAGCAGCTTGCCACGCGCGATCCGCTGACCGGGCTTTTGAATCGCCGGGCCTTCTCCGCAAAGCTCGATGCTGCGCTCGAGAGCGCGCGGCTACTCGGGCGCGGGCTGACCTACGTGATGATCGACGTCGACGACTTCAAACAAGTCAACGACATTCACGGACACGGCCACGGCGACGCCGTGCTGGTGCAGGTCGCGCAGACGCTGAGCCGCAGCTCGCGCGGCGAGGACGCAGTCGCGCGGTATGCCGGCGACGAGTTCGTCGTCCTGATCGAAAATCTCGACCCCGAAGGCGCGCGAAGCCTCGTCCGGCGGCTCTCGAGCGATCTACACGCTCAAGGGTTGCGTTGCTCTCGGGACGCCAAAGGCCTGTCGCTCGCAGCCGATCGCGCGCTGTACGCGACCAAGGCGGCCGGAAAGAACGGCTATTCGTTCGCGTGACCGGCCGGCTGTCCGACGTCGAGTGCGATTTTCCAGCCGTCGGCTCGGCGCTTCCAGACGATCGCATAGCGGCCCGTCAGCGTTTGCACGGCGCCCGTAGCGTTGATCGCGACGACGTAGCGATATCGTCCGGCTTCCACGACGGTCGTGCCATCGAGGCGCGTGTCGAGCGTCGACATCTCCGCTTCCACGAAGCGGAGTTTCGCGAAGGTTGCACCCATCGCATCGGCGATTGCCGCGCGTCCACGCACCGGCTGCCCGGCTCCAGGCAGCGACAAAGCGTCTGCCGTGAAGTGCTCGGCATAAGCGTGAGGGTCGGAGCGATGCAGCGCCTCTAGGAGCGACGCCATCGCACGTGCGATCGAAGCGTGCGCGTCGAGCGCCGGCTGCGATGCTTGGCGGCGGTTTGCGTTGGCGCGAAAGATTGCGGCGAGCGACACTCCAAGCGCGACGCAGGCAAATAGGGCGACGCGTTTGCTAACACGCGACGGCATCTAGGGTGCGATGGCTACGCGAATGGCGTCGTGGTTGTGCGATGCGCCGTCTTCTGCCGTCATTTTGTGCTGGAGCGGATGGCGCTCGAAGTACTCGAGCGAACGGCGGATGTCGTCGAGCAGCATGTCGGCCATGTGCCGGCTGAAACCGTGGCGCACAAGGATGCGCATGACGACGACGTCTTCGATGTTCGGGACCATCGTGTAGGCGGCAACTTGCCACCCGCGCGAACGGAGCCGATCCGAAAAGTCAAAGAGCGAATAGCCGGCGTCGGCGCCGGGCTTGATCGTCCACGACACGGCCGGGATTCCAGTCCGGCTGTCGCCGTCGAAATACAAGTCGAAGTGACCCATCGCGCCGATCTGCTTACCCAGGTATTGCGCGGTGTCGTAGCACGCTTGGTGAACGAGCCGGTAGCCCTCGCGACCTAAGCGCAACATGAGGTAATACTGGCAGACGATTTGGCCGCCCGGCCGCGAGAAATTCAGCGCGAACGTCGGCATGTCGCCACCGAGATAATTGACGCGGAAGATGAGGTCTTCCGGGAGATCGTCGTGCTCGCGCCACAGAATCCAGCCGACTCCCAGCGGCGCGAGGCCGTACTTGTGCCCCGAAGCGTTGATCGACTTCACGCGCGGGATGCGAAAATCCCAAACGAGATCGGGCTCGACGAACGGAGCGATGAACCCGCCGGACGCCCCGTCGACGTGGATCGGAATGTCGATGCCGGTGTCTTTTTCGTACTGATCGAGCGCCGCCGCGATCTCCGCGATCGGTTCGTATTGGCACGTGAACGTCACGCCGAAGGTCGGCACGACCCCGATCGTGTTCTCGTCGACGTATTTCAGCACGACTTCGGGCGTCAGACCGAGGCGCGTCCGCTCGAGCGGAATCTCGCGAAGCTCGACATCGAAGTAGCGCGCGAACTTGTGCCAGCACACTTGAACGGGGCCGGTTACAATGTTCGGCCGATCCGCCGGTAGGCCGGCCTTGCGACGACGCTCGCGCCAGCGCCACTTCAACGCAAGCCCGCCTAGCATCGCCGCCTCGCTCGATCCCGTCGTCGAGCAGCCGATCGTCGTCGCCGCCGACGGCGAGTTCCACAGATCGGCAAGCATGTGGACGCAAGTATCCTCAATATCGGCAGTTGCCGGATACTCGTCCTTATCGATCATGTTCTTGTCGATGCTCTGATCCATGAGCTTGTGAATTTCGTCGTCAAACCACGTCTGACAGAACGTCGCAAGATTCTGACGCGCATTCCCATCGAGCATGAGCTGATCTTGCACGATGTGATAGGCAACATCGGGCCGCAGACTTTCCTCGGGAATTCGGCCCTTCGGAATCGACGTCTCCATCGCTTGGGTCGCATACGTGTCCGCGCTGGCATGATCGCGGTGATGTCGTTTCCGGTGAATCGGCATGCTACGCTCCCACTATAACGCGCTCATAAGGAAACGGCGCTCGTTAGCTCGCCGTGCTAGGGAGTTTCCGGAGCGCGGCGCGCGACCCCTGGATACTTTCACGTCGTTTCGTCACCGGTTTGCCCGGGTAGAACTTACATCACCGGGCCGCAAGCGCCCGCGATTGGAGAACGATGCATGGGCGGGCTACTCTGGGGAATCATCACACTACTCTTCGTGTTCTGGGTGATCGGTTTCACAGTTCACTTTGCGGGCGGTCTCATTCACTTGCTGCTCGTAGCCGCGCTCGTACTATTGATCATCAATCTCTTGTCGGGGCGCCGCGCTACCAGCGCATAGTCCTGCCTCGATCACCTCTGGAGGAAACATGGGTTTAAAAGATACCGTAGACAAAGCAATCGACAACGTCAAAGATGCAACGAACGAAGCAGTTCATAACGGTACGGCGGACGCCGAACAGGCGAAGCGCGACGTTGCCGGCGACGCTTTGACACCCGAAGAGCGGCTCGATTCGATGGCCAATCAGGCAAAGAACCGAGCACAGGCCACGATCGATTCGGCCAAGCAAAAGGTTCGCAACAACACCTAAGCTCCGCGGATCGACGAACCCAAGCGAGCGTCCCCACAGCGGGGCGCTCGCTTTTTTCTTTCTAGCCGTGCGCCTCCGCGACGACCTGTCCATAGTTCAGCATTGCGACGAATGCAACACCTCCGATGACATTCCCCAAGAAGACCGGCAGCGCAAAGCCGGCCGCGTAGGCAAGGAATGTCACGTGGCCGATCACGACCAGGTACAACACCTCGACCGAACCCGCGACGATGTGCGCAAAGCCGCCGATCCCGACCACGTACGTTATCAGAACGAGGATCAGAGGCCGGCTCTGCTCGGCGCTCGGCATGAGCCAAATGACGAGCGCGATCAGCCAGCCCGCAAAGACCGCGCGAACCAGCAACGATCCGAAGTCCGACCCTGCAATGCTCTGATGCGCGATCGAAGCGAACGCGGTGCGCACGGCAGGCGCGAAAGCATCCGTGTGTGCGGCTACGAGCGCGAACACGAAGGCACCCGCGATGTTGGCTGCGAGTACGATCGCCCACAGTCGTGCGATCTTGACGAGGGTCTTCAGTTTATCGGGGCTGTCGAGAAGCGGCAAGACCGCCGTGAGCGTATTCTCCGTGAACAGCTGCTGTCTCCCGAGTATGACGATGACGAACCCGACCGTGTAACCGAAGCTCTCCACGAGGGGACGCCACGACGCGTCCGGCAGCATCGCGCGAAGTATGCCCATCGCGCCGAGCGAGAAGCCCATCGACATGCCGGCAGCGAGGCCGGAAAAGGCGAGCGACAGAGCAGGCCGGTTGAGTTCTTCGTCGCCATCTCGGCGTATGGTCTCGAAGATTACTGCAGCGCGCGGCGGGCGACGTTCCTCTACCTCGCGGATTTCGCTGCGGGAGAGTTGGCCGCTTGGATCCGGTTTTGCGCTGCGGGCGCTGTCGCGACGCTTCGTTGGCATACGAACTTGCTTACCCAACCGCGAGGGGTACATGCAGGTAGCCGAGCAGGCAGGCCGGCGAGCAGGCGCCCGATCTTTGCATCCATGGGGTTAGGACCTTCAAAAGTGCGGAAAGAGACTATTACCGCATCGTCGCGCCAAACCCGGCGTGAACGCTACAGCCCTTGAGCGAAAGGCTATCGATGACGAACACGATTCACCCGAACGAACTTCGAGCGCAGCCGGTGCGCAACTTGTTGCCACGGCTATCGCAGGATATTTCTATGCTTCTTCGTCAAGAAGCGGAACTCGCGAGGGACGAGGTCAAGTCCAAGCGCGGTGTCGCGCGATCCGTGGTACGCTCGAGTGCTCTGTTCGCAGCGACTGCGGTGATGGCAATGCTCGCAATTTCGGCCGCTGCCGTTGTAGGGCTCGCCATGGTGATGCCACTGTGGGCAGCATTCCTCATCGTCGGCGCCCTGTACGCGATTGCCGCATTAGCGTTTTCGATGACGACGCGCGGCGAGATGAAGCGCGCGGGAGGCTTGCTACCGCCGCGGCTTGAGCGCTACCTTTCGGGTCCCGAGCCGACCAAGGCGAAACTCGAAGATGACGCTCGCGGCGTGGAAGCTGCCTGGGATCGCGTCGACAGAACGATCGCGGCACTTTCAAACAAGAACGATATCGCAGGGCCGATGCGCGACGCCGTCCTCGCGATGGGAGCACTCAGCATTGCGATCGCGTCGAGCTTGAAAACGGAGCAGGGGCGCAACTAGCCGCTTCAACGGAGAACCGACAGTGCGCCGTCCAGGGCTAATAGCCCGGGGCGGCGTTCTTGTTTCTTTGATCGCCTGCAGAGGGGCAGCGACGCTCGTCACGTAGGAGCCAAGATACGTTCCGCACGCTGCTAAGCGTGAGAGGAGTTCGGCTATGTATCAGCCCCCTGTGAACGTGCCGCCGCCTCAGCCTCAAAATAACTTACTCAAACCGATTTTGATAGGGTGCGCGGTCGTGGCCGTGTTTTCAGTGCTGCTGGGATGCTTTGCGGTGTGGTTCGTCATATCTGCGACGACCGCTCTGATCGGCCCAGGAGCAACCGACGACTCTCCCACGATCGTCATTCAGGGTTCGGCAAATGGCGCGCAACAGGCCAAGAATCGCGCCGGAAGCCGGGGTTCGACACCCTGTCCGGCGCACGTCTATGCTCGCGGTGAAACGCGCGATTATCTAGACGCATTACTTCCCGCGTCGGTCGGATCGCTCTGCCGCTGGAGAGAGAATGGCGCTATGGATCCGGCGCCGGGAACCGCGTTCACCGGGTACGGGGACGACACGAACGGGACCGTCAATATCCAGATCACCGACGGGGCAACCTTTCCCGGCCTGGCAGCGATGACGTCGTTTTCGATGGCTCCTGGGCGAAGTGACACCGCCAAAGGCTACGAGAATACGACGACTCTCGGCGACGTCAAGGTCCACGAGAAGTGGTGGAACTCCAGCAAGAGCGCGGAGGTAGTCGGGGTAGTCGGCGGGCGTTTCATCATCAAGGTAGATTCGAACATCGACATGGCGGCCGCGGAGCAAGCCTTCGAAGCCGTCGACATCGCGAAACCTGAAAATTCCTCGCCGTCACCGCACCAGACCTAACGCGAAACGGATTCGGCTAACGTATCCTTCGAGCATCGTTCGGGTGGCGTTCTCCCGGATCGATCGCGCAAAGGGGCGGCGCCGCTCGTCGCGTAGGACGTAAGGGATGTTCGCACGTCCTTGTGCGAGAGGAGCTCAGCCATGTATCAGCCACCCGGAGGATATCCGCCCGGACAAGCGCCCCCGCCGCCTCAAAACAAGGCGCTCAAGCCGCTTCTGATCGGGTGCGCCGCGGTGCTCGTGTTGTTCGTGGTCCTCGGCGGGATCGGTACCTGGTTCGCGTGGCATGCGATGGCCGGCGCGATCAAAACGGCGAGCGATGTGGCCGCTGTCGCAAAGGGTGCCGCCGACAGCGCACAACAAGCCGAAACCCAGAACCTCCCGCCCGGCTCGTCACCGGATCCGGCTCAAGCCGCAGCCGCAGGCGTTGCCGCACTGAAATCGCTCGTCGGCGGAGGTAAGGGCAACCTGCAAACGCTGTCGCGCGACGAGCTGAAGACCTATCTTCCGGCGTCGGTCGGATCGCTCGCCCGATCGAGCGCGGATAGCAGCGCCGCAACAGTCGCGGGGATCAGCGGAACGAATGCAACCGGGGAGTACGGCGACGCAACGAACGGCACCGTCGAGATCGAGATCACCGACGCTGCGAACATGGGCGGCCTGACGGCGTTCATGGATCTCATGATGAACGCGGTCCAAAGCGACAACGATGAAGGTTACCAGAAGACGACCAATCTCGGCGACGTCAAAGTCAACGAGAAGTGGGTGAACTCGGGCAAACACGCCGAGTTGATCGGCGTCGTCAACAGCCGCTTCGTCGTCGCTGTGACCTCGAACGGAGTCGATATGGCGACGGCGGAGCAGGCCTTCCAGGCCGTCGATATTGCGAAACTCAACGGCGTTCCGGCGGCGGTTCCGGCACCAGCGCAAACGTAAAGGCTCGGGTCGTAGCGTCGCGCGGTCGTCGTTACGGAAGCCCGAACTCGTACGGTGAATCGACGAGCACGTGCAAGACGGCGTCCGGGTCGGAGGTCATTTTCGCAAGGTTCTCGACGCAGCGCTCGTTCTCGACATCGGGGAGATAGCGCTGTGTGCCGATGCAGCGCGAAACGAACGCGGTCTTGTGATCGGCTCGCACGCCGGCGGGCGCAGCGGAATCGTTTGCCAGGCGCGCTTCAATCGTAAAGGCTTCTTCAGCATCGTTGCGATTGTTCAGGAAACGTACGTTTGTATCGGCGACATCGTAACTGACGATCGCCCGTTCGCGAAGCTGATACGCGGGCATTGCTTTTGGCTTGGCGTTCGCGCACCGGGTGAATTCCGTCGACTGCGCGTAAAGCCGGCGCGCACGCTCGGCCCACTCCTTTGGATCGGGCGATTGCGCCGCGTCGTCGCCGCTTGGCGGTGCGCTCGGCGTCAAGCTGCCGCCGCTCACCACGTCTTCCGTGAGCAAGAGGACATCCGACTGGCAACCGGGTGTAGGGGTCGGCGGGCGCGCCGCACCTGTAAGGTCATGCCATACGGTCGCCGGCGACGTTGCCATCAAGGCGAGGTCCTTCGGGCAAACGGTCGTGAGCGAACCCGTATCGCTGCTGCCACTCAGGGCCTGCGCGCAATAATCCGTAAACCGTCGAACGGCGTGGTCGCGATCGTCTTCGGGGGCGCTGCGATCGTTGGCGATGAGAGAGTCCAAAAGCACGTGCACGCCATACAACCGTCGGATCGAGTCAGCATCTCGGGCCACCGCGGCCTTATTGTAGTCCGCCTCCGCGCGCACGTTCAGTTTCCATCCTGGAGCGGGCGGCGGGCTCAGTTGCGCACAACTTTCGAGTTCTTCAGCGGCCTCGAAGAGCGGTGCGGCGCCGTTCGGTCGCGCTTCCAACCGCGCGACGGAAGCCAACCTGCATGGCGCCGCCGAGGCCGTTGCAACCGCCGATCCGCTCGCGGTCTGCGATCCGTGCGGTGCCCCCGAACAGCCGGCCGACAATCCGAACGCGAGTGCGAAAATCAAACGGCACAGCGGACGGCCTCTACTGCATCCGATATTCCGCGACCTTATCAGTCGCCGTCCAAAACGCGGAAGTCCGAGACCTTTCCGTCGGGATCGAAGGCGACATCGACGTTCATCGTGCCCTTGTCGAATTGTGCCACGTATTCGTACTTGCGTTGATCCTCGGCTGACCTCGAAAGCTTGAAGGACTGCAACGTGCCGAGCTTCTGCATCGACTCCGAAAGCTCGTTGACATCGCTAGCAGTCACTTTCTTTGCCAAATCGGCATCCATCGGCGCCGTCGCGGCGGCAACGTCACCCGCGTACATCGCGCGCGTCATCTTCTCCGCCGTGGCGGCGGGCCCCGACGCGCACGCCGAAAGCGAGATCAGCGCAACCAGGGCGATGTGCGCGAGGCG
>Ga0302325_10036222_pt1 | contig 10061 bp, 7 predicted proteins | sample Palsa_T0_2_FD_201948 | JGI IMG/M metagenome (GOLD analysis project Ga0302325, IMG submission 201948) | Peat permafrost microbial communities from Stordalen Mire near Abisko, Sweden - Palsa_T0_2 | ecosystem: Environmental > Terrestrial > Soil > Palsa > Peat permafrost | place: Sweden: Abisko... | reverse complement strand
CGATGGAGCTCTACAGCGAGCGGGGCTTCGACCAGACCACGGTGGCGGAGATCGCCGCGCGCGCGGGACTGACGGAGCGGACGTTCTTCCGGCACTACGCCGACAAGCGCGAGGTGCTCTTTGCAGGCAGCGAGATGCTCACAGAGCGACTCGTGTCGTCGGTCGCCGGGGCGGCCGACTCGTCGACGCCGCTCGATACCGTCGTAGCCGCGCTCGAGGAGATCGGAGCGCTCATCCAGGAGTCCCGGGGCCGCGACTTCGCCCGCGCGCGACGAAGCGTCGTCGCGGCGAACCCGGGGCTTCAGGAGCGCGAGCTGATCAAGCTCGCCTCGTGGGCCAACACGCTCGCCGGCGCGCTGCGTGAGCGCGGCGACAAGGATCCGACGGCGACCCTCGCCGCTGAGACCGGAGTCGCCGTCTTTCGCGTGGCGTTCGACCGCTGGGTCGGCGACGGAAATGACCTCGACCTGCCCGCGTTGATCCGCGAATCGCTCGGAACGCTGAAAGGGCTCACCGGCGACTATCGACGGCCCGCAACCGAGAGAGCTCAGACACCTCCTGTCGAGAGCACCCTCCGCAGCTGAGCCGCGGGCTGCGAGCACAGCTTGAGGAGGCACTCGGAGCCGCTCGAAGAGCCGGTGAGACCCGCTCCCTCGGTGGCAAACAGCGGCTCGACGAGCTCCCACGACTCGTCCGAACCTCCCACGGCGGAGTCGCGGCCTTCGGCACCCTCTCGGCCTGACGACAGATGCCGGAGTGACTCCTCGTCAGACCAGAGGTCCCTTCATTCAGAAATGCGTTCTCAGTCCCTTGGAGATCCAGCGTCGGAGAAGGCTATCTACGCGGCCTTAACGGCCAGGGCCAGTAGCTTCGCCAACGTCGAAGTCGAAAGCACCTTGGTCACGACGAGCCCGTAGTGGTTCGAGCCGTTGTAGGAGACGATCCCGGACTCCTGGATCTTGGTGCCGAGTGTGGGGTCCGAGAACGTGTCGGTGAAGGAGTACGTGGTACCGCCGATCGACGCGTAGGGCTTGATGACGAGGCTGCTGACCCCTTTCTCTTTCTTCAGAGCGGCGAGGTTTGACGACGCGGTTCCGGTGCCCATGTAGTTGTAATTCAGCGTCACTCCACTCACCGACCCGCTCACAATCTTGGCGAATTCACAGACATCGTTTCCCGCGGCTTCGGCCAAGGCGCCGAGCAGCGTGATCTTCTGTCCGAAGAGCGAGGACACGCTCGCGGCCGGGATCTTGGCACAGAAGGCCGCGGGCGAGATCGCCGACGCCTGGGCCAAGGTCGGTGCGCCGAAGATCCCGATAACGCCCGAGACCACGATGGCGCCAAGTCCCATCCGAAGGTGCTGCCCGCGTTGCGACGTCGGGACCTCGTTGGCGTCTGGGCATTCGCTGGCTCGTGAGCGGAGTGTCATTGCGGTCCTCCTACCATCGGTCGATCGTGGCTAAGGGTCCGCGCCCAAACAACTGATGAGGTCGAGCGGCAAAGCCACCGGCGTTGCGTGACCTGCACGCTGCCGACCAGCGGCACGGTCGTCCACTGTATCGCGCATTTCACCGATTCGGCCACCACGGGCCGCCTCGTAACACACAAGCGAGGCCCTCCGCAGCACCGAGCCGGCTGATCAGACGCCGGATCGGCTTCTCGCTGTTCTCAAGCCGGGAGAGCTCCGCCTCCCCACCCGCCGCCGGCGATACACCGGCAGTGATCGAGTCCCCATACACGTCCAGGGCGACCCAGTCACGGGTCGTCACCAAACACGCCCCAGCTAGTTCGTTTTTGAGGCGGTCCTGAGGTTTCCGTGGGTTGATTTGTAGGCGCACGCCGCTCTGTTCCTAGGGCTCCGGCTGTCAAAGGCCGGCTCTCTGGGAAGGCAGGTGGTGCGTGCGCGAGGACAGGGTATTGGCGCGGCTTGTGGGGGTGAGCGGGTGGTGGTGGAGGCGGTGCTGGTGGAGGAGGACGCGGTTGTGGTGCGAGATGACCTCCATCTGCGACTCGACGGCCGTCACGAACGCGTCGAGGTCGCTACGGGCCGACGCCAACTTGTAGTCCGCGAGCGCAAGTTCTCTCGCGGTCGGTAGAGCCGTGCTTCCCCGGTAGCCATTGCTGGCTGGCGTCCTTCAGCGCGTATCGACGCCGAGACGACGTCGCGGCACACCCTTCCCGAAGATCACTCACAAGGGGGAGCCCGGTTGCCTCGCGGCTCGTGGATGATTCACGGGGCCCGCGTCTCCTCTTCGTGGGTACGGACACTGCCTGGGGTGGCTGCTCTTCGCAATGGGAGCGGTTCGCTTTCGTCCGTTGGCGACGGGAGGGCGGTACCCGCCGGTACCTGCCCCTCCCGTCCGTCACAGCGCTGAGGGATCCCCGTGCCAGTACGCAGCCTTCTTGCGCTCCTCAGCGTTGAGTTGCCCCATCGGGGGTAGATGGGTCTCTGAGCCCGCGAGCAGGCCGCGGGAGCGGACGATCGGTCGGGAGTTCTCCCATCGCGGGAGCGCTGCGGTCTCGTCCGTTGCGATGGGAGGGCGGCCAACCTGCCCGGACAGTCGTCCTCCCATCCCTCACCCCGAGCCCTGTCTGACTGCCCGGTCTGCCGAGGCGCGCCGTGATCTCGCCCGAGCGATGCTCGCGAACTATGGGGTTCGGGCGACCGAGTAGGTGTACGAATTCGAGCTTGAAGGTGCGAGGTACATGTGGAAGCGGCTTACAGCCTCCTCGGCCGATGCTGCGCTCCCCACGGTGCTGGTTCGGTCGCAATGCATGTCCGGTCCCTGTTCGGTCTTGGTGGGACCGTATGCACTGACCCTGCAGTCAAGGTCGAGCGCCGGGATTAGATGAAATCGCCCACAACAACCCTTATTTGCATGTCCGATTTGGTCAAGGCGCCAAATCCCGATGTCACCCCGACTGCGGAGCAGACGACGACCGCAATGACACCAGCGGCGAGAGCAATCTTGGGCATCTGAGACCTCCCGAGCTGATGGTGGGGCGAGCATTGCTCACGCCGATACGAAACACAAGAACACCTCGGCGCCGCGCCGCGCGAGGTCTGAGACCCGCTATTTCGGGACTCCGGGCCCGGCCGCGGGCGAACGGTCATCCCGACTCGTCGCGGCAGTAGAGAGGTTTACAGCGCGACCCGCGGGAGGAGCGGTCAAGCCGGCATCGCGAACTGCCGATGAGTTCCAATGGACGACAGGCTCTCCGACGACGCGCGGCTGAGTCCGGAATGGCTCGCGCGGGGGAAGCGCCGAACAGAGCGAGCGTCTGCCGCCTTCGACAAGGCCTTCGACCTGCTGCTCGTCACCGTGCTCGTCCTGACCGGCTTCGGAATCGTCGCTGGGCTGATCTACGCGGCGGTGGTGTGGAGTCTCTTGGCCCTGATCCCGCTCGTCCTCTACCTCACGGCGTGGCTTCTGATGACCCGCAGCTAGCGCAGTTGCCGAGCCCTCGAAGTTGATCGCATACCTCGCCGGGGGGATAGGCAAGCCGTGGCCAATCGTGGATGCTCAACCGGTCGCCGTGTGAGACTCTTCTGTCCTCGAGCAGCGGCGCGAAGAAAATGGCTTGTGCGAGGGCGCCTCTTCCATAGAGGAGGCGCCCCTCACGAGCCTCCGCAGCGTCGCAGCTGCGCCACACTCGCCGAAGCGGACCTCATGCACGAGCCGGTAGATGCGCCGGGCGAGGTCGCCGCGGTGTGCGTCGAGCGCGCGCAGCCTCTCTCCGGTTGTGACCGACCACCTGGCCAATCAGCTTGGCGCCGTGATGGTTCACGACGTGGCAGAGCGGCGCACAGGTGCCGCCCTCGTGGTTCGTTGCAGCGACAACGGTCGTCCAGGGCACGCCGAGCTCGCAGCTGCGGCTGTGCCTTGCTTGGAGAGATGCCATCTTGGGCCTCCTCGTGGAGTGGCGTGGAACCGAGGCCCGAGATAGCACTCTCTGCAATGTCCTCTAGTACGCGCACCCCTCTGCGAAGAGGCCTCTCTCAGAGCAAAAGCCCCGTTCGAAATGGGGCAGATGCAGGACTTCCTTAGTGGGCCGTGAAGGATTCGAACCTTCGACCTTGGGATTAAGAGTCCCCTGCTCTACCAACTGAGCTAACGGCCCGCAGGGGTCCCGTAGTGTAGCGGCGATGCTGGTCCTCTCTGTCGTCGGCAACCGGCCGCAGTTCATCAAGTCGGCGCCACTCTCCGCCGCGCTTCGAGAGGCCGAGATCAAGGAGGTCGTGCTCCACACCGGACAGCACTACGACGCCGACCTCTCGCAGATCTTCTACGACGAGCTTGGACTCGACGAACCGCGCTATCGGCTCGGGCTGCGCAGCTCCAACCCGGCTGCCATGCTCCCCGGAATCCGCGCGGCGGTCGAGGCCGAGCGTCCCGACTGGGTGCTTGTCTACGGCGACACGAACTCGACCCTCGCGGGGGCACAGGCCGCGGGCGGGGTGCCGATCGCCCACGTCGAGGCCGGGCTACGCAGCTTCGACCCCTCAATGCCCGAGGAGCGAAACCGGATCGCGGTCGACCGGCTCTCCACGCTTCTGTTCTGCCCCGACGAGCGGTCCGCGCGGCAGCTCGAGCTCGAGGCGGTCGCCGGCGTCCGCGAGGTTGTGGGCGACGTGATGGCCGATGCGACCAGGCTCTTCGCTCCGATCGCGGCAGCCCGCTCGCAGATCCTCGGGCGCCTGGGGGTCACGCCGCGCGCGTTCCTGCTCGTGACGCTCCACCGGGAGGCGAACATGCGACCTGCGCGGCTCCGGCGCATCATCGGGGGCCTCGACCGACTCGACGAGCCGCTCGTCTTCCCTGCCCACCCGCGCACACGGGCGGCGCTCCCGACGGGCCCGCACCGCTTCGAGCTCCGCGCTCCGCTCGGATATCTCGACTTCGGCGCGCTCTCGTCACAGGCGCGCGTGATCATCACCGACTCGGGCGGTGTTCAGAAGGAGGCCTACTGGCACCGGGTCCCCTGCGTGACCACGCGCGCGAGCACCGAGTGGGTCGACACCGTCGAGACCGGAGCCAACGTGCTCGTCGACGATGACCCCGACGCACTCGTCGCCGCGGTTGGGCAGGCCCGCTTCCCTGCCGGGGCGCCCACGCTCTACGGCGACGGCCACGCGGCAGGCCGGATCGCTGCTGCTCTGTACGCTTGGCGCCCGTGAACGAGACCTGGGATATCGCGATCATCGGAGCCGGCTACGTCGGCCTTCCGCTCGCGAACACGTTCGCCGAGGCCGGCCAGCGCGTGCTCCTCGTCGACATCGTTCCGGAGATCGTCGAGGCGATCAGCCGGGGGGCGAGCCACATCGAAGACGTCCCCTCCGAGCAGCTCGCCGCGCACGTCGAAGCGGGCCGGATCGCCGCCACGCTCGACTACGGCGAGCTCAGACAGGCCACGGCCATCCTGATCGCTCTTCCGACGCCGCTCACCCGGCAGCGGGAACCCGATCTCGGCTACATCGAGGCCGCCGCGAGAGGCGTCGCGGCCGTCCTGCAGCGCGGCCAGATCGTCGTGCTCGAGTCGACGACCTATCCGGGGACGACGCGAGAGGTGCTGCGACCGATCCTCGAGGCCGGCAGCGGCCTCACGGCGGGCATCGACTTCAACCTCGCGATGTCGCCCGAGCGGGTCGACCCGGGGCGGACGGACTGGACGACCAGGACAACACCGAAGGTCGTCGGCGGTCTGACGCCGGCCTGCACGGCCGCGGCGGCCGGGGTGTATCGCCGCGCGATCGACACCGTGTTCGAGGTCTCGGCCCCCGAGCCCGCGGAGCTGACCAAGCTGCTCGAGAACATCTACCGTGCCGTCAATATCGCCCTCGTCAACGAGCTCGCACAGCTCTGCGATCGAATGGGGATCGACGTGTGGGAGGTCGTGAGCGCCGCGGCGACCAAACCGTTCGGATTCCAGTCCTTCCAGCCCGGTCCCGGTCTCGGTGGCCACTGCATCCCGATCGACCCCTTCTACCTCTCGTGGAAGGCGCGCGAGTACGACTTCTCGACCCGCTTCATCGATCTCGCCGGCGAGATCAACAACAACATGCCCTACTTCTGCCGCTCGGTGATCTCGCAGGCCTTGAACCACGGGCTCAACCGTTCGGTCTCGGGCTCCCGAATTCTGATCATCGGTGTCGCCTACAAGGCCGACATCGGCGATGTGCGTGAGACGCCGGCCGAGAAGCTCATCGCCCTGTTGCGTAACGCCGGTGCGGAGGTCGCCTACCACGACCCCCACGTGCCGGAGTTCGACGGTATGCGCTCGGTCGCGCTCGAGCTCGAGAGCTACGACTGCGTCTGCATCGTCACTGCCCACGCAGCCATCGACTACGGCGCGTTGGTCGAGCGGTCGAGGATCGTCGTCGACTTCCGCAATGCAACCAGGGGCCACGAGGCCCGGGGGAAGGTGTGGAAGCTCTAGGCGCGCCCGTGCGTATCGCCCAGATCGGGCTCGGGGCGTGGGGGGCGAACCTCCTGCGAAACATCGATGTGCTCGCGGAGCTCAGCTGGATCTGCGACTCGGACTCGGCGCGCCGCGAGCAGTTCGCGCGCCGCTACCCGAACGCCCGCTCGACCGACTCGTTCGTCGAGCTCCTCGCTGATCCCGAGCTCGAGGCGGTCGTCGTCGCAACCCCGGTACCGACCCATTACGCGCTCGCCAGGCAGTCACTCGAGGCCGGCAAGCACGTCTTCGTCGAGAAGCCGCCCGCGATGCGCGCCGCCGAGATGAGCGAGCTCGTCGAGCTCGCCGAGCAGAACGGCAAGGTGCTGATGCCCGGACACCTCCTCCTCTACCACCCGGGGGTGCGCAAGCTCAAGGAGCTCGTCGTCTCCGGCGAGCTCGGCGAGGTGCTCTGCATCTACGGAAACCGCCAGAACCTCGGCACGATCCGCAAGGACGAAAACGCGCTCTGGTCGCTCGGGGTGCACGACCTCTCGGTGATTCTCCACCTCGTCGACGAGGAGCCCTCGGAGGCCTGGGCGCAGGGAAACGCCTTCCTGAACCCCGGCGTCGAGGACGTCGTGTTCTGCTTCCTGCGCTTTCCGAGCGGGAAGATCGCCCACCTGCACCTCTCCTGGCTCGACCCCCACAAGATGCGCAAGCTCACCGTCGTCGGCCGCGACAAGATGGTCGTCTTCGACGACATGGAGCTCGAGCGCAAGGTCACGATCTACGAGAAGGGACCCGAGCAGCCAGCGCAGACCTTCGGCGAGTGGCAGACGCGGAGTGGCGACATCCTCAGCCCGAAGATCGCGACCGACGAGCCCCTGCGACTCGAGCTCCAGCACTTCCTGCGCCTCGTGCGCGAGGGCGGAAGCGGTGTCGAGGCGCGCGACGGGCTCGCCGTGGTTCGCGTGCTCGAACGGCTTCAGGTCGCGCTCGAGAGGGGCTCGGCGTAGTGGCCGACGTTCACGAGACGGCGGTGGTCTATCCGGGGACGGTGCTCGGCGAGGGGGTGAGGGTGCTCGAGGGTGCGGTCGTCGGCAAGCAGCCCACGCTCTCGCCGCGCTCGACCGCCCGGCGCGAGGTCCTGCCCCCCGCGCGGATCGGCGCGGGGACGACCGTCTCGAGCGGCGCGATCGTGTTCGCAGGCTCGGAGATCGGCGCGCGCGTCATCCTCGGCGACCAGTCGTGCGTGCGCGAGCGGGTGGTGATCGGCGACGATGTCGTCGTCGGGCGCGGCTCGCTGGTCGAGAACGACACGACCGTCGGAGCGATGACGAAGATCCAGGCGAACGCCTACATCACGGCCTACTCGACGCTCGAGGAGCACGTGTTCATCGCACCCTGCGTCGTGACCTCGAACGACAATTTCATGGGCCGCACCGAGGCGCGTCGGGGGCTGGTTGGGGGCCCGACGATCCGACGCGGCGCCCGCATTGGGGCAGGCGCGGTCCTCTGCCCCGGAATCGAGATCGGCGTCGAGGCGTTCGTCGGCGCAGGCGCGGTCGTCACCAAAGACGTCGCACCGCGGATCCTCGTCGTCGGAAACCCGGCTCGATTTCTCCGCCCCGTACCCGACGAGGAGCTGCTCGCGCCCGACGACTACTAGCGGCGGGTGGTTCGACCTCTGACGGCCAGTCGTCGTCCTGGCGGTCGATCGGGCATCGCCGTCCTCGCCGGCGCTCAGGGCGCGGCGAGCAGGCCGGAGTAGCCGGCGGCGAGAGCGCCGCTCGGCCGGCAGCCGACCCGGTAGGTGCCGGGGGCGAGGGTCGCCTCGATCGCGAACCGGCCGTCTGCGCCGGTCGTCGCGGTCGCGACCGCCGACCACATCTCACCGCTCTGGCGCTCGAGGGTGACTGACTCCCCGGCGGCGAAGGGCGCCACGGTTCCCTCGACCCCGGCGGCCCCGAGGGCCGCACTCACCGAGACGCGCACCGAGACGGTAATCTCGGCGGCCCGGATCGCTCCGACCGCGAGACGGTAGCTCGTCGTCGCCCTCGGAGTCTCGAGGACAGAGAAGTCGCCGTTCGGCCCCGGGACGACCTCGCCGATGGGGCGCCAGTCCGCGCCTGCCACCTTCGCCTCGAGGAAGACACCGCTGAGCCCGCGAGCGATGCCGCCGAGGCTGGCCACAGCCCCGAAGGGGACCGGAGCCGGGGGCCCGGTCAGCGAGAGCCAGCCGACCTCGAACCAGGTCGAGCGCAGGCCGAGGTCGGCCTCGATCTGGCTGCCCGAGAGCGTCAGCCGGCCCGTCGGGCCGACCGCCGTCGCCGTCTCAACGTGCCTGGAGGGGCCGCGCACCGTCTCGAGATCGACGAGCGGCCCGTCGAGTCCGAGCGCGCTTCCTGCACTCGCCGCGCTGATCAGGATCGGCCCCCAGTCGTGGAAGGGCGAGAGCGTGTCGTAGGGATCGGGGACCGAGAGGAGATAGGGCACCGCGGTGCCGACCGCTTCTGCGGCCGAGACGGTCTGGCCGCCCGAGCTCGAGGAGTACTCGGTCATCGCGACCTTCCCGTGGTAGAGAACAACCTCGTGCGCGGTCGCCCGAACGGCCGCGCGGACCGCCGCCGACTCGCCGTCGATGCCCGCATAGACCTGGCTTCTGGTGTCGCTGTAGAGGGCGAAGGGGCTCGCGGTGACGACGTCTTCGAGCTGAAAGAGTGCGTAGGAGCGGGCCGCGACGGCCTGCGCTTCGAGCGCCACGAGCGGCCAGGACGAGGGCATCTCCTCACCGACGACCCCCTCGAGGTAGGACTCCATCCCGACCGTGTTGACAACCTGCAGCTTTGTCCCGTCGGAGACGACGAGCAGCCCGCCGCGATAGGGGCGCCCGGCGGCCTCGACGGGACTCGCGCCCGGCGTGAAGCGGAGCGGCGATACGAGCTTGCGCCCCGCCACCCGTAGAGATGCGGGGAGGACGAACGACCCTCCGGCGAGCGCCAGCGAGGTCCCGCGGGCGTCGACCACGTGCCACGGGGTCGCCGAGCCGAGCCTCACTCGCACGTCGGGGCCCGAAACGAGAACCCGCACCGGCGGCGAGGTCTGCGTGCCGATCGTCGTGCCCGGGTAGTAATGGCGGAGGATCTGCGCCGCGCTCCAGCCGTGCTCCGAGTAGCCGTAGGCGCCCCACTGGCTCATGCCCATGCCGTGTCCCCAGCCGTGTCCGGTCAGCACGACGGTGCTCGCGGCCACTGCGGACACGTTGGACGGGACCAGGCGCGTTGGGCCCGTGCCCTTCGTCGGGGTGGACACGCTGGAGCCGAGACACCCTGCCGAGGGGGCGCTCGTGACCGCGGCGGAGCCTGTCGTCCCGAGCGCCGTCGAGGCCGGCGCGGTCGTCGCCACGGCGGTCGTTGTCACCTGCCCCTCCGTTGTCGCGCCCGTCGTCGGTGCGGCAGGAGGCGTCGCCTCGAGCGTTGCCGAGCTCGTTTCGGCGCTTACCGTCGCCTGCACGCGCGTCGTCGAGGCGGTCGTCACCCCGGCGGGACGCCTGGCCTCGGGCGGCGTCGCGCCGGTTTCGGGCGCCCGAGCGGTGGTGGCGGTCACCTGGCCCCCCGGCGTGACCGCGCTTCCGCTCGTGGCGGGCGGCGGCGCCGTGA
>Ga0302325_10036220_pt1 | contig 10061 bp, 6 predicted proteins | sample Palsa_T0_2_FD_201948 | JGI IMG/M metagenome (GOLD analysis project Ga0302325, IMG submission 201948) | Peat permafrost microbial communities from Stordalen Mire near Abisko, Sweden - Palsa_T0_2 | ecosystem: Environmental > Terrestrial > Soil > Palsa > Peat permafrost | place: Sweden: Abisko... | reverse complement strand
TTCCATGCACGTATCCATTTGCAATTTAGGGCTCAAGCGGGCCGGATTGACGATGCTCGCGCTGACATCTGCCATCTTCGCGCCGGGAGTTTGGGCAGTGTGAATATGCCGCGCGCCAGGCCCGTGACATCGCTGGCAATCGATGCCTTCCGGTAGTTGGCCCGAAAAGACCGGGTCAGGACTTCGCGCCTGGTTTGCCGTCGGACTTTGCGGATAGCCGTTATGGCAGAACATGCACTCGTAGGAAACCAGGCGCCGGGTCTGGGGGTGATGGGAATCGAAGCCCGGGCTCATGGCCCAGTATCCGCCGCGCTCGGAATACCAGCCCAGGGGCAGCTCGATCAAGGTTCCAAGAGCCGTGCGATGGAGGTAGGAACGTGCGTGATCGCCCGAGCCGATTACGTAGTCGATCTTCATTTCCTCGACGTTGGTGTCGCCTCCATCGAAACCGGTTTGCCACCGTCGCTGGTAATACGCTCCGTCACGGATCGTCATCGAGTAATGCGTACCCGACAAGGCGTGATCGAAGGTGTGTTGCGTGGTGTAGTCTTCTACGGTGTTGGCGGGGGTGGGCTGGAATAGGGAACGGCCCATGCTGGTACGGCGATAGCTTTCATAAATCTGACTATGGCACTGCGCGCAGGCGCGTGAATCGACGTACTCATTTGGGGGAGGGGTTTGCGGCGGCCCGGTCGACGCTAGTATGGCAGCGGCTGCCAGAAACAGCGCACTGAGAATGAACCCGATCCTCGCCACACCCCTCCCCTCGGCCACACCACTCCCTTAGTCCAACAACATACATCAGCCTGCACGAAGGGCACGGCTTCACAGGCTGCGGAAAAACGCGAAACCTGAATCCCTAGCCCCTGGGCGGCCCAAACCAATTCAGCCTTGGAAACGCGAAGGGTGCCCCAGGTCTCGCTTTTGAGACCTGGGATCCTCCTAGGAAAGGCTAATCGAGTCCGTCTAAAGTCCGTACATCTAGGGAAAAACTAGGCTCTTGTATCAGGGCACGACTTCAGTCGGGCCGTAACAATTGAAAATTCGCTGGGCTTTCGCCCCTGAGGTACTTGTGTCCTGAGAAATCACCCTAAACGAAGGGCACGGCTTCAGCCGTGCCGTACCGGTTGAAGCTAATGAGGGCTTTAGCCCCTGAGGTACGTCTTTTAAACCCTCGAGTCAGCCGCTTCGGACCTTCCGTTGTTACCTCTACCAAGAGCCGTACTTGAAGCGCGAGGTCACTTCGCGTGACCGGCGGAGACCTTGAGCAGCACTACGCCGTGGGGCGGAATGGTTGCGGTGAAGCTTCCGGCAGAGGGCGTTACAGGTTCATGCTTCCACAAATCCATGACCTTGAACTTCTTTCCGGGCAGCTTCAAACTGTCCCAGGCAAAGGTTCCGCTTGCGGGCGTGTCGCCGCGATTGAACAGGCCAACGGCCACGGACCCGTCGTGCAATGGCCGGTCCAGAATCTCTACTTTCTCCTGCTGGGTCAGCAACTGCACTGGCTTGGCCGCGGTGTCCTGGTCGATCGAGATAACATCCGCGTTCATCAGAATGGATTTGGTTTCATCCGTCATGCTTCGCAGATCGTTGCCTGCCATCAGAGGTGCGGCCAACAGCGACCAGAGGCTCATGTGGGTGCGGTATTCGTCGGCATTCATGCCGCCGTTGCCTATCTCCAGCATGTCCGGATCGTTCCAGTGTCCAGGCCGTGTATAGGAAGCAATCTCCAGTTGGCTGAAGCCGATGCGGTCCATGGATTCCCACTCGTCGCGAATGTCGCCTGTGGTGCGCCACAGATTGCCTCCCGTCCTGGTACCCCACTTCCACACATCCGCTTCTCCGTATTGGCAGAGGCTGTAGACGATGGGGCGGTGTGTCTCTTGTAGGGCTTCCCCCATCTTCTGGTAGAGGCCCTGGAGATCGTCCTGGGTAGAGTTGTAGATATTTCTGGCGCTGCACAGGTCGTACTTTAAGTAGTCAATGCCCCAGGCAGCATAGGTCCTGGCATCCTGCACTTCATGGCCGAAACTGCCTTCGTATGAGGCGCAGGTCTTGGGCCCGGGGGAAGAATAGATACCAATCTTCAGTCCTTTGGAATGCACGTAATCTGCGAGGGCCTTCATGTCGGGAAACTTTCGATTCGGCACGATATTCCCTTCGGCGTCCCGTTTGTCCTGCCAGGTGTCATCAATATTGATATAGACGTATCCCAGCTTGCTCATGCCGGTGGATACCATGGCATCGGCCATCGAGCGGACCGCGGCGTCATCGACTTTTCCCGCGAATTTGTTCCAGCTGTTCCAACCCATGGGCGGGGTTCTTACCAGGCCGTTGTCCGGCAGGTCGTGCAGCGCAGGTAAGGGCAGCCTGGCCGGCGGCAGGGTAGCTTCACGCGTCGTTCTTTCAGCGACACCCTGAAGAGTTTCGTGACGGAAGTTTTGCGTCTGCAAGGAGAGCTTTCCGTCCTGGTACGTACCTTCATACGACATTTGCCGGAAGGGACGGGAGGGGGTCGAGGTGGCGGCCGGAGGCACGGTGGCAAATTGCAGCTTGCCGTCCTTGAAGGTTCCACTGATAGGCATGCCGTTGGGTCCGCGTCCGAGGAGTGTGCCGGTGATCGACTCGCCGTCCTCCTTGAGTTCGAAATAGGTATCGCGAAGAGTGCCGTCCCCGTTGGGGACGTGGAGCACCCAATAGCCGCTGAGGTCAGACTGGGCGTGCGCGAGTGGCGATTGCTGCAGTACCAGGCAGCACAGAAAGAGGATGAAGCCCTGAATTACTTTACCCGACAAGCGATGAGGTTTGCGCATCCGGTAACGAACTCCTTTGGGCCCTAGCCCTTCATGCGTATGCCACATGAGGCATTCCATGGTCAGGAGCACTGTAGCCAAATACTCACAATCCCGCAACAATCGGGCGTACAGAATTTCCAGGGGTGAGCCCGCGAATCTGTGGTACCTCTAAGGAGACCCCCACTGTAGCCTGTCGTTCATCCTGATCGGAAGGAGATCTGCCCCGGGTGACGACCGAGTCGATCGATCCCCAGCTACGGCGCAATTCGCTCGGGCTTCCGGAGCTGATTTTCCAGAGTGTTACCCACATTGCTCCCGCTACCAATATGGTGTTCACCTATCCGATCATCGCTCTCAAGGCGGGACCGGATATGCCACTCTCGTTTTTGCTGGCAACCACGGTTTGCTTTTTCATTGGGAACACGGTGGCGCAGTTTTCCCGCTACATGCCCTCCAGTGGCGGCTACTATTCCTTCGCGACGCGTGGGCTGGGGCCTCGCATCGGCTTTATGGCCACGTGGAGCTACCTGGTGTATGAACTGCTCGGTGGCGCCGGATCCACTGGCTTTCTCGGCTACCTGCTCTCGGACACTCTGCGATCAGGGTTCGGCGTGAATATTCCCTGGTGGCTGATCGCGTTGCTTACCTTTGCTGTGATTTGGACATTCACGCACTACGGCGTCCAACTGTCAGTGCGCATCACCCTGTTTTTGGGTGGACTCGAGCTACTGATTATGCTGGCGCTCGCGACCACTTTCCTGATCCATCCGGGACCTGATTCCAGTTACATTGCCCCGCTCGATCCGTCGGCAGCGCCGCATCATCTTGGCGGAGTTTTGGCGGGCATGGTCTTCTCCATCCTCTCGCTCAGCGGGTTTGAGGGGTCGGCGCCGTTGGCGCAGGAATCCAGACGTGCGAGCAAGTTCGTCGGCCAGGCCGTGCTTCTCTCCCTGCTGGTGACGGGCCTTTTCTACGTCTCTACTTCGTATGCCAGCGCCATCGGCTGGGGCACTGGAGATATGGCGGCCTTCGCCACGCATCCGAACCCTTACTATGCGCTTGGCCATAAGCTATGGGGAATGGGATGGTGGTTCGTGGTCCTGGCGCTGATCAACAGCGCCATCGGAGTCGGCCTGGCGACCACCAACTCGGCCTCCCGGGTGATGTACACCATGGGCCAGGCGGGCACGCTTCCCTCCTCTTTCGGGCGCGTTCATCCCGTGCACCAGACACCCACGTTCGCCATCGCCATGGTCCAGATCGTCGGCATCGCGGCGGTGCTGCTGGTGGGCCTGTTGTTGCGGCCGGTCTACATCTTCGGACTGTTGGAGACCATTGCCACACTGGCGGTGATCATCATCTATTGTGTGGCGAACCTGGCGCTGACGGCCTACATCCGCCGCGAGCACGCAACCCATTTCAACATCTGGCATCACGTGGTTTCACCCTGGATTGGAACCCTGGCGCTGCTGCCGGTGCTGTTCGTGACCATGTACCCCGAGCCCGAGTGGCCGTACAACATTGCGCCTTACTTTCTCGTGTTCTCGCTCATCGCGGGATTCGGCTATATGCAATGGCTCGAATCGCACCATCCAGGAGCGCTGCTGCGGGGCGCAACCATGCTGGTGGGCAGTCGCAGTACGTCCGAAGGCGACGTAGACTGGGATAAGCCGATCGCTCCGCTCTCGTAGCACGAAGGCAGAAAGGCTCTTATGAGCTTTGGTTCGCTGGTCTTTACTCCCCTGGTCAAGAAACTGCAAGAGCGCTATGGCAGCCGGCGGCAGTATGAACGCATGGAGAATTCCGGGGCAACGCAGGATCGCCTGACCGAATTCGAAACCGAGTTCCTGGCCCAGCGCGATAGCTTTTACATGGCCACGACCGGAGCGACGGGCTGGCCCTACGTACAGCACCGCGGCGGCCCGAAAGGGTTTTTAAAAGTGATCGATGATCACACGCTGGCGTTCGGCGACCTTCGCGGAAACAAACAGTACATCAGCACAGGAAATTTGCTCACGGACGATCGCGTCGCCATCATCATGGTCGACTACCCGCGGCAGGCCCGGCTGAAGATACTCGGGCGAATAGAGATCCTTGAGGGCGAAAAAGCAACAGGCTGGCTGGACAAGGTTCGCATGCGGGAAGAGAAAACACCGATTGAGCGGGTTTTCGTTGTCCACGTTGAGGCTTACGACTGGAACTGCCCGCAGCACATCACCCCGCGCTATTCGGTGGAAGAGCTACGCGACGGAATGAAAGACGTGGAGAAGCGTATACAGACGCTGGAGCAGGAGAACGAATCGTTGCGCAAGGAACTGGCCGCGCTCCACAATAAGGAGCATACGACATGAGCCCTCGTCCTCCCCTACCCCCGTTTACCGAGGAAACCGCTATCCAGAAAGTGCGTTTGGCAGAAGATGGTTGGAACACGCGCGACCCGGAGAAGGTCGCCCTTGCCTACACCGTCGATTCGCGCTGGCGAAATCGCGCAGAGTTTATCAACGGCCGGGAACAGATCATTGCTTTCCTTACACGCAAGTGGCACAGAGAACTGGACTACCGGCTGATCAAGGAGCTGTGGGCATTCACCGGCAATCGCATCGCGGTTCGGTTTGCCTATGAATATCACGATGACTCAGGCAGCTGGTTTCGTGCTTACGGCAACGAGAATTGGGAATTTGACGGCGAAGGTCTGATGCATGCGCGGCACGCCAGCATCAATGATCTGCCGATCAAAGAGGCGGAGCGCAAGTTTCACTGGCCAAGCGGACGGCGCCCCGACGACCACGCGGGGTTGAGCGACCTGGTTCTTTAGAGCAGTTTCGCAATGGATGTAGACCTTTCCAAATCAGGTTTGAAAGATGCCTCGGTTCAGCAACCGCCCTCTCCTTGCAACCGATCCTTTCCTTGCAACCGATCCTTTCCTTGCAACCGATCCTTTCCTTGCAACCGCCCTTTCCTTGCAACGACCCTCTCCTTGTTGTCATCCCGAGCGAAGCGAGCGGATCTGCGGTGCGCCATTCGTGTGCCCCGCTCCTACCGGCCCACGACGCCACCAATCTCAACAGGAAATCCGGGGGAGCGAAGCCGACCTGTCCCGCCCGCCCCGGCTTGCCGTGGAGGGATCTGCAGTTTCCGCGGACCTCCGGAAACCTGGAATGACAAGGGCGAGGTTGGTGTTTCCATGGGGATTCAGTGATGATTGGTGGAGGTTGTGGGCCGGTAGGAGCGGGGCACGCGAATGGCACACCGCAGATCCGCTCGCTTCGCTCGGGATGACAAAAAGGAGAGGGTCGTCGCAAGGAAAGAGTGGTAGCTGAACCGAGCCATCTTTCAAACCTGATTTGGACAGGTCTCCATCCATTGTGAACTGCTCTAAAGATCAAGTTCAGTCGCGGACAGCGGAGTCGAACAACAGAGCAAAACATTCCCTTGCGCGGGCGGGTCCAGCGGCTCAGGAGCGTAGCGAACTTCGCCGTCGATCAGCCCGGACTCGCACATATGACAGACGCCTGACCGGCACGCCCACCTAACCGGAACATCGCAAGCTTCCGCGAATTCGAGGAGGCTCTGAAACCGAGGATTCCACGGGACGGACAGACCGCTCCGAGTAAAGGATATTTCCGGACCAGCTCCAGGGCTGCCGGCGGGCGGGTGCGGAGTTTTAGGCGCGGCCGCTGCAATGCCCGGAGTCACCGCCGATTCGGTACCGAAGGTTTCAGAGTGGATGCGTGAGTACGGGACGCCCCACAACTGCAATGCGGCCGTCAGCTCAGTGAGAAAGGCAGGCGGCCCACAAAGATAGAAGTCTGCCGCCTGCGGCAATTGCAGCAGTTGCAGTAACGAAAGGGCCAGGTGGCCGCGGGCGTCATAGTCCTTGCCCTGCTGATCTCCTTCGCTCGGTTGGCTGTAAGCAATAAAGGAACGGCTGTGGGGGAGATCAGCAAGAAGTTTTTGAGCTTCCGCGGCGAACGGGTGTTCGGTACCGCTGCGTGTTCCGTAACACCACCAAACTTCACGTCTTGCATGGGAAGCAAGTGAGTAAAGCATGGAGAGCACCGGTGTGGCCCCGATGCCGGCGCTGAGCAGCGCTACCGGATTGTCACCTTCGGCCAGAGTGAAGCTACCTCTGGGTGCACTGACCTGAAGCATGTCCCCTACGTGGATGTGCTCGTGAAAGAAGCGGCTCCCCGGGCCTTCGGCGCGCTTTACGCTAATCCGGTAGGTTCCCGTGCCCGGCGGGCCAGACATCGAATAACTGCGTAACGTCGGAGCGCCGTGTGGATCCAGTTGGAGTTTGAACACCAGAAATTGCCCAGCCAAGGGCGATGGTAGAGGGGCTCGATCCTCAGACTCCAGGACGAACGAGCGCACGTCCGAGGACTCTGCCTGAATCGCCGCTACACGGAGCGGCCGGAAGCCCCGCCATGCAGGCGGTGGGGAGGTCGGAACGAGTCCTGCATTGCCCTGCTTGCTGGTTCCCTCTTCCGCTACCAAGGCTTGCAGGGATCCCTTCCAACCCGAGCTGAGCGCTGGAATCCGTAAGGCGCGTTGCAGTTGGTCGCGCGGATGGCCCGGCAGGTAGAGGAGCGCATCGACTTCCGCCACCGTGACCCTTTCCGGGCCTTCTGCAACCTTCACGATTTCATCTCCCGCGCTGATTTCTCCCTCGCGAAGAACCCGGAAGTAGAACCCAGGCCGTTTGTGAGATACGAGCAAGCTTGGCATCTGTGGGTTGGCCATGCGGATACCGACTCGATAACAAGTGACCCGCGGCTGGGTTACTTCGAACAGCGCGCTACCTATTTGGTAACGGTCGCCGATACAGACCTCGTTGTCGGGAAGACCATCCACGGTCAGGTTTTCACCGAACTGACCGTACTCGAAGTCGTCGCGGTGGAGTTGGTCCTGCCAGTAACGGTAGGAGTCGAGCTGATAGACCATGACGGCTCGGTGCTCCCCGCCGTGTCCTGCCAGGTCTCCTTGGCCGTCGCCGTCCAGATTCAGGCGTCGCGCCATCACCCGGCCAGGGACTGATTTTTTCCAGACGCCGGTGTGAACGAGTTTTCCCTGCCACTCGATGTCGCGTGGCAGACCGACATTGACCGAGACGACCGAATTCACGCTATTTCTCCGACAGGAAATTCTATGATTTTGATGATCGCCCGAGAGGATGGCACTGCAGAAAATGTGCGCCATAAGGATCTCGTGGCAGTACAAAGTCCAGATTCATGCATGGCTGAACAGGCTGCTTCTTTCTTTGCCTGGAAGATGTACTTCAAGGGCTGAACAGGCTGCGGAAAAACCATTTCCGACGACAGGGAAAGGTAGGTACGGGCTTTAAGGGGGGTAGAAAACAACCGCAGGTCACCCGACGCAATCAGTCCCGAAGGGACGGGACAATCTGTAGCCCGGCACGGGAGTGCCGGGTAGGATTTCACCCAAATCGAGTCCCGAAGGGACGACACAAAGGGGAGTTCTCGCGTCGAACTTTTAGCCCGTACATGAACCCAGCAAAATCATTCGGCCTTTAGGCCCTGAGGTACGTTCTTCCTTTCCTCTCTATCCAAATCATCCTTTTTCCCGCAGCCTGTTTAGCCGTCTCCTCGTGGATAAAGTGACAGCATAATCTGATCCCCTTAAACTCTCAGCACGGCGAAAATGCGCTAAACACTAAGCAGATGAAAGCGGGAATTCTGTCGACCAAGGCCTCTGCAGCGAAGTGCTGGACGGGTGCCTGGACGGGTGCCCTGTTTGCACCGGCAAGGCCGGGGCACTACATGGGTTGAACAAGCCGGGGCGAAGCCCCTTCCGATGAGTACTCCCACCGGCCAAGACGTCTTGGGATCCTTCCAACGGATGGCAAATTCGCGTGAGTAACCTCCAGGATCTCTTCCGATTTTTGAGTACTCTGGCGTGATGCCCGCGTTGCCGTCGTCCCGGTGGAAGGCATGGCTGGCGGGTTGAATGACCTCTGGATCGCTGCACTCTGCCGGCAATCGGAAGGGTGCAAGGCTCGCCTCGACCCTCCCTTTACGTGTACGCCTTCTCTCCGCCGACCTGCGAATCCCAATACGTCGTAGGATCGGTGAAGAACTCACCCTGCCTGCAGAGGTTGCGCATCGCTTCTTCATTGACTTTGATGCCCAAGCCCGGCCCCGTCGGAACGGGGATGAAACCCTGAACCACAAGGTCCCCTTTGTCGGTTAGTTCTTTGTGCCAGGCTGGCTGCGGCTGGTGCCATTCCATAGCGAGAAAGTTTTCGCAGGCGGCTATCGCGTGCGCGCCGGCCGCGTAGCCGATTGGGGAAGCGTTGCTGTGGACCATCATCCCCACCGAATATTTGGCCGCCATGTCGGAGGTCTTCTTCAATTCGAGACAACCGCCGATCACAAGGTGATCCGGGTGGATGTAATCGACTGCACGCGCCTGGCAAAGCGGCTCGAGCGATTCCACCAGGTAGGCATCTTCGCCGGTCAAGGTGGACACCTTGACCGAATCGGTGATGAGTTTCCACTCGTCTACCCGCATCCATGGGACCATGTCTTCCAAAGTCGAGGGATTGATCCTCTCCAGCGCATTAGCCAGCTTGATGCAACTCTTCACGGTGAGGTGCCCGAAATGGTCGTGACCCATGGGAACGTCACCAGCGTCGCCCATGGCTTCCTTAATCGCAGCGACGTGGTCCGCTACGAGTTCACATCCCTTGTCGCTGATCTCTAATCCCTCATAGTAGTTCTCGGGGGGGAAATCCCCCGGTTCCCCGTAATAGCCTGCCGGAGCATAGATCGTGTTCGGCTTGCCTCGGAGGATGGGAGCCACGGGCAGGTCGTATTTGAGCATCGTAAACCCCGAGGCGACTCTCTCCTTATAATCGGCGGCGATGTCCGCGATGGAGTTCGATTTCGGGTCACCCTCGCTGTACATGCGGATCTTGTCGCGGAATTTCCCGCCAAGCATCTGATAGATCGGCACGTCATAAGCGTGGCCGGCCAGATCCCACAACGCGTTCTCAATCGCGTTCACGCCGCTCCCTTGACGGTTATATCCGCCATGCATCTTGATCTTGCGGAAGATTCTGTCGACGTTGCAGGGATTCTCGCCGAGGAGTCGCGCCTTATGCATCAGCACGTAGTTCGGCTGGGGGCCGTCCCCGATCGTCTGGCCGTAACCCGAAATTCCCTGATTGGTATCGATCCGGACGACGATCGTGCCGCCAGAGGCCGCTCCCGCTCCGGGAGTCGCAGGAGGCATCGATCCCCT
>Ga0302325_10036219_pt1 | contig 10061 bp, 8 predicted proteins | sample Palsa_T0_2_FD_201948 | JGI IMG/M metagenome (GOLD analysis project Ga0302325, IMG submission 201948) | Peat permafrost microbial communities from Stordalen Mire near Abisko, Sweden - Palsa_T0_2 | ecosystem: Environmental > Terrestrial > Soil > Palsa > Peat permafrost | place: Sweden: Abisko... | reverse complement strand
CTCCCGACGTGGAGCTCATGCTCACTCTGGCTGTGCTCCGAGATGGAGACCGGTGCAAGTTCTTGTCAAAGCGCCAAAGGCCCCGTTCAACTTCATAGCTGATTTCGGACTCGACTTTCGGTGACGATCCAATGTGCTCCGGACAGTCTGGCAAAGAGCTTTTAGTGCGTACGGTTTTTGAAGGAATACAGCTCCGGCGGCCATTTTAGAATTCAGAGAAGCTGATTCGGACGTGTGCCCGCTTGTGAACACCACGGGAAGATCGGGTCGAATGGCGCTCATGAGAGCAAATGCCTCAGTTCCGCTAAGACCCGGCATCGCAACGTCTAGAATCGCAAGATCAATTCTTAGCGGGTCTTGTCTGAAGAGTCGCAGCGCTTCCCGCCCGTCGGCGGCGAGGATTGTCTTGTAGCCATGGGAAATCAGAACCTCATTGGCGACTGCACGAGTGCCTTCATGATCTTCGGCAACGAGAATGGTTTCATTTCCCGTCATGGAGATCGCCGCCGAATCTGGCTGTAGTTGACTGGCGCGCCCGGTGCTCGAAGGAAAATAAACTCGGAAAGTGGTTCCTTTCCCGACCTCGCTGTATACGTTCAAGAATCCATCATGCTGTTTCACAATCCCATATACGGTGGCCAATCCAAGCCCTGTCCCCTTGTCGAGGTCCTTAGTTATGAAGAAAGGCTCGAAGAGGTGGTCTACCATCCCGGAATCCATGCCAATGCCGGTATCGGAGACCACTAGCATCACATAGCGACCGGGGTGACCATCGGAGTTTCGGCGGCAGAATTCCTTGTCGACGTCGACATTGTGGGTTTCAATCATCAAACGGCCGCCCCTCGGCATTGCGTCCCTGGCATTTATGCAGAGATTCATCGTGACTTGGCCAATCTGAGATGCATCGCCCTGTATGACATCAAGATGTGGGTCCAGAATGATTTTGAACTCGATATTCTCTTCCATCCCGCTCGCTAAAAAGCTGCGCATCTCTAGAATGGATTTGTTCACATCCAGCTTCACGGGTCGCAGCACCTGGCGACGGGCGAAGGCGAGCAGTTGGGTGGTAAGCCCTGCGGCGCGCTCCGCCTGATTACGAATTTGCCTGAACCGATCCTGCAGCCCGCTCCCGTTTTGGGCTTCATCCTGTCCTAATTCGGCCCAGCCGAGGATCGCGCCGATAAGGTTGTTGAAGTCGTGCGCAATTCCTCCCGCGAGCCTGCCAATCGCTTCAAACCGCTCCTGGTGCCGCCTTTGCCGTTCCAGTCGTGCCTTTTCGCACCGATGTTCCGCCTCTTTCAGTTCCCTTTGTATCGCCGGAAGCAATCGTTTCAGGCTGCCCTTCGTGACATAATCATGAGCCCCCTGTTTCAACGCCGCGACCGCGGTCTCCGCTCCGATCACGCCCGAGACATAAATGAACGGCGTGTCCGGATTTCTTCCTCGCAGCAGCCGAAGGGCATCGGCGCCACTGAAATGTGGAAGCGAGAAATCGCAAATCACCACATCCCAAGCTCGATTGTCGAGGGTCGCACTCATCGCCAGCGGCGTATTTACACGCTCGAAGCTTACGTCGTATCCACCGCGGCGCAATTCCATAATCACGAGTTCGGTATCCTCGTCCGAATCTTCGACCATCAGAACGCTAAGGGGGGTGCTCATAAGTCCACTTGCCAATGGAAGCCGGCTTGCTCCAATCCACTACTTTAAGATCCAACTTGCCGAATCAATCAGTCTAGCTTTTGAATAATCTCGAACCGGGACGGCGAGATGCCCTCACCCCCGATAGTCAGACGCTTGGATACCATTAAAAAATCTCACCCTCCACGACCGTCGCACGGCCCCCATCAAGTCCGGCGCGAAACAAGCCTCGCCTACGCCTAAGCACTCAGTCGTTTCTGCTTAGACGAAAACTGTGGCAGCGCTATGACCTTCTTTCTTGAGGCTCGGACACCAGCTCCGCAATCAATTGAGCCAAGGGAGGGCGGAATATGGAAAGTCTGCGCTGAACACTTGCGTTGACTGCTCTTCCATTCTTCCAGGCACTCGGCCACGAATAAGAAATCAGCTTCAAATACGTTTCTTCTGGTGAGACCGGTAACCGGACCGTGTAGCTCGGATCTCGAATTCTCTAAGGCGACATAAGCGTAAACGCAGTAGTCCCCGCGAACTGAGAGCAGTCGAATGATGTTCTCGGAGCTGTCCCTGTAAATCGCACCTTCTCTTAAGTGCCACTTCGGTTCGCAGCTCTGGGTTGACGTGACCGCCATTTTGTTGGCACCCCCTGTAAATCGATTCCCGGCGCCACAAGTTTCTGCGCCGCGTCCAAAAAATCCCTGCCAGGGAGCCGAGCCCTGACGTGCCGAGGTTGTCCCGTTAGCCGACTCTGCCGAGAGCAATTCCAGTGTCGGGCAGTCTGCGTCCCCATGGGGTGACGCAGCCCACCAGACACTCGTAAATCCCCTGAGCGGGGTAAGCGTGACAGACGGTTGTTCCAATGCGAGGGGGAGTTCGCATGAATTAAAGTGCTGTTCTTAAGACTGGCTGCACGTCAGAAGATCGCACTAATCGACCGCTGCCCGCTTCTTTCTTGCTATCCAACACCTTGCATATATTGCTCCATCTCAGAGAGTCGCTAAGCCATAGAAAAGATTGGCCAGACGATCTGGTGACCTAGTGTCGATCCTGTCGAAAGACAGGTTCGACACTCCGGTTTGAGCTAAGGCAGGCTTTCCATGATGAAATCTTCGATACCGCCAGGCTAAGGCGCGTCATTTCACCGTGGCAAGCGCGCGACTGCGCTTACGGCACGGAACTGAACTGCGCACGCTTAGCCGGATCGAATTTACTCAGGTGTCGATGCGTCCGAGGTCTCCGGTACCGGCCAGGTTTTCGCAGGCGTGTGGCGGGCCCCGGGGTCTTGAATGCGGCGAGCAATGCGGACATGTGCAAGTGTTCCTATGAAAATGCGCCGGCGTTCGGCATCCGCGGGGAGGCTTGATGGGCGACAAGATGTTTAGTCAATTGGGCTGGCCAAACACCGGGACAGTGAAGCGAGGCAAACCGTGAGCATCCGTATGCCAATTGAGGTCGAGTCCAGGACATCTAAAGCGAATGGTTATTCCTCAGAATTGTCGGAAGCTATGTTCAGCTTTTTCATTTTCGAGTAGAAAGTTGTGCGTTTCATTCCTAGCCTCATGGCTGCACCCAAAGGACCGCCGATCATTCCGTTCGCCTCTTTCAGGGCTTGAAGGATAAGTTGGCGTTCGGCGGCTTCAGGCATCCTCCGAGAAGCTACGTTTGCGCGACCTGTTAATTCGTCGACCGGAACAGTCAGAACTGACGAGTCCGTAAGAATTACGCATCGCTGAATGAAATTCTGTAATTCCCTGATGTTCCCCGGCCAGCTCCAATTCACGAGCGCATTCATTGCTCCAGCGGGTATGGTATCTATCAACTTCTTCGACTCACCCGCGTAGATAGATACGAAATGACGTACGAGCGCGGGAATGTCGCTTTTCCGAGCACGTAGAGGCGGAACGTAAATCGGGAAGACGTTGAGTCGATAGAATAGATCCTCGCGGAAGCGACCATCGGCGATACCTTTATGCAAGTCTTGGTTGGTGGCAGCAATCAGACGCACGTCGACTTTCAGAGTGCGGGTACTGCCAAGCCGTTCGAATTCCTTATTTTGCAATACTCGAAGCAGCTTCGGCTGAATTGCAGTCGGAAGATCTCCCACTTCATCCAATAGCAGGGTTCCTTTGTTAGCGATTTCCAAGCGACCGACGTAGCGATTGATCGCTCCCGTAAAAGCTCCCTTTTCGTGTCCAAACAGCTCGCTTTCCAGCAGCTCCGTCGGAATCGCCGTACAATTGACGCTAACAAACTTGTTGTCAGTCCGTGGACTGAGTCGGTGAATAGCGCGTGCCACCAACTCCTTGCCGGTACCTGTTTCGCCTAGCAGCAGCACCGTCGCGTCAGTGGCAGCCACCGTTCTCACCTGTCTTAGCACTTCTCTTAGGGGAGCGCTATCCCCGACGATTTCCAGGAAAGCTTCGCCCCGACTCGGCGGACCTCTCAAATCGAAATCCCGGGAGTCCTGATCGGGCCCGAGTTTTACAACCACGGGGATTGGGCAGTCAGTTGTCGCTATGCGCCCGTCAGATGACAACGTAGTGTCCAGGACCTGAGCGATCATGGCCGCCGCATGGTGCAAAAATTCAATCGTCTGTTTTGTTTTGGGAACAACACGCAAACTGCCAAACCCTATAGCTCCGAGCTTCTGGCGAGTTGTGGTCAGGGGAAGAACATAGTAGGTACGCACCCCGATTTTGCGAAGTGACTCGAGGAACATCGGCAATTGAACTTCGGCGCTTAAATCTTCAACCAGCACTGATCGTTGATTCTTCCAGGTCCATCGGCTGGCACACGTGTGAGCGGGAAGCGATTCACATGTCCTTTGCTCGCCGCCCGCGTTCCAGGCGTTCAGACGGATGCTGCCGGTACTCGAGTCGTAAAGACCCAAAGTGACAAGATCAAAATTTAAGGCATGTTGCAGGCGAAGTGCTAATGCGCTGGAAAGCTCATCTATCGTGGTGTGGCTGCTGACTAGCTGCGCTAGATCAAGCAAATTGCGATATTGGCCCGCTGTTAGATCGTGGATCGGAACGGGTTGTGTACTGCATCGCACAATTCAGTGTACGCTCTAAAAGAACGAGCCGTGCACGCTATCGAACGGTACGGTAGTGTCTCAATTGAGCCGCCACCAATGGGCCACTGCCAGCGGCACAATTGCGACACCCGATAGAAATGATTAATCAGATGTGAGGCCAAGAGCCTGGTTTTCGTTCTTAAAGGAATAAGCGGATAAGGCGTCAAGAGTGGGCGCCCAAAATGTTGGGCTTGTACTTTTTCTGATTCGCAGCGGGACCCACTCCGTCCGCTTCTTATGTGCTAACGTCCGAGAAGTCTGCTTGTTGGCGGAGATTCGAAGGATAGAGTCGCGCCGAAAGATCGGCACTTGTGCCGAAATATCGGCACTTTCTTGCCACGCCCCTCCCCAATCATTCCTGAAATCGTAACAAGACCTAAACTGCTTTGCTTGATCTGCGGGCGAATCGCAATCGGATTTGACGTGGAAATACCACCCCTTACGGCGGCGGCAGACAACCTTCGCCTTGCGGTGCCGCAACGAATCGTCGAACAAACGGGTGGCGTCTCAGTCGATATGGGTCGCCAATTATTCCTGAAATCGTAACAAGACCTAAACTGCCTTGCTTGCGCCCCGGGCAACCACAATAAGATTTGAAATGGAAAGACCACCCTGACAACGGCGGCGGCGGACAACCTGCGCCTTCGGTGCTGCAACTAATCGTTGCGCTTTTGTACGAAAGGGCAGTCAGGTCAATTGTCATCACGATTCGTTATCATGTGTCCGGTTTGTTGTGAGGTGTCGGCGCAATGCCTCTACCAGAAGACGAGACATCCCGTATCAAAAGCCTTACTGACCTTCGAATTCTGGACACGTCTCCCGAGCAAGTGTTCGATGACCTCGCTCGTCTAGCCGCCCTTATCTGCGACGCTCCTATCGCCGTCATCGATTTTGTCGACGAGCAAAGAGTGTGGTTCAAGGCAAAAATCGGACTTGAACTGGATGATATGCCCAGGGAGGAGTCGTTTTCCGCTTACGCGATCCTGCAATCGGACGTCCTGCTCGTCCCTGACCCACTCTCTGACGAAAGATTCGCAAACGCTTTCATGGTGACCGAGATGGGGGTCAGATTTTACGCAGGGATACCATTAGTTTCGGCCAACAATCACGCTGTAGGTACGTTAGCCGTGATGGACAGGATTCCCCACCTTCTCACTGAGGAGCAGATCGATTCTCTAAAGATACTTGCTCGTCGTATTGTGCATGAGTTAGAAATACGTCGGACAAGGGAAGATCAATCACCGCACAGACTTCACCTCGCACCAAATCTGCCGACCTCTGCCTGCATCCTGTTGGTCGAGGACAACGACAACCTCCGAAATCTTTTGCAGAGGACACTCGAAGGGAGTGGGTTTTCCGTTCTATCTGCCTCCGATGGTGCAGAGGCACTCCGCTTGTGCGACCAGCACGAGGGCGCAATCGACCTGACGGTGAGTGATATCGTCATGCCCCGGCTCAACGGTCTTCGGATGACGGAGCAAATTCGTGCAGCTCGCCCCGCAATGAAGTTTTTGTTTATCACTGGCTATGTTGACGAATTCCCCGAATTGGGTGAACTGATCAAGAACGGGGGAGACGTTCTGGGAAAACCATTCCTTCCTTCTGAACTCGTGGCCAAAGTGGAAAGAATGCTGAATCAGGAGGACATCGCCACTGGTACCGACCTTTGACGAGATTCTTCCCTGACGGATGGCTTTCTGGTGCTTCTAGGCCGAAGCTACGGCTTGCCCATCGTCTTATCCCGTTTTGCATCATCCACGGCCGCCGTGAAGGATCTTTCGGTGTTTTGGAGTTTCCGAGTAACTAATTCTGGAAGCATCTCTTCCTGCCGTTGCGAAAGCCAGTTCTGTATCTCAGATTTGCGCTCTGCCGGAACAGACATAAAACGAATACCGAGACGACCCGCTTGCCCCCAGCAGATTCTCGATTGTGCCACCAATGGATGTTTGTGATTGGGTAAAATGAATTCAACCCGCACATCTTCTCCAGCACCGAGCGCAACCGACGTACTCACGGCCATGCCCCCTTCGCTGATGTTCGCACTATAGCAGCGAACCGCCGGCATGCCTTGTCTCAGGATGGTGACCGGGATTGTGACGGGAGAACGGAAATAGCGCCGCCGCTCTCTCAGTATCAGCCCGTAAGAAGACCTGAGGGTACGGCGGATTGACTGCGCCGAAAAGGGTCTTTCGAAAGTGAAGCCAGACTTCTTGCGAAAGACTGCCGCCGCATCCGAATCACAGCCGCTGATGGCAAAGGTCACCGCCGTCCGGTTTAATGGAGAGAGACGAACAAAGTCCAGAATCACTCCGGACTCCACCCCTAGCTGGAGATCAATGAGAACGGCATCGAACTTTCGCTCGGTCAACAGGCGAATCGATGCCGGCACTTCCTGGCACACTTCGGAGGATATAGAAATTTCTCTCAGGGCGAGGCTGAACTGCTGAATCGTTACCGGATCCGCGGACACCAAGAGTGCAGATGCGATTGCCATGATGAAGTAACGCTGGATCGGCTCGCGCCTCGCAAACGTATTCTCCCGATCCAGTTCGCCAGTCGTAATCAGATTCAGAACATGAGGCAATAATAAGTGGAACGGCGGCGGCGGAAGATCGCCCAGGTTAAACCCCTCTTCCACCGGCGGCCGCCAGAGCGCGTTTTGCTGTGATGGCCTCGTAGAGGCGTCGTTCCACGACTGTCAGGCCTGCGTTGCTTTCCAACACGAGATCGGCGTGGCGCTTGCTTGGCAGCAGGTACTGCCGAGCCGCCGGTAACACGTTATTTTCGTATTGCCATTGGACGAGCTCCAGGGAGCGCTGCCGCTCGGTGATGTCCCTCACCTTTCGGCGATGGAAACAGATATCGTCGGGAGCTTCCAGGTAAATAGATAGGTCGAAATACGGACGCAGTTGGTCAAAATACAAAGCCAGGATGCCTTCTACGATGAGCAGCGACTTGGCGGGAATGTGTTCACTCCGGTTGTTCACACGCAAGTGCTCGGCAAAATTGTAAACAGGAGCCTCGATGGCTTGGCCGCCGGCGTAGTCGCGGATGTGGCGCTCCAGCAACTGCACGTCGGTCGCATTCGGTGCATCATAGTCGAGCTTCGCTCGTTGCTCTAGTGGAAGATGGTTCATCTCAAGAGAGTAGATTTCCATCGAGATAACGTGCCCGCTGAGACGGGAGGCGACGCGCTTGGCTACGGTCGACTTACCGCTGCCGGACGGCCCCGCCAATCCTACGATGAAGACCCCTTCCTGCATTGGAGTGTTACTCATAATCGTATAGCTTAGGCTCCGTTCAATCTCAGCCGAGCAGTAATAACGTTGGATTACTGACTTATCAGCAGGCTGTGGAAAAAGTCAGTGTTCTTGATTTTGGGTGGCGCAGCGGTTCACCGCTGCGGTAACTGCACTATTCTAAATTAGCCTTTAGCCGCTGAGAGCACCTCTTTCGCTCAGAAAGACTTTTTTCGCAAGCTTCTGGGTGTTTGTGAATACTCGAGCCGCTCGGCATGGAAAGCACAACGCGGATACAAGAAAGTAAGTTCGAATCATGTACACCGTTAGCGAAGTCTCGGGGTCTTCATCCCGACTTGTCAAGACTGTTTCCCTCTTCGAACTCTCGAAGGACATGCCGGACTCTGGGGGTCTTGAGCAGTTCGTAGCCCCACCATGCAGAGTAACCCGCCTGCAGAGAAGCTTGTTTGACGTTGCCGGTGCGCACGAAGTGGACGCAGAAATCAGTTTCTGCTGCGGTGACCGAGGTGCGAGTCTTTCTGCCACGACGATTGATATTCGATTGGCCTCGCGCCGTTGGCGGGGACAAGGGCGACTCCAGGCTCGAGATGCTCTCCGCCTTTGTCTCATGAGGGTGGCCGAGCTTGTCGGGGAATTGTGGAGTGTTCCTACTGGGGCGGATTGACACCAGATTACCGAGCAGCGGTTCCGCAATATTTTCAGCGCTATCGTTCGCTGCGAATCGCCGGTGGATACGAATTTTCGTCAACAGCAGGTGGCGCATCTTCATCTTCGCTCTGTGGAGCAGTGATTTCGAGGTTCCGATCGAACATTGCAGGAGTTGGGCAATTTCACGATGTTCATATCCTGCGACCACGTGCAGATACAGAATCTCACGGCAACCCCCGGGCAACCGTACGATGGCTCGGCGCAACTGAATACGGTCAATCGCGCCAAGCAGGCTCACATCAGCTTTCGCAATGCCGCGCTTCAGCGAGCGCGATTCCGGCGACACAGGCCCCTCGAAAGATATGACTGGTGAAGATTTACGCCCGCGTAACTTCATCAGCACGGCGTTGACAGTAAGCCTGTAGAGCCAGGTGGAGAAGGTGGAATCGCCCCGAAAGGAGTTGACGTGTCGAAATGCCTGCAGGAACGCTTCCTGCGTCAGGTCTTCCGCATCAGCCTCGTTCCTCGTCATTCGCAGACAAACTGAATGCACACGCTTCTTATGCAACTCGAAAAGTGTGGCAAAGGCTTGTTCGTCGTTGCGCTGTGCGCGCTGAACCAGGCTGCATTCGAAATTATCTCGGCGATTCTTGCTGCTCAACGAAACCAAGTTAGCGGGAAGTAACATTTGGTGCCCTCGCGGATGTGAGCTAAGTCGCAGCACCATGCCATCAAGCACTCAGCATGTCTCATTCCATCCAAAAGAATAGCTAAGCCATAGCAAACGTTGGCCCGACACTCTGCTGCTCTAGTGTCGATTCTGTCGAAAGACAGGTTCGACACTCAGGTTTCAGCCAGGGCAAGCAGCGCCGACTTTTTCCGCAGCCTGCTAGGCGGCCGACCAGGCGGCCGGGGATCCCGGTTCCACGAAGCTGAACATGGCCTGCTTCAATTGTGAATCTACTTCGTCTGCGATGGTGACGACGTCCAGCAGCACCCTACTGAAATCTACCCTGTTTAGGTTGTTATGCAGGGTGTTGAAGATACTGACTTGCAGGATTCGCGATTCCTCTACCAGCATAGCGGCCGTGTACCCTTGCTTACGTCTCAGATCTCCATGCTCGCGTGCCGGGATCGAAATCAGCGCTTTCTCGCACGGCGGAAGGCGCAAGCGGGAAATAAGGTCACCAAGAAGATTGGGGAGATGACCGGTGCGGTCCTCAAAGCTCAGCGGGATACAGGTGAGCTCTTCGTCGCATTCCACGAGTGCCATCCAGTCCCGAATCGTAGAACTCAGGTCGTGTTCAAGTATGGTGGCCACATCTTCGGTGGGTACGGTGATACGAACACCAGGATTCGCCAGTCTATTGTGGATAGTTTCCCGAAGTGAGGTTATTTTGATGGGTTTGACGAGGATTTCGTCAGCCTGCAAACGTATA
>Ga0302325_10036215_pt1 | contig 10062 bp, 8 predicted proteins | sample Palsa_T0_2_FD_201948 | JGI IMG/M metagenome (GOLD analysis project Ga0302325, IMG submission 201948) | Peat permafrost microbial communities from Stordalen Mire near Abisko, Sweden - Palsa_T0_2 | ecosystem: Environmental > Terrestrial > Soil > Palsa > Peat permafrost | place: Sweden: Abisko... | reverse complement strand
CGCTGGGACGCGTCTGGAATTGGAACGGGGGGCTCGCCTCGGCCTGGGGTTTGGCGGCTATCGTTCTGGATGGAGAAACCCACGCCCCGACGCGGCAGTGGCTCTTTCAGGCCACCCGCAATGTCGAGGACTATCTCCGTTTCGGGATCGACGCCCAGGGCGCCGTGATCGAAGGCCCCACTTATTTCGGATATGGCGCCGGTTGTCTGCCCTACTTTCTGGAGGCGATGAAGGCGCGCACGGGCGAGGATCTCTATACAGCCACCAATTACAACCGCTTCGTCGACTGGCTGCCGATGGAGACGCTGCCCGATGGCAGACGGGTGAATAATATTGAGGATTCCGACTATAGGATGGGCGCCCCGGACGCGGCGCTCTACGCACTTTATCGGGAACCGGACCGCGCCCTGGCACGCTACATCTGGGAGCAGTTTTTCCAGCGCGCGGAGTCGCCTCCAACCCTCCCGGCCGCCATTCTCTGGGCGCCGGAAAAGGTGCCCGCCGACCAGGTCGCCGCTCGCGCGGCGAAGTTGCCGGATTACGGTTGGGCCGGAGGCCGCGGCCTCGTCGTCAGCCGGAGCGGATGGGGTCCCGATGACGCCTACTTCAGCCTTCATGCGCAGCATTACACCGCGATCCGGCACGACCAGGCCGACAAGGGCCAGTTCACGTTTTATGCCTTTGGCGATGATCTCGCGATCGATTCGGGTTACGGCAACGACTCGAGTTTCACAAAGAGCATCAGCGGATTTGCCCATAATCAAGTCATGGTCGACGGCCATCCCGAACTTCAGGGAGGCGGTCAGGCGCAAACCGACGGATGGATAGTCGACTCTCTTGATGAGCCTTTGGTCGATCTGACCTGCGCTGACGTGGCCGATTCCTACCGATTTTTCTATAACGGCGAAATCAGCTACGAGAAAAATTTTCAGCAGGATTTCCAGCGCGCCGACCGGCAGACCCTCTTTGTCCGGGAACCCTTTCCCTACGCGGTCGTCTTCGACGACGTGAAGAAAGACAATAACCTCCACGACTATACCTGGCTTCTGCACGCCATGTACGGAAAAGCGTTCGAGCGGGCCGGCAATACCATCGAGGTGGTGCCCGGCAATTTCGGACCGGAGACTGTGGTCATTCGACCGTTGGCCGCTGCCAATCCCTCGGCCGACAACACCTTGGATGCAAACACCAGGTGGAGGACGATGCTTCAGGTGCCCAACGCGGGCAAATATCAGGTTTGGGGATTGACCGGGACGGCGAATCCCGACGGGGAGAAATCCAACTCCTTCTTCCTGCGGATCAATCAGGGCAAGATGGGATTCTCAATGGGCAGCGTCGCCGACCACTTCACTTGGGCCACCTACGGCAAGCTCCCGCTCATGTGGACCCCGCTTAACGATGAAAACGGCTCCGTCCAAGTCCCCGCCCTCGACTTTAAGGCGGGACCGGCCCAGTTGGAACTTTTTGCGCGCGAAACAGGCGCCGCCTGTGCCGCCATCGCCCTCTTGCCGGACGGCGCGACGCCACCCGTGAACGGCAGTCCGCTGCCCAAGGGCACCCTCGTCGTCCGGGCATCGGAAGGCGATATCGGCGGGGCCATGAAAAGAGAGCAGGTCAAGCCCCCTCCTCAACGGGCCTGGCTGCAGGTCGGCGTTTTGACCCCGGATCAATGGGAAGAAAAGACCGATGATTTTCAGACTACCAGGGAAGGAGTGCATCCCAGATTGTCCGTGACCATGCGCGGAATCGACGGGCAATTTCTGACTCTGCTGGTGCCTCATCGCCTCAAGGATGGCAAACCGGATGGAGCGGCGGACATTCAACCCCTTGCCGCTCGAAAGGGCCATGCCGGCCTCCTGCCGGTCACGGCCGGCACGAGCGACCTGGTGGCTTGCTGGGATGGCGAAGGCATTGCCGTGCAGGATATCGATACCGACGCGGAACTCCTCTGGCTTCGCCGGGACGCGGCCGGCAGGATTGTGGGCGCCGCGGCCTCGAACGTCAGCCATTTGACCCTGGGAGGACGCCAGGTCTTTACCAGCAATGGAGGCAGGACGTGCTTCGTCCTGAGCGGGGACAAGGCGCGGGTGCCGGAGGAGGCGGACGTGAGGTTCGATCTGCCGAATGAAGGGGTCGAGATCGAAAAGGTCAAACGCTCGACCGACTGGTTTTCATCGCGGCCGGCGGATGAATGATCTCCATCCCGCTCATCCCAGCCAAAATGGGGCACCGAGAAAATTTTTTACATGATCCCTGTTCCTCCGCCCGCTCCCGCTGAACCCTCCGGCGGGGCCCGGCCCAAAACCTGGCGTTGCGGGACGCTCACCTACACCTCGACGGGTCTGTTTATCCTCTTCCTCTGGCTGCTGTGGGGTGATTTTGCCTGGGCCATGAACGATCGCTCCACTCCGGGAGTCGTGCAGCTTCTTCTCAAGAAATTTCACGCGTCGGATACCCTTGCGGGTGTTCTCATGGGCTCGCTGCCCGCTCTCCTCGGAGTGATTGTCGGGCCAATCATCAGTTATAAATCGGATCGTCACCGGGGACGTTTGGGACGGCGGATTCCTTTCCTGCTCGTTATCATTCCCGTGGCGGTCCTGGGCATGGTGAGCCTGGCGTTCAGCCCGCGGATCGGAGCGCTCCTTCATCAAGCGCTGGGGGCGCTCTCTCCCGGGCTTAATCCCTCCATTCTCTTTTCCTTCAGCGTGTCATGGACGCTGTTCGGGTTCGCCGCCATCGTCATCAATTTCATTTTCGGCGCGCTGATCAACGACGTGGTGCCGCGGGAGGTGCTTGGACGATTTTATGGCGCGTTCCGGGCCTTGAGCCTCATTGCCGGAATGATTTTTAATTTTTGGATGTTTGGAATTGCCGAGACTTATTATGTCTGGATTTTTCTCGGCATGGCCACGCTCTACGGCGTGGGGTTCACGTTGATGTGTTTGAAGGTCAAGGAAGGAGAATACCCGGCGATCGTGCCAATGGACGTGGGTCGGGATACAAAAGGCTTTATCCAAGCCGCCAGGACCTATTTGCAGGAGTCCTTCAGTAATCCCTATTACCAATTGTATTTCATCACCATGGGTATTTCCTGGCAGTCGTTTGCGCCGATCAACCTCTTTTACATTTTCTACGCCGAGGACATCCACATGAACCTCACCGTTCTTGGGAGGTACGTGACATTGACCTATCTCATTTCGCTGGGTTTGTCTTATCCGCTGGGAATGTTGGTCGACCGGTTTCACCCGCTTCGCGTCAGCCTCGTCGTCCTGTTTCTTTACGTCCTGGTAACGTTGCCCGCTGGCCTGTTTATCCGGGGCGCCACGTCATTTGCCATTGCCTGGGTCGCCCACGGTGTCCTTTCCGGCGCTTGGTTTACCGCGGTCGCCTCCCTCGGCCAGAGGCTTCTGCCCAAGGCCGAGTTTGCGCAATTCGCTTCGGCTGGATTCATTGTTTCGTCCGTTTGCACGATCCTCGTCGCGACTGCGACGGGGGCCTTTCTCGATCACATGCACCACGTATACCGCCATATCTTTGACATTAGTTGTGGCATCGCCGTCGTCTCCGTCATACTGGGCGTGGCCTTGCACGGCAAATTCATGGCGTTGGGCGGCCCGAAGAATTACGTCGCGCCAGAAGGTTTGGCCCAACGCCCTTTGTAGGGCGTGTTTTCAAAATAGGGCATAAGTCAGGTTCCGGATTAAACTTAGTGGCGCGCCGCAAACACCTCATCCAGGGCGCGAATTCGGCGGGAGAGGTCACGCGCAATGTTGAGCAGCAGAATGCTATGTTGTGCCGGCATCTTTTGATAGAGGTGATGGAAGGCAATCGAAGAGATAGTGAACACTGTGGCCGGGGAGGAGGCTTGAACGGTGGCCATGCGCGGCAGCGTGTCGAGGATGCAACTTTCGCCGAAGAAGTCTTTCGAGCGAAGATTAGCAAGCTCGACCTGATCGGCCTTTCCGAAATTCTTTAGGATGCGGACGCTTCCGCTTCCAATGATAAAGAGAGTGTTGCAGCATTCGCCTTCACAAACGATCACGCCGTCTTCCGGAAATTCCTGTGCTTTGCTCCGCTCCAGAAGCAGTTCCAGCGAGTTCTCCTCGAGCCCGGCAAAAATCGGAACGCTGTGCAGCAAGGCAATCACGATCAAATACTAAAATGCATTTTTCGCGCACGCAATTGAAACAGGCGGATTTTCAAAAAAATTCTGGCGTTTGATCGCCCAGGGACGATTTTAGAGACTATGATCGAACTCGCTTCCGGAACCCCAGAAAACCTCATCATCGCAATCGCACACGGAAAGGTCACCGGCGACGACTACGAGAAGGTGCTGATTCCGGCCATTGAGGCGAAGTTGAAGACGCATAAAAAGATTCGTCTCCTCTACCAATTGGGAACGGACTTCTCCGGATTCACCCCCGAAGCGGTATGGGATGACGCCAAGCTCGGTATCGGTCATCTTACGGCGTTCGAAACGATCGCGGTCGTCACCGATGTGCATTGGATCGCCGATGCCGTGAAGTTTCTTGGCTTTTTTATGCATTGCGCGGTGCAGGTTTTCAGTAACGATCAACTGGCCGAAGCCCGGGAGTGGGTGGCTAATACCGCGGCGAGGTCCTTAAGTGACCCCTGATCTTCCGGATTGACCGGCGCCGCGCGCGGCTATGTAATCTTCGCGCCATGGATAAAGAAGGCGTTGCAAGAATCAGTGTGTCCATGAACAAAACACTGCTTCGAAAACTGGACAGAATGGTCCGGGAAAAGGGCTACGATAATCGTTCGCTCGCCATCGCGGGCATGATTGCCGATACCCTCGTGGAGCATCAGCGGGAACTCGCGGATGTCGAGGCGGTCGGCACGGTCACCCTCGTTTACGATCATCACAAGCCGCACGTTCAGGAGACCCTGACCGGCCTGCAGCACGATCACCTCCAGACCATCGTCTCAGCGCTGCACGTCCATCTCGACCATCATAACTGCCTTGAAGTGCTCGTGGTGCGAGGCAAGGCCTCCGCGATCCAGGCATTGGCAAATCGCGTCATCGGGGCCAAGGGCGTCAAGCATGGCAAACTAAGCATCACCACCACGGGCAAAGAGCTTCCCGCCTGAGGGCAATCGGTTGCCGCACGGCGGCCGCCAAAGGGGGGAAAGCGGGCGCAGGGAAAATTCCTGAAAAATCGGAAAGTTGTTATTGCGAATGAGTCTCAATTGCATCAAAAATGGCCTGATGATTTCAAAAGAGACCCGAAAAAAGGCCGAACCAACCGATGTCCTCAAGGGGGCGGCGCTCGCCGCCACGGTGGCGTTGGTCAATTCAATGCTCACAGGCGGCGATTGCGCCAGGGCGCAGGCCCAGGAGCCGTCGCCAACTCCGGAACCCGCTGCGCCGCAGGAACTTCCGGAAGTGGTGGTGACCGGTTCCGGGGAGGGATACAACGCCGAATCCCTCTCGTTGCCGAAATTCCAGCAGCCGCTGCTCACGACACCCAGGAGCGCTTCGGTGGTGACGCAGCAGCTCATGCAGGATCAGGATACCGCGTCGCTGCGCGATGCCCTGCGCAATGTCTCCGGCATCAGCATCGGCGCCGGCGAGGGGAGTTACCAGGGGGACAGCTTTTCCATTCGCGGATTCAATGCCCGCAACGACATCTACCTGGACGGGATGAATGATTTCGGAAACTACAACCGTGATCCCTTCAACACCGAGGAAGTTGAGGTGCTCAAGGGGCCTTCCTCGGCGGAGTTCGGGCGCGGGTCCTCCGGGGGCGTGGTCAACCAGGAGTCAAAGACGCCGGAGCTCGACGGCTTCACCGCCGGGTCCGCAACGTACGGCACCGACAATACCGAACGTGGCACGCTGGATTTCGACCAGCCGGTTTCCGCCCTGTTCGGGGCGGCGTTTCGTTTGAACCTCATGGCCCAGCATTCGGACATAACCGACCGCAATGACGCCGAATACAAGCGGTGGGGAGCCGCCCCTTCGCTGGCCCTTGGCCTGGGCGCCTCCACACGGGTGACCATCAGTTATTTGCATCAATCCGAAGACAATCGCCCGGACTTCGGCATCCCGTGGTTGTATGATCGCCCAGCGCCGGTGCCTCGCAATAATTACTATGGTTTCAGTAACGACTTCATGAAGACCAATGTGAACATCGGCACGATCCGGGTCGAACATGACTTCAATGACGTCTTCACGCTACGGGAGCAGTTTCGGGATGCGGCGTATGGCCGTGATTTCCGAATTACCGAAGCGCAGGTGCCGGACGGCGTCCTTCCGGGAACTCCGTTGGACGCCATCCCGGTCGAGCGCAACATTATCGACGGGGATGGCACGGACAAATTGATCGATGAGGACATTAACCTGGTTTCAACTTTCGACACCGGCGCGATCCACAATTCGCTGATCACCGGCTTTGAATATGTCCATGAGAGCGATTTTACCGTGCGGGTTGAACCCGGCTGGGAGAATGTGCCGGACACCGGTCTGGTCCATCCCACCATCCCGGTCTTCCCCGGGTTTGGTCCGGTCTCCACCGTGACCAATGTGAATGTCGATACATTGTCCGGCTATATTATTCACACGATGAAATACGGCAAACAGTGGACGCTGATCGGAGGGCTGCGCTTTGACGATGTTTCCTCGGTTTACCATGAGAGCGTCGCCCCCGCGGAAACTTTGCTCGATAGCGACGCCCTGTGGAGCTGGCGCGCCGCCCTGGTTTACCAACCTTTGCCCAACGGCAGCATTTATCTTTCCTCGGGCAATTCCGTCCATCCCAACATCGCGCAGATATCGCTCTCGTCGGAAACGACGCTTCCTCCTGACGCCCAGCAAGCGGCGATCGGAAGGAATATCGAAGTCGAGCTGGGCACAAAATGGGACTTGTTAGACAAACGATTCTCCCTCGACTCCGCGATCTTCTGGGACGAGGAAACCAACGCTGCGCCGGTCGATCTGGATGATCCGTTGTTCATCGGCGTGGAGCGGGTCGAGGGTTTCGAGTTAAGCGGCGTCGGCTATCTTGCCAATGCCTGGCAACTGGTCGCGAATTATACTTTGGAATACGGCAAAGTCCTCTCCTCGAATGTCCCGGGAATGGCTGGCAACCCCATTCTCAACGCCCCCAAGGATACCCTCTCCCTCTGGACCACCTACGATCTTCCCTGGAACTTCCAGATCGGAGCGGGCTCCAATTTTGTCACCACCCGGTATGCTTCCAATACGCCGGACCCTGCCAGCGGACGGCTGCAGGAGGCTCCCGGATATATCATCTTCAGCGCCATGCTGAAGTATCGCGTGAACAAGGATGTCGAAATCCAGGCCAATCTCGAAAATCTCACCAACAAATATTACTACGATGGCGTGCATCCCGGCCACATCGTTCCGGGCGAAGGACGCACGCTGTTTCTGAGCACTAATTTCAAATTCTAGCCCCTTTCCAGAAATGACCTTCGATCCATGACTCCCGCATCATCCGATGGAAATGCCCAGCTCAACCTTCTTGCCAGCGGCCGGATGGAGAGCGGAATCGCCCTGCTCAACGGAGGCGCTCCGGAGGCGTTGCGTGAAGCCATTCGCTGTTTCGATGAGGCGATTGAGTTGCGGCGGAGACTGCCGCTCGTGGAGAACTCCGGGTTTCGTTACGGGCTGGCGGCCGGGTGGATAAACCGCGGTGACGCTTTGACTCACCTGGGCGGCCCGGGAAATCTGGTGGACGCGGTAAATTCCTACACGGCGGCAATCGAACTATTGAAAGATCCGCCGGCGGGCGATGATGGCTCCTTCGTGAGACGGCTGGCCATCGCCTGGATGAACCGCGGGATTGCGCTCGAGGAACAAAAGTGCGAGCCCGCGCTGGCGGAGGCCATGCGATCGTACAAAGAGGCGATCCGATTGCTAAGTTGCATCGAGCTTGATCCGGTGGTTCTTGCGAGCGCGTGGATCAATCTAGGCAACGCTTCGCTCCGTTCAGCCGCGGGAACGCTTGCCGCGGAAGCAGTCGGAGCCGCGGAAGAAGCATTATCCTTGCTGGCGGAAAGCGAATCAAAGGAGCTGGCGGCTGCGGAGGCGGGGCTCAAGGCAAGACACATTTTATGCCAGGCTATTACGGCCCTTCCTGGGGGGAGTACCTCTTCCATCGAGCCGGATTTAATCAACAAGATGACCGATGCCGTGGAGGGCGCATTGAGGCTTGCGCAAAGCTGGGAAAAGGCCGGGGTGACCTGCTTTCGACCGCTGGCAACCCAATTTTTCCATTTGGGCGCCCTGGCTTACGAGAAGCATCAATCGCATTTTCTCGCGGAATTCCTTCTGGATCATTTGGAATCCTGTCTTCCGCCTGTAAGTGCGGCCTGGCTTGCGATAGCCGGAGAATCGCTCTCGCGTGTTCGTTGCGGACTAAGGAATTGCGATTTTACCTTGCTGGCCACGCCGCAGGGCATCCGCCAGCTTGAGATATTGAACGAAGTGCGAGCGGCGGAGGAAAGGTTTCAAACGCTGCGCAGCCTGGCATCCTGTTGACTTATGTTACTGAATATTCCCGATGTTTTGAGCGCGGCTGAAGTGGCCCGGGCACGGGAGGTTCTCGACCAGGCCGAGTGGGTGGACGGAAAGATCACCGCCGGATATCAATCCGCGAAGACGAAGGATAACCTGCAACTTCCGGAGGGGCATCCGGCGGCGCAGGAACTCGGCAGGATGATCCTTTCCGCCCTTGGCAATAACCCGCTCTTCATCTCCGCGGCGCTCCCATTCCAGATCTTTCCGCCGCTCTTCAACCGCTACACAGGCGGTCAATCCTTCGGAACGCACGTGGATAACTCCATTCGCCAGGTTACGGGGACGCCGCACCGCATTCGGACCGACATTTCGGCCACGCTCTTCTTTGCCGGTCCCGAGGAATACGATGGCGGGGAGCTTTGCGTGGAGGATGCCTACGGACTGCAAAAGGTGAAGCTGCCCGCCGGCCACATGGTGCTCTACCCCGCCACCAGCCTGCACCACGTCCGGCCCGTGACCCGGGGCGCACGCATCTGCTCTTTCTTCTGGATTCAGAGCATGGTGCGCGACGATGGGCGCCGGTCGATCCTCTTCGACCTGGACCTGGGAATCCAGCGGTTGAATCGGGAGTTGCCCAATCATCCCGCCGCCGTGCAATTCACCGGCGTCTATCACAACCTGCTGCGGCAATGGGCCGAGATATGAAATCCGTTGCCTCCCAAAAGGGAGCCCGGCGCGCCTCGTCCGTTCCGCGAACAATTTCATTTGCGCGTAAATGATAACAAATTATCATTAGAAAAAGCGTCCAAAAAACACCATGACCCAAATCTTTCTCAAAGGCGGCCCGATGATGTGGCCGCTGCTGCTGACATCGCTCGCGGCGCTCACCGTGGTCTTCGAGAGGCTGATTTTTGCCATTCGCGAGCAACTCAGCCGGCAGCCGGCGGTCGTGGCGGAGATTTTCGCGGCCGTCGAGCGCGGGGACCTGGCGGCGGCGCAGGGGGCGGGGGAAGGCTCGCCGGATTTCGTGGCCCGAACCCTCACCTATGCGCTGCGGCACCGGGATGTCTCCTATTCCAACGCGCTGCTGGCGGCCGCGAACCTTGAGTTGCAGCGCTTCAATCGCGGCATTTCCGTGCTGGATACCATCGTCACGCTGGCGCCGCTCGAGGGTTTGTTTGGGACGGTGACGGGGATGATCGGGGCATTTGGCCTGCTGGGTGCGAGCGAACTCGGCGCGCCCACCGCCATTACCGGCGGCATCGCACAGGCGCTGATCGCAACCGCCTTCGGCCTCGTCATCGCAATGGTGGCGCTGCTGCCGTTCAATTACCTGAATGCCCGGCTCGAACAGGCCAGGCACGAGATCGAAACCGCGTCGGCCCAACTCGAAATGCTGCTGCTGCGAATCGAAAAGAACGCCGGGGTGATTGCATGACGACGATCCCTTCCCCGCGCAGCAAAAGGCGGGCGCGCATCGAGATCATCCCGCTGATCGACGTCATCTTTTTCCTGCTTGCGACGTTCGTAATGGTCTCGCTGTCCATGGTGAAAAACCA
>Ga0302325_10036214_pt1 | contig 10062 bp, 7 predicted proteins | sample Palsa_T0_2_FD_201948 | JGI IMG/M metagenome (GOLD analysis project Ga0302325, IMG submission 201948) | Peat permafrost microbial communities from Stordalen Mire near Abisko, Sweden - Palsa_T0_2 | ecosystem: Environmental > Terrestrial > Soil > Palsa > Peat permafrost | place: Sweden: Abisko... | reverse complement strand
ATCCCTGCCAACTGGGGTCACCGCGGGGTAACTGCCAACCTTAAAACATTTTCCCCCCGGCGCCATTCCCAGTTCCTGGACCATCGTCCAGGACTTGAGGCGATTGGGAAGGACCAGGCGACTACCACATCAGATGGTAGGGTGCATTATTAAGGTTTCTCCGCTGTTTGGAGAAAGCCTGCTCGTCATTCATGTCAGGGTCCCACAAACGGGCCGTTTACATCGAATAAACTCTTAGAAGCCCGGATCGTCCGATCTTGTTTTGCCTGCATGCATGAAGGCATTTACTTGATCATCACTGCTGAGGACTCGGCTTAGGAACGGCACATCCATGATTCTCGGTGTTTGCTCTAAATAACCGAGGCTACTTGAACTTAAGGTAGTTGACATCTTAGAGGGCTGTCACGTCCAAGTTCTCTTTTTACTTTTCCATTCTTCTTATGCTTTTCACTTAGCCTAGCAAACGAAAGGCAGCATGAAGCTGTCATTACTCTTATTGTCAGTACTAGCGGGGCTAGCTGCTTCCCAGAACTCCAGCTCACCTCTTCCAACTACCATTGTACCTGCACCTGCCACGGCAGTATCGCTCGATGGAACGGCCGTTGCAAACCCAACAGCCTTCACCTCCGCAATAACAATTGATGTAGAAGACCTCTGGAATCTCTTTGTCGGGCCTGTATCTACAGCCACAGTAAACACCACTGTTTCTCCAACTCCAGTTCCGACAAATGAGCTCATCCCACCTCCGGGTCTTTATTACAGCTCCTTTCCATCTGGCCAACAAATTCCAATGGCGACCAAGAATGAGAGCTGGAAGTTTCCTAGTGGTTTCTGGTGGGGTGTTGCAAGTGCTGCCTATCAGGTTGAAGGTGCTGTGAAGGCTGAGGGGCGAGGACCTTCCATCTGGGATGTCTTGTTACATCGTGTCACGGGATATACAGTTGCGAATCAGACGGGAGATATTGCTGATAATCAGTATTATTTGTACAAGCAAGGTCGGTTTTATATAATATTGATCCTTCTTCAAGAACGTAATCATTGACTTTCGAGATAGATATTGCACGGATTGCAGCTCTCGGGGTGAAAACCTACTCATTCTCCATCAGCTGGTCACGAGTCTTCCCATTTGGTAATGGACCGGTCAATGAGCTAGCACTTGCTCATTATGACGACGTTATCAACACCTGTATTGAGTATGGCGTTGAGCCTTCAGTGACTCTCTATCATTGGGACCTCCCACTAAACCTCCAAAACACTTATGGTGGCTGGCTGGGGTCTCAGATTGTTGATGACTTTGTTGCCTATGTGAAGGTCGTATTTGGACGATATGGCAATAAAGTCCCTCGTTGGTTTACTGTGAATGAACCAATTGTGTTTTGGTGAGTATAATTTCTGACATATTGGATATGAGCTAATTGTTTCAAGCAATAACTACCCTTTGCCTGACTACTACTTCACCAATACGTCAATCCCAAAAGTCCAACAGCCATATTGGTGTGGGCATCACGTGCTCCTAGCTCACAGCAAAGCCTACCATCTAGCGAAATCCATGGGAATTAACGGGACCGTCTCGTTCAAAACCAACGGCGGCTACAAGATCCCACTTACAAACTCAAGTGAAGATGCCATAGCTGTTCAACGAGCATGGGACTTCAACGAAGGATGGTTCGCCAATCCAACTTTCATCAACGGAGACTACCCTGAGTATCTGAAAGAATTCGTCTCTGGATTTTTACCTGAGTTTACCGATGACGAAAAATCAATGATCAATGGTACCGCAGATGTATTCGCACATGACGCGTATACTTCTCAGTTTTATTTTGGTAAGTGGTCCCTTCATGTAATGCGTGCTGAAACTGATCTATCCTAGCTCCTGATTCAGGCATCTCAGCCTGCACCAGCAACAAATCCCATCCCCTGTACCCATCCTGCGCCAACACAACTTACAGCTACACCACCGTTGACGGCGGGTGGAATCTTGGACCCGCAGCTGATCCCCTCTCGCCTTGGCTCCACAAGGCAACAGACTGGGTCCCACTCTTCCTCCACTATATCCAAGACACCTGGAAGCCCTTCGGCGGTGTTGCCGTTACCGAATTCGGATTTGCTGAGCCATTTGAAGTTCTGAAGACTATCAAGGCTGATATCCTGTTTGATCCGATCAGAAGTAGCTATTACAGAGATTATATGCAGGCCATTTTGATTGCGATTTCAGAGGGTGTTAATGTGGTGGGGACGCTGGCTTGGAGTATTTTGGATAATTTGGAGTGGAATTCGGGATATCAGGATAAGTTTGGGGTGCAGTAAGTCTTCACCTTCCCGATTCCCACCTGGTTCTTATTATTTTCTTTTTGTTTCTGGCTTTTGTTTGAGAGAATACGCAGTTGCTAATGAGTTTATAGGTATGTCAACTTGACGACTCAGGAAAGGAGCTATAAGGCGAGTTTCTTCGAGTATGTTAATGCGTTCAAGGTGTATGGCACGGATCCTGTGACTCCTCACTTTGTGTCTTCATAGGCGCCATAAGCCAGGATACCTTGCCTTGTTAGGAATTGAAGCTCAGTGTCACAATAAATTTTAACAATTCAAAGATTCTTGTTCATATCAACTTGAGAGTGAATAGAGCTAGCAGAGTGCGAGATAAGTCAGTCGATATAAGTCAGTAACTTATAAGTAGCGGTGGCGTCAGCCAGTCAGCGGAGGTTATCGAATTGTATAAATTAGTCAAATAAAGAATTGTTGAGCTTATAAGTGACTTATAAGCTAAGAAGATTCTTGATTTTGTTTGATTTTGGCCTAGCATGCCTATAATTTAGGGCAAGTACACGAAGAAAAAGCTTATGGGTGCTTAATTTTAAGGTGCCTTGCCCTTAAGGCCCCTAAACCCACTAAAAACCCGCCTGATAACCCCGCACTTTTAAAATCACGTGAAATTTTATTTATATATTATTTTTAATTAAAACTTAATAAAGAGAGAATAAATAAGAAGAGAAATGAGGGGTAAGTAAAAGGTAAAGCAAAGAGGGCAAAAGAGGTATAAATTTAATAAATTTGTTTAATTTCCCTTTTCGCGTGATATTTTGTTGGTTTAGCACAGCCTTCAGCTGTACAGGCATCACTGTACAGGCTTCACTTCGGCAACCCCGAAATCAGCCCTACAGGCTTTCATTTTCATCATTTTCTACCTAATTATAGCATAGAATGCTAAGACAATAGGGGTTTTTCATTAGTATAAGTATAGGATATTTTCTATAGCAAAATAGAACTTTAGTCTTCTCGAAAATCACATTTTTGATCCAACATATTTATATATAAATATTACCTGTGCGTAGCTAATCAGTAGCTTATAAGTCAGATAAGTCAGTTAGTCAGTTGAGAAAAGGATGCTAATAAGATATAAGTCAATCGGTTGAGGTTTAGAACTCAACTGATAACTGACTGACTTACTTATCTCGTACTCTAAGTTAGAATGTTTGTGTGAAATTTAATGTTCTGCACATTCTCAATCCAACTTAAATGTATTAATGCCATCGAATCTAACTTCTTCTGTTAAGATGATGTCCGCAGCTTACCAATAAATCTTTTAACTTCCTAGGATTCTCTTTAATTTTCGAAGGTGTCAAATGTCCTAAAAGACTGGAAGTGCATTTCAAGTGTAATAAAATCGTCCGATTTCAATGCGATATTAACAAGTCAACAGCTATTCCTCTGAACTCCAAATGAATTTGGAATGAAAGTCGATCTTGTCTTCTATTTGTGTGTTAGAAGTTGCGAAAGCCACGACAGGTGTGGCAGGCCTAGCCCTATGAATATGGGCTCATAAAATGGGCCATAACGAATTCTAACACGAGATAGGACTTAGAATGGAAGGAAGATCCGGCTGAAACGGCCTTGACTGAATGACTGTGCCCTAACCCTCATAATACCAAAAATAAGAGTTAGTATACTAGTATAGCAAACTTGTCTTGAATATAGTGTGTAAATGTTCACTTAGCGAGAGCTACTGTACTAGCTTTCCACAGCAAGAGCCACGGGTAGCAATGCGTCTTGCAAGATTGCGTAAGGGTTGCAACTAAAAGTCAGGGGCTGGCCATTTTATAGCTGAGACAGCGCAAATATGAATGGTAGGATTACTCACATGAGCATTAACAGATGAATTGGCATAGTGAACCACCCGGGCTAAGACCACACTTACTTACTGGTGAGGTGCGGTGAACGAGAGATGGAGAAATCATGTGGCCCAGTAATCTCTTCAGGTGCTGCTCATGACAAAAGGTGGAGATGGCAACAAAGATATTAGCAAGCGATTATATATTTTATCTAATCGCAAAAGAACTTTAAAACTTCAAAGAGCGCTCTCGAAAGAGGACTCTGATGCGTGTAAAATCTAAAACGCTCAGTAAATGCCCCAAAATGACGCTGAAAATACAAGGATGCTGTGTACCTCGAACGGTATGATGCCTCTAAACAGGGAGCAAGAATCTGGAAAATGAGACCCCGCCAAGGTAGGCCGTTGAGTTTCGAAATGGAAACGCTCAAATAAAGAAAGTATGCCTTTCCGGTCCGCGCACATGCTTTCGCAGTGAGTATCGTGGAACCATACATAGCCATGTGCAACCCAAGGCCTCCCAACACCAAATCCCATATTACACCCCGAGGTTGATCCAGATGCCAGAGTCGCCCTCATTTCCAATCAAAAATACCATTTAAAGTCTAATAACGCCACGACCTTCCTCTTGGTCGTAGAAACAGTACGCCGTAGAATATAAAGCAAGAATGCAAGAATGAAGGGTATAATACATGCTCCTTGAAACCCCAAATGCGACCACAGAAAGAAATAAAGAAAGAAAGGACAAGAAGTGTTAGTCGAGGAAATATGCCGGAAATAAATAAGACATTATGAAGTTAAAACAATTAGAAACTTTGAATTTGGGGGGGGATGAGATGAAAAAGAAGGAATCGATTCAAGTGAAGAGAACAAGGAAGGTATTGCTCTTTCAGAAAGGGTCCTCTGGGGGGGCCCTAGAGTATCTGTCAAGCTCTATCGAATCGTAGCCAGAATCGTCAGTGTAATTAGTCCCGCGATTGGCTCCATCAATGAGGATTCCCATCATCTGTCTTTCCAGAGGCACGGAAGCGGAGAACGGTGGTAGAGTATAAGTAGGTTGAACAGGATTAGGTTCAGCGGGATCAGGCTGAGCAGTATCAGGGAGGGCAGCATCAGGCCGGGCAGTATCAGACCGAGCAGTACCAGGTCGAGTAGGAGCAGGATGATCGGTATTGCTCTTCTCCTTTCCCCCGGGTCTACTTGTGAATTCTTTGCTGATCTTGTGTTTCAATTGTTGGTAACCATTTTTGATAGCGGTATTGATATTTTGAGCTGTGCAGCTATCTGCTGATGCAGGTCTGGTCTGGCCAGTGTGGTTGGCGGGAGTGAGAGCAGCAACACCATTAGATGGGATTGGGCTGCTGCCCCGACTGTTGCAAGTCCTGCTAGTTGCAGCGGCCGATCCAAATCTACTGGTCGGCCCTGTAGCAATGGGCAGGCGAATGAGAGGAATGGGACTGGTTTGCGAAGTTGGGCTTCTGATTTGAGGCGCTGCAGTCTCGTTGCTTGTCGTGATCTGCATGAGACTGAGAGGACGCAACCCGCGGGGCGGTCTCGTTCGGTATAAGTCCTCAACCTCAGTGCTATTTTGGAGAAGGCTTGAGCCAGCTCGATGAGGCATGTGCCTCTGGCGACCGAGGTTGGCCTCTTGGATGATCTTGTCTTGGATCAAATTGCGGGCTAGCCCATCATACTCCTGGCTTGTTCGTTTGCTCTCCATCTGCAATTTCTGTATTTGCTCCCGAAGGTATTGAATTTCGGCCAAGGCAGGTTGAAGCATCTGGTTTGATAAGTCTAATGCCTCTTTTGTCTTCTGGTGATCTGCTTTTGATACATCCAGTGCCTCTTTTGTCTTCTGATGGTCTTCTTTCTCCTTCTGGCGGTATGCTTTCTCCTTCTCCAACTCTTCTTCAAGGATGGTAATGCGGTTGTTATTGAGTCGCGTATTGCTTGCTTTTAACTGGGAAGTGGCTGATCTCATTCCCGAAAAGATTGATTTTATTGAGGTTTCAGAGAAAGCTGGACACTTCGCCATGCTATCCTGATCGACGATTACACTGCTGGTGAAATTCTCGGCTTCAATAGTGCTGCACTCAAGATATTCAGACGAATTCCCGTGCTTATCCTGTCGGCGGCGTTTGCGAGTGTGATGGGCTGGTGCAGGCTTGGAGGACACGTCGGTGAAGTCTGGGTATTGCATTAATAATGACTTGTACCAGACAGGTATAGATGTACGAACCCGAAGACGAGATTGGCTGCTCAACAGCATCCACCGAGATGTTTTCTTCGGATGTTCTGCCGTTGGTTGCAGACGTTTCATTTATGAGAACACTCTCGCTATGGTCATAGAAAGTCCGTTCATGAGGCGGTGGCTCTGTCCATTGTGTAACTTGAATTCCAGTCTCTTCTAAATCAGGATACGTTTCAGATTCTAAGAGGTGTTATGAATGGATCAGTGATTTGCACGTAGCTTGTGGGGACGATAAGCTGCGTACCTGCCGTCATGTCGAACATTGTGAAACCACTAGGGTCTGGTTCATGCAGCCCGACCTCTTGAGAATATTCGGCGGATAGAGAATCAGTTATTTGAGCATAGTTATTCACTCGTGACAAAAATATCGAAGTCATTTCGGCGTCACTTCTAGAACGAGGGGTTGGTTGTCTAGTGCTGCTAAAGTTGCCTTCCGATTGAGAGCGCCAATCAGACTGATGTCTTAGAAACTGGGCAGCATCTCTGATCTGTATCAGAGCAGGATCTATATTGGTGTATAGCGACGGGTATTGTCCGGAATATAGAAGAGAAGTCGTGTTGGAACTTGGATGTTGAAGGCGGTCATCGAATACTGATAGGTAAGCATCGTCAGTCATTTCAGTATCGTAGTGCGGATCCGGATTGGGTCCAGGTTGAGGCTCAGTGCTGTACTGATTTTGAGAAGAGTCATCTGTGGCTGAATGATATTGCGGGGTGCCAAGTTCGGATGACGAGGTAGTTAGATTCGTTAGCTGTTGGTCGTTGGTCTTGGCGATTGGGCTGCCAATTCGAAGTGCGTCTTCCTCATCCCACTCTTTGATATAACCGCGTAGTGTGTTGCTTCTAACATTACACTGTTAGCAAGTGAGCCGGATTCTGATTGATAGAAGCAGTTTCGTGTGCAGGACTTACTGCGCGTCTTTCGATAACAGCCTGTGAGCTTGTAGCCTTTTCTCCTTCTCGGCAGGCAGTCCGGCCACCGACTTACCCTTAAGTCGTTTGACAATACTGTTGAGGGAGTTGGATTTGACTTTCGAACGGTGTTCAATTCTTTGCTCCTGTCTCATGCAACAGATCTCTTCTCTGAAGTATTCAAATTCCTTCTTGATCATGATGCCCCTTAAATTTGGTTTCCATGGATAGCCCTGCTTCCGAAGTGCCGCAGGCCATTCATCATACCGCAATCCTATCCCTAGTATAGACTGTATGGCTTCTTCCAGCGTAGCAGCACCCGTTTGGCAAGTTTGTCTAGGCGTCGATGCGGTGGGCTGTCTGCTTGACATTGCTAGGACGACAGTTGCTTTGGCGGATAAAATCAAGGGTATATTCGGACGCAAAATGGAACTCGATTGTAACGGCTGTGGTAGGCATAAACACCGAAGGCAAGAGGTGTGCGGAATTAGCCGAAGACTTGAAGGCTCCGTAGGTGTGTATGATATTGAGCGGCAGGGTGGGGTATGTCTCTGTATCGGCCTTGTCAATGATGAAGCATTCCGGCTGGTGGCAGACCCCAAAAATTAGCTACTTGATCATACTCGTGTTGAGAGGAGCGGCATAATAACCTTAGACCCTCGATACAGACGGGTGGCTATGGCTCATAAACACCGTTCCTACCGCTGCATAAGAGCGCCAGAAAACAAATATGACGCCGGAATAGTAAAGATGCAAGTATATAATATACCATTATATAGTACAGCAGGTGAAGCAGTCAACGTGGATGAAACTAATTGAAGGCAATGGAAGAGTGCCCTTTAGCGTCCTTGACGCCTCCGCCGCTGAACTAGAAACGACCGTTTATCATGCGCGCATGAGTCCACGCGATTAAGGCTCTGGAGACGCGTGCGCACGCGAAAGTTTAGGGAAGCAATATTGAGATTAGCAGATCCCAGCTTACAAAATTTTGTGTAAAATCTATGCATTAATGTTGAGGCCGGATTTAATTTCGGCAAGGCCTGAAGCACGGCACGGCAGTACTTCCGCGGAGAGCTAACCGAGGAGACATTGGTCTCACATCCAATCGGATTCTATCCAGCTCTGAAACTAAAGTGTGGCTTTTGGAGAACGCCTGCTGCTGCAGTGCCGTTGTTGATCCAACGGTAGTTGCCTGTATTCGAAAACTTGGAAAGGCTTGTTGTCGAAGTTAGCCCCTTTCCGAAAACCAAGGTGAAGGTCAAAGCTGCGTAGTCATAAAGGGGGGCGAAACAGCGAACGTCATTTTGCATAAAGCTAATCGGGAGTCTACACCCTGACTATCCCCAGAGACAGTACATCCAGACTGATGCGATGCCTCAATATAATAAGCTCTAAGTCGTGGCGGAGGATACATTAAGGCGTGGAAAACAATTACTTCTAAATTCTGTTTCGTCCAAAGACGGAGTATCTTTACTATTGCCCTCCCTAAATACAGCTGGGATAGTGACTGCTGTGATCGCTCATGACGATGATTTTTGAATCGCGATACAGCGTCGATAGCCTTTGAATTCTGTCTAGTCAAGTCTACATCACATGCGCATCACCTGAGTACCGAAGAATGACTTTAGTCGAACACCATTTCAGTGGTGATGCGCGCATCGATTATCATCATGCCCAACGCCCGTGTGTTTGGCATGCGCGCAAGAAGCCAGAACACGCCAGATAAGAGGAAGCTTCTTAGCATTTCATACTCTCATCTTTTCCTCACTTCTATCTCTCAGGTTTACTTCCTGAATCTTATCTGCTGGCTCTGGTATTTCACTTCTGGCTACATAAACTGCTTTCATACTTGCGGCCATCAGAGCAACCTTTCGCCCCAATCTACTACATCTAGTTTCTTATTTCCGTCGATTAAATCAACCATTTTACGGGAATCTAGCAAATCTAATTCCTCACACCGGTGTACTACACGCTGAACATCTTGAAGGCTATCAAGTTCTGTAAGTTCCTACTTTCATTCACCCATCCAGACCGTTGTCTTCATTATACTCCGCAATATCACCTTCTCTCTACAGTACACCAAGATTATAAAATGTAGCACCCTCCAACTTTCATATCATATCCCGCTTACTCCGCTCATCATACGGGTGGGGACGCTTGCTAAACATGATCCAGACACTCTACTGTCTTTCCGACCTCCTGAGTTCCCATAGTCCCCATCGCTTGTCCACAATCTCAACCACAAGAAGCACCCTCCGTCCTCAATCTAAACCGCCCCACTCCCCGCTACGTGTCCGCAATTACAAATATCACCCTCCCATCTCATCTCAATATCCACCATGCCAGCAAGCCCTCCTCCACCACCACCACCGCCTCCTGCACCTCAACCCATCGACCCATGTAAGTCCATCCAACTTCAACTCGCCATTAATGGCCACTTCCTCTAACCAACTTTCAGATTACGGGCAAAGATAAATGAGAATTCTTTCGAGCGTGTGAAAAGCTCGGGGTTTCCACATCCAACAGAGCGTTTTAGAGTCCACAGAACAGGATTTTTTTCATTTGGCCCTCGAAATCCGAACTGTTCCTTGTTGCTTTTTAATTTAGCCCGGTGTTATTGTTCAAAGTCGACGGGAGCTGCATTTTGCGAGAGTTTACTGGGCGGTGTAGGAGTTGTGAGCTTGGAGTGGGTTATACATTTCTCACGATTTAAATAGCCTTACAACAAATACCGCGACAATTTGCGAGACTTTATTTCTTCCAATAATTTCAGGTCTTGATCGCATTGGAA
>Ga0302325_10036213_pt1 | contig 10062 bp, 9 predicted proteins | sample Palsa_T0_2_FD_201948 | JGI IMG/M metagenome (GOLD analysis project Ga0302325, IMG submission 201948) | Peat permafrost microbial communities from Stordalen Mire near Abisko, Sweden - Palsa_T0_2 | ecosystem: Environmental > Terrestrial > Soil > Palsa > Peat permafrost | place: Sweden: Abisko... | reverse complement strand
ACCAAAAAGAAGAGCCCCTCAAGCTCTACTCAGGCTGGGTATATACTCAGTCCCCTGGCTATTCCAAATAGCTAAGCAATCAAGTTCTGTCCCTTCGTCCAGCGCGTCCTCCTTGTCCTCCTTGAAAAGAACATTCCATTCCAGTACATTGAAGTAAACCCCTACCACAAACCCGACTCCCTTCTTTCCCTCAACCCCCGAGGCCTCGTCCCAACCCTCGAATACGACAACAAGCCTTTGTACGAAAGTACTGTTGTCTGCGAATTCCTCGAAGATGCCTACCCCTCTTCAACCCTAAAACTCCTCCCCTCAGACCCTTATACAAAAGCACGGATGAGGATTTGGATCGACTTCGTAACTTCACGAATCATCCCTTCTTTCCACCGATTTCTGCAATACCAGCCCAAGTCAGCCTCTGATCCGGGATTGGAGAAAGTTCGATCCGATTTCCATTATCAACTCTCACAATTCACACAAGAAATGGACCCCACAGGACCCTATTTCCTCGGGCCAGAACTCAGTTTAATAGACTTGGTCATCGCGCCGTGGGCAATACGGCTTTGGGTGTTTGAGTATTTCAAAGGAGGGTTGCAGCTTCCCGAGGGAGAGAAGTGGGTGCAGAGATGGAACAAATGGTTAAGTGTCGTAGAGAAGAGGGAGAGTGTTGTGAGTACGATGAGTGAGAGAGAGCATTATTTGCCAATTTACCAGCGTTATGCAGATGATGTGGCACAGAGTGAGTTGGCTAAGGCAACGAGGGAGGGAAAGGGTGTACCTTAAACTATACTTATTCTCATATGAATTCAAAGGCTGATGGGGAGTTTGCTATGCTTCAGACAGAATCTCAATACGCTATGGGGCTTATTAGAGTCTGTATAGGGCACCGAAAGGCTCTCTTAATGTAATATCGCAAGATAGGTAGAATATCCTTTGCCAAAGAACAATTCGTATCCGATCAGAATGTCTGGCATAATACGCAGTAGAAGTGCAACCATTCTGGAATCAATGTCGCAGTCTTCCCCGAGCATTGGGTAGTCCGTTTCTGAGAATGTCTCGAACTAACCTTGACAAGGCAAGGTGCTCCAGAGACCATGTCACAAGCTCAGCTTATCACAACGCTTCTACCTCTCGAGTATTAACTTAGGATTGGCCTGGGATCCAGCCCATACATAAGTATTTATAGCAATTGTGACTTCAGGGTCTTGTGGTTTCCCAACGAGTGAGACTTGCTTCAATGAACGCATTTGTGTCTCGTGCAGCTTGAAGCTCGAAGTTTGAGACCAATGGTTCAACTTTAAGGAGGGTTGAACGAAAAATATGTACAGGAAAATCCTAAGCCTTCACATCTCTGGGCAAAGCACCAATGATTGCGCTCAAAGAGCCGGCGTCTGCCCCTGCTCCGCCTGGATAGAAAAGTCAGCTAACACTCTATGACAGGAAAAGTTCTAGTTACCTGCTCCTCCAGCGCCCCCAACGGCTCCAGTCAAGGCTGACAATGGATTGGCTATAATCCGCATATTAGATATGCATTTACTTTGGCAGAACACGGCAACTTACAAGCTCCAGCTCCCGTTGTACCAGCACCACCTGAGTATTATCAGTCTCATATAACAGCAATGCCATCCCTTACTTACCACCTAAAGCCCCTATTAAAGAAGATAAAGGGTCGGAACCTGCGTCTCCGCCTCCAGTGAGACCGCCTTTTCGTATTTAGCACCACAAAGTTATTCGCAATATCAACGACAAAGGGGCACATACCCAAAAGTCCGCTTAAAGGATCAGCTGGGGTAGTCGTCTTCGCCGCAGTTGCCTTAGCAGCACCCGGTTTCGTCGAAGTTACCTTGGACGCCGTAGCTCCAGTTGCCTTCGCCCCACCCGGCTTTGAAGTTGCCGATACCTTGGATGCTGTAGCCCCAGTCGGTTTTGCTGCACCTGGTTTGGATATTGTCGGTTTCTTGGAAGCAGTAGCACCAGTTGCCTTAGCTGCGCCGGGTTTTGAGGTCGCTGATACTTTCGACACTGTGCTAGTGGCTTGTCTATTCGACAGTCAGTCATAAATACGAGGCACCGTTTGACCATTCCTTACGGCGCCGCAGCATCTACTGCTGCCCCTCCACTCTTATCCTCTCGACGTTGTACGAATTCCTCCCCGACATTCACAATCCTCACTTTCCCCACAAACGCCTTCCCATCAACAACGTATGGTGTTCTCGCTTCAAGATCATCTGCTTGCACGGCAAGTGGAGCAGCATATGCTGTAGTAGCAAAAGCGACCAGCGCGTAAAAAAAGAAGGTCTTTCCACGCATGCTGATTCTGAAGATTAATTTGATCAAACTAAACACAAATTGCAAATTAGACGTCAAGTCTCCTAACAAAGATTGAAAAGAGAAGAAAAAAGGAAATCTTTGAAGAACGCCAAGAGAGACGGCAGGGTTTCTTATATTAACTATGACAGACATATTATCAGGCCAGTGAGGATCCAAGTGAAAGCCCCATGAGGGCTTTCAAACAGATCCGAGTCTAGATCTCCGACTCAGAGTCAATCAGATCGTCAGGCCGTGCTTAGGCTGGGATTTGATGGTGACATCTCTCAGCTCCCTCCATAGCCTATCGTGCTCGCATGAATCTAAATATACCACAGGATGGAGAGAAGCCGGTTGAGGATGTTTCGGTCTACTTTGTTGGACCCTCAAAAGACAGGCTGGAATCGACCACTGTATGAAGGCAGAACAAATAGGGAGTGCATGGAATATGCTGAATGCCCAACCAATGCATGAAAATTGAAATATAGCTCTTGTATTCTGTAACGATTTATGATCGAAGCTCCCGAGTCGTGATCGGTCCGGAAAGTTAGTGCCAAATTTTTAGCCTTTCACCTTGAGATCAAACAAATTCTGTAGCAAAACATCTGTGGGCAGTAACATTTCACCCGGAAGTAAAGCGCAGGTGGAATAAGATTTTCCAAAAGCAGGGTTGATGCTTGACATGTCTGTGCGTGATGTGCCGCAACGGTGATCTGTTTGGAAATCAAAACTTGACCATCTAATCGATCGGTTCCGAAGCAGGAAGCGAGTCAAAACAATCAAATGTACCGCTATGGAACGGAAACGAAAAACTCCACATCAGGAGTTTAATGCCTTTGAAAATGTACGAGAGATGAATAATTATCAATCACTGCCGGAAGGTTCAACATAATTGAAGGGTGAATTTAGCTTTCCCAAGTCCACTTGGAAGGTTTCTGTCGGACAGAAACCATAACTACGGAGGACACGTTGCACCGGGTTCTTCCAAAAAATCTTGTCCTAGGAGACTCCAAGATTCAAAACAGAGTTGCGGGACTATCCTAGCCAGCGCCACACCCATGCCACGCTTTACCACAAGAAAAAATCCCTGACTGGGATCGACTAACTATAGAACTTGCAAAAAATAGGTATCTCGAAGAAACAAGTATTAACATCTCGATGCTGAGCTATGCCTGCCTATTCTACAGAAAAAACAAACGCTCGCCTCGATGGTTTACAGATCCGCCAACTTAAAACCCGAAAGGATTTTGAGGAGCTTAGAATGTTAGCATGCGTACCCAAGACAAACAGGTGAATGGGACTTACTAGCTTGCGACAGGTTCGCCCTGCGCCCAGTCGCTTGAGGCATGAGCTTCTTGGTATCTCCAGAGACTCCAAATCTCACTGGTGGTGGTGGGCCAGTTTTCTGAGGAACCAATGGCATCATAGTATTCTGTTGAGGCATCGGCGGGACGAGAGGAGGAGTGAAAGTAGAATTGAAACCGTTCTGCTGTTGCATACCTTGAGCACCAGTAGGTGTTGGTACCAAAGCTGGAGGAAGGAAAGAGTTGATTCCAGTTTGCTGTTGAAATTGCTGTTGCGGGGGGCCGAATGAACTTTGAAAGCCGGTGGGCTGTTGCGGAATAGGCGAGAATTGCGGTGGTCGTGGATCCGCCAATGGTCCTCCCCCATTATTCATGCCTCCATTATTCATGAAATTTTGTTGCGGCATGCCTGTTTGCATGGGATATTGGTACCCATTGGGCATGCTGTTGTTGAATTGATTGAAATTCTGCGGCTGGTTCATCATTCCCATATTCTGCTGGGGGTTTTGAGGTCCGTTGAAGCCCGTATATTGTTGTTGCATTCTCATGTCGTTCAGACTCTGACCTGGGGGTGCAATGCGGGACTGAAATCCAGCCGAGGTTTGCATGCCTGTCGTTTGGGGTTGTAGAGGAGGTAGAGGGAAGGCACTTTGTTGATTTGCTTGCGGTGCGGACAGGGGCCTAGAAGGGGGAGGCGGAATTATAAGCGACCTTTGGTTTGGATTCTGAAATTGCTGCGGAGGTGCTGGTCTATGACGAGCGATGCTCAAGGAGGAATTCAATTGAGGATTATACTGGTTAGTAGGAGCGCCAGTCTGTTGTTGAGGCATGCCCGTCTGCTGTGCTCCAATACCAGTGAAGAATGATGGTGTCACTGCTGGTGGCGGTGGCGGTTGCGGTTGCTGCTGCTGTACTTGGGGTACCTGTTGGGGTTGTTGAGGAGGTGCAGTAGGCTGAGCCTTGATGGGTTCCAAAGGAGCAGAAAGCAGTGACAGATCTTGCATGGAGCCAGTCAGCGTCGGTTGGGATGGCACAGGAGCCGGAGCTGGAGCCGGAGCTGGAGTCGGCTGAGATGGCTGGCTGGAGGCTGCTTGTGGTTGCGGCTTCGACGGTTTCACGTCCCAAGCATCATCATCAAAGCCGCTTCGTACCACGTCTTTCTGAGCAGGAGTGGGCATGGAAACCAGTGGCGTCGCAACCCCTTCATGGGTAGGTTTGTCTTTTGATTCCTGCACGAAGGCCTTCGGATCCACCACATCGTTGGTTTGCACAGCAGGCGCCGGACGACCTTTCCGAGTATTATTTTTCAAAGTTCCTCCGGGCCCAGAGAAAAGCCCGGTACCAGATTCGCCGTCTGGGCTTATGATCTCTTCGCCTCCAAAGCTCACTCCTCGCTTTACTCCAGCGCGGCCGTATTTCTTGTCCAGAAATCTCATGACCTTAATGATATCTCCCTCACGTAGCCCTAGCGTCCGAAGGACAGCGGCATCAATGTCAGGCAAGACGCTCTCGTCCATTGAATCCTTAGCAAAAGCTTGAGCATATCGCTCACAGAGGCCAACAGCGACATCGCATGAAAGGAAGAATTGAAACCAATCATAATCTGAACCTGCTGGTTTGTGTTCAATCGTCGCACCCGCACCACCACTTGGAGGACCTGCTTCAGCCGCTCGGGCCCGTTGCTTCTTGATATCTGAAAGGGGCTTATCCTCGTCGAGGGATGTCCCTGTAATGCGCTCAACATATTCGAGATCCTCAACAGACATCTTTGCAACAGGAACAGCAATTTTCACACCGTTCATCTTGTGGAGATTGATCTTGCCATCCTTCAGTGCTAAGAACTGTGCTTCCACACTGAAGGATTTCGAACGATCCGTCCATGTTCGGACTTTCGAAGGATCGGGTTCTGCAGAGATTAAAATGCAAATTCAGAAGATTGCTGATTTGGGACTTACTTGACTTGGACGATCGAGATGAACCATTCTCATGCCGGCCGCTTTCACGTCTACTTTTCTGTTGCCCATGATTGTTACTACTGTCTCGTGCCGTCAAACTGCTCCCCCTTTCAGGTATTCCAGAGCCCCTCGATTCTTCCATCCGTGCTGCTTTCAATGATTCCTTCGCAAGTCGCTCTTCATCGAGTCTGTTCTGCTCCACAGTCGATCTCCCTGCGTTAATACCGCTAGAACCAGCTGCTGAGATCATTCCCGTAATTTCGACATAACTGCTGGGGACCACGCCCTCCTTTCCGTTTCGTAAACGCCGGACCTGCCACCACTCTTCACTCTTCGAATCGTCGATAATAATCACTTCATCGCCAACTGCTACTGTGACTTCATCATCCCCTTGCGCCATAAAATCATAAAGGACTTGGCCCTTCTTTTGGCCTTGACCCGATCCTGCCATTATGACTTCCCGTAAACCTTCTGCTCTGACGGCACCTGCTAGCTCTCCAAGAGCACTAACAATCTCCTGAGCCGTGTCCTTTGCTCCTGCGTGGAAGTCCACACTCTTGCTTGGCCGCACAAGTTCGAGAAATATGTGTTTACCCTCAATTGAGTAATGTGTCATTTTCTCCGCAGTCCATCTCTGCTCAGCACCATCCCGAGCCTTTTCTGGAGCGATAAGAATCACTCCTGTTGCATTGTTGATCCCCAATGTTGTAGGCATCTTCTTCCGCTTCCCCATGACAGACACCATTTCGTTGATGTTGTACATATGGAATCCGCCAGGGGCGCGATTTGGGACGTCAACATCAGAATCTCTGCTATGGGTGGCTCTGTTCCAAGGTGGTGAGGTTCGCGGGCCCCCTGGTGGAGACCGGGGTCTCGGACTTTGTGTTTCTATACGTTCAGGGAGTCTGGGCTGTGAGACCTGTGAGACGGGCCGCGCTGGTAGGGACGGTGTAGGGCCTTCATCCTCATCCGAAGCTTCAGGGGTATATTGAGGCACGGGAGCTCGGGCCGGAGCTGACGCCTTTCGCTGATTTATGATGCCCGCTAAAGCTGCCGCTGGGCTCTGGATTGGACTCCGAGGGGGCTCTGGTGTTTGCTCGGGTTCAGGTTCTTCTGGCTCTACAGGCCGTTTTGGAAGACTGGGTGGCGGAGGCGCTGAAGCTGCTTCTTCGTCGGACACCTCAATGTAATTCGCCGGCGCAAAGCCGTATTCGCCATCCAGCCCTACCAATATCCAATCTGGGTCTGATGTATCAAAGACTTCGAGTTGAGCATCCTCCGTGAACGATAGTTCTTCGTCCGTTTGCCGCGTATAATCGTAAAGCGCGCGCGCGTGACTCGTGGGATGTGCCTGCATGATGATCAGCTATGTCAATTCCCATAAACGTGCATGGCATATCTGGCAGCGCGCCAGGCTCCTGATGAAGCAGTTTATATAGCGTTGCAGATGCGTTTGCCTTGAGAAAACGACAAGCCAAGCAGGCACGTACCTCTTCGATGTAATTATTGGGTATTAACCCAACAGGTTCGTCGTCATCATCCCCAGATGCCTTCTTCTTCGCCCTCCACCAGTCGTCCTCTCCGCTCTTCTCCAGCACGAAGAGTAGATCCCCCTCAGTGATCGCAAGCTCCCCTTCGCTTTGGGGGACGTAGTCGTATACCGCTTTGTAAACACCGAGGAAACCCATTTTGACACTTTCAACTGGCAAAGCCAGAAACTCCTCGCGACTGATTCGAGGTGGTTATTGTCCTGCTAATCGTTTCGAGGATAGCCCTATGTAATTTCGGGAGGTCCGTTCCAAGCTCGAGGCCGCGATTCCGGACCGCCAGGGTAAGTTGAGCTCCTGATATCCTGCGCTGTTCGGGCAGGAGGGTTTCGTGATAACAAGGAGCTGTATTGCTCAATGTCGCACTTCTGGCAGGTCTTGGAGAAAGCACAGCGAGAGATATTTATTGTCACAGGTTTGGTTGTGGTAGATTTGCAACAATATCCTAAAGCCTCGAACTACGGTTGAAAGGCAGCAAGTGTCTCTGTGCGATACCGTAGTCGGAATAGAGTAATTTTCGCTTGGCCAGCCGACGTCACATTTCCTCAGCCTTTCACAAGACAGATTGGAAAAGGGGTACCAAAATACTCTGGGGGGGTACAAGTATGCACGTATGTGATATTTCGTATTTTAATTCTCCAGTTCGAGCAAACTCTTCCCAGGAAACCGATTTCGACTTGGCATGTCAGGGTTCTCTCATCAGCATGAACGTCGCCCTCCAATATACTAGCATCATGCAGACATTGTATCAGATGCCACCAAGCATCCGCTTCCATGCGCTTTAAAGCGACGTCAGATCAATAATTATATCTAAAGCCAATAGTCCCCTCCGGCAAACCCTTTCCTTTTCTCTGTTTGCTATTCGCATAAAGAAAATACACTGAGAAGAGGAGAACGATAAATATGATAACGATGTGGGATGCAATACTGACCCATATTGCCATCATATACCTGAACCAAGTCAGTTTTGGTATCTTTGTCAAAGACCGAGCCTGGTTGGTTGCGGATGTCCTCAATTCGATCCGACAATGAGCTCTTTACATACCTGGGAGCTTCCTCTTGTCTAAAGACGAAGCTTCCTGCAATTCCTCCAAGTCCGTTGCAAGCTGTGATGGAAGCAGCAAATGTAGCCCTCTTCCACTGGCCAACGATGTTGGAGGCTTGGTAGGCATTCATTGCAGCCCAGTTGCTCACGTATGCCCCAGTTGCGAGATACGTTCCGACGTACCTAACGGCAGGTTGAGTGGTGAATCCTAGTAAGCTGAATCCAGCGACAATGCTGAAGCAGTTGAATATGATGACGAGACCTCTGAGCTGATAATGGTCCCCCACTATGGAAGACACGATGACGGGAATGACAGCGTAGAAGTAAGGCGGTGCTGAGAGGAGAATAGATTTGTCGCTCGAAAAGCCCATTCCGGACTGGAGAATAATCGGAAGGAAGTAACTCAAGCCAGTGCTGACGACGTTTTGACAGAAGAACTGCGATAGCGGGGAAGTCAGCAATGCTCGATCGACAGAGGATGTACCAGGATAATTGGGATGTTGACTTTGGAGAAAATCAAGAGACTGCTAGAGTAAGAAATGGACTTCTTCCCCACTACATACTAGGAAGCAAAACCCATACAATTTGGGATCGGCAAAGTGGATCAGACACTTCTTCGTGGAGAATTTTTCTGCTTGTACGTCTCCGCGATCATCTAGGATTCGAATTTCTGCTAAAGCTTGCTCCTCGACTGTGAGGAAGTGGAAGTTAATGTGGCAGTTCTGATCCGGGAAGTTCACCATCCAAAGGTACGTGATGAATCCGACCGCTGTAAACTTATCAGTGTTCTAAATTCAGTAGAACATTCAACGGGTCCTCTTTACCGATAGCAATGAGTCCTTGAACAAGGAACATCCATCTCCAACCTCTCAGTCCACCCTTCCCATCAAGTTTATTCAGCCCATAATTCAAGAATGCCCCCTATACCCAGATTAACATAGGCTTCTAATGTACGTTTTATGAAGCGGGGAGCCGCTGAGTTCACGGGACATCTTTCGAAAGCCCAACTCATATTCGACTCCTATTTAATTGTGAATCAAAGAGAAAATGAAACTTACTAATCCTACAATCGTCACTTCACCAGATTGCAAGAACGCAAATCGAAGCTGCTGTTCCTTTCTCGTATACCAAGTGCTAATCAGGTAACTCAAGCCTGGGAAAATAGCACTCTGCAGGCAGATCAGTTTTCGATGCACGTTTTACGGCCCTACTTTTAGTCGGGCACCTCTAAAGTTGTGAATATAAATGGCAATTAAGACTTACCTGGAACAACCCAAGCAAAACTCGAAGACCTATCATCTGCTTCCAGGTGGTGATAAAAGCTGTACACTAATTGTACAATCAACATTCGAACATTCAGCCATCGAGCAGAACCTCACCATAGTGGTGATCCCAAAGCCTACAGTGATGAACGAGAACATCAATCTCGGCCCTAGCATCCTTACAAGAATGGTTGAAGGCAGCTGAAATGACACGCTGGCCACTGTATACACCAGAATGGAAGTCGACTATCACATTACTCAGCTCGTTGCTCGCCCCTCATTATTAGATTGAACTCACATATCGATTTCCCTCCCCCAACCCGAGATCCTCAAAGATACTCGTAACACTGGCACTCGAAATGATGCCGCTGTAAATCTCCCAATCAGTACAGATCATTCCTTTCAAATCAAACCAAGTCAAGGACAAGCAGACCTATCTAGCAAGTTCAAACTACACAGCACCCCAGCAATAGTGCAAAGACGCCAGTCAATTTTCCTCACAAGCCTGCGCTCCATCCTCGCCCTCTCAACACAGGGATCCTGAACCTCGACCTCACCATCTTCTCTATCATCAACCGGCTCGGGTACAACTGCAGTCAATGTAGACTTGCGGTCCTCTCCGTCTTCCTGTTTAGCTAAGCTCGG
>Ga0302325_10036211_pt1 | contig 10062 bp, 6 predicted proteins | sample Palsa_T0_2_FD_201948 | JGI IMG/M metagenome (GOLD analysis project Ga0302325, IMG submission 201948) | Peat permafrost microbial communities from Stordalen Mire near Abisko, Sweden - Palsa_T0_2 | ecosystem: Environmental > Terrestrial > Soil > Palsa > Peat permafrost | place: Sweden: Abisko... | reverse complement strand
CGGGTTACTGAACAAAGCCTTTGGCTCGCCAAACTTGATGGGGCCGTTGTCCGGCGGGCCAAGAGGGTAATGTTCGACCTCCATCCTAAGGTTCCGCTCCGTACTCTCGACGCGATCCATCTCGCCACCTGTCTAAACGTTGTTGCCGGCCCGCTATTAACCACTGATAAGCGAATGCGTGACGCGGCAATCGCTCTTAATATTCCTCTGGCAGATTGAAATCGGAACTTGTGGTGCTCAACTACGGAGAAGCAGTCCCGATTCGGGACCGCTTCGGACGCGACCTGGAGATCGCGTCTACCTTCTCCCATTCATAAACATCGCACAATAAATATTATGTTAAATAACGTAAAATTCCTTAAAGCCCTGTAAATAGACATTATATGAAACACTCGCGCCGGGCATTTCTTCAGAAGGCTTCCCTCTTGGCGGCGTTGCCATTTGCCCGGGTCGGGCTGGACGCCGCCGAGGCGGATCCGCTGCCGCCAACCGCCCCTTTCACGAAAAAGCGCGGCCTTTTATTCGATGAAAGCGACTTGCCGCGGATCCGGGCGAATGTCGCCGATCCCCGCTTCGCCGAATGCTGGCAAAACCTGGTCTCGGCCGACCTCGGGGCCGACGCCGATTTTCTCGAGCATCACGTGCGCTTGAATCACCACGTCGACGACATGCTGCGCGTGCGCGGCATCCTGGAGCGCACGGCCTTTGTTTATGTGGTGACGGCCGACCCACGGCAGCTCGCGGTCGCGAAACTCGCCGTCCGGCGCCTGCTCGACTACCCCAAGTGGGACTTGATCCTCGAAGGCGGCCGGAAAGTGATCGGCATCCAGCGCGCCCCGGAAGCGACCATCGCGCTGGCGCTGGCGCTCGACTGGCTCGGCGACGGGTTGAGCGCCGCCGAACAGGCGGAGGTCAGGCGGCAGATCGCCGAGAAAGGCGCGCCCGCCTGCTTTACGAGCCTTTATGGGATGAAATATCCCGATCGCGTGAAGGGATGGAGCATGGACCCCGAGGACCCCTACCCCCTCAAGGTGGTCGATTTGAAGCACTGGCCGCTCATTCTCGACAAGACCAATCTCAAGATCATCCCGACCGCCGGGCTCGGCATCGCCGCCTGTCTCCTTTACGACACTCATCCCCAGGCTGCGGTGTGGCTCGAACTCGCCCGTTCCAGCGCCCTGGCGTTTTCCCCGATGTATGGCGACGACGGCAGTTTTGGCGAGGGCGTGAGTTACTGGGGCTATACGACGCTGCACCTGGCGCTTTTTGCCGAGGTGCTCTGGCGCACGCGCGGCATCGACGACCGCCGCCTCGTCAATTACCCCGGCACGATCCGCTACGCGCTGGCAATGACGATGCCGCGGTTGGACGATCCGTCGGCGGCGGGGAAGAAGCACCAGGCCTACGTGGGCGTCCAGGGCGTTCCCGCCGAGGAGGTGCCCCCGCGCTACGACATCGTGAACTTCGGCGACGCGAATGTCCCCGTCGAGGTTTCCGTCGCCGCCTGGGTCGCGCGCACGTATGACGACCCGGTCTCCCAGGAGGTCGTGCGCGACATCGGCGAGGCGAATTCCCATTACGGGATCATCTGGTACGACCCGGCGGTGAAATCGGGGGCGCCCGGGCCGGCCCTGCTCGACGATCACATGGCGAATGATCGCGTCGTTTCCCGCAGCGGCTGGACGGCGGCCGACAGCGTGGTCGCCCTGCGCAGCGGCGGCCCCGCCAATCATGAGCATGCCGACCGCAACAGCGTGATCTTCAAGGCGCATGGCGACCGTCTCCTGAACGACCCCTTCCGCGCCGCGTATCAGTGGACGCTCCCGCGCTTTAAGCTGCGGCTCACCGCGGCCCACACCGCCGTCCTGATCGACGGCAAGGGCCATCAGTACCATGATGGCCACGAGGGGACGAATGCCTCGCTGGCCAGCGCGCGGGTCACCGCCTTTCGCACCGGCCCCGGGTGGATGACCGTGACCAGCGACGCCACCGACGCCTACCAGCTCGTGAACGCCGCGGTGGCGCGGGTCGAGCGCACCCTCGTTTTCCTCAAGCCGGATGTGCTTCTCTTCCTCGACCGCGTCGATCTCAAAGGCGTGCCCGCCACCGTGCAGGCCCGCTTTCAGGTGTTCAACGACGACAATCGCGGGTCCTGCGGAGCCGCCGACGCGGGATTTTGGATCGACCGCCCCTTTGCCACGCTGCACGCGCGCGTCGCGGCGGCCGGCGCCTTCACTGTTGACACCGGGCACGTGGACCTTCCGCCCGCGGAGGGCCTATTCCCTTTCGCCGAGGTCGCCACCGCGCCCGGTCTCGCGCACGTGATCCTGACTGCCTGCACCGCCGCGCCCGCCCGCGAAGGCCATGGCGAAATCGCGCTGTCGCACGACAGCGGGGTCTGGCGCGCGCGCGGCACCCATCGGGAGCAGAAGATCGACGTCGGTTTTTCCACTGATGGCTCCGGGCCTCCGGAGATTTCGGTCTGACTTCAGGCCAGCCGCATTCTCTTATTGAAAACCAGCAGGCCGAGCATGCCCACGGCCACCAGCCCGGCGATGCTTCCGCTATCGGGCACGGACGGGGTCAGGTCGGCGATCACATAGTCCTGGGCCGTGGGGCTGTCCAGGGCCTCAAGATCTGCGGTCACGGCATTGGGATTATTGGTGAGAAACGTGGCCATCGCCGCCTCGTCGCTCGCGACTGCGGCGGCCTCGCCGGGATAGTTGTTGGCCACGCTGTTCAGGCTATAGGTATACGCGGGGTTCGTGATTGAATTCGCAACCGTTTGCCAGATTTCAAGCTGCAAGGCCGTCGCCCAGGCGTCGGCCGTCGAGGCGGTGCTGGAAAGCGCGTAGGCCGAGGTCATATACTGGGCCCAGAGCTGTCCAATCTGGGTGGCGGCGCCGGCGCCCATCGGCCCCTCGGTTTGGGGGGCGTTGGCCACGGCCACAATACTGTAGGTGAGCGGACTGCCCGAGCTGAAGTTCCACGGATCGATGCAGAATCCAATCACATTGGAAGTCTGGGCGCCCTGCGTGACGGCAAGTTTGATCGTGCCGGCTGACGTATTCAGGTTGTCGCCGAGGGTGGAACTGTTGACCGAGACCCCGTCGCTGGAGCCCAGCCCGTTTTCGGTTACGGTGGCGGGAGTGGCGTGGAGGGAAATTCCCGCCAGCGCGGAAATTCCGACGAGAACAGACAAGCTGGCTTTAATTTTATTTTTCATTTGTGGAATGGTTCATGAACGCACCCTAGCTTATATCATTCCGCCCGGGGAAAAACCCCCAGACCGGATATTATATATACCTCACCGGCAGGGGGTTAAATATTTTAAAATAAAAGATGATCCCGGGGGGGAACCTCAAATTGTGTAAGTTCCCCCGACATTTTTCCGCGGCGTCCCTTGGGCCGGCGGGGTTGGGGCAATGTTAGCACAACACCCCATTTCAAGGCGGACGAGTTCCCGGTAACATCCGTTCCGTCAGGTCCCTTAATCCTCCTTTGCCATGATCTCTCCCACCTCCTTTTCCGGCACGCTGGAATCATCGCGGCCCGCGGCCGGCCGCGCCAGCCGGGTCCCCGCCGCGAATCCGGCCTCGGCCCAGGACGCCGAGCTGGTGAGGCGTTTCAACGCCGGGGACTCCGCCGCCTTCGTCGAGATCGTGGCCCGCTATCGCGGGAAAATGTTCGCCGTTGCGCTCACCCTGCTGCGGAACCGCGCCGACGCGGAGGAGGTCGCCCAGGACACTTTCGTCCGGGCCCATCGCGGCCTGGCGGGTTTTCGCGGCGATTCCTCGCTCGCCACCTGGCTGCATCGGATCACCTTCAATCTCGCCCGCAATCGCTATTGGTATTTTTATCGCCGCCATCGTCACCAGACCCTTTCGTTCGACTGCCCGCTCAACGATGGCAATAAGGCGACCTTTGCCGACTTCGTCGCGAGCGACACGCCCGATCCCGCGCGCGAGGCGGTGAACAGCGAATTTTTCCAGCACGTCGGGACGTGCATGGAGAAACTGGGCGCCCACCAGCGCGAAATTCTCACGCTGCGCAACCTCATGGACCGCTCGTATGAGGAAATTGCCGAAACCCTCGGCCTCAGCCTGGGCACGGTGAAAAGCCGGATCGCCCGCGCCCGCAAAAATCTTCGCGAACTCCTCGCCGACACGTATGTCGAGCCCGGGGAGGACGAGGCGCCCGGGCAATGGTTTGAGTCCAGCCGGCCCTCCGGCCACCTGGCCTGCACCTGTAATTAACGGCAAAAGCGGCGGTCCCAAAGTAAATCCATGACCACGGTCGACTTCGCCGCCTCAGAACTGCGCTACCGGCGCCTGTTCGAAGCCGCGCACGACGGCATCCTCATTGTCGATTCCGAGACGCGCCGGATCGTCGACGTGAATCCGTTCCTCATGAAGTTCCTCGGTTATGCCTATGACGAATTCATCGGCAAGGAACTGTTCGAATTCGGCCTGCTCAAGGACGAGGCCGCCAGCCAGGCCGCTTTCAGGGAGCTGCAGAAGGCCGGCTTTATCCGTTACGAGGATTTGCCGCTCAAGACGAAGGACGGGCGCAGCGTCGCTGTGGAGTTCGTCAGCAACGTTTACCAGGAGGGCGAGGAGCAGGTCATCCAGTGCAACGTCCGCGACATCACCGCGCGGAAGAAGACGCAAAACGCGCTGCGCGACGCCGAAGCGAAGTTGTCGCGCTACGCCGCGGAGCTGGAGACCGTGGTGTACCGGCGCACGGCGGAACTGCAGCTCAGCAATACCCAGCTGGAAATGTTCGTCTATTCCATCGCGCACGACCTGCGCGCGCCGTTGCGCTCGATGCAGGGGTTTTCCCAGCTCCTGGTGGAGGAACACTCGGTGAACCTGGACGAGAAGGGCCGGGAATACGCGAACTTCATCAACGCCGCGGCGCAGACCATGGACCATCTGCTGTCCGACCTGCTGGCCTTCAGCCACATGAGCCAGCAGAAGATCGAACTGGCGCCGCTGCCGCTGGACGCCATCGTGCAGCACGCGCTGTCCGGCTGCGAAATGGAGATTCGCGAACGCCAGGCCCGCATTGAAATCATCCCGCCCTGGCCCGTGGTCCTGGGCCACGAGACCACCTTGCAGCAGGTGCTGGTGAACCTGATCGGCAATGCGGTGAAATTCGTCGCGGGCAAGACGCCGCAGGTGCGGCTTCGCGCGGAGGAGCCAGCGGGCGGAATCGTTCGAATCTGGGTGGAAGACAATGGTATCGGCATTCCCCTGGAATTCCAGGAGAGGATATTTCAGGTCTTCCAGCGTCTGCACACCACCAAGACGTACGCCGGCACGGGCATAGGGCTGGCCATCGTCAAGAAAGGCGTGGAGCGGATGGGCGGCCGCGTGGGCGTGGTATCCGCACCGGGCCAGGGCAGCAAATTCTGGATCGAGCTGCCCGCAGCGCCGGCGGCCGCAGCCGCACCGCGGCAAGAAAAGGCCACCCCATGACGGCGGTGGAGCCCCGCGTATTGCTGGTGGACAATAGCGAGGAGGACATCCTGCTCATGCGCACCGTTTTCGAACGCGTGGGGTTTGCCGGACCGCTCCAGTTCGCGCGCGGTGGCGACGAAGCCATCGCTTACCTGCGCGGGGACGGCGCCTATGGCGACCGCCAACGGTTTTCGCTGCCCACCGTCCTGCTGCTCGATTTGAACATGCCGCGGAAGGACGGCTTTGAGGTGCTGAAATGGATTCGCGCGCAACCGGGCCTCCGGCGGCTGTGCGTTTATATCCTGAGCGCGTCGAGCCGGCCCGAAGACATCGACCGCGCCTACGACCTGGGGGCGAACTCGTACCTGGTCAAACCCAGCAACCTGGATGGATTGATGCACCTGACCAAATGCCTGGTCGCATGGCTCAAGATCAGCCGCCTTTCGCCGTTGTCCGACCCGGCCGAGGATCACGAGCCCGTCGCCGCCGGAGAAGCCCGCGCCCACGCGCGCGGGCCCGGTCATTTGGTGGGTTGAGACCCCGCCGGGACCTAAGGGGCCGGTGGCGGCGACACATCCGCGTCGTTTTGCTTCAGCAGGTCCTCCGGCTTCGCGATCGAATTTGGCAGGTGCGGCGGGTTCGGGATGGCGCCGGCGTCCTGCGGCGGAACCTCAGCCGCTTTGCCGGCATCGGGCGGATTTTGCGCCGTCCGCGCCGTCTGCTGCAATAGCGATGTGTCCCAGCCTCCTCCGAGGTTATTGACCAGGCTGATGCTCGCCGCGATCCGCCGGAGCTGAACCTGCAATTCGGCTTCGCGATTGGTGAGAAAGGTGTTCTGCGCCGCGATGACGTTGACGTAGCTGTCGAGGCCATTCTGGTACCGGGAGACGGTCAATTCCACCTCGTGTTTCGCGGCCGCGGTGGCCCGGTGCTGCTGGCGTTCTTCCCTGGAAAGAATGCGCAGGCTGCTGAGATTGTCCTCCACCGCTTGGAACGCGGCCAGCACGGTCTGGCGGTACGTGGCTGCGGTCTGGTCGTACACGGCCCGCGCCTGGGCGTTCTCGGCGCGGATCAGCCCGCCTTCAAACAGGGGTTGCACCAGGCTGGGCCCGAGGGACCAGAAACGATTGGGATAATCGAAAAGATGGGACAGGCCCGTGGCTTCGAATCCGGCCGAAGCGCCGAGGCTCAGGGCCGGAAAATAGGCGGCCCGGGCGATACCGATGCCCGCATTGGCGGCGGCCACCTGGCGTTCGGCCGCGGCAATATCCGGCCGGCGTTCCAGCAGGTCCGAGGGCAGGGCCACCGGGACCAGGGGCAATGCCGGGTTGAACGGGCGGACGGCCAGGGAAAATTGACCCGGCGGGACGCCGATCAGCACCGCGATTGCATGCTCGAGCTGGGCGCGGGAAACGCCGAGATCGGTCGCCTGCGCCTCCGCGCTGTCGAGCTGGGTGTCGGCCTCGGCGAGATCCTCGTCCGAGGCGAGCCCGTTGTTGAACAGCGTCTGGACCAGGTGCAGGCTGGCCTCGTAGTCGGCCAGCGTCGTGTCGAGGATCCGCCGCTGTTCATCCACGGCTCGAAGCTGGAAATAATCCTGGGCCAGCTGGCCCTGGGTGCTGAGCAGCGCGGTGGCCACCTCCGCCGCACTGGCTTGCGCCGTGTCGGAGCTCTGCGCGACGGTGTTGCGCACGCGGCCCCAGAGGTCGACTTCGTACGTGGCGTCGGCGGGCAGCGTGTAGAGCGTGCGAGTGGTGCCGGGGGCGCTGGTCGGGCTGCCGCCGCCGCTTGAACTGCTGGAGCCGGCGGAACTGCTTGAGGTGCCGGAGCTGGCGGAGCCGCCGGAGGCGCTGGAACGCGACCGGATGATGGATGGCTCAAGGTTGACGGACGGATAATAGGCCGCCTCGGCCTCCGCGACCAGCGCGTGAGCCGCGCGATAGTTGGCCTCCGCGACGGCGACGGTCTGATTCGAGACGGCCACCCGCGCTTCCAGCGCACTGAGCTCCGCGTCGCCGTAAAGCTCCCACCAGTCGCCCCCCAGCCTGGCGTCACTGGGCTCGGCGATCTTCCAGCCCTGGCTGGTATTCGACGCCGCCGGGACGGCTTCCTTGAAGGAATCCGTGGTCGCGGCCGTCCGCGGCGGCTGGTAAGCCGGGGCGAAGTTGCACCCGGGCGCCGCGAGGACGGCGCCGCAAGCAACGAGTATGGGCAGGGTCTTGAGAGGCGTCACGTTGTGGCCGGGTTTTGGGCCTCCGCCGGGGCGGCGGCCGGAGGGCTGGAAAAACCGAACTTTCCGATCCAGGTATTCAGGCGGTCCATGTAAAGATAGATGACAGGGGTGGTGTAGAGGGTGAGCGCCTGGCTGAGGATCAGGCCGCCGACGATGGTGATGCCGAGGGGCCGCCTCAGCTCGGACCCCATTCCGGTGCCGATCGCCAGCGGCAGTCCGCCCAGCAGGGCCGCCATCGTCGTCATCATGATCGGGCGGAAGCGCAGCAGGCAGGCCTGAAACACCGCCTCCTTGGGGCTCTTGTGCTCGCTCCGCTCCACCGAGATGGCGAAATCGATCATCATGATGGCATTTTTCTTCACGATTCCGATCAGGAGCAGGATGCCGACCAGCGCGATGACGGTGAGCGGGGTGTGGGTGACCAGCAGCGCGAGGAGCGCGCCCACCCCCGCCGACGGCAGCGTCGACAGGATCGTGATCGGATGAATATAGCTCTCATAGAGGATGCCGAGGACGACATAGACCGCGGCGATCGCGGCGGCGATCAGCAGCGGCTCATTCGCCTTGGAGGCGTTGAAAGCCTGGGCCGTCCCGCCAAAGGAACCCGTGATGGTGGTCGGCATGCCTCCTTCCCGCCCCGCCGCGGTGATCAGGTTGACCGCATCGCCCAGCGCCACGCCTGGCGCGAGATTGAAGGAGATCGTCACGGACGGAAAAACCCCGGAATGGTTGACGGCCAGCGGCGCCGTCGCCGTCTGGAAATGCGTGAAGGCCGCGAGGGGCACCATCCCCCCGCCGGCGGACGACACGTAGACGTTCGCCAGCGCCCCGGGGTTCTGCCAGAAACTTGGGGCCACTTCCATCACGACAAAATACTGGTTCATCGGAGTGTACGTCGTGGCGATTTCCCTTTCGCCAAAGCCGTCATAAAGAATGCTGTCGATGGTCGCGGGCGTGATGCCGAGCCGCGATGCCGTGGGCCGGTCGATGACCAGGTTGGCGGCCAGGCCGTTGTTCTGGGCGTCGCTGGTGACGTCGGTCAGCTGGCGGATGCCCCGCATGGTCTTGAGCAGGATCGGACCCCATTTGTTCAGGTCGGGCAGGTTGTCGCTTTGGATCGTGTATTGATACTGGGCGGCGCTCATCCGGCCGCCGATCCTCACATCCTGCTGGGCCTGCAGGACGAGGGTTGCGCCGGGCACCGCGGCGAGCTTGGGCCGCAGCCGGTTGATGATCTGGCTGGCCGAGGAATTTCTCAGGCCGATGGGCTTGAGGGAAATGAAGACGCGCCCCGTGTTCGTCGTGGTGCCGCCTCCGCCGCCGGTGAAGGCGATCACCGTGTCGACATCGGGGTCCCGCTTGGCGATCGCGGCGAGCCGCTGGATTTTTCCCGACATGGCCTGGAACGAGGTGTCCTGGTCGGCGATGACACTGCCGTTCAGGCGGCCCACGTCCTGCTGGGGGAAAAAGTCGAAGGGGATGACGAAGAACAGGAAAACATTCAGGAGGAGCGTCCCGATGAAGACGAAGAGCACGAGGAGGGAATGGTCGAGGACCCACCCCAGGCTGCGCTCGTAGACCTTGAGGATCCAGTTGAAGCCCTTCTCGGTCGCGAGATAAAGTTTTCCATGGCCCTTCCCGGTGCGCAACATGCGCGAGCACATCATGGGGGTGGCGGTGAGCGAAATCGCCAGCGAGATGAGGATGGTCACGGAAAGAACCACCGCGAATTCGCGGAAGAGCCGCCCGACGATTCCGCCCATCAGCAGGATCGGGGTGAACACCGCGACCAGGGAAATGCTCATGGACAGCACCGTGGATCCGATCTCCTCCGCGCCCCTGAAGGCCGCGTCCATCGGCTTCATGCCGCCCTCGATATGCCGGGTGATGTTCTCCAGCACCACGATGGCATCGTCGACGACAAATCCGGTGGAGATGGTCAGCGCCATGAGGGAGAGGTTGTCGACGCTGTAGCCGAAGAGGTACATGACCCCGAGCGTCCCGATGATCGAGACCGGCACGGCGACGACGGGGATCATCGTCGCGCGGATCTCGCGCAGGAAGGCGAAGACCACGAGCACGACGAGGACGATTGAGATCAGGAGCGTGCCCTCGACGTTCTTGACCGAGGCGCGGATCGTCGCGGTCTGGTCGAGGGCGATCGTCAGCTCGATCGCCGGGTTGATGGCGGCGTGCAGCTGGGGCAGCGCCGCCTTGATGGCGTCGACCGTGGAGATGATGTTGGCCCCGGGCTGGCGAAAAATGATGATCAAGGCGGCCTTCTTGCCGTTCGCCAGGCCGAGGGAGCGGACGGTCTGGACCGAATCGGTGACCGTGGCGACGTCGGAAAGCCTCACCGCCGCGCCG
>Ga0302325_10036210_pt1 | contig 10063 bp, 5 predicted proteins | sample Palsa_T0_2_FD_201948 | JGI IMG/M metagenome (GOLD analysis project Ga0302325, IMG submission 201948) | Peat permafrost microbial communities from Stordalen Mire near Abisko, Sweden - Palsa_T0_2 | ecosystem: Environmental > Terrestrial > Soil > Palsa > Peat permafrost | place: Sweden: Abisko... | reverse complement strand
TCGTTGCCTCCTATCTGATCGACTACGTCTTTGCCGACACTCAGGCGTGGCGTTGGATGTTTGCCATGGCGGTGATTCCGGCGGCCGCATTTGGCATTGGACTCATATTCATCCCGGACAGCCCCCGCTGGCTGGTCAGTCACGGAAGCGCAGCACAGGCGCGCGCGGCGCTGGCTCGGATTCGTGCCCCGGAAGAAGTAGAAGATGAGCTTGGCAGGATTCAACGCAGCCTGGGGCAGCAGCAGGCAAGCTGGGCCGATCTGCTCAGCCCGACGCTGCGATCGGCAATGATCGTAGGCGTCGGACTCGCCATTGCACAGCAAATTACCGGCATCAACACGGTGATCTACTATGCGCCGACTATTTTCAAGCTTGCGGGTTTGTCATCCGCATCCGATGCGATTCTTGCAAGCGTTGGCGTCGGCGTCGCAAACGTAGCTTTGACCGTGGCTGCGATGCAACTTATCGATCGAGTCGGTCGTCGCCCACTTTTACTAGTAAGCTTGGCCGGAATGGCGCTAAGTTTGTTCGTGCTGGGATTGGCGTTCGCGCTTCCGCAAGCATCCGGGAACTTGGGCTGGATCGCCGTCAGCAGCCTAATGGTGTATGTCGGCTCTTTTGCGATTGGACTGGGGCCGGTCTTTTGGTTGGTACTTTCCGAGATCTACCCGTTGAGCATCCGAGGTCGGGCCATGAGCATCGGGACGGCCGCTAATTGGAGTGTCAATTTGATTGTAGCCATGACGTTTCTGACGCTCACGCAAGTTTTGGGCAGCGCCGCCACGTTCTGGCTGTACGGAATCGTCAGCGTTGGAGCCTGGTTGTTTGCGTTTTTTCTAGTCCCGGAGACCAAAGGCAAAACCCTCGAAGAGATCCAAGCGCACTGGCAGGCCGGCAAGCGTTCGCGGGAATTATGAACACGGAAGGCCCATCCGCCGCAGCCACTCATGGCACGGCGATGTCCCACATCGTCCTTTCGCCTCATGTCTCTCGGAGAGAGCGCTAACGGAAATACTCGGCAATGGGGGCTTCATCGACTTCGATGTATTGCTCCAATTCGCGATCCATACACGCCGGTCCGCTCGGTATGCCACCCATGTTGTGGTTACGCGATGCCTTGGCGCGCCTTCTCCTGCAGAAAAACTTCTCGTCCGAGCGATTATCGCCTCGGACGTTGTTAGAGCCATCCCCCTGTGAAACCCGCACGCCGCAGGCCGCCGCATATGTACGCACAGTTTCGGGTGAGTCGCCAGAATAGACCGCTACGGTAGTTTTCGATCATCAGCACAACCGGGCCTTGATTGAGTCCGAAATGCCAAGGCGATACCCATCCGCATGCGCTCTTAGAACTTCCCGGATAGGTCGCATTGAATGTCGCCCTGAAGCCGTAGGGATTGGACTCTTTTAGCTTAAGGTGATGAATGAAATGATCGATTGCAGGCAATACAATTTCGGCGGCAAACGGCAGCGATGCTACGACCGCCCACGGCGCAACGGAGCCATCATCAGGCCCGTTTGGCACTGCGCGAGCAACGTAGCCAAAGAAGTGCCGTTCAATGCCGTCAACGTTGATCGTTGCCGGGCCGGGTCCATCGCTCGCTGTGATTCCCCAGCAACAACTGCCGTAGCCGTTGAACTTGTCTGGATTATTAATCGCGTATTGTTGCTGCACGTAGGTAGCGCGACGGCTGTTTTCGAAGTAATCCAAGCTCTTATCGCGCATGAACTTGTCCTGGATGCCGCGAAAGTCAATCCAAATGTGTGACAGTTGGTGAGTGAACAGCGATCCAGCATAAAGATACTCATATCCGTAACACTGCCGCCATTGGTAAGTTGAGGTCCACGCGGCGTAGCTGCTGTCAGGCAAGGGATACGTTGGGGATCCGAGCGCAAGGATGTAGAGCAGAAGCGCTTCGTCGTAACCCGTCCAGCGATACGGCAGGAATCCGCCTTCCGGCTTCCATCCGTGAGTTAATGTTGCGCCGTGGTTTTGGGCCCACTGCCAATTGGCGCGTCGATAGAGCGAATCGGCGAGAGTGCGGATTTCCAGCTCCTCGGTCGTATTCCTATCGAAATAGCCTCTAGCAGTCAACATGCCGGCCAGCAAAAAGGCGCTATCGACTGTCGATAGCTCGCATTGCCAGGCACGCCGTCCTGTCTGCATGTCGAGAAAATGATAGTAAAAACCCTGATAGCCGGTCGCGTCAGGTTCAGGACCTTGCTTACTGTTCCAGAAGAAGCGCAGGGTCGTGAGCGTACGCCTCGCCGCGGCGCCACGCGATATTAATCCACGCTCCGTCCCTGCCGCATAAGCCGCAAGTGCAAAGCCGACGGCGGCGATGCTGGCGGGCCAATCTGGCGCGGTCTTGTCGATAACCAACCCGTTGGCAGGATTTGTCTCATGCAAAAAGTAGCTGAATGATTCCCGCTGCAGAATTTCGAGCTCGGCTTCGATCGTCCGCCTTATTGCACTCATCTTGCGGGAAACCTACAGGGTCCCCTCGCCCACCGATAAGAAACGGATTCATGTTGCCGGTCATGCCGCTCTGTCAAATGAGGGCCCTTCCAATCACTACTTCGCCAGCCGCTTGCGGATCGACTGTAGTTCGCGCCGCCGCGTCTTGCCGATTTTTGGATAGGCCATTTTAAGTTCGGCGAGCGTTTTGAGGACGATGCTGGAAACAATCAGCCGGGCGTTATCTTTGTCGTCGGCGGGCACCACATACCAAGGGCAATCGCGAGTACTGGTGGCGCTTAGACACTCTTCATAGGCCTTCACATACGGCTTCCAGAATTTACGCTCCGCGATATCACCAAGGCTCAATTTCCAGTTGTTCTCCGGTATATCGATGCGCGCCAGAAACCGCTTACGCTGCTCCTCCCTGGAGATGTGAAGGAATAACTTGATGACGCGGGTTCCGTTTACATGTAGGTGCCTCTCCAAATTCGCGATGGACCGATACCTATCGTGCCAGACCGTCTTGTTGTGATGTGGTGGATCGGGAACACCTTCGCTACGGAGAATCTCTCGATGCACTCGCACGATCAGCACTTCCTCGTAATAGGACCGGTTGAATATGCCGATCCGTCCTCGCTCTGGCAAATCGCGCGTGGTACGCCAGAGAAAATCGTGCTGCAGTTCGGTGGCGCTTGGATGTTTGAAGCTAAACACTTGACAGCCTTGCGGATTGACACCCGACATGACATGCCGGATGGCACCATCCTTTCCCGCGGCGTCCATCCCCTGCAGAATGAGCAATACAGCATTGCGATTGCACGCGTAGTGCAGCTGTTGCAGAGCGCTTAGTTGCGTCACATGCTCTCCCAAGAGCTTTTGATAGTCCTCTTTCGACTTGTATACAGGGTCCACCCGCGTGGGCCACCGCCGCAGCGTGACCTCATCTCCCTCACGCACGCGAAAATCCTTCGCGTTAATTTTCATGTTCATTTCCTAAACGCCGCTGGCCAAGTAGCTCAAGTCGCATCACTTGGACATGCTCTCCTTGCGAATCTCGCGCTCCGCTTCCAGCCAGTCCTGACCGGAGTGACCGTCGCCGCGGCCGCGCTGTTCGTAGAGCGCATAGGCCCGCGTGGCGATCTGTGGCCCTAGATCGCTCATTTTCTCGGGTGGCGCGCGAGCTTTTAAAGGATCAAAGATCCGATACGCGAGCAGTTTTACGCGATCGTTCACAAGAAACCATGCCAGAGCGTAGCCCCACACGAACAGCGCCCAACCCCAGCCCAAGGGTGTCATGAACAGACCGTACACGGCGATCAACGTCGCCACCGCTTGCGTGCCGAGCACGGCCATCCATAGCACCCGCGCCGGACGTATCGACCAGAAGGGTCCGCGAGTTCGCGTGAGGAAAATAGTCAAATGACCGGCCACGGACAGTTTCAAATACATTAGTGTCTGGATGTGCGCGCGGTCCAGGTGAAACACGCGCTCACCAAGATAGAAAAGGCCGAACGCCGACACAACCCCGATAACGCCCAGCACAGTGGAAATGCCGAGCACCATGCGCATGTTCCAGGCCTCCGGCTGGTCCTTGTAGTGCACATTGTCATACGCGATCGACAGGATCGCCCCGTCGTTGAGCAACGCCAACATCACGATCATGACTGCCGTCAACGGATAAAAGTTAAAGACCAGAATCGCCAGCGTCATGAAGAACAGCACACGCAGCGTCTCTGCGATGCGGTAGATCGCATAGCTATTCATCCGCTGAAAAATTCTTCGACTCTCCTTGATCGCATCAATGATTACGGACAGACCAGGCGTCAGCAGGACCATCGCTGCTGCCGCGCGCGCCGCATCCGTCGCGCCGGAGACGGCGATGCCGCAGTCGGCCTTTTTAAGCGCGGGAGCGTCATTGACCCCATCCCCCGTCATGCCGACGATGTGACCGCGCTTTTGCAGGACATCAATGATGTGAAACTTGTGTTCGGGAAAGACCTGGGCGAAACCGTCGGCGTTCTCAATGGACTCAGCGACCGCCGTCGTCTCCTGTTTCTTAGCGTCGCCTAGGCTTGCGGCGTCGAGGATGTTGTCCCCAACTCCAGTTTTTTGGCGGTCTCCTTGGCGATGGCCAATTGGTCGCCCGTTACCATCTTGATCTTCACGCCCATTTGGCGCGCGGTTGCGATAGTGGCTTTGGCATCTTCCCGTGGCGGATCGAAAAGGGGCAGCACGCCGAGAAACTGCCATGGCCCGTCACCATCAGCCCGCGCCACGCCCAACGACCGAAAGCCGCGCGCGGCGAATTCGTTGACCGCCTTTTCGACGGCTGGCTTCACTTGCCCCGCGTTGGCCGCCAACTCCAGGATCACCTGCGGCGCGCCCTTCGCCACCTTGAACGCCTTACCGTCTTTAGCTTTGACCGTGGCCTCGGTCCGTTTGTGTACCGGGTCGAAGGGCTGGAAATGTGCCACCTCGTAATTCTGTAGGGAATCCTTGTCCTTCAATCCACCCAGAACGGCCAGATCGATGGTGTCGTTATTGTCCGCGCGCGATGCGAGTGCGCCGTTGAGGATCACTTGCTCGGCCGGTATATCGGTCACGCAGAATGGATCGCCTAGCGTCAACTTATTCTGGGTCAAGGTGCCGGTCTTATCAGCGCATAGCACATCGACGCCCGCCAATTCCTCGATGGCGACGAGCCGGCTGACGATGGCTTGCTTTCTGGCCAGTAGTCGCGCCCCGACCGCCATGGTCACCGACAGCACCGTCGGCATCGCCACAGGAATTGCAGCCACGGTCAGTACCAGGGCGAACTGCAACGTCGAGAGAATCGGGTCGCCGCGGTAGATCGCGACCGTAATAATGGCGGCCACAAGCGCCACCGCCAGGACGATCAAGTAGTTGCCGATTTTCAGCACGGCCTTTTGAAAATGGCTGACACTGTGGGCCTGCTGCACCAGTTGTGCCGTCTCGCCGAAATAGGTCTTCGCGCCGGTGGCGTACACGAGGGCGCCGATTTCACCTCTGCGGATAATGGAGCCCGAAAAAACCGCCTCGCCGGGTTTGCGAGTCGCGGGCAATGACTCTCCCGTCAACGCGGACTGGTCCACCTCCACAGGGTCGCCGTCCAGCAAGCGCGCATCCGCCGGTACGATGTCGCCCAGACGCACTCGGATGACATCGCCCGGGACCAACTCACGCGCCGGCGGGTTGACCCATTTCCCGTCTCGCATTACCCGGGCCTTGATCGCAAGCTTCGCCTTCAGGGCGGCAATGGCGTTGCCGGCCTCGCGTTCCTCCCAAAAACCGACGGCGGCATTAGCCAGAAGTAAAAGGAAGATGATGAAGAAATCGGGCCAGTGCCGGACCACACCCGAGAGAATCACCGCCGCCTCGATCATCCACGGGATAGGACCCCAAAAATAGCTTAGGAATTTAAGAAGCGGATTGGTCTTCTTCTCTTCGATCTCATTGGGTCCGTATTGGGTCAGCCGTTTTGCCGCCTCGGCTTGCGTGAGCCCTTTCGGCGACGACTGCAACCTCTTTTCGACCTCGCTCATGGGCAGTGTTTTCAGTTCATCCTTCTTCGGATCTGCCTTCGACGGGGGCGCTTTTGTCTCGCCAGCATTGGGTTTCATAATTGTGGCCCTTGCTTACTATGCGGCGGGTCTCACGAGCTTGGCGACAGGCGTGCTGTGCTTAAGTGCGTGCCACTTCCAGTTCCGAATTTCGGGCAGGTCCTCCCCGTGCTGGTCGATGTAGTGCTTATGCTCGATGAGCTTGTCCTGCACCATCTGCTTGAGGTACGTCCCCTTGGCGCCCAGGCGCGGTAGCCGATCCACGACGTCTTGTACCAGGTGGAAGCGGTCGAGTTCATTCTGCACCCGCATGTCAAAGGCAGTTGTGATCGTGCCCTCTTCCTTGTAACCGCGGACGTGCAGGTTGCGGTTGTGGCGGCGGTAGGTCAGGCGGTGAACCAACCACGGGTATCCATGAAAGCCAAAGATGATGTGCTTATCTTGGGTGAACAGTGAGTCGTAATCCTGATCGGTGAGCCCGTGAGGATGCTCGGAGCTGGGTTGAAGTTTCATCAGATCAACGACGTTGATCACACGGATTTTAAGATCGGGCAGATGTTTGCGAAGGATAGAAACGGCAGCCAGGATCTCTAGCGTGGGCGTATCTCCGCAGCACGCCATCACCACATCCGGCTCGGCGTCTTGGTCGTTGCTTGCCCATTGCCAGATGCCAAGTCCTTCCGTGCAATGCACGACCGCCGCATCCATGGTGAGCCATTGCGGCAGTGCGTGTTTTCCCGCAACCACCACATTTACATAGTGCCGGCTGCGCAGACAGTGATCAAAAACCGACAGCAGGCAGTTGGCATCGGGCGGCAGGTAGACCCTCACGATATCGGCTTTCTTGTTGATCACGTGGTCGAGAAAGCCGGGATCCTGGTGCGTGAAACCGTTGTGATCCTGTTGCCACACGTGGGACGCGAGCAGATAGTTCAGCGAGGCAATCTTTCGGCGCCACGGCAGTTCCGATGTCACCTTCAGCCACTTGGCGTGCTGGCTGAACATCGAATCGACAATGCGAATGAAGGCCTCATAGCTATTAAAGAGCCCGTGCCGTCCGGTGAGCAGATATCCCTCCAACCAACCTTCGCACTGATGCTCGCTCAGCATCGAGTCGAGTACGCGGCCGGCGGGGGCGAGAAACTCATCGTTCTCGACTTCACGCGCGTCCCATTGCCGATCGGAGACCTCAAACACCGCGCCCAAGAGATTCGAAAGGGTCTCATCGGGACCGAAGATCCGAAAGTTGCGCTTCTCCTGGTTGAGCTTGACGACGTCACGCAGGAACTCGCCCAGAACCAGCGTATCCTGGCCATCAACCGCGCCTGGCGAGGGCACAACCACCGCATGATCGCGGAAGTCGGGCATTCTTAGGTCGCGCAACAGAATGCCGCCGTTGGCATGCGGGTTCGCGCCCATACGTCGATCGCCTTGAGGCGCGAGTTCAGCCAACTCCGGGATGAGACGCCCGGTATTGTCGAACAGCTCCTCCGCCTTGTAGCTTTTCATCCAACTTTCGAGCTGTTTAATATGGTCGGGGTGCTGGGGATCCACCAGAAGCGGGACTTGGTGCGCGCGGAAAGTGCCCTCAATTTGCAGACCGTCTACGACTTTGGGTCCCGTCCAGCCTTTGGGCGACTTGAGGACTATCATCGGCCAGCGCGGTCGCGTGACATCGCTATGCTCGCGCGCATGGCTGTGGATATGCCGGATACTTTCGATGACCTTCTCCAAAGTATTGGCCATGAGTTCATGCATCGCTTCTGGCTCGTGTCCTTCCACAAAGTAAGGCGTCCACCCGCAGCCCCTTAAGAACTGGTCCAACTCCTCGCGCTCGATGCGGGCCAGAATTGTGGGGTTGCTGATCTTGTAGCCATTAAGGTGCAGGATGGGCAACACGGCTCCGTCGCTGATCGGATTGAGCAACTTATTGGACTGCCATGAGGTTGCCAAAGGCCCCGTTTCCGCCTCACCGTCGCCGATGACGCACGCGACGATAAGGCCGGGGTTATCGAACGCGGCGCCGAAAGCATGGCTGAGCGAGTATCCCAGCTCGCCACCTTCATGAATCGACCCCGGTGTCGTTGGTGCCACGTGGCTGGAGATCCCGCCCGGAAACGAGAATTGCTTGAACAGCTTCTGAAGGCCCGCCTCATCCTGCGTGATGTCCGGATAGATCTCACTGTACGTGCCTTCGAGGTAAACGTTTCCAACAATGGCCGGGCCGCCGTGACCTGGCCCGGCAACGTAGAACATATCCAGGTCATATTTCTTGATGACGCGATTCAGATGAACGTAGATGAAGTTCTGACCAGGTGTTGTGCCCCAGTGTCCGACGACCAGCGGCTTCACATGCGACAGCAGCAGCGGCTTTTTGAGCAGCGGATTATCGTAGAGATAAATCTGGCCGACCGACAAATAGTTGGCGGCGCGCCAATAGGCGTCCATCTTCTGGAGCAGTTCCGGAGTAAGGGTGTGGGTGTCCATAATCTATTTGCCCAGAATTAAAGTAGAGATTTAAGATTGAAGATGCGCGACGATGTAATGCTGGTTACAGATGTACGTCAGAACGGCCTGGATCAGATCGTCGGGCTCAGCTTGTGGTGACTGTGCGGTTTGATTTGTGATCGCCATTTGAACTGCGAAGCAACGACAGCAGACGGGTTCGCCGTTCACTGGCATACAACGCCGGAAACATCATTTTGTACGCAAGATCACCACGTGCACTGAACAGAGCCGGCGCATCGAACCGCGCGCGGTCAGGGCATTCAGGCGGCGACCGGAAGGCGTGCGGGATCCGGTACGACCAATGCGTTGCTCGCAAGCGCGAGCGCCAGTGTTGCCGCAGAAGGATTCAGGCTATCAACCATTGAACTGGGCATGAGGATCGTGGCGCCCCGTTCCTTCGTGGTCTCATAAATAATGTTCATCGCGCGAAGTTGCAAAGCCCACGGGTGCCCCGCGTAGATAGCGGCAGCCTCGACAAACTTACCCGCGATCGCCGCCTCGGCCGATCCGAGAATTACCCGAGCTTGCTTCTCACGCTCCGCTTGGGCTTGACGGGACATCGCATCCTGCAGCGCCACCGGGATGGCGACGTCACGTATTTCCACCGAACTCACCGATATTCCCCAAGGAGCGGTCTTTTGACCGATTTCGATCTTCAGTTGCTCGTCCGCGTCCTTGCGGTCGGATAACAGCGCGGCCAGCATCGAAGAGCCAATCATTTCGCGCAGTGAAGTCTGCGCGACTCGGTCAATCGCCTCTCGATAGTTGGTAATGGCTAAAGCTGCCTTTTCGGCGTCGTGCACATGCCAAAAAATGATCGCGTCGACGTTGACGGGTACTGTGTCCTTCGTGAGCGCCTGCTCAGCGTTAAACGCCGTGGTCTGGATACGTCCATCGATGACGGCGATGACATTGTCGAGGATCGGGATGATGGCGAATATGCCTGCGCCCTTGACGCTTTGCAGCTTCCCCATCCTCAAGATTACGAACTTCTGCCAAACATTGGCCATCTTTAGCGACATAGCGACAATGACGGCTGAGCCGAAGAACGCGAACGCGAAATATGGATTTACCAGGTAGCCCACAGCAACGCCTGCAACCGTAAGAGCAAATACCAAAAACGTCGTAATAGGGTTCATGCGCGTTCTCTTTTTGTAGAGTGTTACGCGCAAAAAGTTTACACTTCATACTAAATTATGTCGGTGCGCTAGCGTACCGACGCGGGCGAATAGTCTCATAGCAAACGATTCACGTTAGATCCAGATGGTTGCGTGGGTTGCGGCCGCTTCGAATCCGCGCGCGGCAAATGCACAGGCGCTATCTGCGTGGCCTGCCGCATCGATGGACGTAACACCAACGTGGCTTCGCTGACGCGCCCAGGCTCGTCGTGACGGGTGATGCGGTTCGGATTAGGGAAAACTTGGCAGACCGATAATGGGAATGTCTAACAGACGGCCATCAATTGGTCTCGTAGAAGCGGCATACCCCACGGCTAAGGCAAAGGCTTTGCATTCCC
>Ga0302325_10036209_pt1 | contig 10063 bp, 9 predicted proteins | sample Palsa_T0_2_FD_201948 | JGI IMG/M metagenome (GOLD analysis project Ga0302325, IMG submission 201948) | Peat permafrost microbial communities from Stordalen Mire near Abisko, Sweden - Palsa_T0_2 | ecosystem: Environmental > Terrestrial > Soil > Palsa > Peat permafrost | place: Sweden: Abisko... | reverse complement strand
AATCAGCCATGGGCGATGCCCTATCCTCCGGTGCCAGTCGGGGGCGGCACCGCTGAAGTCTCGATTGTCGATGACGCCCGCAAGATTGATATCAACCTGCTGGTCAATCCGCGTACCGGGCAGGTCAATCAGGACGTCGCCGTGATCGTCGGCCGGCTGTTCGAGATTATCGGCGTACCGGCGGATATCATTCCGGCAATCATCGATTGGCTCGATCCCGACAGCGTCGAATCGCCCGACGGTGGCGCGGAGGCGGACTATTATCTGCGCCTCGATCCGCCCTACGAACCACGCAACAGCCCGATGCCCACTATTGGCGATCTGCGAATGGTTCGCGGCGTCACGACGCCCATCTTCATCCGTTTGATGAGCTTCCTGTCGGTCGCCCCCGAAACCCGCGTTAACGCCAATACTGCGCCGGCGGAGGTGCTCGCCGCGCTGAGTCCCGACCTCGCCAGCGACCCGCGCGAGATCAAGGAGATTCTGATCGCCCGAATGACCACCCCCTTTCAGGATGTGACCGACTTTGCCAATCTGCCGGGGGTAGGTCAAAATTCGGCAGACCTGATGAAGCTGTTAACGACCTCTAGCGAATACTTCACCATAATGGGCGTGGGCACCTACGCGGGCACCCGCAAATTCATCTTTGCCACCTTCCGTAGCAATCCCAACGGTACCGCCGCGCTGACCACCTGGCACGAAAACTGACATTATTAATGCTAGGATCGGATTAGGATGGCTCAACGCATCATAGCTCTCGAAATCGACGGCGACTTCGTGCGCGCGGCGGTGGCTGAGCGAGCGTGGAATTCCTTCGTGCTGGCCGGAGTCTATGAGCAGCAGCGCACCACTGCCGAAACCGATCTATCCCCGGCGCTCGAGCGGCTGATCGGTCAGACCGGCCATCCCAATATCGTAATTTCTTCGCTGCCTGGCGAGTTCGTCGCTCGTCGCCTCCTCGAATTGCCCTTTCACGATCGCCGCAAGCTTCAGCAGGTGGTTCCCTTCGCGCTCGAAGAGCACCTGCCCTTCCCCGTCGATGAGGCAGTCGTGGCATTCGCGCGGGTCGGACGCGAAGGCGAAAACACGCTCGTGATGACCGCCTATGCTCGCAAGGAAGACGTCCAGCGCCATCTCGACACGCTGGCCAGCGTCGGACTCGATCCGAAGACCGTCACGCTCGGCTCACTGGCGCTGGCGAGCCTGCTCGTGCGGCTGCGCAACGGCGATCACAGGAGCCATCTCCTGATAAATCTGGACCACAACTCGACTTCCCTGGTCCTGCTCGACAGCGCCGGCGCACCGCGCGCGATGCGCACAGTCGGCGGCGAGACGGTCGGTCATAACGGAGCGATCGTCAACTCGGCGCGTCAGATGCTGCTCGCGCACGCGCAGGATGGCGTGGATACCGACCTCGTCCTCACTGGCTCGAACAATATGACCGCGCGGGCGCGGGCGCAGTTCGCCGAAGGGCTGGCGATCCCGGTGCGCGACGCCGCCGACTTCAACCTGCTGCCGCTCTTTGGCGCCGTGCCGGCCGACGTCGGCCGTTACAGCACCTGCCTCGCGATGCTGCTCGGAGAAATTCCGACGCGGCCGGTCGAGATGCTCAACTTCAGGCAGGCGGAGTTCGCCTTCCACGGACGCACCAGCGATCTGGCGCCGCTCAGGTTGACCTCGATCCTGGCGGTGGGCGTTTTCGTCTTCGCCCTGCTGCACTTTATTTTCGGTATCTCGGTGAGCCTCCATCGTCTGGAGGGCTTGAACCGCCAACTGGCCGAGGCAGCCGCTCCGGCGGTCGGCAACATTCCAGCGGCGCAGGTGCCGATTGCGCTCCATTCCGGAATTGCTGATATGCGCAAGCAACTCCGGCTGCTGGGCGCGACGCAAGGCCAGAACTCGCCGCTCGATACGCTGCTGTTCGTCTCGCGCGCGCTGGCGCCGGGCCTGCCGGTTGAAATGACCGACCTCACGTTCGGCGATTCCGGGCTGATCCTGACCGGCCAGGCCGGCAGTTTCGCCGTGGTCGACCAAGTCAAGGTGGCCCTCACGCGCAGTGGGCACTTCGCCAATATCGAGGTTACCGATGCCAAAGCCTCGTCCGAAAGCGGCAAGGTCGATTTCCGTCTGACCGCCACGGTGCCGGAAAGCGGCACGGGCGCGGAGTAATCCGATGTTGGCGGAATTGCGCGAAAGGCTCCTCGAAATCCTCCGTCCGCTAGTGGAGCGCGCGACGGCGCTGCTGATGCCATACGTGGTTCAGGCGCGGGCGCGATACAGCAAGCTTGACCGCCGCGAACGGCTTCTGGTGACGGTCGGCGCCGGCTTTCTGGCTCTGATACTCGCCTACGAGATTATCTATCTGCCGATCACGGATTTCGGCACTGGTGTGCGCGATCAGATAGCCGACCGCCAGCGGGAAATCGCACAGGTGCAGGGCGCCGTACGGACTTACCTGCGGCTCAAGGCCAGGCTCGCCGATGCCCGCAATCGCACGGCTCCCGACAGTCCCGATTTCTCGCTCTTCTCGATCGTCGAGACCGCGCTCACCCAGAGCGTGGGACGCGACAAGCTCATCTCGGTGACTCCCACTGCCGATCGCAAGCTGTCCGATCAGGTCGTCCTGCATAGCGTCGATTTGCAATTGGCCAACCTCAATCTGAAGCAGGTCGTCGATGCGCTCTACAGCCTGCGCACGGTGAATATCCCGATCATCGTTGCCGATCTGCATATCAAGCGCCGGCAGGAAAGCTCGCGCCTGTACGACGTCGATATGACCTGCACCGCGGTGGGAAAGAATGGTTGACCGTCTGCGCGAACTTATCGCCGCATGGACGCGCGCCGAATTCTGGCGCGCCAACCTCCAGACCGTCTACTATTTAGCTTTCGGGGTCATTCTATTCGTCGTCTTTTTCACCTCCAACTTTCCCTATGGCGACGTCCTGGCGTCAACTTTTAACCGTTTCAACCTCGCCTTCACGTTTCGCGATCAGCGCGCCAGCCCGCCCATGGGGGCGATCCTCACGAGCGTCCGGCTCGCCAACCCGCTGACTCCAGACGCGCCGGCCTTTCTGGACAATGTGGACCTTCGCCTGTCGCCCGCGATTGGATCTCTGCTTATCGGCCGTGCGGCGATCGACATTTCGGCCGCTCTATACGGCGGGCAGCTCGACGCCACCGTCTATCGCAGAGGCGGTTTGACCGATGTCTCCATGGATGCGAGCGGACTTGACCTGGGCAGTTATGACGGCCTCGTGCGTTTCGGCATCAATGCGGCCGGTACCGTTTCCGCCAATGGATCGGCTGTGCTGAACGCGGATGACTGGACCGCCGATAGCGGCACGCTCGAACTCGACGCCACTGACTTCAACCTGCGCATCGCGCGCGGCCTGCCCGCGATACGCCTGGCGCGAATCACCGCAACGGCCAGCTTGGATAACAGCATCATCAAGATCAACAGCCTCGAAGGCTCCGGCGGAGACCTGAAGCTGATGGTCGCCGGATCGATCAGGCTCGGCGCCGATCCGTCCCAATCTTTCGTCGACCTCCGCGTGATTATCCAACCGACCGCCGCCGGCCGCGCCCGCCTGGGTATTCTGCTCGGGATGTTGCCACATCCGCCGGGTCCCGAACCGTATCTGATCCGGGGCCCGCTGATGGCGCCGTCAATCAGCTGAATCGATAAGCTCAACCGGCGCGCCCCGCGAAACAGGAGCATCGCATGTCCGCAGCATCGAACCGCCCTCTCGGCCTTCACCTCACGCTGGCGGCGCACGCCCCCGCGAGCAGCGGCGATCTTGCCCGCAATGCCGAAGATCACGGCTATCGATCGGCATGGCTCGCCGAGGCAGGTGGCTCCGACGCGATCGTCAGCTTGAGTGCGTTCGCAGCTAAAACGTCACGAATTGAACTGGCAACCGGCGTGGTGCCGATCCAGATCCGCACGCCCACCGTGATGGCGACCGCATTCCTGACGCTCAACGAAATTTCCGGAGGCCGCGCCGTCGCGGGGCTCGGCGTCTCGAGTCCGATTATCGTCGAACGATGGCACGGCGCTTCGTACGCCAAGCCGGTCACCGCAATGCGCGAGTGCGTGACGATCATGCGCCAGATCTTCAAAGACGGCCGTGCGAAGTTTGCCGGCGAGATCTTCAAAAGCGACTTCCGCCTGGGTTTTCGACCGACTCAGCCAGCGCCGAAGATTTATCTGGCCGCGCTGAACCCGCCGATGCTTCGCCTGGCGGGTGAAATAGGCGATGGCGTCCTGTTCAACTATTCGCCGCCCGAAGCAGTCGGCGCGATGATCGACGAGGTCAAGGCCGGTGCCGATCGCGCCGGACGCAAACTTGCGGATATCGACCTCGCCATTTACATCAGGATGTGCGTGACCCCCGACGAGCGGGTGGCGCTCGATACGTTCAAGCGTGAACTCGCCGGCTACAGCTTCGTCGAGAGCTACGGTCAGATGTTCGCTCGCTACGGTCTGGCCGACGAATTTGCCGAGGTGCGGCGACTGTGGAAGGAAGGCCATCGCGATGAAGCGCCCGGCGCGATCAGTGGCGCCTCGGCGCGCAAGCTCGCGGCCTTCGGGTCGCCCGAAGCCGGCCGCGATCTGATTGCGCGCTTCCGCGCCGCCGGAATCACCCTTCCCGTTGTGTTTCCGGTCGGTCCGCCCAAAACCGCGGATCGCGACTTTGCCGCAACAATGACGGCGATGGCCGGCGCATGAAGTTGCGCCGCCTCGCGAAGCTGACCGCGATATTCGGCGCGGCAACTTTCTATCTGACCCTCGTGATGATAGCCAGTGCCGGCGCGCAGCAGACGGCACCATCAGTCGTTCCAGTCAAAGCTCGAATCGCAAGCTCCCCCGCGACCGTTTTCCGCAGCATCAGGAATCATCTAACGGCCAGGTTCACCCTGACCGCGGACCCGGCGACGGGTAAGATCATTGCCAAACGTAGCGGACTGGACCCCGACACCTGGACGACGTGGGCCTATTGCAAGGTTCCGACGCAGGACATGCTCGGCGATATGACTACTAGTTCGGTAGTTCTGAAGATCACGATTACTGCCGCCCGTGGCCATTCGAGTGAGGTGATCGTCGGCGCGGACTTTCAGGCCACCTATTCGATCAACGGGCAGCCCACGCCGGTCGGATGCATCTCGAACGATGTGCTCGAAAATGAGATTCTTGATAGTGCGGGAGCTCGGATCTCCTAGCATCATCGCCAGTCCATCAGGAGAACGAATTGTCGCAGGAGAACGAATTGTCCGAAGACTCCCGGCCGAAGCCGACCGCCAGTCAGTCGAAGATTGTCGACTTTGCCAGCGTGCGCAAGGTAGGTGGCAAAAACTTTCGCGACCTCGGCGGCAAGCCCACGATCGATGGATCCGAGGTGCGGCGCGACATGCTGTATCGCTCGGCGCATCTGGCCGACGTACCGGCCGAAAGTCCGCTGCGAACCCTTGAGTTGCGCACGCTCGTCACGCTGCAGAGCCGTATCGAGGTTTCACTGTTGGGCCCGCCGGCCGCCGATATTTTCGGGGGCGTCCGATGGGAGCATATTCCGATCGGCGATCGATGGTTCACCGAGCCCCCGCCCAAACCGCCGCCGGGTCACGAACACCTGATAATCCTGACGCAGTTTCCCGAAGACTGGCGGACTTTCTTCAGACTGATCGCAAGTCGCGACGCCTATCCGATGCTGTTCCACTGCTCGGCCGGCCGCGACCGCACCGGCGTCGGGGCCGCGCTGCTACTCGAGCTGCTCGGCGTCGAACGTGACCTGATCGTCGCCGACTTCATGGAGAGCAATCACGTTTTTCCTCATCTCCCGTTGGAGCGCGAGCAACTCGATCCGGTCTTTGCGCTGATCGACAGCCACGGTGGTATCCGTGCACTGATGGTTGAGGTCATTGGGCTCGAGGATTCCGATCTCGACGCGATCCGGGAGAATCTGCTGTCGGAGCCTGCTGCGCGCGACGAATAAGATCGAATGCGGCGTCTAATCCGGAAGGTAGCCGTCGCGCAGAAGCGACTTGGCGATTATCAGCCGTTGCATCTCGCTGGTGCCTTCGCCAATCTCGCCGAGCTTGGCGTCGCGCATGTAGCGCTCGACCGGAAAATCGGTGATGTAGCCATAACCGCCGTGAATCTGGACAGCCTTGGTGGTCGCCCACATCGCGGTTTCCGACGCGAACAGCTTCGCCATCGAGGCCGCACGGCCATACGGCTGACCACGATCCTTCAACTGGGCGGCGCGGCAAGTCAGCACCCACGAAGCGTCGAGGCGCGATGCCATGTCGGCGATCATCCATTGAATCGCTTGAAAATCTCCAATTCGACGGCCAAATTGAGTGCGCTCGCGCGCGTACGCGACCGACTCTTCGAGTGCGCCGCGCGCGATCCCCGCGCAGAAGCCCGCAATACCGACGCGGCCACCCTCGAGCACCTGCATCGTTTGACGGAATCCCGCTCCCGGCGCGCCGATAAGATTGTCCGCCGGCACTCGCACATTGTCGAAAATGACCTCGGCGGTGTCGGACGCGCGCATGCCGAGCTTTTCGATCTTGCGACCGTTGCCGAGTCCCGGCGTGCCGCGATCGACGATGAAGGCCGAGATACCGTCGTGGCCGCGTGCCTGATCGGTCTTCGCCAACACGACGTATACCTCGGCGACGTTGCCGTTGGTGATGAAGATCTTCGATCCGTTGATTATGTAACTATCGCCGTCACGAACGGCAGTGGTTGAGAGCGCGGCGGAATCGGAACCCGATCCGGGCTCGGTGAGGCACCACGCCGCGAGCTTGCGCGCCGCCACCAGGTCGGGCAGATATTTTTCCTTTTGCGCGGCCGAGCCGAATTGCCCGATATGGCCAGTGCCCAACGACATGTGCGCAGCGCACGACAGTCCGACCGATGCGTCGTAGCGCGAAAGGCCCTCGACGACGAGCACCTGCGACAGCGTATCAGCGCCGCCACCGCCATATTGCTCGGGATATGAAACGCCCAGAAAACCGAGCGCACCGAGCTTTTCGACGACTTCGCGCGGAAAGATTTCCTCACGGTCCCATCGCGTCGAATTGGGCTTGATTTCCTTCTCGGCAAACGCGGTCAGCGTTTCGCGAATCTGCGCCTGCTCGGGTGTGAGGTCGAAATCCATGGCGGATTATTCGCGCGCGCGAACGTTCTCGCGCACCCATTTGATAATGTCTTCGGTCGACGCGCCCGGCGTAAAAATTTCCTTCACGCCCATTTTCCTGAGTTGCGCAACGTCGGCGGCCGGAACGATCCCGCCGCCGAACACGGCAACGTCGCCCGCGCCGCGTTCCTTGAGGAGGCGGAGTACGTCCGGAAAGAGCGTCATGTGGGCGCCGGACAGAACGCTCAGCCCAACGCCATCGACGTCCTCCTGCACCGCGGCCTCCACGATCATCTCGGGCGTCTGATGAAGCCCGGTATAGATAACTTCGCAGCCGGCGTCGCGCAGCGCGCGCGCAATTATCTTCGCGCCTCGATCGTGGCCGTCGAGTCCAGGCTTGGCGACCAAAATTCTTAATCTCTTTTCTTCCATAGTTCCTAGAGCCAGCCCGGGTCGGTGTAGACGCCGAACTCGCCGCGAAAGACGTCGCTGATCTCTCCGATAGTCGCCTCGCTGCGGACCGCGTCGCAAATCGGCTCCATCAGGTTTTCGCCCGAGCGGCAGGCTTCGCCAACGCGCTTGAGCGCGGTGCGCACGGCGCCGTTGTCGCGATCGCGCTTGAGCCGCCGGACGCGCTCAATCTGAATCTCCTCGATCGCCGGATCGATCCGCAGCATATCGGGCGGGCGCTCCTCATCGTTCTGATACTTGTTGACGCCCACCACGGTTTTGACGCCCTGCTCGAGCTGGCGCTGATAGAGAAATGCCGCTTCGGCGATTTCGCGCTGCGGATAGCCACGTTCGATAGCCGGCAACATGCCACCCATCTCGTCGATACGGTCGATATATGCCATCGCCTCGCGCTCGATACGATCGGTCAGCGCCTCGATTGCGTAGCTGCCGCCGAGCGGATCGATCGTGTTCGTCACTCCGCTCTCCTCGGCGATTATCTGCTGCGTGCGCAACGCCACGACTACGGCCTCTTCGGTCGGCAACGCGTAAGTCTCATCCATCGAGTTGGTATGCAGCGATTGCACACCGCCGAGCACGCCGGCCATCGCCTGCAGCGCGACGCGGACGACGTTATTGACCGGCTGCTGCGCGGTCAGTGATACACCCGCCGTCTGCGCGTGCGTGCGCAGCATCAAAGAGCGTGGATCGCGAGCGCCGAAGCGCTCCTTCATCAGCCGCGCCCACAGCCTGCGGGCGGCGCGCAGCTTGGCAATCTCTTCGAGAAAGTCATTATGCAAATCCCAGAAGAAAGACAGCCGCGGCGCGAAATCGTCGACAGCCAGACCGCGGCCGACGCCCTCGGCGACGTAGCATAGGCCGTCCGCAATCGTGAAGGCGAGTTCCTGCACGGCAGTCGAGCCAGCTTCGCGAATGTGGTAGCCAGAAATCGAAACCGGATGCCAGCGTGGCATCCGGCGCGTACAGAATTCGATCATATCGGTCACGATTCGCATCGAGGGCGCCGGTGGCGAGATCCACTCGCGTTGGGCGATGAATTCCTTGAGCATGTCGTTCTGAATCGTGCCAGCCAGGCGCTCCCATGCTACGCCCTTCTGCTCGGCGATAACGAGGTACATCGCGAGGATGATCGACGCGGTGCAGTTGATCGTCATCGAGGTCGTCACGTCGCCGAGCGGGATTCCGTCGAACAGGTCGGCCATATCGTGAATCGAAGTGACCGACACGCCTTCGCGGCCGACTTCGCCGCGCGCGCGCTCGTGGTCGGCGTCGTAGCCCATCAGTGCCGGCATATCGAATGCAGTCGACAGGCCGTTTTGTCCCTCGCTCAGGAGAAAACGAAAGCGCGCGTTGGTGTCTGAGGCAAGCCCGAATCCTGCGAACTGGCGCATCGTCCATAGCTTGCCGCGATACATCGAGCCGTAAACGCCGCGCGTGTACGGATACTCACCGGGATAGCCGATCGCACCGGCATAATCCGTGGGCGCGTCAGCGGGATCGTAAAGCGGGTCGAGCTCGAGATCGGAGACCGTCGAGAAGCGGATCGGGCGATGCGCCGCGCGACCATAAGTCCGTTCGAGCCATTTGTCCTTTTCGCTCATGCGCCGCCCCGATTAATTCCGAGCAGCGCGTTCGCAATGACGAGGCGCTGGATTTCCGAGGTACCTTCGTAAATTTCGGTGATCTTCGCGTCGCGAAAGTACCGCTCGACTTTGAACTCCTTGGTATAGCCGTAGCCGCCATGAATCTGCACGGCCTGGGTCGCAGCTTTCATCGCGGCTTCGGAGGCAAACAGTTTGGCCGTCGCCGCTTCACGCGAATACGGACGGCCAGCGTCCTTCAGAGCCGCCGCACGAAGCGTCAGCAGACGGGCCGCATCGAGGTCGACCGCCATGTCCGCCAGCTTGAATTGGATCGCCTGATGACGCGCGAGCGGAGCGCCGAAGGCCTTGCGCTCGCCGGCATATTTGAGCGACTGCTCGAGCGCGGCGCGGCCGATTCCGATCGCCTGGGCGGCGATTCCGATTCGGCCGCCGTCGAGCGTCTTCATCGCGACCTTGAACCCGTCGCCTTCCGCGCCTATCAGGTTGGTTCGCGGCACCCGCACGTCGGTGAGACTCAGCTGCGCGCTGTGCGAGCCGTGGATTCCCATCTTTTCCTCGATCCGCGTCACCTGCCATCCGGGCGAGGAGGTTTCGACGATAAAGGCGCTGATACCTCGATTGCCCTGCGCCGGGTCGGTCATCGCGAATACGACCGCGACGGAGGCCTGGGCACCGTTGGTGATAAAATTTTTCGTTCCGTTGATTATGTAGCTGTCGCCGTCGCGAATCGCGCGGGTCTTTTGCGCCGAAGCGTCGGAGCCGGCCTGCGGTTCCGTCAGCGCAAAACATCCGAGCCATTCACCGCTCGCCATTTTCGGCAGATAACGGTCACGCTGCCGGTCGTCG